>Ga0307310_10000412_pt1 | contig 13890 bp, 10 predicted proteins | sample ER_DNA_197_FD_194502 | JGI IMG/M metagenome (GOLD analysis project Ga0307310, IMG submission 194502) | Bulk soil microbial communities from the East River watershed near Crested Butte, Colorado, United States - ER_DNA_197 | ecosystem: Environmental > Terrestrial > Soil > Floodplain | place...
ATACCCTGGTTCCGGGACGATCGCCACGTCCCCCGGGTTGATGACGGTGAGCGGCAGGTGAGACAAGCCCTCCTTCGATCCTATTAACGGCAGTGTCTCGGTGACGGGATTGAACTGGATTCCGAAGCGTCGCTCGATCCACCGAGATGCTGCCTGGCGAAACTCGGGCAATCCCTGCTGAAACCCGTACTTGCTCATGGCCGGATTTTGGAGCGCGGCGGTCAACGCCTCGACGGCCGGGGCTGGAGGTGGTGTGTCGTTGTCCCCGGCCCCCAGATCGATGACGTCCACGCCGGCCTCGATCAGCCGGCGCTTGAGGGTCGGTATCTCGGCGAGGGGATAGCCGGGCAAACTCAGAAGGCGCTCGCTGAAGCGGATCATGGGTTCTCGGCCCGGACCGGGTTGGAAAGGATCCCTACACCCGTGATTTCGACCTCGACCACATCGCCATGGTGAAGCGGCGCAGTTCCCGCCGGAGTTCCGGTCACGATCAGGTCCCCGGGCTCGAGGGTCATGATCCCGCTGACGAACGACACCAGCTCCGGGATCGAGAAATGCATGTCGGTGGCCTTGGCCCGCTGGCGCTCCGCCCCATTGACCCGGCAGAGAAGCTCGAGCCCACGCCAATCCAGCCCGCTGACCACGCGGGGCCCGACCGGACAAAAAGTGTCGAATCCCTTGGCCCGCCCCCACTGCCCATCGACTTTCTGAAGATCGCGGCAGGTGACATCGTTGACGCAGGTGAATCCACCAATGGCGCGCTCTGCCGCGTTCGGATCGGCGTTTCGGATCCGCTTCCCAATCACTACTCCGATCTCCGCCTCGAACTCCACTCGCTGGGAGACGTCCGGCAGCACAATGGTGTCACCCGGGCCGATGAGCGCCGTCGGCGGCTTGAAGAAGATGATGGGCACGTCCGGCACCTCGTTGCCCAGCTCGCGCGCGTGCTCGAGGTAGTTCCGGCCGATGCCGATGATCTTTCCCGGCCGCAACGGCATCATACGACGGCACCGATGCCTTGCCGGGCAAAGAAGTCCTCGCACTTGGTACGCACCTGGGCCCAGCTGCCTACAACCCGCTCGGCTCGAGGCAGACCGGTCAGAAGCAGGTATCCGTACCGTTTGGTCACCACCCGGCTGTCGAGCAGTATCACCACGCCGGTATCCTCCCGGGTGCGGATCAGACGGCCGAACCCCTGCTTCAGCTTGAGGGCCGCGTGGGGCAGCAGGTAGTTCATGAAACCGTCCAGTCCCTCCTCAGCCAGCCGCTCCAGTCGGGCCGCAGTGATCGGCTCCGACGGAACCTTGAAAGGTAGTTTGTTCAACACCAGCGTACGGAGCGCGCGGCCCGGGACATCGACACCTTCCCAGAATGAATCGGTGCCGAGCAGAATAGCATTCTCGGCCTCGCGAAAACGGCGGAGCAGCACGTCCCGGGGCGCCTCCCCCTGCACCAGCAGGGGCCACCGGTCGCAGAGACCGATCCGGAGCTCCTGGGCGGCGCGGCGAAGCGCCGCATGACTGGTGAAGAGGACGAACATGCCGCCGTCGGAGGCGTACGCCAGATCGCGCACGATCTGAACCACCGCGGCCCCATGACCAGGCTCGTCCTCGCGGGGCTCGGGAAGATCATTGGGCACGCCGAAGATGCACTGCGATGGGTAATCGAATGGCGATGGGAATATTTCCCGCACGGTCACCGGCGACGTTTCCCCACTCAGGCCGAGGCGAGACTGGAGAAAGTCGAACTCTCCGGCTGCGGCCAGCGTAGCACTGGTCAGCACTACGGTCTCGAGCCGATCGAATAGCAGGTCCCGTAGCATCGGAGCGAGATCGAGGGGAACCGCCGAGAGCGCCACACTCTGACCTCGAGGATTCCGTTCCATCCATCGCACAGTGGGCGGCCCACCACCCGCCGGCCTGAGCGATCGGTTGAGGCCATCGGACACGGCATCCAGCCGGCGCATGACTCCCCGCAGCTCCTGGAGCAGCTGTTCCCGGCGTTCGGTCTCTTCGGCCTGGGAGAGCCGGTCGGCGATGGTTTCTACCGTCTCTTTGAGCGCGCGAAATGCACCGAGGGTGGTATCGAGATCGAAGCCAAGCCCCTCGTCCCAGATCGGGTCGGTGGCGAAGCTGTCGTCCAGCCGGAGCTGTCCGCCAGGCACATCCTCCAGCCGCTGGTAGAGACGGAGGAACAGCGTGTCACTCGCCCGTCGCGCATCCCCGATGGCGGGCAGCAGTCGCTGTTGCAGCAGGTCCAGGCTGGCCCGGCTCAAGAGATCGTTGTGACTCTGCAGCTCATGGGACAGGGTCGGCGCCAGGCCACGTCCGTTCCGCTCGAAGCGAGCGAGCAGGCGACGCACGGCGCGGCTGGTGACCTGCGACCCCAGATGGTGGGCTGCCACGTCCTCGAGATGATGGGCCTCGTCCAGGATCAGCCGGCGGTACGGCGGCAGCACCGCGGCCTCCAGCCAGTTGTCCTGTGCCTGCCGCACCGAGAGATCGGCCGCGAGCAGGTGATGATTCACCACCACCACGTCCGCCTCCGCCGCCTTGCGACGGGCCCGGAAAAGAAAACAGCGGTCGAAGTGGGGACACTTGAGACGGGTGCAGAGATCGGGCTCGGCGCTCACCTCGTCCCATACCTCAGAACTGGGCGTGACCGGTAGATCGCTCAGGGTTCCGTCGGCGGTATGGCCGGCCCATTCCGCGATGCCAAGGAGCTCGTCCAGCTTATCCTGCTCGAGCAGGGTCCGCTGAGCCGAGACGGCCTGGTGCATGCGGGCGAGGCACAGGTAGTTCCGCCAACCCTTGAGCAGCGCGAAGGTGGGGGAATAGCCATCGCAGGCCAACGCCTTGCGGAGCAGCGGCAGGTCCTTGCCCACCAGCTGCTCCTGGAGATTGATCGTGTTGGTGCTCACCACCGTCCGTTCGCCGTTTGACCGGGCCCAGGCCAACGCCGGCACCAGGTACGCGAACGACTTCCCCACCCCGGTTCCGGCCTCGAGCAGCTGCACCCCGCCGTCGTTGTAACCATCCGCGATGTGCGCCGCCATGTCTCGCTGGCAGCGGCGGTCCTCGTAACGCCGGAGCTGAGCCGCTATCGGCCCCCCTTCTCCCAGGGTGTCAATCACATCGAAGGGGTCGATGCGGACGATCGGACGGTCGCGCGGGACCTCCACCACGACGTAGAGGTCATTGGCCGCGTTGTTCAGGATCCCGAAACCCACACCGGCATCGTGGAGGTGAGCCGCCACATTGAGATCGGCAACCGAAGGGTCGAGCACGCCGGTGGGATGGTTGTGCAGTAGCATCTGGCCGCGGTCGATGCCGGCCGGCAGGGCCAGGACCTGGTCTACGGTGCCCCGTGCGGCCACCCGGGCACCGGTGATCACTCCGTCACGATCGATGGTGGCGACGAAGGAGACCTCCCGGCCTCCCGCCGCGGAAATCTCGCCGGCGAGGTAGGCCCGGACACCCGGGGCGATGCGCTCGCTCAAGTCTTCAGTTCTTTCTTCTTCGCTGCGGGGAAGAGCACGTTATTGAGGATCAGCCGGTAGCCCGGCGAGTGCGGGTGCAGGGACAAATCAGTCGGTGCGTCGCCGATCTGGTGCTGCGGGTCTTCCGGATCGTGCCCGCCGAAGAAAGTCCAGGTGCCCTGCCCGTGCTCCCCATGGATGTACTTCACCCACGGCGCGCCCGGCTCGTCGGCCAGGATGGTCACGCTGGGCTTGAGCGTCTTGCGGGTGAAGGACGTGGTAAGCCCATAAAAATCCGGAATGACCTGGCGGTGGTTCTGCACCAGCATCGTCGCGACCGGATCGATCTTGGCGCTGAAGTTGAACAGCGAGAACGAGCCCAGTGGTTGCCGGCGGTCCGGCGAATTGACCTGGTGTCCGTCGATGTCGGAGTACACCGGCATCGTCGGGCTCAGCTCCAGCTGCGCATTCTGAAAGGCGAGGGCGCGGCTCCACTTCATGCGCGCGCTGGCCTTCGGATCCATCGGAGTCCCATCGGCGTACGATGCCGCGATATCCACACCGTCTGCGGCCAGCGCCAGATCGAGCGTCTCGGTGGCGGTGCACATGGCGAACAGAAATCCCCCGCGCTCGACGAATCCCGCGATGGCCACGGCCACCGCCTGCTTCTCTGCCGGTACCGTGGCAAACCCCAGCGACCGCGCCATGGCACGGTTCCGCTCCACCATCTCCACCAGCCAGGGGGAGCCCGCGTAGTTGAGAAAGAATTTGGAGTACTGGCCGGTGAAATCCTCATGGTGCAGATGCAGCCAGTCGTAAGTTCTCAGCTTCTGGCCCAGCACTTCCGAGTCCCACACTTTCTCGAACTCGATCCCGGCATAGTTGAGAGCCATGGTGACGGCATCGTCCCACGGCGGCGCGTTCGGCGGAGCGTAGACCGCGACCTTCGGTGGCTTCTCGAGGGGGACGGCATCCATGTTGCCCCCCTGTAATTGACCCCGGATCTGAGCCAGTGCCGTGTCTTCGACCGGCTCGACGGTGACACCAGCGATCGCGGCATCCCTCGAGGTTGTGGCATCGCCCGGCAGGAGGAACGCGCCGCTTCGATAGTTCAGGAACCACTCCGCCTTGGCACCGCGCTTGAGGGCGCGATAGGCGAGTCCATAAGCCTTCAGGTGATCGCTCTGAACGTCGTCCATGGGAACGAGCAGCCAGGGAGCAGCGCTATAGCGCCTGCTCCAGGACAGAGCGGGGGAAAGCGCCATCACCCCCGCAGCGGCACGGGAAACAAATTCCCGGCGTTTCATGTCTTGGGCACCGCCCCCCGCGCCTCATCCAACTTGCGGCGCGCCTGGGGGACCAGGGCGCTCTGCGGGTACGTGAGAATCAGATGCTCGAGCAGCCCCACCGCCTCGCCGGGCCGCTTCGAGGAGAGCAGCAGGTCCGCCAGCGCCAGCTCTGCTGCGGGAGCGGTGCCGGGTGCTTCCTGGCTCGTGGCCGCCCGGAGGAGTCGCTCGGCCTCGGCCGTTCTCCCGGTGGCGGCAAGCAGCCGTCCGGCCAACAGGTTCAGCTCCGCACCTCCGTGCTGCGGCGCGAGCTCTGCCGCGACGCGCTCCAGTCCGGCACTCGCCTCCGCCGTATCCCCCTGCTCGAGGCGAAGCATCGCCTGTCCCAGGTCCGGAAGAGTGTCCGCCTGGATCGGCTGGAGCAGGGCCAGGAATGCAGTGCGCCTCGTGGCGTCCGCCCGGTCGCCGGCATAGGGTCCCGCTGCCTTGAACCGCTCGATCGCACCGGCGATGTCGCCGCGATACAGCCGGATCCGCCCGCTCAGTGCGAGCCCATCAACGCTGGTGTCGGCCGCCATCATGGAATCGGCCCGCGCGACATCCCCGGACCGCACCCATGCCAGGGCCACGCCGCGGCGGAGCGCATCGTACTCGTCGGCGGGTAGCGTAGGGCGGAGCTCCACCAGCCGTTTTTGCGCCTCGTCAGGCTTGCCCTCCCCGATGAGCACGCCGACCAACGTCGTCCCTGCATCGGAGGAGACCGACGTCGGCGCCAGCCGATCGTCGGCCAATCCAGTCAGCATCCGCCGCGCAGCGGCCCGGTCACCCGCGGCGGAATATGCCTGCGCTGCCTCCAGCCGGAGCCGCGGCGACTGCGCGTCGGGGACGCGGCTCGCGAGCGCCTCCAGGATCTGGCCCTGGGCTTGTTTGCCTTCGGTGGTACGCAGCGTGCGAACCCGCTCCAGCAAGCTCCGCAGTGCTGCGACGGCCTGAACCCGGTCATCAGGGAGGGCGGCAGCCAGCGCCCGATAACCTCCACTGGGATCGCCCCAGAGGGCCCGGAGCTCGGCTTCGAGGCGCCGCGATTGCAAGTCGGAATTGGCGGCGATGAGCCGGAGCAGCTCCGGTCGAACCGGCTCGGGTGCCTGGCTCAGCGTGGAGACAGCAGTTCCGCGGTACCCAGGCAGCCGTCGCACGGCGAGGAGCCACTCACGCAACGCCACCGGGTAGTCGCCTTCGGCCTGCGCCAGTTGTGCGAGCTCGGCAGCCATTGCGTCGGGGCGACCCAACCGTGCACGCCCCCTCAGATACGCGGCGCGTGCTCCATCCCGGTTCTGCCGGCCCAGCTCAGCGGCGCCCCATTCTCGATACGGTGTCTCTTCCGTTGGCGCCATCCGGGCCCACCGCTCGGCCAGGCTTCGGACGCTGTCCGGCTGGCCAGCGGCCGCCCAGGCGCGCAACGCGATGCCATACACCGTGGAGCTCGTGGGTGCCGCCTTGAGGGCGGCCCCCACCGCGGGGAGCATCTCCGTGCTGCGGCTCAGTGGCAGCAGCGAACGCTCCAGCCCGAGCAGCGCGGACACGTCGGCAGGTCTTGTCGCCAGTACGGCGCGGTACGCTTGCGCGGCCGCGGCATAGTCGCCCCGGCGTTCGAGATCGAGCGCACGGTTGAGCCCTGGCTGCTGCGACCAGAGCGACGCCGGCAACAACAGGCCGACCATGAGAAGGGGTGAGAGCGACAACGACGGCATCAGGTTACCTGGTAGATGAATCGGACAGCCGACGGAAATAATCTACCACCAGACGGCGCTCCTCCGGAGAGAGCTGCTGCAGCTCGTCCCAGGTAGGCACCCGCAAGCGGTTACCGTCGCCTTGAAGCCTGGCGCGCAAGGCCGGTGGAAGGTGAACACTGTCGTCGGTCGCCGTCGTGCTCTGGCGCTCTTTCTTCTGGTCTTCTTCTCGCCCCTGCAGGGTTCGGCCGGCATCGAGCATCCTGCGGAACAGCCGTTCCTGACGCTCCACAACCGAGCGGTCCAGACGGCCGGCCTCGAGCCTCCGCGCGAGCTCCTTTGCCTCCTCAGCCATCTGGCCGGCGCCCGCCAGATCCCCTTGCCCCCGCAACCGCTCGAGCTCCTGCGCCAACGCCCGCTGCCTCGCGGCCATGCGCTGCAACTGTGCCCGCACCGCCCCGCTGCCCGCCATCGGCAGGAGCCCGGCTCCCTGTCGGCCCAAGCCCCCCTGCTGCTGAGCGAGCTGCGCCATTCGTTCCAGCGCCTCCTCGAGCCCCGAGCCGGATTGTGAGCCGGCGACATCCCCACGAGCGCGGAGGAGTTGATGCGCCGCAGCGTTGAGCTCGTCTACCGCGCCGCCGGCCTGCTCCGCCGCCTCACGGCTGTTCGGCGCGGCCGACGAGATCGCTTCACGCGCCTGCTGCATCTGCAGCTGAGCGGCACCGAGCGCTCCGGCGATCTGGGGAGAGACGAGGGCGTTCCTGCCGCCGACCTGCCTCATCTGCTCCAGCAGCTTCTGCACCCCTTCCTCGATCGCCGCCTGCTCCGATCGAGTGGCTGCACTCGGCTGTCCTCCTTCACGCAACTCTTCCTGTACGCCGAGCTGGCGCTCGGCCAGACGGCTGGTCTCTGACAGCGCCTGATCCATGGCCTCTACCACCTCCCTCCGCCACTCGCGCTGCATCTCCTGACGGCGGCGCTGGAGCTCGTCACCCAGTGGCTCGAGTGACCGCGATGCGGCTTCGCCACTCTCGCGGGCCGGGCGCCGCTGCCCTCTGCGCGCCGACTTGGCTGCCTCCTGCATCTCGTCGGCGGCCTTTCCAGCCTGCTGAGCCGGGGATCTCAACTGGGGCTGGCTGTCCTGGGGCGACGCATCTTTCGCCATCCGTGCGAGCGCCGCTGAGAGCGAGTCGGTCCGGGCGGCAAGCTGCTGCTCGCTCAACGCGGACCGATTGCTATCGCCGGAGGCCACCTGCTGGTTCCACTGCCGTTGCTCTCGAGCGAGCTCCCTGGACTCCTGGGCCAGATTGGCCAGGTCTCCCTCCAGAGCCGCCCGCCGGAAGAGCTCCCGGCTGCGTTCGAGGGCCTCCCGGAGTTGCTTCTGGGCCTCGGCGAGTTGCGCCAGGGCGTCCTTGGTCTGCTCGGCGTCGAGGTCCTTCAGTGCCTGCTGGAGTGCGGCGAGCTTTTCCCGGAGCTCGGGGGAGAGCGCTCGCTCGAGTTGGTCGCGGATCTCGGCCAGCTGGCGTTGCCACGACGAATCCTGGACCCCGGCAGCCTCGGCGCTTCGCCGGAGCGCCTCCAGCGACTGCGACAGCTCCTCCGCCTGCCGGACCAGCTCCTCCTGTGACTTTGCCACTGCTTGCGCCCGCTGCGCTTCCTGGAATGGCAGGGACTCACCGCTCTTCTCGCCGCTCTGCCCGGAGCGGGTGCGCTCCTGTGCCAGATCGTCGGTCTGGCGTTCGACCCGCCGGCTCTCGTCGGTGATCGAGTCGAGCTGCCCCGCCAGCGCTGCGGTCGCTTGCCGCTGAGCGGCACGTACTTCACTCATGGTCGGAAGACGGAGGAGGAACTCGCGGGAGCGACCGGTATGCCCACGGGGCGCATTGTCGATGGCCGTGGCGAAGTAGCGGACGGTATCGCCCGGCAGCAGGCCGCGCCGGTTCAGGTCGAGGGTGAAGCTCAGGATTGCGCGGTCGGGCCGCTCCGGGGGGAGCGGAACACTCTCCCAGCGAGCCGAATCTGCCAGCCCGAACCGACTGATCCGCCGGCTCTCGAGCGCGACCCTAGTCACTCCATGGTCGTCCCGCACGTCGATGATCAGCGGCACCTTGAGGCTGAGTGGCGCCAGGGTATCGGCACCGGGCACCGGAATTTCCACGGAGGGAGCGCTGTCGGCTATAAGGCGAATCGGCAAGCGCACCGAGTCGCCGGCCAAGGCCGCCCCGCTTGCAGTAACCAAGGCCAGCCGGTACTCGCCCGATTGGGACGGAGCGAAGCTGCCCTCGAAGCGGGTAGCCGTCACCCGGAGCGATTCGACCTGCTCCCCGACCGCCCATGCCGCTTGGGCTAGCGGGGCGGTCGCCTCGCCTCTGGTGTCGAGCCGGGTACCGGCGGGCAGAATGAGCGTATCCCCACCGGTGGGCAGTGGCTCATTCTCCAGTCCGAGATACGAGGGATAGCGAGCGGTGACGCTGAGCGACCCGAGGAACACCGGCAGCCGCACCCGCACGGTGACGGTGTCGGACGAGCGGCTTCCGCTGGTGAGACGGGCAAAGACGTCGCTCTCGAGAGGGCCGGTGGACACGACCGCGCGGCCCAACGAGTCGAGTCGCACAACTCGAGCCTTCCATGATTCGCCGGGCAACCGAAGCCAGAGTGTCGCGACTCTCCGCCCCAGCGCTTCCAGGTGAAACTCGGCCGGCTGTCCGCGGTCCACCAACTCGGCGGATGCACGTAAGCGCACGGGTGCCACGGTTGCCTCCCAGGCACGTCGGGGATGCCAGAGGGCCGCCGCCGCTCCGCGCACTGGGCCGGCCGAGGTGAATGCGAGAGCGCCGATGAGGAGAGAGATTACCCCGGCGATGAGAATCAGCCGAACCGGACGCGCCAGCGGCTCCACCGCCACAGCACCCCGCCGCGTGAGGTCGTCGGCATGGGCACGATCGGCGAGGTCGAGCAGCGCGACGCTGGTGCCCGACGCGGCTCCGTCGAGGAGAGCAGTGAGCGTCCCCCGGCGCCACGCGCCCAGCTCTTCCAGCCGCCATGCCAAGCGCTTGACGGAGAGACCGGCATGGCTTCCCCACCCGACATAAAGGACCGCGGTGAGCACCGCCAGCGCCAATGCCCAGGCGACGAGCACCCAGTAGGGCGCGCCGAACCAGCCGAGCCGGACGCTCCAGGCGGCAGCACCAAGGAGGAGAGCGACTGAGCCGACTCCAACAGCCGCCCACCCGGCCCAACTCCGGCTCCGGAGAGGACGAGCCAGACGTTGAAGCGCCCCATGGGTGGCGGGTGCGCTCATCCGCCGAATCCGACGGCATAGGCAAAGAGATTCACGCCCATCCGGAGTGCGGCCTCCCGCTTCTCGGGGGGGTCATGGTGCACCTCGGGATCCTCCCACCCGTCACCCAGATCGCTCTGATAGGAGTAGTAGACTGCCAGCCGTCCATCCAGGAAGATCCCGAAGCCTTGAGCGGGCTTTCCATCATGGACGTGGATCTTCGGTATCCCCTTTGGTAAGTCGTAGATCAAGTGATAGATAGGATGGTCGAGCGGAACTTCTACTAGAGGGTGGTCCGGAAACAGCCGGGCCAGTTCGCGGCGGATCGACTGATCCATGCCGTAGTTGTCGTCCGCGTGGAGAAACCCGCCCTGGAGGAGGTAGCGGCGCAGCGTGGCGAGATCCGGATCGCTCCAGTGCACGTTGCCGTGCCCGGTCATATAAAGGTAGGGGACGTTCCAGAGGTCGTCGTCGGACAGGGTCACCACCCGCTCTTGGGCGCTCACCCGAAGGCCGGTCCGGGTGCGCAGGGCGGTGAGCAGGTTCGGCAGGCTGGATGGGTTGGCGTACCAGTCTCCGCCGCCGTCGTAATGCAGCCGTCCAATCGTCATCGCGGGCTCGGGACCGTCCGGCCTGCCCGGAGAGCCTGCGATGATGGCCAGAAGCAAATGCACCCATGCGATCACGGCAACTCCATGACCAGGCGATAGGCTTGGTTACGAGGGAGGCCGAGAGACTCGGTTAATCGCCTGGCTACCTCTCGACGCGCGAGGCCCTCGGCGAGTAACGATGTCGCCTGTTCCACGGCTTCCTCGGTGCGATCGGGTTCAACTGCGGGCGAGCCCGTTCCTCGAAGAATGATGGTGAGCTCCCCCCTCGGGGGCGTAGCGGTAAAATAGTCCACCAACTCACCGAGCGTGCCGGAGCGAATCTCCTCGTGCATTTTGGTGAGCTCTCGCGCAACCACCGCCGCGCGGTCGGCGCCCGCCAGGGGAATCAGGTCCTCGAGCAGCGCTATCAGCCGCGGCGGTGCCTCGTAGAATATGACGGTCCACTCCTCAACAGCGGCACGTTGCAGGAGCCGGGAGCGTTCACGTCCCTTTCTCGGGATGAACCCAAGGAACAGATATCGATCCCCGGGGAGGCCGGCTGCGGAGAGGGCCGCAGCCACTGCGGACGGTCCGGGGATGGGCACGACTGTAATGCCACTCTGGCGCGCCAACCCAACGAGGTCTGCTCCGGGGTCACTCACAGTAGGCGTGCCGGCATCGGACACGAGCGCCACATCCCGGCCGGCCCGGAGGATGTCCAGGACGGTCTCGAGCCGGTCCTCGGCCGAGTGAGCGTGAAAGCTGAGGAGGGTGGGACTGGCGCCGAGGTGGCTCAGAAGCCCGCGTGTCCGCCGGGTATCTTCTGCAGCGACCACCGGCACATTGCGCAGTAGCTCGGCGGCCCTAGTCGAGAGGTCACCGAGATTGCCGAGCGGGGTGGCGACAACGTAGAGGGTACCGGACATAGAAAGTCGGGAAGGACGGGAAAAGGCGGGAAGGTCGGGGTGTTCAGTTCACATTCCCGCCCTTCCCGCCCTTCCCGCCGTTTCCGTCCTAAACAAGATGCTGCTTGATCTTGCCTTCGAGCGTCGCCTTCGGAACAGCCCCGACGACGGTGTCGACGTGCTGCCCGTTCTTGAAGAACAGAATGCTCGGGATGGAGCGAACGTTGAACCGCATGGCGGTACGCTGGTTCACATCGACGTCCACCTTGGCCACCTTGGCCTTCCCAGCATATTCACCGGCAAGCTGATCGAGGACCGGCGCCACGACCTGACACGGTCCACACCACGACGCCCAGAAATCCACGAGCACGAGTCCGTCAGCCTGCTCAATCTCGCTCGCAAAGGAGGCGTCGCTCACGTGCACCGTCAAAGTATTCGTTGCGCCCATTTCCGTTATTCTCCAGTGGTAGTATGTCATCGGCGGCCATCGTTGTTCCGTCGCGGGTTGCGACACCGATGGCCATCTTCGGAGGAGTGAGTGACTGATCACCCCCGCATTGCCCATGTAGGTATCGCCGTGCCCGACCTCGAGTCGGCGCTGGCCTTCTACCGGGATGTCCTCGGCCTCCAGCCGCATCAGCCCGAGGTAGTCGATGGCGCGACCATCGTCGCGCTTTCCTTCGGCGACGCCGAGGTGGAACTGCTCGCCCCGGTACAGGCGGACAGTCCAATCGGCAAGTTCCTGGCCCGGCGAGGTCCCGGCATTCACCACATCTGTTACCGCGTGCCCGACCTGGATGCCGCGCTGGAGGCCTGCCGGAAAGCAGGATACCGGCTGGTGGACGAGGTGCCGCGGAAGGGAGCCGCCGGCCGCCGCATTGCGTTTGTGCACCCGAAGGCAACCGCCGGCATTCTGCTCGAGCTCACCGACTGAAAGATAACAACGCCGGGCGCGGAAAGTTCCCTCGCTAACCGCGCTTGGCACTGTCCGCCGGCACCCCATCTGTGCAGCCCCGAGCAGGGTTGCCGGCGGCGGAGATATCGACCTGGGTCACCACCCACCCCTGGCCGCTCTTCACGGCAACGAAGGGAACCGACCACGTGCAGGTCTGCCGCTTGATCTCGACCTGGAGGTCCCGGTGATCCTGGTCGGTCCCGGGAGCATCGGCGGTGAGCCGAAACGAATCGTTCTTCAGGTAGGCCTGCATAACGGCGATTCGCCGCTGCCAATCGGGCGGCTGCTTCGTCTGGGACGCCGGTCCATTGGCGGTACCCCAGAACGTGGCCATCTTGGCGAGATTGCTGTCGGCCACGGCCTTCATGAAGCCCTGAACCGCGCCGGCCGGTGTGCTGGAGGGTTGAGTCGGCGCAGGACCACTGCTGCTACCGCCGCAGGACATTAGTAGAAGCGCGGCTGCGAACCACCGTTGCTTGATCACAAGTCTCTCGCTGGTCGGGTGTTAGGCTGCGAAATTAAAACCTCATTGGAGCGGCGGGCAATGACGGCGATGCGGCTGTACATCAACGTCGACCACGTGGCGACCCTCCGGGAGGCCCGAAAAACCGATGAACCGGATCCCGTGGAGGCCGCACTGCTTTGCGAGCAGGCGGGTGCCGACGGAATCACTGCTCATCTACGAGAGGATCGGCGCCACATCCAGGATACTGATGTCGAGCGCCTGGCGACTACGGTCCAAGTGCTCAATCTGGAGCTCGCCACCAGCCCGGACGTCGTCGCCATGGCCTGCCGGCTCCGACCGTACCAGGCTACGCTGGTCCCGGAGAGAAGGGAGGAGATCACCACTGAGGGAGGCCTGGACCTGAGCCGTCCTAGCCCCAAGCTGCGGGAGACCATCCGCCAGCTGGAGCAGGTGGGAATCAGAGTCAGCCTCTTCATTGACCCCGATCTCCGGACGCTCGATGCTGCGAAGGATCTCGGCGTACCCGCGGTCGAGCTCCACACAGGGCGCTACGCGCATACCTGGCGTCAGAACGACACAGCGCTGGAGGAGCTCCGCCGGGCCGCGGGCCACGCATCCGACATGGGCCTGTTCGTCCATGCCGGACATGGGCTCACCTATGCCAATGTCAGGCCCGTTGCGGCGATCCCCCAGATCGAGGAGCTGAATATCGGGCATAGCGTCATGAGCCGTTCGATAATTGTGGGAATGCGCCAGGCCGTCGTGGAGATGCGGAAGGCGATGGGGAGATAGCTATGGGCTATGGGCTATGGGTCAAGCTAGATTTGGCGGTCCCGAGCATCATGGGCTCCGACGCAGCCCATAGCCCATAGCCCACAGCCTCTAATGACCAACCCACTCGGCGCCGCGGATTTCTTTGCCCTCGAAGCTGGAGAGTGTCTCGACCGCCTCGAGCATCTGGTGACGGATGAGGCGCCTCCAGCGGGCGAGGAATTCCTGCGTCTGGCCAGGGTACTGCGTGGCTCGGCGCTCATGGCAAGCCAGACGCAGATCGCCCGTGCCGCAGCCGGGCTCGAGGGGCTGGCCCGCGCTCAACGCGATCACCGGCGCGCCTGGGATGCCGCCACCCGTGAGCAGGTGGCGCAATCGGTCGAGGAGTTTCGGCTGCTCGTACGCCGGGCGCGGGAGTGGACCGAGTCG
>Ga0307310_10000413_pt1 | contig 13889 bp, 14 predicted proteins | sample ER_DNA_197_FD_194502 | JGI IMG/M metagenome (GOLD analysis project Ga0307310, IMG submission 194502) | Bulk soil microbial communities from the East River watershed near Crested Butte, Colorado, United States - ER_DNA_197 | ecosystem: Environmental > Terrestrial > Soil > Floodplain | place...
GTGATTGTCGTGACTCTCACGATCACGACGGTGGCGAGCCTGGTCAAGTCGAAATACGACGAAGATCAGCTCGCCACGCGCTCGGATCCCTAAATATCAGGCAGCGGCCCGGGTGCTCTTGTCCGCAGCGGCAGGCTCGATGGCCTGAGCGACCAGTTCGGCCACATCGGTAGTCAGGATGACATTGATCGTCTCGAGCACATCGGCTGGGACATCATCCAGATCTGGCTCATTCCGCTTCGGTACGAACACCGTCGTCAGGCCTGCCCGCTGGGCAGCGAGCAGCTTCTGCTTGACTCCGCCAATCGGCAGCACCCGGCCATTCAGCGTGACCTCACCTGTCATCCCAACATCGGACCGTACGGGCCTATTGAGTGCCATTGAGGTCAGCGCCGTCACCATCGTGACGCCGGCTGAGGGACCGTCCTTGGGGACCGCGCCCGCCGGAACGTGGACGTGGATGTGCCTGTCGAGAATCGACCGGTCGGTGATTCCGAGCCGCTCGGCGTGCGCGCGGACGTAAGAGAGCGCGATCTGCGCCGATTCCTTCATCACCTCACCCAGTTGCCCGGTCAGCGTCAGGCCGCCGGGTCCAGATCCTTGCGATGTTCCATCCAAGGCCGACGCCTCGACAAACAGCACGTCGCCGCCGAGACCGGTCACAGCCAAGCCGGTAGCGACCCCCGGGACCGATGTCCGCTCGTGCGCCTCGGGCGTAAACCGCGGCCGGCCGAGGTACTCCCGCAGGTTGGTCGTCTCGATCACCAAACCCGGCTGAACGGCCGCGCTCGCGAGCTTGGTGGCTGCCTTACGCAGTAGTTTCGCGAGGAAGCGCTCGAGTTGGCGTACGCCGGGCTCGCGTGTGTAGTCCGCGGCGATCTCTCGCAGCGCCTCATCGGAGACCGTGACCTCATCCGGAGTCAGCGCCGCGCGCTCGAGCTGCCGTGGCAGTAGGAACTTGCGAGCGATGACGATCTTGTCGTCTTCGGTGTAACCATCGAGGCTCACCAGCTCCATCCGGTCCAGCAGAGCCTGCGGAATCGTCTCGACCACATTGGCCGTCGCCAGGAACAGCACGTCGGACAGGTCGAGGTCGACTTCGAGATAGTGATCGCGGAACGTGTGGTTCTGTGCAGGATCGAGGACCTCCAACAGGGCAGCTGCAGGGTCGCCGCGATAGTCCGAGCCGACCTTGTCGATCTCGTCCAGCAAGACCACCGGGTTCATCGATCCGGCCTCAGTGATCGCGCGTACGATCCGGCCGGGCAGGGCACCTACATAGGTACGCCGGTGACCGCGGATCTCTGCCTCATCCCGTACGCCACCAAGGGCGACCCGTACGAAATTGCGGCCCAGCGCCCGAGCGACTGATTCACCTAGCGAGGTCTTGCCCACACCAGGGGGACCGACGAGCGCCATCACCGCGCCGGAGCCGCGTCCGCCGATGACCTCAAGGCCACGTTCGGCGCGACGAGCGCGGATCGCGAGGTACTCGACGATCCGATCCTTGACGTCGTCGAGGCCATGGTGGTCGGCGTCCAACACCTCCCGCGCAGCCGTGATGTCAGTGGAGTCAGCGGTCTTGGTGCTCCAGGGCAGTTCGAGGATGGTGTCCAACCAGGTGCGGATCCAGCCCGACTCGGGGCTCTGGTCGCTCGCTCGCTCAAGCTTGCCGACCTCACGAAGCGCCGCCTTGCGAACGTCATCGGGGAGGTCCGCTGCCTCGACACGCGCTCGATAGTCCTGAGCGCCGTCCGGCTCGTCCTCGCCCAGCTCCTTGCGGATCGCATTCAGCTGCTGGCGCAGCAGGAACTCGCGCTGGCTCTTCTCCATCCCCTCGCGTACGTCATCGGCGATCTTGTCGTTGACCTCTGTCTCGGCGATATAGGCCTTAGTCCACTCGATCAGCGTGGTCAGCCGTGTCATGACATCGGGCGTTTCCAGCAGCTGGCGCTTTCGTTCATCACTCAGCCATGGCGCGTAGCCAGCCAAGTCAGCCAACGTGGAAGGATCGGTGAGCCGATTGACGGTGTCAATGACCTGCCAGGCGTCGCGGCGCTGCAAAGTCGCAATGACGAGACTCTTGTATTCAGTGGCGAGCTTGGTGACTTCCTCGGTCTCGTGAGCAGGCTCGGGGAGTTCCTCAGCCTCAACCCAGAGCGCAGTACCCGGTCCCGAGACCCCAGAGCCGATCCTGACACGCCGCTCGGCCTTGATCACCGCCGCCGGTTCACCGGTGGCGAGACGGCCGAGCTGCACGATCTCCGCCACGACACCGTAGGAGGCATAGCGGTCCTCCAGGCGCGGTGCCACCAGCAGGGTGCCGTCGCTATGGGCTTTCGCGGCGTCAACCGCCGCGCGGGCGGCGTCGTCGAGCTCGATCGGTACCACCATGCCGGGCAGTACGACCAGGTCAGTGAGGAACAAAACAGGTAGTCGGGTTGTCGACATCACATTGCGCCTTCCAGAAGGGTCGCTCATAAGTTGAGCGTCATAGGCTCAAGGCTTCTGCAGATGATTTTCTTCCCGAGTTTCCGATGTGTTCTTCGACAGCGAAATGTAGGTGCTCGCCCGATGCGTCACTTCTCGCTCTGCGGAGCGGGGTGTCGGCCCATCGTGGCTAATTGACAGCACACTCGTGGTCCCAGACGACGCGCCCACCGACGTCGGCCATGCCGCTGAGGGCTGCGCTGGCTTGGACCAGTGATCCGCTGCCGTGGTGGATGGTGATTGTGCGACCGAGGTGTGCGGCGAGCAGCATTGAGGCGGAGCCGCATGCCTCGTCCTGGGGCACTCCGTAGCGTGCGGCGAACACGCGGGCCCGGATAGTCCCGACCTGCTGATCGATCCAGGCCCAGAACTGGTCGGCGTCTTGGTCGGGGTGGGGCGGCTCGGTCATGGCATCGACTGCGGTGGCGTCTGCCACGTGGTGGAGACGCCAGGGTGGGGCGGCTGCTAGAGGTGCGCGAATCCACACCTGGTCATCGCTGGTCCAGGTCGGAACGGACCCAGCAGGTGGACTCAGCTGCGTCACCGGGCCGCCGAGGTGGCGGCTGAGGAGCCAAGCGGTACCGACGAGTGGGTGTCCCGCGAATGGCAGCTCAGCGGCCGGGGTGAAGATCCGCAACTGGCCGGTGTCGGGGTCGTCGACGTAGACGGTTTCGGAAAAGCCGAGCTCGGCAGCGAGTGGTTGGCGACGCGCGGGTGGTATCGCGGGACCGTCGAGAACGACGCCGAGGGGACTACCGAATTGACCCTCGCTATCGCAGAAGACGCGTAAGACCTGCAAGACAGGCATGGTGGAATTGCTCTCCTCGCGAGAATGATGAGGCGTTGACGGGAGCGATGATCAGCACCTGTGGACCCAGTTGAGATGTCTGCGGTAGAAGCGCGTGTCCACCTCCATCCTCGGGAAACTGGCGGGCAGTTCCCGTGGGTCGATGGACACGAATCCGTGTCTCTCGTAGAAGCGGTGTGCGGCGCCCATCACTGCGGTTGTGCCGAGGAAGATCGTCCGGATGTCCCGGTCCTCTGCCCAGCCGACGAGGGTCTGCATCAGGCTTGCTGCGAGCCCGCTCGCGCCGCGGTGTTCACGCGCCACGAACATCTTGCGTAGCGCGGCGATATCCTCGCCGATCTTGAGAGCGGCGATCGTGCCCACCACTGACCCGCCGTGACGCGCGACCCAGAACTCGCCGCCTCCTGCTCGATAGAACTGCGCGATGTCGGTGAGATCTGGCTGGTCCGAAGCGGTAATGGGAAGACCGAACTCGCCGCGCTGTATGCCGCTGATCAGGACGATGACCTCGTCTCGATCCGCTGGCTGCCACGGTTTTATGCCGTAATCGAAGCGCCGTTCAGACACGCCGCGATCCCGCGACTTTGCCCAGCCCTGCTATCCCTCCGGTGAGTTGCATGCGACTATCTCACCATCTGGCCCCAGGATTGGATCACCGTGAACGTGGTGCCCCAGCGAGCGGGTTCTCGAAGCTCGTACTCGGCGTCCTGACGGAGCTGACGCAACTCCTCCTCGCTCACCAACGACAGCAATCGGGGCTTCAGACCGGCGCTGAACTGCAGGGGCAGCCACAGGTACGGATGTCCCGGTGGGAGGGCCAGGACCTCGGCCCGTACGTTGCCCTCGATGCCGAAGGTGCCCAGGAGCTCAAGATGATTGCGTCCGGCCTCGGCATCCCCCCAGCGTGCGAACGCCTCGCGGATAAGGGCGATCAGCTTCTGACACGCGTCAGCAGGCGGATTGAAGTGCCAGGATCCCCAATCGGGATCTTCTAAGACGATGGTGCCGCCGGGGCGAAGCAACCGTACGTAGGTCTCCATCTGGTCGTGGCCACGACCCAGTGGAGTGAGCTCGAACCTCGCGTGCACCAGGTCGAAAGATGCGGGCTCCAGCCTCGTGGCGAAGAGATCGTCGTTTCTCAGCAGTACGTTGCCGAGGCCTTCGTCGGCCACGAACTGTTTGGCGGCCCTGAGCATGGCGTCGTCGATATCCGTCCCCACCGCCTCACCATTTTGTCCGACCCACTCGCTGAGCAGTCCGAGCCAGCCCATCACCCCGCAGCCGATGTCGACAGCCCCGCGACCGCGACCGTCGCCGATCTCCGCCAGGAGCCGGCGGGCGCTGGGCTGCCACACTCGGGACTGGAGCTGGAGCCGCTCCAACTCGGAGGCCTGACCAGCCAGCAGATATGTCGACGAACTCATGACGTTCCTCCTTTCACCCGTCCCTCGGGTTCGATACGACTGTCCAGGTGCTCGGTCATCCCGCCAAGTGCACGTTGTGAACCTCTCCGCCTATTGGTCGGCACGGCCTTCGTCGGTAGGCGTCGGTCAAGGCGGTCAAGCCACCCGAGAGGTTCAGAATCTGAACTGCATCCCGTCCTACTCCGGTGGAAAGATGTGGGTGTGAGGACCTACGGGCAGTACTGTCCCATCGCCAGGGCGTCAGAGCTCCTGGCGGAGCGCTGGTCCGTCATCATCCTCCGCAACATCGTCATCCTGGGTTGCCGGACCTTCAACGAGATCGCCAACGGCGCCCCTGGCTTGTCTCGCGGTCTGCTCTCCAAGCGGCTGCGGGAGCTGCAGCGGGCAGGTGTGCTGGAGATCCGTCCCAAGCCGGACGGCCCCGGCTCGACCTACCAGCCCACCGAGGCGGGTCGCGAGTTCGCCGCAGTGATGATGGCGCTCCAGCACTGGGGATCGCGGTGGGCCGATCTGACGCCTGAGCAGGCTCACCCGGGCGTGGTGCTGTGGATGTGGGTGACCTTCTACCTGGACCGTGACCGTCTCCCTTGGCGCCGGGTGCTGGTCCGCTTCGACTACCCCACGCTTTCCGGACCGGGCAGCCGCGGTTGGCTACTGATCGAGCGGGGTGACGCCGAGGTTTGTGAGAAACACCCCGGCGGCGAGGAGGAGTTGGTGGTGTTGGTGACCGATCCCGTGGCATTCGCCAAATGGCATCTGGGAGAGCTTCGATGGAGCGAAGCCGTGCGCTCCGGGGCGATCGAGGTGCAGGGCATTCGGACGCTGGCCCGGACCCTCCCCACGTGGCACCGAGATCCTCAACGAGGCCCGCAACCACTCCACGGCGTCGACGCTGCGCTCCCCGCCTGAGGGCGTCTCAGATCATCGGAACCTGGATTCACGCAAGGCCGTCAGCACGGAGCTGGTAGGAGGGAGTGATCTCGATCCACCGGTGCAGCCAGTCGACGCGCTCTCGCCCTTCCAAGTACGCGGCGAGGTCTTCCACGTGCGCTTGCCAGCCAGCGCCGTGGGCAGCGAGCTCACCTAATGGGAGACCTCGCTCCTCGACGACTAGGCGGGTCTGGTCGCCCTCAGCGAAAAGTTCGGCTTCAATCACGGTCTCGTCCTCCCGCCCGGGATCCAAGGTGAGGAGCAGACGCCGCGGAGGCTCGCACTCGTCCAGCCGACCGGGACCCTCCCAACCACTGGTGAAACTGGCCCGAAGGTCGCCTCCGGGACGAAGGTCACCGCTTACCTCGGCGACCCAGCGAGCCAACCGTTGCGGATCGGTGAGTGCCGACCAGAGATCGTCGATGCTGGTGTCGTAGCGATCCTCCATTCGGACCACGCCCTTGCCGTCTGCCGCGAGCAGCGTTCCCTTGACGCGGCTCTCAGCCGAACCCCCGTCGGTCATGGCGTACTCCTTCGCTGTCTTTTGCCCCTGGCTACCTCGGTATGCAGCGCGCCAAATCGTTGCTGCCACAGCGATCGGTACCGATCGAGCCAGCCGTCGATCTCGGCGAGCGGTTCCGAACGCAGGCTGTAGATGCGAAATTGTGCGGTCTTCCGGACCTCGACCAGGCCGACCTCTCGCAACACCCGGAGATGGCGGGAAACACCCGGACGGGCGATGGGCAACATCGCCGCCAGCTCGCTCACCGACGCCGGACCGCCACGAAGGGCTTCGAGCACCGTGCGGCGACTCTCATCCCCAAGGGCTTTGAAGACTGCATCCACGGGGATGAATGTACCGTACTGGTTACGTAACCATCTAGGTACACATGCCAAGCTCACATTCACGTCCTTTCTGATGGACCCCTCGTCGGGCCCAGCGAGCGCTACACGGTCGGTACCCAGAAGCGCAGCTTGCCGTCGAGCTCGTTCTCGAGCACGCCGCCGTTCGCCTGAATCACTTTCGCGGATGCGACGTTGTCCGCGTCGCAGGTGACAAGCGCCGAGGAGATCCCACGGGCGGCAGCCTCGGGAAGCACGGCACGCAGCATCGCGGTCGCATGACCGCGGCGGCGGGCAGTCGGCCGGACGTCGTAACCGATGTGTCCACCTTCGTGGAGCAGGCGCTCGGTCAGCCTGTGCCGCAGCGCGATCCGGCCGAGGTAACCGTCGTTCCCGAGCCACCACCAGGTCGTGCAGGGCACCCAGCCCTCCGGCCGTGGCGTCTCCTCGAGCGCCTCGGCACGGAGAGACCGCACGAACGCTGCGAAGCCCTCAGTCGTATGCCACGTCTCGCCGAAGGTCCGGATCTCGTGCCCGATCATGGTCTGGTCGACCGGCGCGCCGCGCCTCTCGGCCGCGAACTCGGCCATTGCCTCTAGAAACGACTCGCGGACTTCCGACGTCGGAAGCTGCAGGTTCGGCATAGCGGCGAGTGAAGCACCTGCCGTACGCCGGCAGCGAGCGGTTTTCAGCCGAGCGCACGCCACTGGACCCCGTACGCTCCGGCTAGGCGACCTGAGTTAGCTTGCCTGGCTAGCTGGGTGAAGCGATTCGTCCAGCGCTGCCATGATCGCTCGTTTGACCCGCAGCATGTAGATGCCGTACGCGGCTGTCCCGCAGGCGGTGGCGACACCGACGAGCGATGCCACCAGTGGCGCCGCCAAGATCTGCGAAGCAATAAGCCAGATACCGACAATGGCCCAGACCACCACCCATGCCGCGATGTAGAAATCGATGCTGCGACGAAAGAGAAAGCCGACGGAATGAAGTGCAAACCGACTACCAGCGCGATTGCCGGTGCGAAGTACGCGTAGCCACCGTTGATCGCCAACAAGGCGCAGACGACGGCGATGACCACGCCCTCGCTTGCGAAGGTGACGCCGAACCCCAGCCGCAGCGCGCGACCGCGGCGTTGCGACTCCGCGCCCGCAGGCAGCGGCAACCGGGCGGCTGACCGAAACAACTGCACGCCGTTGATGACAAAGATCACCGCGTATGCGCCGAAGACCACGATCAGCGCGACGCGGAGGAAGGCTGACAGGCCGTAGAAAGACCACGATGCCCAGAGGGCAGTGAAGAATGCCATCAGGAACAGCCCGATGGCCACGAATCGCGCCGCCGGACGGTTGAGCACGCCCCTCCCGACCGCTATTTCAGTCATCAGGCCATCATGGCTCGCTCACCCGATAGAAAATGATCGCGGCTGCCATTCTCACTCGGCCGGCCGGACGGCGCTGGAGTAACGCTTGGCGAGCGTCGCAATGTGGGCAACAAGTTCTGGCGGCTCGGTCACGGTGAAGTCGAGTCCGAGCATGCCGATGTAGACCGCAACTGTCTCGACGCTGTCGGCTCCGGTGACGAGGACACACGTGTCGTCGTCGATGGCCTCAACGACGCCGACCGCGGGATTGATGCGGGTCAGCACCTCCGCGGCCGACGCGTACACCGTGATCCTGACGTGCACCTGCCAGCCGGCGAATGCCGTGGTACGGAGAACGAACGCTGGATAGTCACCGCCGGGCAGTTCGACTGGCGTGAATCGACGCCCGCCAGGGATGCGCAACTGCATCCAGTCGAGCCGGAAACTCGACCACGCGTCGGTGTGGCCGTCGCGGGCGACCAGATACCAGCGTCGCTGCCAGCTCACGAGTCGGTACGGCTCGACCTGGAGCCGCTCGTCATCGCGATACGCGAAACGAATCTCTTCATGATCACGGATCGCAGCGGCTACAGCCATCAGGAGTCCCGCGTCGACCTCCGGGTCCGGCACATTGCTCCCCGTGTTCTCAGGCCCGGTCTGCACGGCATCGCGTACGGCGTTGACCCGCAGCCTGAGCCGATGGGGGAGCACAGCCTCCAGCTTGGTAAGGGCTCGGGCACTGGTGTCCTCAATGCCGCTCACTCCAGTGACGGCGCGTAGACCGACCGCCACGGCGACGGCCTCGTCGTCGTCCAGCAGCAGTGGTGGGAGCTTTGCGCCGACGCCGAGCCGGTAGTGGCCGCTGGGTCCGCGTACGGCTTCGACGGGATAGTCCAGTTGCCGCAGGCGCTCGATGTCGTTGCGGACTGTCCGGCCGCTGACCTGAAGCCGCGAGGCGAGTTCGTCGCCGCGCCACATCGTGCGGGATTGCAAGAGCCCAAGGAGGGCAAGAAGTCGACCGGAGGTCTGGTACATCCGAGGCTAATTTCTCTAGAAAAGCGGAACGAAACTGTCCTAAAACCACCATAGCTTCGGGCCATGACAACAACCTCCGCAGCCGGTCAGACCGGCACGATCCGTCCATTCACCATCTCGATTGCTCAGGAAGCGATCGAGGATCTTCAGCATCGGCTAGCGCACACCCGCTACCCGGTCGAAGCACCTGATGACAGTTGGGAGTACGGAACGCCAGTCGGCTACTTGAAGAAGATGGTCGCCGCGTGGCAGCAGTTCGATTGGCGCGCCCAGGAAGCGCGGATGAATGCCGTCGCGAACTTCGTCACCGAGATCGACGACCAGACCGTGCACGTTGTCCACGTGCGCTCGACTGAACCGGACGCCACGCCATTGCTGCTTGCGCACACTTATCCGGGATCATTCGCGGAGTTCCTGGACATGATCGGCCCGCTCACCGATCCCGTGGCGCACGGCGGACGTGCCGAGGACGCGTTCCACCTCGTGATTCCATCCATGCCGGGCTTCGGCTTCAGTACTCCATTGGTAGGAGCGGGCTGGACCATGGCCCGAGTCGCTCAGACCTACGACTCGCTGATGCGGCGGCTCGGTTATGAGTCCTACGGCGCCCATGGCAGCGACGGCGGCGCGATGATCTCTCGGGAGCTGGCCGTCCTGGATCCGCCTGGTTTCCTCGGCGCCCACGTGCTGCAGCTGTTCTCGTTTCCCTCTGGTGATCAAAGTGAGTTCGAGCGATTTGGGCCCAAGGAGTACGCCGCGCTGGAGTTCCTCGGCTGGTTTCAGTCGGTGGGCGGCTACAACCAGATGAACGGGACTCGTCCGCAGACTATTGCGGCTGCGCTGTCGGATTCTCCGGTCGGCCAGTTGGCGTACAACGAGTTGTTCGAGAACTTCGGCAACGGCACCAGCCTGGTGACCGAAGAGCAAGTGCTCACCCAGGTGTCGCTTTACTGGCTCACCAACACAGCCGCCACCGCGGTGCGCTTCCACTACAGCGAAGGCCACTCCGGAGCCGAACCGGTGGTCAGCCAGGGTCGCGTGGGTGTCGCCGTGTTTGCACACGACTTCCAGACCATCCGGCCGCTAGCTGAGCGCGACAACGCCAACATTGTGCACTGGTCCGAGTTCGACAGGGGCGGCCACTACGCCGCGCTCGAGGTGCCTGAGCTCGTCGTGTCTGACTTACGCAGCTTCTTCGCCGGATGATCCTGTTCGATTCGACGGCAGTCAAGATCAAATTCGCACGGGTAGACCAGCGAGCACGACCATCCGGACGCTCTGCAACGCGCTGAGATCATTCTGCAGATCGCCTTCTACAACAATCAGGTCGGCGTCGTACCCATCCTGCAGCAGACCTTTCCGGTGCCCGAGTCCACAGACTCGGGCCGCCGCGGAAGTGGCCGCGCCCAAGGTCTCCGCAGTGGACAGGCCCGCTTCGTCAAGCAGTGCCGTACCAATGTGAATGTTGCCGTGTGCCATCCAGGGATTGAGTCCGGCGTCGATGCCGACCACGACGCGTACGCCGCGCGCGTGCAGTCGACCGATCATGTCGGCGCGGAGCTCGCGCATCCGGCGTGGAGTGAGTCCAGTCGTCGCAGCCAGCTTCTGGACGGCTGGTGGGGCGGTACTGAGATCCATCAACGGCGGCGGGGGGATCACGCAACTGATGGCGATGTCCATCTCGGCGATGCGATCAGCAAGCGCATCTGAGAACCCGAATCCCTGGTCGGTCAAGCAGCTGCAATGTTCGATGCAGTCAACCCTCGCGTCGACCGACTGCTCGACGGCTGGCAATCCGTGCGCGTGCGCCGTAACAGGTAGGCCGTGGTCGTGCGCCTGCTCAACGATGGCGCTCAGATCCTCGAAACTGAACTGAGTGCGCATGACATCGCTTCCTGGCGTCAGCATGCCACCGCTGGCCATCACCTTGACGACGTCCACACTGCGATCCAGCCGATCGCGAATCGCTGCCGAAATCTGAGCGCCGCTCGCAACCTCGCCGCCGAGAAAGTGGCAGTGCCCGCCGACGCTCGTGAGGGGCGGACCCGAGGCCACAATTGTCGGCTCTGGCTGCGGTGAGCGGCCGTCGCGTTGCTCGTCGCGACGAGCAACGGCCGCATAGCGAATGTCACCAAGATCACGAACGGTGGTAACGCCGGCGGACAATTGCCGCCGCAGGCTTTCAGTGATGATCGTGTCCAGCGCTTCGCCGTCGAGCTCGGGAACTCGATCCAACGCGCCGACCTCGCTGTCTGCGACAAGATGCACATGGGTGTCGATGAGTCCGGGAAGCACCGTCGCGCTCGGATAGTCATAGAGCGTCCATGACTCGTCCAGCTGGACATCCCGCGACTCGACCCCGACGATCTTCTCGCCATCGAGAAGTACGGTCGCTGGTCCGGCGCTGAACCGTTCGCCCGTGAACAGCCGCGAGCAGCGAATCGCAATCACTAGCTCGTCATACAGCTCAAGCAAGATCGCGTCAATGAGATTTCACCTGATCATGGTGATCAAGAAGATGTTGCCCGGCGTGACCTTGATCAGATCTGAGCGGCGCCGATCCGGATCACGCAGCCAGGGCAGGTGGCGGGCCGGTCGGTACTGCGGCGCGCCAGACCCGGCGGGCGAAGGGCCCGTCGCCAAGGCTGTGGGTGCCGGCGTTGGTGACCAAGTAGTAGGCGCGATTCGGTGATCGTCAAATCCAGACTCCGGATTCTGGCTGCCGCACCCGCCAGCGGCCGTGCGTCTTCACTCGGTGCTCGAACCGGATCATCGGGCCTAGCTTGCCAACGCCAGTTTGGCCCGGCGGTCCACCCCGAGATGGCGAAAGATAGGAGATCGTGTGGTCAAGCTCGAGGCGACCGGTGTGAGCGGCGTACGGGAAGCAGCTAGCTGGCATCCGCAGGAACATGGCTTCCCGGATCCGCCGCGGAATCTCGTAGCTGTCGACCGGCGGCGCGTCCTGCGGGTCAATGACTGGCTGCACACGTACGTCGCAGTTGGTGTCGGCGAGGAACCGGCGGACCTGCCCGAGCGTGACCGGCCCAACGCCTTCGAACCGGGCAACCCCGCCCAGAGCGAACTTACCGCTGCCGTAGCCGAGCAGCGCCTCCTCGCTGAGATGGATGTGCAACATGACCCGGGGCCGGAGCTTACGCACGTCCATTGTCGGCGGGTCAATGATCAACTCCGCTGGCTCGGCCTTCGCCTGATCATCTTCGCCAGGCGAAGCGGCGGACATCTCGTACGGAGCATCGGGCTCGTTGTCGATCGGTTCATTGGGTTGCTGCGGCTCAGGGGCGGGACGCTGCTCGTTGCGAAACTCCCACAACAGCTGCAACGCCAGCGCCGGTTGAGCAAGGACGCCGATGGCCTTTGATCGGCGGACATCCACCGACTCCATATCACCTTGGAGCTTGAGAATCTCCGCGATGCGGTTGGCGGTCGCCAAAAAGTAGATGACATCGCCAGCGTTGGCCTTGGCGATCAACAGCTTCAGGCCAGACTGGTTGGTGCGGCCGGAACGCACGAACCGTTCAGCCTCCCAGATTTTCGCTTGCTCTTCGGCGGCGCGCGGATCAGCTTCGATGATCTTCGCGCCCAGCAAAGTTTCGAACCTAACCCATGGCAGGCCGACGATTGCCCGGGCGACTGCGGCATCGACCTGCATGGCGGAGTCGCGACTGAGATGCCTGGTGGCCTGGGCGACCTTGCGGGCCTTCCACGCCGGCACCCCGCCCGTCATGATCAGTTGCCACAGCTCCGGCAACCGGTGCCGCAGATCCAGCGCATCCGCCATCAAGGCGCGCGCGGAGCCAGAGCTGATTTCCATCCGGGCACCAAACTCTGCACCGGCGAACTCCAACACCTCTGGAGTACCGTCCCCGCCCAACTGGCGTCCCTGCTCGGCACCCGGCAGCGGCTTCTCGACCGGAGCTTGGCTGTCGGGATGATGAAGATCCGCCCAATGCGCGGCCAGCTCGACCAGTCGACATTCGTTCAGGAGCACGGTGTGGTGCGCATCTGCGACCAACGACAAGGTGGTCGCCGTATTCGGGCCACCTCCCTGCTCTTCGAACATGCATTCACGCTACGGGAACCTACTGACACTTACGTTTGGTCGTGGTCCTGCGGGTGATCAAGTCACTGGCGGAAGCGCTGGGGCGACTCTTGCTAGAAACTCAATTCTTCAGGCTCCAGCTTGGGTCGAGACTTCCGACCTGTTGGCCAGCTGATCACATGATCGACCAGCTGGCCAGTGCCGAATCGATACTGTCGATACATGATCGCCCGCATGTGGAGAGGCGTCGTGCGACGTGACGATGCCGACGCGTACGTGACATATATTGCCGACACCGGCATGGCTGAATACCGAGCGACGCCCGGCAACCAGGGCGCTTGGATGTTCCGTCGTGACGATGACGACCGCTCCGAGATCATCACGTTGTCGTTCTGGGATTCTCGGGACAGCATTCGAGCATTCGCCGGCCAGGACATCGATCAAGCAGTCTTTTACCCTGAGGATGATCGTTTCCTCGTCGAACGTGATCTCATGGTCCGGCACTACGACGTCGTGAATTGACGATCGCCAGGCATCTTGATCATTCGTTCGGAACGCTGCCGGTAGCTCACAACGCGCTGCCGATCGCCCACAACGCATAGAGAGGGATCGATGCAGAACACCGTGATGCCGACGCACCGAGCGGCACGGATTGGCCTGTGGCTGTTGCCCGCGTACGGCATCCTGCTTGGGCTCGGCACCCTCACCCATCAGCCACCGATTGAAGACTTCGACGCCTACGCCCGCTACATCACGACCGATGTGTTTCTGGTCAGCCACCTGGGAGCAAGCATCTTCGGTGCGGCCCTGGCCGTCCTGGGCGTGGTTGCAGTTACTGCATACCTGGTACCTGGTCGCGCAGCTCGGCTCGCCGTAGTGGGACTGGTTCTGACGACGATTGCGAACATCTACCTGTCTGCCGCATTCGGCAGCGCGGCG
>Ga0307310_10000416_pt1 | contig 13838 bp, 15 predicted proteins | sample ER_DNA_197_FD_194502 | JGI IMG/M metagenome (GOLD analysis project Ga0307310, IMG submission 194502) | Bulk soil microbial communities from the East River watershed near Crested Butte, Colorado, United States - ER_DNA_197 | ecosystem: Environmental > Terrestrial > Soil > Floodplain | place...
TCCGATCTGATGATGCAGATTCGATCCGCCTGCTCCGCCTCCTCGAGGTAGTGCGTCGTCAGGAACACGGTCGTACCGATCTCGTGTCGGACTCCGTCCAGGTACGCCCACAACGTCCGTCGGGTCGGCACGTCAAGGCCGGCAGTTGGCTCATCGAGGAAGAGAACCTTGGGCCGATGCATGAGGCTCCGCATGATCTCGAGCTTGCGACGCGTCCCGCCAGAGTAGGTCCGGACCGGCTGGAAGATGTCGCGCTGCACGCCCAGCAGCGCACTCAGCTCGTCGACCTGGCGCCGATATCCAGGGTCCATGAGGATCCACGCTGGCGCGTACGGGAAGAGGCCGTAGAGCACGGCATGGAAGCGGATGTTCTCCTCGCCGGTCAGGTTCACGTCGAGGCTCGGGCTCTGGAAGATGATCCCAACGTCGCGCCGCACGGCGCTCGCCTCGGTCACGATGTCGTGCCCGTCGATCGTCACCCGCCCGCTGGTCGGCGCCAGGGTCGTGGTCAGAATCGAGATCGTGGTCGTCTTGCCCGCGCCGTTTGGCCCCAGCAGCGCAAAGAACTCGCCGGCGCCCACGTCGAACGAAACGCCGTCGACGGCATTGCGCGGCGCCTTGCGATAGCGCTTGACGAGGTCCTCGACGTGGATCATGCGCCCTCCACGGTACGACACCGGCGTGGCGCGACCTCGCCTGCTAGTGTCGCTCAATGCTCAGCGTCTCACGCCTCTCCGTAACGCCCGTTCGCGGCATGGCGCTGCTGCAGCCGAGCAGCGTGCGGCTCGAGCATGTCGGCGTCGTCGACGACCGGAGATACTCCCTGCTGACACCCGACGGCCGGCCCTTCGACGGGATCGCGGATGGCAGGCTGGTCCAGATTCGGGCGGAGCTCTCCGCCGATCCGGAACGGCTCACGCTCACGTTCCCCGACGGGAGTGTTGTGGGCGGTGAGGTTGCCCTCGGCCAGCCGACCAGGGTCGAGGCGCACGGGCGCGCCTTCCCGGTTCGGCCGGTGATCGGTCCCTGGGCCGAGGCCGTATCCGCGTTCGCCGGCAAGCCGCTCGAGCTTGTCCGGGCCGAGCGCGACAGCGGCGAGCCTGACCTGGAAGCGGTCTCGATCGTCTCGGAGGCGTCGGTCGAGGAGCTCTCCCGACGGTCGGGGCTCGAGCGCACGCTCGACGCCCGCCGCTTCCGGATGCTCGTGCAGGTCGCCGGTGCGGTTCCTCACCAGGAAGATCGGTGGCAGGGTCGCGACGTGCAGATCGGCGATGCGGTCGTTCGCGTGACTCGTCCCGATCCGCGTTGCGCGATCACGACCCAGGACCCGGACACCGGGGCCCGCGATTTCCCGACGCTCCACGCGATCAAGCGCTACCGCGGCCTGCGCGACGGCCGTCACCTCGACTTCGGGGTCTATGCCGATGTCGTCGAGCCCGGCGTCGTCAAGGTCGGTGACGTGGTGATGCCGGTCGCCTGACCGGTCGGTCGGTCCCGCGCCCTCGGCCGGACCGGAGTAATAATAGTTGTATGCAACGCCGTCTCCGTCCGGCCGAGGCCGAGGGTCTGCTCCCAGCTCCGCTTGCCGAGCGCCGCTCGCTGCGGCCCGTCAATGAGCACCAGCTGGAAGCCCTGCTCGCACGATGGAAGCGCGGAAGTGACGATGCTGCCGCGGCGGATCTCAAGATCAGCCGCCACACGCTGAAGAACCTGCTCTATGACCTGCGCGGCCAAGTCGGGGCCCATGACACGATGCAGGCCACCTACCTCCTGCGGGACGCTCTGATGCGGCTCGACGAACGACGTCAGCGCGAGGCCGCTTCCCAGGTCTGAAGTGGAGCGGGAGACGAGACTCGAACTCGCGACATCCACCTTGGGAAGGTGGCGCTCTACCAGCTGAGCTACTCCCGCCCGCGACGAGTCGCATTCTAGCGCCCAAGGCCGGAGACACCCCCAGGGCGCCGCGACGGCCGACGAAAGTACCGGGCCGATCTTCCCTGATAGCCCTCTCGGCCTATCCGTGGAAGTGGTGTTCAATCATGCCCGAGGCACGACTCATTGCCGAGAGCCTCTGTGGGCCGAGCCCATTCGGCCATTACGAGGTTTCCCTGACATGACAGCTCTTGCAACGCAGACGGAGGCCGGGCCACGGCAGCGACATCGCCGCCGCCCGCTCCTGCTCCTGGCGGTTCTTGCCGCGGTCGGCATCGGCGCCGCCCAGTTCAGCCTCGCGCTCTTCACCGATACCGAGACCGTCGACGGCGTTTTCTCTGCCGGCTCGATCGACCTTGATGGCGTGAAGATCGACGCTCTCACCCTGAGCACCGGCGCCCTGATGCCCGGCGACGTGATCACCGACGACGTGGTCGTCGACAACGTCGGCACCGCGCAGCTGCGGTACGCGATGACGACCTCTAGCACGAACGCGGACACCAAGCTGCTCCGAGACGTCCTGAGCCTGACCGTCAAGACGATCGACGTGACCACGCCGCTGACACCGTGCGACAACTTTGACGGCACCTCCGTGCTGCCGGCGACCGTGCTCGGCTTCAACACGGCCAAGTTCGGCGACGTGACTTCCGGCGCCCAGGCGGGCGACCGCGTGCTGAATGCCGGAGCCAGCGAGACCCTCTGCTTCCGAGTCACGCTGCCGCAGGGGACGGGCAACCCGTATCAGAGCGCGACGACCACCACGACCTTTTCGTTCGCGGCAGAGCAGACGGCAAATAACTAGCCCGTAGGAGAACTCCCGATGCCTCGAGCAGCCATCACGGCGCTCCGGCGAGGGTTGGTTGCCGCCTGGTGGATGGCGGTGGCGGGTCTCATCGGGCTCGCGTTGTGGAGCCATCTGGCGACCGTGTACGTTGTGCGCGGCGCCTCGATGGCTCCGGCCATTCCGCTCGGGTCAGTGGTGAGCGCGACCCGGGTTGCTCCAACAGAGATCGTCCCTGGAGATGTGATCGTGATCGGGACCGATAGCGGCCTGGTTGTGACGCATCGCGTGACGCGGGCTCTCGACCGGGCCGACGGTCGCTTCTTCGAGCTCAAGGGCGACGCGAACGCGACGCCAGATCCGGTACTCGTGCCGGCCAGGGCGGTCGTCGGCCGCGTGGAAACGGCCGTGCCAATCCTAGGCTACCTGGTTGCCATGCTCAGCGAGCTCTCTGGCCTCGTCGCCGTGCTCGCCGTGCTGGGGATGATCCTGATGGCCGTCTGGTGGCTCGAGGACCTCGAGGTGGGGCATTCGCCGGTGCGCGGCGAAGTCAGGACCGCCCATGGGCATGCTCCGTAGGCCGCTCGCGCTCGCACTCGCCGCGGCAATACTGGGCTTCGTGACGGCGAGAGGCGTCCCGTTGGCCTCAGCGCTCATGAGCGAAACCGAGTCGAATCCGGCGACCTTCAGCACCGCGGCGAGCTTTCCCGATGTCACGCCCCCGACGGTCCCCAGCAGCGCGGTCTCGAAGACGGTCCTCTACATCCCGGGCTTCATCCGCCAGGGAGGTACCTACTTCGTGTATGCCAATGCCAGCGATGCCGGTGGGCTCGCCAGCGTCCGTGCGGACGTGAGTGCCGTGACGACGGGGCAGACCTCGGTTGCCCTCGTCGCGGGCGCCTACACGATCGGCGGGGTGGCCTACGGCTACCGGAGCGCCTCGCTCACCGCCAACGCGGTGCTGACAGCGGGCAGCAAGGCATACACCATCACGGCCACCGACAATGCATCGAACGTCGCCACGGTCGGATTCACCGTCACCGTCGACAACACCGCGCCCACCGGTACGAACGTACAGACCGCGAATGGGTCAACCACCGTGGGAAAGCCGGAGCTTGGCGACACGATCACGCTGACCTTCTCCGAGGTGATCGACCCGCAGAGCATCCAGGCGGCCTGGACGGGCTCAGCGACGCCGGTGGTGGTCCGCATCACCAACGGTGGCGGCGGCGCCGACGTCCTCACCATTCGCGATGCCGCAAACGCGGTTCAGCTGCCCCTCGGCAGCGTGAACCTTGTCGGCACGGGTTACGTGACCGCCACTCGTGACTTCGGGGCGCCCGGCACCGCGTCCAGCATGGTCGCCGCCGGGGCCACGATCACCATCACGCTCGGGACCCCGTCGGGCGCCACGGCCACGCAGGGCGCGCCGGGGCTGAACATGGTCTGGACGCCGGCGGTGGCTGCCACCGACCGCGCCGGCAACGCGTGCCTGGCCACGCCTGCGACGGAGTCCGGCGCCCTCGACCTCGAGTTCTAGCGGACCGCGGCCAGCCAGACCGCGTCGGCGATCCCGACCGTCGCCCAGAAGCCGATGATGTACGTGGGCTTGCGCAGGAAGCACTTGCTGCGGGTGACGCCCAGCGCAATGGCGCGACCGTAGAGTCCGATGGCGAGCGCAGCCACCACCAGCACGAAGACCGGCGGTGTGAGCACCCAGGCGATGAGCCCGGTCGTGCCCATCTTGCAGAACGTGAAGGCGGCCTTCTCCCACTTCTCGGCCTGCGTCGGTGCGGGATGGAGCCCCGCGGGTGCTGCGAGCCATTCGGTCATCGCAGTCCCTCCAGCCTGACCAGCTCCCGCGCGCCCACCTGGCCCGCCGACGTGCGGCTCCGGAGCGAGCCGAAGAGCTGCCGTGCGCAGAAGGGGATTCGGACGGGCTCGGTCTCCGCATCGGTCGAGCCAACGTGCACGCAACACTGCTGCAGCCGCTCGATGTTCAGCGTCCATGCGTCCATGAACGACTTCACGGTGAGCCGCTTCACGCGTTTGGCGACCACCTCCGAGGCGCGCTCCCGCTTCATGACCATGTCGCCGAACGAGCGCAGGAAGCCCGACAGCCCGATATCGCACGCCTCGCAGATGTTGGCCAGGTAGTCGAGCAGCTCGGGCCGGGTGACCGTCGTCGTCTCGCTCATCATCCCCATCAGCGACTGCCAGAGGCCGTCGTCGGCCGCGATCCGGTTCCCGACCAGGCCGAGGTTTGCCCTGATCCGCTCGATCCCGACCATGTTCACGATCGACCGATGCCGCCCATCGTCGCCGCGCACGAAGTAGCTGATCGCGCAGCAGTCCGGGTGGCTGCACGGCAGCGCGATGAAGTCCGCGGCCGAGGCGCGTCCGTCGGTCTGCGGCGCCAGGCGGCGCAGGACACCGGTTGTGGTCATCCGCTGCATGGGGTCGATCGGGTTCGCGCGGCCGGATCCGAAGACCGGCTGGTAGGCGACGCCGGCGATGTAATCGGTGGCGAACGCGTAGTCCGCAACCCGCCCGATCTCGTGCTCGTTGACGCCCGCTGCGACGACCATGGTGAGCGTCGTGAAGATGCCGGCATCGGTCAGGCGCGCGATGGCAGCCTCCTTCACCGCGCGCAGGTCCTCGCCTCGGTGATAGAGGTGGGTTTCGAGCTCGAAGCCGTCGAACTGGAGATAGATCTCGACCCGATCACGCAGGCTCGCCAGCTCGGCCAGGAGCTTGTCGTCCTTCGCGATGCGCACCCCGTTGGTGTTGAGCAGCACCCTCGTCACCGGGCGAGCGGTCGCCTGGCGAATGATCTCGACGATCCCCGGATGGACGGTCGGCTCACCGCCGGACAGCATCAGCACGTCGATCTTGCCTCCCTCGCGCTCGATGCTTGCGTCGAGCGAGCGCAGGATGTGCGGCAGGCGCGCGTAGCGGCCGATCCCCGGCCCGCTCTCCGCGAAGCAGGTCGGGCAGCGCAGGTTGCACGCCTCCGTGACGTCGATGAGCAGGATGCAGGAATGCTGCGTCTGGAGCTCACCGAGGCCGCTCCGGTAGCCCATCGGGATCGGGAGCACGTTGTCGGGGGTGTCCGGGATGATCTCGCGCGTCGGAACGCGCCACTGCTGGAGGTAGCTCCATAGGTCGTAGTCCTCGTCGTAGAGGCTGACGACCTCGCCGTGCCCGCGCTGGCAGTGGCGCCGGAGATAGACCGATCCGTCCATGAGCACGAGGTTCCCCTGCAGGACGTCGGTCGCGTAGTCGACCTCACGGTTCGGATCCTCGCTGAAGCAGTGCCCACAGACGGTGAGGACCATCCGCAGCGGGGTGTAGGGACGCAGGGCGAGCATGCGATTCTCCTTAGCCGTTGATGCCGAGAATGAGGGCGATGCAGACGGCGCCGATGAGGAGCGCGCCGACGCAGATCACCGCGATCGTGATGAGCAGGACCTGGAGCACCGTGCCCCACGCGCTTCGGTGCCGGGGCGGTTCCTGGACCATCGCCATGAGGGCGGCATCGACGTCCGCTGCTGGGTAGCCCGCCTCGACCAGCCGCTGGCGGATCGCCTCCGGCGTATATCGCTCGCGATGCTTGCGGACGTACTCCGCGATCCGCGGATCGACCTCTGTGGTCACGTCAGGTTCCCTCTCCTCTCGCGGTCTGCGCCGCTGGCGGCGCAGGAAGTCGATAGGCGCCGCTGCGCAGGCGGCGGGCGAAGTGGATGACGAGCAGCGCGGTCAGCGGGATGAGCACCAGCTGCGGGCCGGTCAGGCCAAAGGCTTGAACCTCGTTGCCACGCACGAACTCGACGCCGAAGCGGAAGAGCCCATATGCCAGCAGGTAGAGCTTCAGCGTGTCACCGCGGATGGGCAGAAGTGGCGACCGGCGCCAGATGAGCCCGAATGCGGCGGCGTGAAAGCCGATCTCGTAGAGCATCGACGGATGCATCGGCCCGCCGCAGCCGGGACAGCGGGGAAAGGCGGCCGCCGCCTCTGGGCTGACGGTCATGCCCCATGGCAGGCCCGTCGGCGTGCCGAGCGGCAGCTCGGCGAGGAAGCATCCGATCCTGCCGATTGCCAGCGCCAGCGGAATGGTGGCGGCGTAGTAGTCGCCCGTGGACAGGCGGTAGCCGAGGACCCGCTTGGAGATCACGATCGCCAGGTAGCCACCGGCGAGGCCGCCGAGGATGCTCTTGGGCCCGTGCGTCAGCACGTAGGTGAGCGGCAGCCCGGCCTGCGCAACCTCGTCGGCGAACTCCCATGAAGTGAGGAGATGTGCCCCGACCGCCCCGCCAAGCAGGGCGGTGACGCTGATGACGACGATCCTTGGCTCGAGGAGGCGATCGCGTTGCAGGGCGCGGTAGTACCACGCGACGCCGACGAGCAGGCCGAGCATCGTGAAGAAGTCGTGCGTCGAGACCTGGAGCGAGCCAAGCTCGACGGTCGGCAGCATCAGGCCCGCGCCCCGGCGGTCACAGGGCAGCCACCGCCGACTCGATCAGCGTGAGCCGATCCTCGACAAGGAGGAAGGCGTCGGCGCCCAGCATCTTGACGGCGTGGACAGCGGGGCTGATCTCCACGCTGGGGATGATACGGCGGCTAGTGAGCCTCCTCGGTGCGCAGGCGGCGATAGCTCTCGTAGCGCTGCGGGGGCACATCGCCGAGCTCGACCGCGGCGCGCACGGCACAGCGTGGCTCGTGCAGGTGGCTGCAGTCGTTGAAGGCACAGCTGCCCAGGAAGGGCCGCATCTCCCGGAAGCACCAGGCCAGCTCTGATGCCGGCAGCTCGAAGAGCCCGAGCTCGCGGAGGCCGGGCGTATCGGCGACGAGCCCGCGCCTCGGCCCCTCGACGGCGTGCAGCTCCGCCGACGTGGTCGTGTGGCGGCCCTTGCGCAGCGTCTCGCTGACCTCTGCGGTGACGATCCTCAGGCCCGGCTGCAGCCGGTTGAGGAGCGACGACTTGCCGACACCGGACGGCCCGGTGATCACGCTGATCCGTCCTGCCAGGGTCTCCCGCATCTCCTCGACCCCCTGGCCCGTCTTGGCCGATGTGTAGATGACCGGATAGCTGAGATCCTCGTACAGGCCGAAGATCGTTCCAGCCGCGGCTTCGTCGACGAGCTCGACCTTGTTCGCGATCAGCACCGCATCGATCTCGTTCTGCTCCGCGACGACCAGGAATCGGTCGATCAGGCGTGGGTTCGGCGGTGGGTCCGCGCACGAGAAGACGATCAGGACCTGGTCGAGATTGGCAACCAGCACATCCTCGCGCCAGGTGCCGCGCGGGCCTGGCTGGCGCCGGCTGAACTTGCTGGCGCGTGGCTCGACCGCCTCGATGATGCCCGTGCCGTCCGGCAGGCGTGTGAGCGAGACGCGATCGCCGATGACCGCCAGGTCGCTGGCCTGCCGCTCCTTCCTGATGCGGCCCCGGAGCCGACACTCGATCACGCCCCGGGGAGTCTCGACCGAGTAGAAGCTGCTTCGCGCGCGCAGCACCGTTCCGCTCAGTCGGTCGCCAATCTCTTCGGGGTTCGGCTCAGCCAAGCGCGCCGATCGCACTGCCGTAGATCGTGTCGTGGCGGCGATGGATGCCGGACCCCCGGCGCATGCCGCCGTCCCACGGCTCGAGGCTCGCCCCGATCTGCTTCAGCCAGCCGATCCCCGCCACGTTCTCGCCGGGGAGCTGCGCACCCATCGCATCGACCTGTGGAGCGAGGCGCACGGCCCAGGCCAGCAGCGCACCCGCGACGCGGGGCTCGTCGGCGAGGAAGGGGCCAAGCCGGGTCCCGTCCGGTCGGAGCACCGCGTATCCCGTCACCGCGCCGGCGGCCCTGGCGATCAGCACGGGCCGCTCGCGATCGGCGAGCGCCGAGGCAAGGATCGGCGAGCGGTCCCCACCGAAGCGCGGCGCGTCGTACGCCGCGAGCCGTCCGAGGTCGCCCCTCTGCCCGTCGGCGATGGCGACCCCGTCGGAGGGCAGCCCGCCCGCGATCGTGCGCGGAATGCTGGCGGCGACGCTCCGCCCGGTGAGCTCGAAGCCGTAGTGCTCGTACAGGCGCCGGCCATCGGCGGTTGCATACAGCTCGAGCTGGGTGCAGCCGCGCTCCTCGAGGAACGCGATCACTGCCTCCAGGATTCTTCGCCCAATGCCGCGGCCCCGATACGCGGCGGCGACGACCATGTTGCCAACCACGCCGAGCCGGCCGTACGCGATTCCCGAACCGATTCCGACCGCCTCGCCGGTCGCTTCGGCGAGGTAGATCCGAGCGTGCGGCGCGCGCATCGCGTCGAGCAGCGCCCAGCGGTAGACGTTCCAGCCGACCGATTGGCGCAGCGCGGCGATGGCCGGAAGATCGGCCTCGGTCGCGATCCGGATCGACTCCATCGGCGGAGTGTATGACGCCTTTCGGCGGGTAGCATGCGATCGGAATGGACGAGATCGCCCGACGCTACCTGCTGCTCGCTTTACGGCTGGGTCGCCTGCAGCGCGGTCTGCTGGATGCGTACCTCGGACCGGGCGAGCTCGCGGAAGTGGTCGCAGGCGAGCCGCCGGCCTCTCCCCGGGAGCTCCATGACGAGGCCCTGCGGCTGCACGAGCTGGTCGCGGATCAGGGCGGCGCCGGCTCCGTCACGGATGCCGCGCGCCGAGCCTGGCTGGCGGCCCAGCTCACCGCGCTGAGCGCAGCGGCGCGGACGCTGGCCGGCGACGAGATCGCCCTGCCAGAGCTCGTCGAGCAGCTCCTCGACGTCCCGGCCGAGCGGGAGCCGGAGTCCTCGCTCAGCGCCGCGCATCGGCTCCTCGACGCCGCGCTCCCGCCGGGCCCGTCGCTCCGCGGACGCCTTGCAGAGCATCGCCGCGCCACCGTCGTCCCCGCGGAGCAGGTTGCCGCCGTGGCGCACCAGCTGGTTGCGCTCCTCCGCGAGCGCTGCGCGGAGGACGTCTCTCTGCCCCGCGGCGAGCTGCTGATCCTCGAGCCGTGGGAGATCGGCGGTGGAGTGTGGGATACCCGGTTGGCCGCCGCGGGTCCCCTCGAGACGCGGCTCGAGCTGAACCTGGCCATCGACTGGCCGCTCGACACGCTGCTGCGCTCGATCGCCGCGCAAACCTATCCCGGCCGTCACGCGCAGCGGGTGAGCCGCCAGCAGGCGGTCGCGGAAGAGGGCGACCGGTGGGAGGTATCGGCCCTTTGTGCGGTGAGCCCGGAGACCGTGCTCGCCGATGGGCTGGGCGCAGTGGGGCGGCAGGCCGTGCTTGGCGACTACGAGCTGAGTGCCGAGCTGCGCCGCATCGGGCGAAAGGTCGGGCTCCACGTCGACGTGGAACGCGACCTGGAGGTTGGCCGCGCACGGAGGCTTCTGGCACCGGCGGCATCGAACGCCGCGCTTCTCCTCCACCAGGATGGCCTGCCCGGCTCCGAGGCGCGCGGATACCTTGCCGAGATGGGCCTGCTGACCGACCGCGAAGTCGACCGGGTCATGGAGCGCCTGGCGGATCCGCTCCTCCGCGTCGACCCGTTCTCGCGGGCATATGGTCCGAGGCTGGTCGGTTCCTGGCTGCAGGCGACCGGGCAGACCGACGGCGTCGCGCGCCTTCTGCGCGAGCAGCTCACCCCGGGGCTGCTGCGCGCCGAGGCCGCCTGAGGACCGATGCCGACGCGCGATGTCGACGTGCTGCTGATCGGCGGCGGCGTGGCCTCGGTCCGATGCGCGCGCGCGCTCCGCCGGCGCGGCTTCACAGGGTCCGTGCTCCTGGTGGGGGAGGAGACCTCGATCCCCTATAACCGGCCGCCGCTCTCGAAGGAGCTGCTCCGCGGGGAGGGGCCCGTCGAGCTGACCTGGGCCGAGCAGCCGGAGTGGTACGCGCGTCAGCGAGTCGAGCTGTCGCTCGGGATCGCGGTGACCGATCTGGATGCCGCGCGATCGCGGGCGTCGCTGGCGGACGGCACGCTGGTCCGCTTCGGCCAATGCCTGATTGCGACTGGCGCATCGCCCCGCGTCCCACCGGTGCCGGGAGCGGAGCACGCCATGCTGCTGCGGACGGTCCTCGACGGCCAGGCGATCCGGGCGCGCGCGCTGACGGGCGGCCGGGCGGTCGTGATCGGCGGCGGGTTCATCGGTGTCGAGGTGGCGGCCTCGCTGGCCGCGGTCGGCATGCGGGTCACCATGCTCGAGATGGCCGCGGGGCTGTGGGGCGGTGCGCTGGGGCCGGCCATCTCGGCCTGGGCCGCGGAGGTCCTGCAGGAAGGGGGCGTATCGGTCCGGCTGGAGACCGGGGCGACCCGCCTCGATGCGGACGCGGTGTGGGTTGGCGACGAGCGGCTTCCCGCCGATCTCCTGGTCGCCGGGGTCGGAGTGTCGCCGCGCGTCGAGCTTGCCGAAGAGCTGGTGGTCGACGACGGGATCGTGGTCGACGAACGGCGCCAGACGAGCGCGGCGGGCACCTTCGCCGCGGGGGACGTCGCGCGCTTCTCGGGACGCCGGGTCGAGCACTGGCATGCGGCGCGCGAGGGCGGCGAGGCGGCGGCCTTCGGCATGCTGGGGCTCGACCCGCCAGCGGCGCGTGCGCCGTGGGTCTTCTCCGAGTTCGCCGGACAGCAGCTCGACGTGGTCGGCTGGGCGCCGATGGCCGACGACCTCGTCGTGAAACAGGATGGCCGCCTGGTCGCCTATCTGCGGGACGGTGTCGTCGCTCAGCTGGCCGTGATCAACGCCGCGGTGCCGGTGGAGGCGGCCCGTTCGTTCGTCGAGCGCGAGCCCGGGCTGGACGCCCTTGCGAGCCTCACCGAAGCGGCGGGCGGGTGATCCATCAGCCTTTCCGGTGGCGTGCCGGCGATTGACGGTTCGCGGGGGATCGAGCACAATGAGGGCTCAACACCGACTATTTCAGTCGGGATTCGCGCGGAACCACCCAGCGAGGAATGATGGCCCTTCCCAATCCGGCCCTGAGCCAGATCCCGGACAACTACAAGTACGGCTGGCACGACTCCGAGATGAAGCCGCTTCACGTCATGAAGAAGGGGCTGAACGCCGAGGTCGTGGCGGAGATCAGCCGCATCAAGGGCGAGCCGCAGTGGATGACCGACCTGCGTCTGAAGGCCTATCGCCATTTCGAGGCGCGGCCGATGCCGACCTGGGGCGGCGACCTGACCGGGATCGACTTCCAGGACATCTACTACTACGTCACCGCCACCGACAAGGCGGTGCAGAGCTGGGACGACGTCCCAGACTACATCCGGCGCACCTACGACAAGCTGGGCATCCCCGAGGCGGAGAAGAAGTACCTTGCCGGCGTCGGCGGACAGTACGACTCCGAGGTCGTCTATCACAACATCCGCGAGGATCTTGAGAAGCAGGGCGTCATCTTCCTGGGGACCGACGAAGCCCTGATCAAGTACCCGGAGATCTTCCGCGAGTACTTCGGCACCGTGATCCCGGCCAACGACAACAAGCTCGCGGCCCTGAATACCGCGGTCTGGTCGGGCGGGTCGTTCATCTACGTGCCACCCGGCGTCCACGTTGAGCTGCCGCTGCAGGCCTATTTCCGGATCAACACCGAGAACATGGGCCAGTTCGAGCGCACGCTGATCATCGCGGACGAAGGCTCGAGCGTGCACTACGTCGAGGGCTGCACGGCACCCACCTACACGACCAACAGCCTTCACAGCGCCGTCGTCGAGATCATCGTCAAGAAGGGCGCTCGCGTGCGCTATACGACCATCCAGAACTGGAGCCATAACGTCTACAACCTCGTCACCAAGCGAGCCGTGGCGTACGAGGACGCGGTGATGGAGTGGGTCGACGGCAACCTCGGATCGAAGCTCACGATGAAGTACCCGTCGATCTACCTGCTGGGTGAGCGAGCCCACGGCGAGGTGCTCAGCATCGCCTTCGCGGGAAGCGACCAACACCAGGATGCCGGCGGCAAGATCATCCACGCGGCGCCGAACACCACCTCGCTGATCACCAGCAAGTCGATCTCGCAGGGGAGCGGCCGGACCTCGTACCGCGGCCTGATCAAGGTCTATCCCGGCTGCAAGCACTCGAAGTCGACGGTGCGCTGCGATGCGCTGATCCTCGACGACGAGGCGCGCTCGGATACGTATCCGTACATGGAGATCGACGAGGAGGACGTCACGATCGGGCACGAGGCGACTGTCTCGAAGGTGGGCTCGGAGCAGCTCTTCTATCTGATGAGCCGCGGCCTGTCAGAGGCGGAGTCGGCGGCCATGATCGTGAACGGCTTCATCGAGCCGATCGTCAAGGAGCTGCCGATGGAGTACGCCGTCGAGATGAACCGCCTCATCCAGCTCCAGATGGAAGGCGCGGTCGGCTAGACCGATGACCCTGCAGGCGCCGGTCGCGGCGCTCGACGCGAGTGCGATCTCGCGCATCTCCGATCGTCACGACGAGCCGGACTGGCTGCGGGCCCTGCGCGCTTCCTGGTGGGAGCGGGCGGAGGGCACGCCATGGCCCAGCGGCGCAGAGGAGGAGTGGCGCCGCACGTCGCTGGACAAGCTGCCGCGTGACCTCGAGCTGCTCGACAACGCAGGCGGCGTCCATTGCGCCCTGGAGGACGAGTACGCCGCCGCGGGGGTCATCTTCAGTGACATTCGCACCGCGCTGAGCGAGCACCCGGAGCTGATCCGCCGCTATCTGGGTGGCGAGGGCTCGCTCGAGTCGCACGCCCATTTCTGGGCCCTGGCGCAGGCGGCGTGGACCGGTGGGCTCTTCCTGTACGTGCCTGCCGGAGTCGAGATCGATCGCACGCTCGTTGCCCGCAGCGCGCTGGGTCGGGGGGATGTCGCCTACTACCCGCTCAGCCTGGTCGTCGCCGAGCGCGACAGCAGCGTCACGCTGCTCGAAGAAGTGGTCTCGCCCGATGGCGCGGCGGGCTGGTTCGGGGGCATCGTCGAGATCCACGCCCTCGACGGCGCGCGGGTGCGCTACGCGAACCTTCAGCGCCTGGGTGACGGGACGTGGAATATCGGGGCGCAGCGCGTCGTGGTCGGGCAGGACGCCAACGTGACGACGCTCAACGCCGAGGTCGGGTCCAGGGTCACGAAGGTCGGGCTCGACGTGCAAATGGCAGGCAAGGGGGGCACCT
>Ga0307310_10000417_pt1 | contig 13837 bp, 8 predicted proteins | sample ER_DNA_197_FD_194502 | JGI IMG/M metagenome (GOLD analysis project Ga0307310, IMG submission 194502) | Bulk soil microbial communities from the East River watershed near Crested Butte, Colorado, United States - ER_DNA_197 | ecosystem: Environmental > Terrestrial > Soil > Floodplain | place: USA...
TGCTGATCGCCGTCCGCTAGCCTAACGGTAGAGGCTGGTCTCGAGCCCACGATCAGAGAACGGCCCGCAGCGCACATTGCGCTGCGGGCCGTTCTCCGTTCTCGTTAGCGCGTCATGCGCGATCGCCCGGGGAGCGCTAACTGTTCTTACCGATGTGCAAGAGGTGTTACTGCACCGACCATCGTCTGGACCATGACCGCTCCCGCGCCGCCTTGGGTGCCGAAGCGGGCAGTGCTCGCCGAGCCAGTCAGCACACGGATGTAGGCGATCTGCTCCGCGGGGATCGACACGAGTATGCCGATATCAGTGGAGATCACCCCATCGACGACGACGAGTGGGGCCTCCCGGAGAAGCACGCTGCCTCGACCCCGACGCCACATGCGCGTCGGTGTACCATTGCTGGTTTCCATCGTCGTGAGGAAGGTCGGCGTCCGCTTGATCGCCTCCCACGCATTCCGAGCGCCGGTTCTCGCGATCTCGTCGGCGAGGATCAGCTTCTCGCCCGGTGGTGCGTAGACATGGCGGCTCTCCTGAGCCGGTGCCGATGCACATGCCGAGACGGTGACCAGCGCGCAGGCGGCGAGAAACCTGGCAGGCTGTGAAGTCCGGAACGACACGGAGCACCTCCATGCACATGACTCTTCGTTACTGGCGAGCCGAAACGGGCGCACCCAGACGGAGTATGCACCTCTGTCGTTGCCGGCGCCACATGGTCGAAAGCACCAATCAGACCACGCTCCTTCATCCGCCGCTCGCGGCGAGCGCCGTACGAGGAGGGTAGCGACAATCCATGTTCTGCCGGGCTCTCACCCTCACGCCACAGTACAACCGGAAGCGTCAGTCCGGAATGGCGCCAGGCAGAACGTACGTCAAGGGATCGACAACCTTTCCGTTGACGTGGATCTCGTAGTGCAGGTGAGGGCCCGTCGAGAGTCCGCTGTTGCCGACATTGGCGACGAGCTGACCGCGCGTGACGCGCTGGCCCTGCTTCACTGCTACTCGAGAGAGGTGGGCGAACTTGGTGACAATGCCGTTGCCGTGGTTCAACTCGAGCACGAGACCGTACCCGTTCTCGCGCGCGATGCGCATGACGGTCGCCGAAGCCGGCGCGACGACCGGGGATCCCATTGGCGCACTGACGTCGATTCCTTCGTGCGGACGAGAGATATGAAGAATCGGGTGGAATCGGCTGCGTGAGAAATGGCTCGACAACCAGCCCGCGGTCGGCATGATCGAAGGCGTGCTCGCCAGCCGCTGTACGTTGCGCGACAGTGTGTCGGAGACCTCGGCAAAGCTTGCTGACAGGATGTTGGCGCGCCGAATCAGGCCGTCGATGTCGGTGCGCGCTCCGAAAGCGAGCTTACCGAGGATCGGATTGGACCTGTAGAGCGCGTTGTCCGAGTTGAGTTGAGGGGTGCCTGGCCCACCAATTCCAGCTTCGCGAACCGCTGAATCAACCGAGGGGAGTCCGGCAAGCATTCTCACATGCTCGTCCCGGTCGCTGATCGCGCGGATGGTGTCCTGAAGGAGCGACATCTTCTGGCGCATGTCAGCCAGCTCCGCGCCCAATTCCTGGGCATCCGCACGTGCCGCGCGCCCACTTGGAGTGGCGTACGACGTAATGGCGGCCGAGAGGCCTATGACGGCGATGAGGGATACAACGCCGGCGCCTGTCGCCAACGTGCGTAGCGCCCGCCCTGTGAAGGCGAAGCTACGCGGCGACTCCGTCGAGCCTTCCGGAACGACGAGGAGGGTCCAGCGCCGTGGTGCCATGGTCTTCTCCGATCGCCGACGCCCCCCACGGGCATCGGGTCAGGAAAAAGACTGTGCAGCGGGGGCTTGGGTAACGAGCCCGACCGTGTGATGGTGGGCACAACGTCACCGACTCTCGGCAGTCTTTTGTGGCTTCGGAAAGAGTGGCTCGCCCTTGGTGACCTTCCACCCGGCCGTATCGAGATCGGCCAAGTCGTCGAGTCTGATATCGGAGAGATTTCCGATGCCGCCCATCACGCGCCACGCGCTCTCGGATTTCTGGGGCATGAAAGGCCACAACAAGGCGCATTGAGTTGCTATTTGGCGCGATAATGATCCAAGTATGTCGTCTAACTGGCGCGACTTGCTTTCGTCTTTGGCTACAACCCATGGGGCGGAGCTCTGCACGTATTCATTCGCCTTCGAGACCATACGCCAGACGACGGACAGGGCTTCATGGAGCAGATAACCATTGCTGCCATCGAGAAACGACCTGTACTCGGCGATGCTGGCGACGTCGGCGGTTTGTCGAAGGCCGCGCTCCGCACTTGGCGTCACGCCGCCCCGATACTTCTCGATCATCGCCGCCGCTCGACTGACGAGATTTCCCCACGCGTTTGCCAGATCCGCCGTGTAACGATCCTCGAACCGCTCCCACGAGAAGTTGCCGTCGGCGTCGAACGGCACTTCGCGGAGCAGAAAGTACCGGAACGCATCGGCGCCGTAGCGATCGATCGCTTCATCGAGGTCGAGCTTTACACCCGCCGACTTGCTGAACCGGTCGCCGCCCAGGAGGACAAAGCCGTGGGCCCACACGCGCTCGGGTAGTGGCAGCCCCGCGGCTTGCAGCATCGCCGGCCAGATGATCACGTGAAAGCGCGTGATGTCCTTGCCGATGACGTGCAAGGACGCCGGCCAACGCCGCTCGCTCTCCGACTCGGGAAAGCCGGTGGCGGTCAGATAGTTCGGCAGAGCGTCGAACCAGACATAGGTAGTCTGCTTCTCCCCGTCGCTCGTCGGTCTCGGGAACGGCACTCCCCACGAGAAACGTGAACGGCTCGCGCTGACGTCGTCGAGCCCCTGCGCGAGCCATCCCAACACCTCATTGCGCCGACTCTCCGGCTGTATGAATTCGCGGTTCTCCTCGATATGACGGCGAAGGAACTCCTGATAGCGGCTCAGCCGAAAGAACCAGTTTCGCTCCTTCACCCACTCGAGCGTGCGCGTCGGGTGCAACAGGCACTTCCCGTCGGCGATCTCGGATTCCTGCTTGAACGCTTCGCAACCGACGCAGTACCAGCCTTCGTATGACCGCTCGAAGAAGTCGTCCGGGTTGCGGTCGAAAATCCGGTCGAGCAGGGCGCGGACGCCAGCGATATGTCGCGGGTCCGTCGTGCGCATGAACTGGTCGTGGCTTATGCCGAGCCGTCGCCACGTGTCCAGGAAGCGCTCGGCGACGGTGTCTACCTGCTGCTGCGGAGTCACGCCGCGCGCCTGTGCCGTCTGCGCGACCTTCTGCCCATGCTCATCCATGCCGATGAGGAAATGGACATCGTAACCGGCCATTCTGTGATAGCGGGCGATCGCGTCGGCGCCAATCTTTTCGTACGCGTGTCCGATGTGCGGATCACCGTTCGCGTAATCGATCGCTGTCGTGATGTAGAACCGCGCCACGTGATCAGCTCTCGGCAGGCGCGGAACCATCGCCAGACGATGTGTCGTCACCGGGCTCGGATCCCTCGCCCCCGGGCCGCCCACGTCGCCCGCCTCGCCGTCCGCGGCGGCGATGGGGGCGGCGGTCGCGCGCCACCGGGGTCGTGCCCCCCTGGACGCTCTCACCGATCGCGGCCGCGAGGTCGCCCTCGGTCTCAGGCTCGATCTCCGCGCCACTGACCGCGAGATCGAGATTCGGCTCGCTCTCTTCGTTCGGCACGATGAACGGATCGCCACCGGCCGACGGCGAGGCCGCGTCGGCGTCGTGGTCGGGGTCGCCCATCTCGCGCCGTAGATCGGCCAGCGGGACGAGCCGGATGTCGCCCTCCACGTTGCGCAACGTCACCCGCTCGCGGAAAATGTCATTGGCGACGACCTTCTCCTCGCCTAACGACGTGCGGATGATCCGCCCTTCCTTCGGAAATCGCTTGCGGGCCTGAACGTAGAACTCGTGCTCGTAGCGCAGGCAGCACATGAGGCGACCACAGGCGCCGGAGATCTGCGACGGATTGAGGGACAGCCGTTGATCCTTGGCGACACCGAGGTTGACGGGGCGAAGCTCGGGAAGCCAGGAGGCCGAACAATACCGGCGCCCGCACCGTCCAATTCCGTCGAGGCGCTTGGCTTCGTCGCGCACGCCAATCTGCTTCAACTCGATGCGCGTGCGGAACATCGACGCCAGTTCGCGCACGAGCGCTCGGAAGTCGACCCGTTTCTCGGCGCTGAAGTAGATCGTGAGCTTCTTGCGGTCCCATTGCCACTCGGCGTCGGTGAGCTTCATGACGAGACCGTGGGCGCGCACACGCTCCATCGCCTTGCGCCGTGCGATCTCGTCTTCGGCGCGGAGCTGTGCTTCGCGCTTCAGATCGTCGGCCGCCGCTTCGCGGAGCACCTTGCGAGAGGCTTCGGCAACCATGCGGCCGTGCGCGACGCCGGCGTAGCGCCGCGTCGCGAGATCTCCCGCCGCATGAACGCGGCCGAGATCTTCACCGCGGTCCGCCTCGACGACAACGGCGAGGCCGACCGAGAGCGGCGCATCGCCTTCCCAGTAGAAGAACTCGTGACGGTTGCCCTTGAAGGCAACTTCGAGGAGGTGCGGCAAAGAGGCGCTCAGTCTTCCGAGAAGCGGCCCATGCCGAGAAACTTCTCGCGCCGACGGCGCACGAGCTTGTCCGGCTTGACCTTTCGCAGCTCGTCGAGATGCTTGACGAGCGCGTCCTGGACGGCCTTCGCGGTCGCCTCCTGACTCGAGTGCGCACCACCTGGAGGCTCGGGGATGATCTCATCGATCACCCGCAGCTCGAAGAGGTCGGGCGCAGTGATGCGCAGCGCGCTGGCCGCCCGCTCGCGCATCTCGGGACTCTTGCCGTCCTTCCAGAGAATCGCCGCGCATCCCTCGATCGTGATGACGGAGTAGACGGCATTCTCCAGCATCAGGACGCGGTCGGCGACGCCTAACGCAAGCGCGCCACCCGAGCCGCCTTCGCCGATGACGGTGGCGACGATCGGGACCTCGAGGCGCGCCATCTCGAACAGGTTCCGCGCAATCGCCTCCGACTGTCCGCGTTCCTCCGCGCCGAGACCAGCCCACGCTCCCGGCGTATCGATGAACGTCAACACGGGCACGCGGTACTTCTCGGCGAGCTTCATCAGGCGCAGCGCTTTCCGGTAGCCCTCCGGGTGGGGCATGCCAAAGTTGCGCTTGAGGTTCTCCTTGGTGTCGCGTCCGCGCTGGTGACCGATGACCATAACGGTCTCACCGTCGAGCCGCGCCCAGCCACCCACGATCGCGGCATCGTCGCGGAACGCGCGATCGCCGTGCAGCTCGATCCAGTCGGTGAAAACCAGCTTGATGTAGTCGAGCGTGAATGGGCGCCTGTTGTTTCGCGCGACCTGGACACGCTGGATCGGGCTCAGGTTCCGGTAGATCTCCTCGCGCAGCTCCGAGAGCTTGCGCTCCAGCGGCGCAATCTCGTCAGTGACGTTGAGTTTCTGGCCTCCAGCGAGCCGCTTCAGCTCATCTATCTGCTTCTCGAGATCCGCAATCGGCTTCTCGAATTCCATCACTGGCGCGCTGGCCATCCTAGCTCCCGCGAACGAGTTTGACGCGCTCCAGTCCCAACACCGCACGCAGCTCGGCGAGCGCGGCGTTCGTCGCCGACAGCTTCAACGAGCGTGAACGGAGGCGCGCCCGCGAGCCATTCCCATCGCTCCAATGCAACTCGAGCGCGGACGGTCCCGGGTGCGCCTCGACGACGGAGCGCACGTCCTGCATCACTTCCGGCGTGATGTTCGCGCCGAGCACCAGTTGAATCGCGATCGCGACCTGGCCGCTGTGCTGCACGGCGGCGAGCGGCGTCACCGTCTCGACGATGAACGTCGGACTTTCGCCGCCCTGATCGCGATTCGAATAACCGCCCTTCAACAGGACGGGCACATCGACCCGGATCTGGTGGCAGAGGTTCGCCCACGCTTCCGGAAACACCAGCACCTCGGAAGATCCCGAAAAATCCTCGACTGTCAACCGGGCGAACTCAGCGCCCGAGCGCTTGGACGTCTGCTTCTTGATCGCCGTGACGACGACGCCGAGCGTCATCTTGTCGCCGGACCAGGCGCCGAGCTGCGCGACGGTGTGTGTCGCAAAGAGCTCGCACTCCGTGCGGTACGGCTCGAGCGGATGTCCCGAAATATAGAAGCCAAGAATCTCCTTTTCTTTCTGCAGCCGCTCCGACTCGGACCAGGGCAAAACCCCGGGAAGCGCCGGTCTGTTCGGTCCCTTCGGTGTGCCGGCAGCCGGTACGGGCTCGCCAAAGAGAAAGCCCTGGCCGCTCGCCTTCTCCTCCTGCTTCAGTGCTGCTTCGGAGATTGCGTCGTCGAGCACCTTCATGAATTGAGCGCGATGGCCGCCAAGCGAATCGAGCGCGCCAGCGCCAATGAGCGCCTCCAGCACGCGCTTGTTGCACATCCGCAGATCGACGCGCTCGCAGAGATCGTGGAGCGACGCGATCGGCGACTCCTTACGCGCGTTGAGAATGGAATCGATCGCCGTCCGACCGACGTTGCGGACCGCCCCGAGACCAAAGCGGATGCGCTTGTCGGCGATGACGGTGAACTTGTAGCCGCTCTCGTTGACGTCGGGCGGAAGGATCTCGATGTCGAGCTCGCGCGCCTCGTTGATGTACTTCACGACGCTGTCGGTGTCGCCGATGCAGCTCGACAGCAGCGCGGACATGAAGTCGGCTGGGTAGTGCGCCTTGAGCCACGCCGTCTGGTAGCTGATGATCGAGTAGGCAACGGAGTGCGACTTGTTGAAGCCGTAACGCCCGAACGTCTCGATCTGGCTGGCGAGGTCCTCGATGATGCGCCGCTCATAGCCGCGCGCGATGGACTTCTCGACGAACTTGCCCAGCTCCTGCCTGATCAACTCCGCGTCCTTCTTTCCGACTGCCTTGCGCAAGACGTCGGCTTCGGCGAGGGAGACACCAGCCAGTACCTGCGCAATACGCATCACCTGCTCCTGATAGGTGATGACGCCGTACGTCGTCTCGAGGATCGGCTTGAGCTCAGGCAACGCATAGGAAACGGGCTCCTCGCCGCGCTTGCGCCTGATGTAGACGAGATGCATTCCGGTGTCGAGCGGTCCGGGGCGCATGAGCGCATTCGACGCCACGAGATCGTCGAATCTGTCGCAGCGCATGCGGCGCAGCACGTCCGTGGCGAGCTGAGACTCGAACTGAAAGACACCGGCCGTGCGGCCGGAACGCAGGATCCTGTACGTCGGGTCGTCGTCGAGAGGAACGCGATCGAGATCGAGCTTCTTGCCAGTGCGGCGGGCGACGCTCGCGACGGCGTCCGAGATGACCGTGAGCGTCGTCAGGCCGAGGAAATCCATCTTCAGCATCCCGGCCTTCTCGAGCGCGTTCATGTCATACTGCGTCACGACCACCGACTCATCGTCACCGGCCCCGGATCCCTTCGACGACTGGGTGCACGTCGGCACGTAGTCGTCGAGGGGGCCTGGCGCGATCACGACGCCCGCCGCGTGGACACCGGTGTGGCGCGACAATCCCTCGAGCGCCTTGGCGTAGTCGAGGAGCTGGTGATACCGATCGTCGCTCCGGTACAGCTTCCCGACCTCGGGGATCTGTTCGATCGCCTCTGCGACGGTGAGCGAGAAGTTCGGCTGGTTGGGGATCAGCTTCGCCAGCGCGTCGGTCTCGGCGGGCGTGAAGCCTAACGTTCGTCCGACGTCCTTGATCGCGGCGCGCGACTTCATCGTGCCGAACGTCACGATCTGGCCGACCGACTCGCGCCCGTATTTCTGACGGACATATTCGATCACTTCGCCGCGGCGCTCGAAGCAGAAGTCGACGTCGATGTCGGGCATCGACACGCGCTCGGGATTGAGGAAGCGCTCGAAGAGCAGGTCGAACTTCAGCGGGCAGACGTCCGTGATCCAGAGCGAATACGCGACCAGCGACCCGGCGGCCGAGCCGCGGCCCGGTCCAACGGGAATGCCCCGGTCGCGCGCCGCCTTGATGAAATCGGCGACGATCAGAAAATAGCCGGCGTAGCCTGTGCTCGTGATGACGCCGAGCTCGTAGTCGAGCCGCTGCCTGACGTCGTCAGGCAACGGATCGCCGTAGCGGGCCTTGGCGCCATCCGTCGCCAACCGGATGAGCAGCTCGTTCTCCGTCGCCACGCCTTGCGGCAGCGGGAAGGACGGAACGTGATACTTTTTCCCGAAGTCGAGGCTTACCTCGTCGGCGACACGGAGCGTGTTCTCGAGTACGTCGGGGCGGCCCGGGAAACGGGCAGCGATCTCCGGTGCGCTCTTGAAGTACAGCCCCGCGTCGTAACGCATGCGATCGATGTCGCTGCGATCCTTGCCGAGGCCGATGCAGAGCAGAATGTCGTGCGCGTCGTGATCGGTCGCCTTCAGAAAGTGCGCGTCGTTGGTCGCGAGGACGGGTAATCCGAGATCCTCGCCGAGGCGGAAGATCTGCTCGTTCAGGGCAGCCTGGCCGGAGGAGTCGTGCGCCTGAACTTCGAGATAGTAGCGACCCTTGAAGAGCTCCGCATACCAGGCGGCGGCCTCCTTCGCCTTGTCATACTCGTTGGCCATGAGGTGCTGCGCGACCTCGCCGGCAAGACACGCCGAGCTGACGGCGATGCCTTCGGCGTACCTGGCGAGCAGCTCGCGATCCACGCGCGGCTTCGAGTAGAAGCCCTCCGTGTAGGCCAGTGACGAGAGCTTGACGAGGTTTCGATATCCGATTGCGTTCTGGGCGAGTAGCACGAGGTGGTAGTACGGCTTCACACCGGGCGCCGAACGCGCCTTGAGGCGTCGATCGCCCGTCGCGACGTACGCCTCCATGCCGAGGATCGGGCGGAGCTTGGCCCTCTTCGCTTTCTCCTGGAACTCCCACGCCCCGTGCAGGTTGCCGTGATCGGTGATCGCGAGTGCCGGCTGCTCGAACTCGAGGGCACGCGCGATGAGCGCGTCGATCCGGTTGGCGCCATCGAGCAACGAGTACTCTGAATGGCAGTGGAGATGGACAAAGGACATTCCCTCATAATAGTCGCCGGCGGGGATGGATGCAAAGCGCGCCTATTGGTGGGCAAGTCATTGTGACAACGCGCGTTACACAGACGGTGAGACGGTCGTCCTAGACCGGTGGGGTAGACCCGCCGCGTGGGGGGTCGCTATGCTCCTTGGGACGGCACCCGCAAAGCCTGCTGGGGTATGACGCTGGCCCGATCACCGCTGGCGCACCGCACCAAAAAAGTCCTGCGCCGCGCGCGGCGCTACAGCCACCCGGACCACCGCAGGAGTCGCATGCTGGCTCGCCGCCACGTCGTCGCGTTCGTATCGGTCTACGCTCTCGCAGCGTGCTCGCCGGACAAGGCCGCCGCACCCACGCCCGCCTGCTTGACGAGCAGTCCGCTGACGTTGGGCATACTCGAGGGCGGCGTGGTCGGGCCGCCGTGCGCGCAACTTTCCTCCGCGTCAGGCAAGTATCTCGCGGTCGCCCAGTACCCCGTTCAGGGATCGACGCCCAAGCAGACGGCGTTCAAGATGACGGCTGGCACTGGTTCGGCGAGCGCATCGATCGTCGATGGAGCGTGGCCAGTCAATGCGAAGCTGACCGGCATGGAAGGCACGAGCATGCCCCGCCAGATGGAATTCGACGCCCGACTGCGCGATCTCGAGCGCGACATCCCGTTGTCGCAATTCGTGCGCGGGAGTGGTCGCAAGCTTTCGATGGCGCAGAGCGCATCGACCCCGCCCGATTCGTTGCATGACTTCCAGGTCCTGACGACCACGGCGGGCGGTCAGTTCGTGACGACGCAGGCCCGGCTGCGCTACGAGGGTCAACGCGTCTACATCTACGAAGACACGGGCGTCTACAACAGCTACAGTGACTCCGAGTACACGGCGTTCGGCAAGCAGTTCGACGACGTGCTGTATCCGATCGACACCGCCGCCTTCGGCGCTCCGTCCGATCAGGACACCAACGGCCACATCATCCTCCTGCTGACACAGCAGGTCAACAAGTTGACGCCGGCCGCGGACTGCCAGACGAAAGGATTCGTCGCTGGCTACTTCTACGGCTATGACCTGTCGACCGGCTCGAACTCGAATCGTGGCGAAATCTTCTATTCGGTGGCGCCGGACCCGAATGGAACGTTCAGCTGTGCGCACACGAAAGCGGACATAGGAAGACTCACGCCGGCGACGTTCATCCACGAGTTCCAGCACATGATCTCGTACAACCAGCACGTGCTGGTGAAGAACTCCCCGTCCGAGGTGACGTGGCTCAACGAAGGGCTGAGCCACATCGCCGAGGAGCTGGGCGGGAGATACTACGAGGAGAAATACCCCGCGCCGTTAGGCCGGACGAATCCGACGCAGCTGTTTCCTGATTCGGCACAGGCCTTCGGGCCGCCGCAATTCCGGAACGCGTATGCCTACCTGCTGGCGCCGACGACGCAATCGGTGACGACGTTCAGCGGGCTTGGCACGCTCGAGGAACGCGGCGCGGCGTGGCTGTTCCTGCGCTGGCTCGGTGATCAGAAGGGTGAGGGCATCTACCGGCAACTCGTTCAGACCAATCGTACGGGTGTCGACAACGTCGCGGACAAGGCTGGAGAGTCGTTCCCGGCGCTGTTCGCCGATTTCGGCATCGCGACATACGCCGACAGTGTCGACGGCGTTCCGCGCAGCTCGATTCCCATCCGCTATCGGTTCACATCGCGGAATACCCGTCAGATCTTCGCGCGCCTGTTTCCGTTCAAGCCGAACCCGATCTCGCCTGCGGCGCTCGCTTGCAACACGAGCCTGAACGGCAGCATGCTGCAGGGCACATCGTCGTATGTTCTCCTCGGCGGTACGGCGGGGTGCGCCAGTGCGAAGCTGAGCGTGTCGGCCTCGAACGGAGCCGAGCTCGCGCCGGCGCTGTCCGCACAGATCGCGATCTTCCGACTGCCCTAACGCCAACCGATGACGAACCGAAGGCCGGCGTCGCTCCTGTTCGGGGCGGCGTTATTGTCAGCAGGAGTTGCCGCGACGGTGGTCGCGCAGGAGCCGCGACTTCGCCACGATGCGGTGCGGCGCGACGAGATCGTCGCACACCTGCGTGAAGGCGCGTCTCCCCGTGCGTCGATGCTGGCGTTGTCGCGCGATCCCGGTGGCCCCGTGATGGTGGACGTCTTCGTTCGTGGCGGCGCTGGAGCGGCTGTGCAGGTCGTCGCGCATGGTGGGCGCCTCGGGACGCAGGCCGGCGGATGGATGACGGCCCGCGTCCCGCTCGCGCAGATGAGGGCATTGGCACGCGCGCCGGGAGTCACCGCACTCGAGCCGTCCGCGGTCGCGAATCCTCTCGAAGATTCATCGAAGGTCGAGATCGGCGCGACATTGGTGCGCCGGCGCGGACTCAACGACCAGTGGGAAGGCGCGACGGGGCGCGGTGCGATCGTCGGAACGGTCGACAGCGGAATAGACTTCGCCAACCTCGATTTCATCGACGACGACGTCGGCCTTTCGCGCGTGCTCTTCCTGTGGGACCAGACGCTCGCCGGCCGCACCCCAGGAACGATCGGCGGCGTGACGTTCAGCTACGGCGACGAATGCACGCGAACGATGCTCGGTCCTAACGGCAGCTGCCGATCGCGCGAGGTGGAAGGGCACGGTACACACGTGGCGGGGACGGCGGCCGGCGACGGCTCAGCCTCGCGCCGCGGGACGTCGGGTTATTCGTTCACCGGCGTTGCGCCGGGTGCGGATCTGATCGTCGTGAAGACCAACTTCAGCTTCACGGGGATCGCCGACGGAGTGAACTACATCTTCCGGCGCGCCGAAGCGCTGGGCAGGCCGGCCGTGGTGAATCTGAGCCTCGGCGCGCAATACGGTCCGCACGACGGCAAGGAAGCACTGTCGATCATGATCGACTCGCTCTCCGGTCCCGGGCGAATCGTCGTCGCCGCCGCCGGGAACGAGGGCACCAACCTCCCTCGTCCGCCGTCGGTGATCTATCCATTCATCCACGCCGATACGGCCGTCGCGCCGGCGGACTCGTCGGAGATCCGCTTCGAGGTGCCGCGTTACATCCCGCGCAGCGGAGCGGGGAACGACGTGATCCTCATCGACGCGGTCTACCCGCCGGGCGACGACGTCGAGCTCACGGTCGTCAGGCCTAACGGCACACGTGTCGACATCCCCTATGCGGCAACCGACTCCGTGGTCAGCTTCGACGCCGCGGGAGGCGTGGTCGGTTACAACGGGACGCATCAGGACGAGGCAGCGGTCCTCGGCGACAGTCTGTCGCTCGCCGGATTCATCGCGCCGGCGTCGCCGATGCGTGTCGCGGAGCTCTTCGTCGGCGAGTGGGTGACCGGCGCGCGCGCACCGAGCCGTGGCACCTGGCGCGTCATCTTCAGGCGCGCCGGCGGCGCCGGCCGGCGGGCAGTCGACGCCTACCTGGTGCTGAGCACGATCGTGTCCGACTCGATCGTGAATGGCCAGGATCTGCAGACCGAGGTGAGCTTCACGATCGGCGCGACAAATCGGCGGCTGGTCGGCGTTCCGGGAGACGCGACGCGCGCGATCACCGTCGCTGCATACAATACGGACAGCGGAACCTACCGGTCGGCCGACGGGTCCTTTCAGAGCTTCCCCGGTGTGGCCGTTGCGACCGGAGATCTCCTCTATTTCAGCTCCCCCGGCCCGCGCACGGACGGCGTGCTCAAGCCGGAGATATCGGCTCCAGGGCGGATCTTCTCCTCGCTCTCCGCCTACGGCCACGAGGATGCGCGCGACATCTACAGCGACAGTGCGCACGTGATCTATCAAGGAACGAGCATGGCCGCGCCGCATGTTACGGGTACGGTCGCGCTCCTGCTCGCCGAACGACCGTCGCTGACGCCGGAACAGGCAAAGGGAGCGCTCACGTCGACCGCGCGTTGGGACGCCTTCACGGCAGTATCGCGTGCGACGGGCGATCCGGGCGGTCGGCCGAACTGGTCGTGGGGCTATGGGAAGCTCTGGGTGCCGGGCGCACTGACCGCCGTGCGACCAGCCACGCCGCTGGCGAGCGCAGTACGGGCGAGTGCGTCCGATGCGCCGCGCATTCGTCCGACTTCGACGAGCCGCCGAGGCACGCTCCTCCCGTTACAGTCGGTTCGCTTGTCGGCGTCAGACGCGGACACCTTGCTGGTCCGAAAGCTCGACTTCCTCATTACCGGCTCTGACCCGGCGTTCCGGCTCGCGATCGCGCTCGATGTGAACCGCGACGGCGTGCTGGACCCGTCAGAGCCGCTGTTAGTGACGAGCGCCGAGACCGTTGTGACGCCGGCGGGGACAGTGATCTCGCTCGCGCTGCCCGGCGACACGCTGCGCATCCCCCGTGGTGGAACCGTCGATGTGCTCGTCGTCGGTCTGCTGTCGGGTGGCTCGCCTAACGGCACCGAGTTCACGGCGACGCTGGTCGCGGCGACGAGCATCGCCGAAGGCGCCCGATCCGGCGCCTTGGTCAACTTCGCGGGCCAAGGCACGGGGCCGGCCGTCGCACGCACGACACTACTGGCTGCGAACGAGCAACTCAACCTGACGCAGAATCCCGTGCGGCGATCGCCGCTCATCCTCAACTTTCAGCCGACGCGGCGGATCGAAATCTACGACTTCACGGGGCGGCTCACGAAGCGCTTCCTGCCGGCCGCGAGCGACGTCCGGGTCGAGTGGGATCTGCGCAACACAGGGGGCACACAGGTCGCAAACGGCGTATATGTCATCGTGATGGAGCTTCAATCTGGCGCTGTGGTGCGGCAGAAACTCTTCATCGCCCGATGATGATGGTGAATCGATGACGCGTAT
>Ga0307310_10000418_pt1 | contig 13833 bp, 13 predicted proteins | sample ER_DNA_197_FD_194502 | JGI IMG/M metagenome (GOLD analysis project Ga0307310, IMG submission 194502) | Bulk soil microbial communities from the East River watershed near Crested Butte, Colorado, United States - ER_DNA_197 | ecosystem: Environmental > Terrestrial > Soil > Floodplain | place...
CATGCCGCGTCCATCTGGTTGAGCCGCCGCGGTCGCCGTGAAGGGACGGGTTCGGGACCTCTGCTACGCTCTCGACTCCAATCCGACCAACCAGCGAGCCGCCACGCCATGAGCCATCCGCGCACCATCGTCGAGAAGATCTGGGACGACCACGTCGTCTCGCAGGATGAAGGCTCCCCGGCCGTCCTCGCCGTGGATCTCCACCTCGTACACGAGGTGACGTCGCCGCAGGCGTTCTCCGGGCTTCGCGCGCGCGGCCTCCGGGTGCGCCACCCGGAGCGAACGGTCGCGACAGCGGACCATTCCATTCCGACCCATCCGCGGAGCCTGCCGATGCTCGACCTGATGGCCGCGGCCCAGGTCGACCAGCTGACGGCGAATTGCACGGAGTTCGGGATCCCGCTTCACGGCCTCGGCTCGCCCGACCAGGGGATCGTCCACGTCATCGGTCCGCAGCTCGGTCTCACCCAGCCGGGGATGACCATCGTCTGCGGCGATTCGCACACGGCGACGCACGGGGCGTTCGGTGCGCTGGCCTTCGGCATCGGGACGAGCGAGGTCGAGATGGTCCTCGCCACCCAGACCCTCCTCCAGCGCGAACCGAAGACGTACGAGGTGCGGATCGACGGACGCCTCGCCCCGGGCGTCAGCGCGAAGGACGTGATCCTCTCCCTCATTGCCCGAATCGGGATCGGCGGTGGCACCGGCCACGTCTTCGAGTACAGCGGCGAGGCGATCCGCGCGCTGACGATGGAACAGCGGATGACGATCTGCAACATGAGCATCGAGGGCGGCGCCCGAGCCGGCCTCATCGCGCCGGACGACACGACCTTCGAGTACGTCGCGGGCCGGCCGCACGCGCCGCAGGGCGCCGACTGGGATGTCGCCGTCGAGAACTGGCGGGCGCTCCCCACCGACGCCGCCGCCAGCTACGACCGGTCGATCACGATCGACGCCGACGCACTCGCGCCCATGGTCACGTACGGCACGAACCCCGGCATGGGCATCCCGATCACGTCGCGCATCCCATCTCCGGCCGACCAGCCCGACGCGACCTCGCGCCGCGCGCTCGAGCATGCGCTCGAATACATGGACCTCCAACCAGGCCAGGAGATCCTCGGCCAGAAGGTCGACGTCGTGTTCGTCGGCTCGTGCACGAACGGCCGGATCAGCGACCTCCGCCTCGCGGCATCGGTCCTGAAGGATCGCCACGTCGCCGACGGCGTGCGGGTCATGATCGTGCCGGGGTCGGATGAGGTGAAACGAGAAGCGGAGCGGGAGGGCCTGGACGACGTCTTCCGCGCCGCCGGCGCGGAGTGGCGCGAGGCGGGCTGCTCGATGTGCATCGCGATGAACGGCGATCAGCTCTCGCCCGGCCAATATGCGATCTCCACCTCGAACCGGAACTTCGAGGGGCGCCAGGGCAAGGGCGGCCGAACGTTCCTGGCCTCGCCGCTGACCGCGGCTGCTTCCGCAATCGCCGGTGTCGTCGCCGACCCGCGGCGGCTGCCCGGGATCGAGGCGATCGTGCCCGTCGGCGGACGCTGACGTGGCCGAACGGTTCGAGGTCTTCACGAGCAAGGTCATACCGCTGCCCGCCGAGAACGTCGATACGGACCAGGTCGTCCCGGCCCGTTACCTCAAGGTGACCGACAAGGCGGGCCTCGCCGAGGCCCTCTTCAGGGACTGGCGCTTCAACGAGGACGGCTCCCTTCGCGAGCCCCGCTTCGTCCTCGACCAGCCCGAGATGGCCGGCCGGCGGATCCTTCTCGTCGGTGACAACTTCGGCGCCGGGTCGTCTCGTGAGCACGCTCCGTGGGCGCTCACCGCGTGGGGCATCCGGGTCATCCTCTCGACGTCGTTCGCGGACATCTTCCGCAACAACAGCCTCAAGAACGGCGTGCTCCCGATCGTCGTCGATCCCGCGACCCATGCCCGGCTGTTCGAGCTGCTGGCCGCCGATGCGGACGCCCAGATGACCGTCGACCTTGCCGAGCAAGGCATCCTCCTGCCGGACGGCACGACGATCGACTTCGACATCGACCCGTTCGCCAAGCGGATGATCCTCGCCGGCACCGACGAGCTCGGCTACCTCCTCGCCAAGGAGCCCGAGATCGACGCGTGGGAAGCGAGTCACCCGGCCCGCGTGAACACCCTCGTCGCGGCTCGCTGAGGCCGGCACGTCGGAACCCGTGCGTTCGACCCGCCGTCTCGCCGGGATGAACCACCAGATCGGCCACCGCTTCGTCGTTCTCAGTCTCTTCGCGGTCCTCACCATCGGGGCCTGCAGCAGCGCTGCCGCCCCATCGGCGAGTCCCCCACCGACGACGCCCGGCACTCCCTCGCCGGCCTCGTCGGACGGCTCCGGTTCCGGCGGCGGGGCCAGCGGTGACCCCGGTGTGACCGACCCGAGCAGCCCGATCGGTGGCGGAATCGTCGACCCGGCACCGGTCGACCCGGGACTTGGCCAGCCGAAGCTCGTCATCGCGCGGCCCGGCCAGCTCAATCCGCGACCGGTCGGAGCGTCGCTCCTCGAGCCCGCCGTCGATGGCCATCACGTCCTCGTCCGGGTCACCTGGTGGAGCGGAGTCGAGCCGTGCAATGTCCTCGATTCGGTCAAGGTCGACCGGTCGGGCACGGCGATCACGATCCAGCTCATCGAGGGAACCGGCGACGCGAACGTGGCCTGCATCGAGATCGCCCAGCAGAAGGCAACGATCGTCGACCTCGGGGAGCTGGAGCCGGGAACCTACACGGTGTCGGCGCTGGGCGGCGGGGATGCGGCGCCGGTGACGGTGACCGTCACCTGAGGTCGCACGCGGCGCCCGCCAGTGGGCCGCTGCGGCCCTTCGAGGCGCCTCGAGGCTCGGCGGCGAGCGCCTCGTTCATACTTCGCCGGTGAACCTGTTCGACCTGGTGGTGATCGGCCTCGTGATCGTCGCCACGCTCTTCGGCTACCGATCCGGGGCCCTGCCGCAGCTCACCGGACTCATCGGGGCCGTCGCCGGCGGCGCCATCTCCATCCTCGCGCTGCCGCACCTCGAAACGCCCCTCGAGGCGGTCGATCCATCGCTCCGTGCATTCGTCGTGCTCGCCGGGATCCTGTTCAGCGTCGGGCTCGGGGAAGCGATCGGCTCCGCCCTCGGCCGAAGCGCCGCGGCGATGCTCGGCCAGGGCCTGTTCGGAGCCATCGATCGCCTGCTCGGTGCATGCGTCGGGGCGGCCCAGGCCCTCCTCGTCGTCTGGCTGACCGGCGGCCTCCTCGCGGCCGGACCGAGCCCGACTCTGGCCAGCCAGGCCCAGACGTCGGTTGTCGTTCGAGGCCTGAATGGCGTCCTTCCTGCGCCGACCGAGCTCGCGGGCGAGCTTGCCCGTCTCCTCGACGACACGGGGCTGCCGAACCTCTTCGTCGGCCTCGAGCCTTTGCCGGCGCCGCCGGTTGCCCTGCCCGCCGACCCGTTCGTTCGAGGGCTCGCCTCCCAGGCCCAGGCAAGCACGGTCAAGGTCGTCGCGGCGACGTGCCTCGCCCTGTCGTCGGGGACCGGCTTCGTCGTCGATCGCGGGTACGTCGTGACGAACGCCCACGTCGTCGCGGGCGCGAGCACGATCCGGATCAACCTCGGCAACGACACGTTCGATGCCACCGCGGTCCTCGTCGACCCGCGCCTCGACGTCGCGGTCCTGTGGGCGCCCCGACTCTCCGCCCCGGCTCTGCGCATCGCCACCAGCGATCCGGTCCGCGGGGCCGCCGGCGCGACGCTCGGCTATCCGGGCGGCGGCGGGCTCGTCGTCCAACCGGCCGCGGTTGCCGGGAGCTACGTTGCCCAGGGCCTCGACATCTACGGCGAGAGCCGGGTCCCGCGCCGGATCCTCGAGCTCCGGGCGAAGGTCGACCGGGGCGACAGCGGCGGTCCGTTGATCCTGGCCGACGGGACTGTCGGTGGCGTCGTGTTCGCCGAGGCGCGCACCGATCAGGACGTTGGCTACGCGCTCACGCCGACGTCCGTGCGGGCGGCCATCGCTCCGGCCCTCGGCCGGACGGGCGCCGTTGCGACGGGTGACTGCATCCATTAGCCAGACCGTCGCAGACGGCCGCGGCCGATCCGGCAGCCCGCTACGATCGGCCGATGACCGACACGACCCGAGACGAGCTCACGGACACGAGCCGCGCGCTGGGAGAGCTGGCGACCGAGGCGTGGGACGGATCGATGGCCGCCTTTCCGCTGTATGCGACGTCGCTCGGCGATCGCCGCCACCTCAGCGATCTGAATCCCAACGACGCCGGTGCCGAGGAGCGCGAGGTCAGCCGGCTTCGTGACCTCCTGGCGCGGACGGCGGCTATCCCGGAGGACCGGCTGAGGGCGGGCGACCGGGTGACGCGGCTGGCCCTCATCGACGCGCTCGAGTACGAGCTCGGGCTGGTCGAGAGCCACACGACGACCTGGACCATCGATCCGCTGGACGGCCCCCAGGTCCAGCTCGTCAACGTGGAGTCGTACCAGCCGATCGAGACACCGGCCGACGGTCGAGCCGCGATCGAACGCTGGCGGGCGATGGGCCCGTGGATCGATCGCCACGTCGACGGGATCCGGGCGGGGCTCGTCGAGGGTCGTGTCTCGCCGCTCGGTCTCGTCGACAAGGTCATCGAGGAGCTCGACGACCTGCTCGCATTGCCGGTCGAGTCCTGGCCGCTTGCTTCGCCCGCCGCCATCCAGCGTCCTGATTGGCCGGTGAGCGAGGCTGAGGCCTTCGCGCGGGACCTCCTGGCCGCGGTGCGCGACGCAATTCGGCCGGCGTTCGCGCGCGAGCGGGAGTTCCTCGTCCGCGAACTGCGTGGACGGGCTCGGTCGAACGACCGACCCGGCCTCAGCCACGTCCCGGGCGGTGACGAGGCGTATGCGAGGCTCGTCCGCGCCCACACCTCGCTGGACCTCGGGCCCGACGAGATCCACGCCATCGGGCTCGCCGAGGTGGCCCGGATCGATGCCGAATTCGAGGAGTTGGGAGCAGCGGTGCTGGGCGCACGCGACCGAGCGGCGACACTGGCGCGGCTCCGAACGGATCCGGACCTCTATTTCCGGACGGCGGACGAGGTGAAGGAGACCGCCGAGGCGTCACTTGACCGGGCGAACGCGGCGATCGCCGGCTGGTTCGGCCGCCTGCCAATCGCCGCCTGCCAGGTCGTGGTGATGGGCGACCACGAATCGAAGCATTCGACGATCGCCTACTACCGCCAGCCCGCGGCGGACGGAAGCCGGCCCGGCAGCTACTACATCAACACGTCGCTACCGGAGACCCGGCCACGCTATGAGGCCGAGACCCTCGCGTTCCACGAATCCGTTCCGGGCCACCATCTCCAGATCGCGATTGCCCAGGAGCTCGACGGGCTGCCGGACTTCCGCCGGTTCGACGGTCCGACGGCCTTCATCGAGGGCTGGGCGCTCTACATCGAGCGGGTGGCCGAGGAGATGGGCCTGTACAGCGGCGACCTCGACCGGTTCGGGATCCTGTCGTTCGACGCATGGCGCGCCTGCCGGCTCGTGGTCGATACCGGGCTCCACGCATTCGGCTGGTCCCGCGACCGCTCGATCGCGTACATGGTCGAGCACACCGCGCTCGCCGAGAACAACATCGCCAACGAAGTCGATCGCTATATCGCGATCCCCGGGCAGGCGCTCGCGTACAAGCTCGGGCAGGTGGAGATCCTCCGCCTCCGAGCGATGGCTGAGGAGGCACTCGGCGACCGGTTCGACATCCGGGCCTTCCACGACGCCGTCCTGGGTGAGGGCGCCGTCGGGCTTCGGACCCTGCGCGGGACGATCGCGACCTGGCTGGAGGCGCAGCGTCAGGCCTGATCGCGGCCCGCATGGACGGGCCCTGCTTCCCAAGGGCGCTCCGGGGCCGTTCAGGCGAAGGCGCCGTCCGAGCACCGGAGCGCGCGCACCTCAGGGTGCGTATGCGAGGAGCGCAGGCGGTAACGCCCGCATGGACGGTCCTGGAGAGCCCTCAGTGGGCGGCTTCGGGCTCCAAGCTGCGAACGCGCATCGCCAATGCCTGCATGACAGCCGTCCGGACCGACGGGAAGCGGTCCATCAGCGAATGGAACTCGCGGTGGGCCAGGACCAGCAGCTTGGCGTTCGTCTCGGTTGTGGCGGTCGCGGTTCGCGGCGCGTCGTCGATGAGAGCGATCTCACCGAGGAAGTCCCCGGGACCGAGCGACCGAATATCGTGACCGCCACGCTCGATCAGGACGCTGCCGCTGATCACGACGAAGAATTCCTGGCCCGTCTGGCCCTCGCGCATCAGGACGCGCCCGGCAGGGACGTCGATCTCCTCCGCCAGCCGGCCAATCTCCTCGACTTCCTTTCGTCCCAGGCCCGCAAAGAGCGGGACTCGCTTGAGCAACTCGAGCTTGTCGTCGGTACTGGCCATGTCGCCCTCTCCGGTGGATCGACCACCCGCCGCAGTCGCGTCCGCGCAGCATAGCGCGACGAAACGCCCCCGGAACGCGATCCGACTCCCGACGCCCGGCAGCGGACGCCGGCGGCCGCCGCCTACACTTGCCGTGGCCCCGATCCGCCACCCCTCCCATCTCGAGGATGCCGCCCGATGCCCGACGCTCCCTACAGCCATTCGCACGACGGGCCGAGCGACCCGGCCAAGCGTCATTCCGCCGCCCTGACGGACGGACCCGATCGCGCCGGCGCGAGAGCGATGCTGAAGGCCGTCGGCTTCACGGACGAGGACCTGGCGAAGCCCCTCGTCGGCGTCGCGACGACGTGGATCGAGACGATGCCGTGCAACCTCAACCAGCGCCGGCTCGCCGAGCACGTCAAGGCAGGCATTCGGGCGGCCGGCGGGACGCCGATGGAGTTCAACACGATCTCCGTCAGCGACGGCGTGACGATGGGCACCGAGGGGATGAAGGCGTCGCTCGTGAGTCGCGAGGTCGTCGCCGACTCGATCGAGCTCGTCGTTCGGGGCCACCTCCTCGACGGGCTGGTCTGCCTCGTCGGCTGCGACAAGACGATGCCCGGCGCGGCGATGGCCCTTGCTCGCCTCGACGTCCCGGGCCTCGCGCTCTACAACGGGACGATCTATCCCGGCGTCTACAAGGGCCGCAACATCGACGTCGTCAGCGTCTACGAGGCGATCGGCGCCTACCGCGCCGGCAAGATCACGCTCGACGAGCTCCATGGGATCGAGGACGCGGCCTGCCCCGGTGCCGGCGCGTGTGGCGGCCAGTACACGGCCAACACGATGAGCACCGTCCTGGAGTTCATCGGCCTGTCGCCGGCCGGACTCAACGGCATCCCGGCCGAGGATCCCAACAAGGACGAGGCGGCCCGCCGGTCGGGCGAGATCGTCATGGATCTCGTCCACGCCGACACGCGCCCGTCCTCGATCGTCACTCGCGCGGCACTCGAGAACGGGATCGCGTCGGTTGCGGCGACCGGCGGCTCGACGAACGGGGTCCTCCACCTGCTGGCGATCGCCCACGAGTTCGGGATCGCTCTCGACATCGATGAGTTCGGAACGGTCGCCGACCGGACACCGATCGTCGCCGACATGCGGCCGGGCGGCCGGTTCTCCGCGTCCGAGATGTACGACGCCGGCGGCGTCGGGCTGGTCATGCGCGAGCTGCTGAAGCGCGACCTGCTGCACGGCGAGGAGACAACTGTCGACGGACGAACGATCGCCCAGATCGCCGCGGTGGCCGAAGAGACACCGGGCCAGCAGGTCGTGGTACCGATCGAGCGGCCGATCAAGCCGACCGGCGGCCTCGCGATCCTGCGCGGCTCGCTCGCACCCGACGGCTGCGTCGTCAAGCTGGCCGGCCACGAGCGGCGCCTCCACACCGGGCCGGCCCGCGTCTTCGATTCCGAGACCGCCTGCTACGACGCGGTGCGGGCCCAGCAGATCCGGCCCGGCGACGTCGTCGTGATCCGCTACGAAGGCCCGGTCGGCGGTCCCGGGATGCAGGAGATGCTCCAGGTCACCGGCGCGCTCGTCGGCGAGGGCCTGGGCGACACGGTCGCCCTCATCACCGACGGACGCTTCTCCGGCGGGACGCACGGCCTGATGATCGGCCACATCGCGCCCGAGGCCGCCCTCGGCGGACCGATCGGGCTCGTCGAGGAGGGCGATGAGATCGTGATCGACGTGGATCGGCGGGCGGTCGACATCAACGTGGCCGCGGGGGTGCTCGAGGAGCGACGAGCCCGCTGGACGGCACCGAAGCCGCGCTATGGCGGCGGTGTCATGGCCAAGTACGCGGCCCTCGTCAGCACCGCATCCGAGGGTGCCGTGACGACGGGCAGGCGGATGACGACGGCGCTCGAGCGCCGATGACGGCCTTTTGTCGCGGCGGCATCGCATGACCGAGGCACCTCGGATCCCGATCGGTATCAAGACCTCGCCCCAGGCGGTCGACTGGCCGACCCTCGACGCGGCCTGGGCGCGGATCGGCGAGCACGACGTTTTCGATTCCGTCTGGATGAACGACCACCTGACCGACGTCTCCAAGGAACGTCACGGGGCGAGCCTCGAGGCCCTGACGGCGCTCGCCGCGCTCATCCATCGCGTACCGGGCAAGTGGGTCGGCCATGCGGTCCTCTCCGCCACGTTCCGCCACCCGGCGGTGCTCGCCAAGGCCGCGACGGTCATGGACCACGCGACAGGCGGCCGGTTCATCCTCGGCCTCGGCGCAGGCTGGCACGAGGGGGAGCACCTCCCCTTCGCCATCCCGATGCCACCGATGCCCGAACGGTTCGATCGCTTCGAATCGGCCGTCCACGTGCTCCGGGCGCTGTGGTCCGCGGAGGCGGCGACGCCGCCAGGGGTCACCCGCCCGGATCCCTACTACCCGCTGACCGAGGCGACGAACGAGCCGCCGGTGCTGACCCCGGGCGGCCCTCCGCTCTGGCTCGGTGGGCAGAAGCGGCGAGGCATCGCGCTTGCCGCCGCGGTCGCCGACGGCTGGGCCCTGCCGGCGGTCGTCGCCCTCGGCAGCCCGTCGGACCTGAATTACTTCAGCGAGAAGCGCGACCTGCTCCTCGCCGCCCTCGACGCGATCGGCCGTGACCCGTCGACATTCACGTTCAGTGCGCAGGTCCCGACCGGAACGACTGCCGAGGATCGGCGCTGGGCACTCGACCAGGCGCGCGACGCCGTCGAACGTGGCGCGACCCACGTCATCCTCGGGATGCCGCCGCGGCTCGGCGCGGCCGGCGTCGACGCCGTCGCTCGCGAGGTCGCCGAGCCGCTCCGCGAGACCGCCGGATGACATGGTCGATCCGGCCTGCTACTGACGCATCGGCTGACCTCGAGGCAATCGCCCGGATCGCCAACGCGGTCCGGCCCGACGACCCATCGTCGCTGGACGAGATGCGCTGGGAGGACGCGACGTATCCCGGGACGATGCGCTATCTCGTCGAGGAGGAGGGCCGGACGATCGGCGCCGGGACCGTCGGGCGCATCTACGTCTATCCACCGGAGTTCCCGGACCTCTGGGGTTCGGTCGACGTCCTGCCGGAGGCGCGCCGGCGAGGGACCGGCTCCGAACTCCTGCGGACGATCTCGAGGCACGCTCGATCCATCGGAAAAGCCGCGATCCAGATCGGCGTCTCGGAGGGCCGGCCCGAGGGGGAGGCGTTTCTCCGCCGGCACGGCTTCGTCGAATACGAGCGAGCGCGGATGGCGAGGCTCGACCTTGCGGGACTGGAGCGGCCGCCGATCGATCCGCCCGATGGCGTCCGGCTGACCTCGCTGGAGGCCAGTCCCGAGCTCGTCGCGGGCGTCCACGCGGTCGCCGAGGCCACCTTTGCCGACATCCCCGGCGGAGACCCGATCGTTGCCGGCGATCTCGCCGAGTTCCGCGCGCGCGACGTCGAGCGCCCATCGATCCCGCCGGGCGGGTTCGCGATCGCCGTCGAGTCGGCCACCGCTCGGGTCATCGGCTACGCCAGCCTGATCTTCCAGCCGGGATCGACGAAGCTCGTCTGGAACGACATGACCGCGGTGCTACCGGAGTGGCGCGGACGTGGCGTCGCGCGAGCATTGAAGCGGGCGACGATCGGGTGGGCGATCGACAACGGACTCGAGGCGATCGAGACGGGCAACGACGTGGCCAATGGCCCGATGAAGGCCGTGAACGCGGCGCTTGGCTACCGGCCGCTGCCCGACGAGGTCACGATGCGAGGCCTCGCCGCGGAGGACAGGACGTCGGGATGACCGCCGGCCCGAACCCACCACCCGCACTCCCGCCCGATCCCGAGGCATATGACTCGGAGCGGAACGAGCACGCCCGAGCCCGGGGCCTGGCGGCACCGTACATCGCCGGAGGCCGCGATCCGGAGCCCGAGGTCGGTCGCCGCGAGGAGCGCTACTACGTCCGGCTGCTCCTGATCATGGTCGGTCTCATCGTGCTCGGCGGGTTTGCTCTCGGGATCATTTCGAACCTCCTCGGCCTGAGCGGGCTCGCGGGCGGCTGAGCGAACAGAGGATGACGACCTCGCTGCCGTCCCAGTCGCTCGACGCCGCGACCCTGGCTCGGGCCGGCAATGAGCTCGTCGAAACGCTGCGCGACCTGATCCGGATCCGGTCGATCAACCCGCCACCGGCCGACGCTCCGGACGGCGAGCTGCGCGCGGCGACGCACATCGCCGCCATCCTCGAGGATGCCGGGATCCCCGCCGAGGTCGTCGAGCCCGTCGACGGCCGCGGCTCGGTCGTGGCGACGGTCCGCGGCGACGGGACCGGCGGCGCGCCACTCCTGCTGCTTGGCCATCTCGACGTCGTCCCGGCTCCACCCGAGCGCTGGACCCACGACCCGTTCGCCGGCGACGTCGCGGACGGTTACATCTGGGGCCGGGGCGCCGTCGACATGAAGAACCTCGTCGCGATGGAGCTGGGCATCCTGCGCCTCCTCGCCGGCGAGGCCCGGGCCGCCGGGCGCGATCCGGCGAGCGACCCGATTCCGGGCCTGACACGAGACATCCGCTTCGCCGTGACGGCGGACGAGGAGGCCGGTGGCCTTGCCGGCATCCATTGGCTCGTCGAGGACCGCCCGGAGACGCTCCTCGCGGCCGCGGCCATCAACGAATCCGGGGCCGTCGCGACGACGCTCGCCGGCCGCCGCTTCTATCCGATCGGGGTCGCCGAGAAGGGCTATGCGGTCTACCGGATCGCGGTCCACGGGACGTGGGGCCACGGTTCCATGCCACGCGACGACAACGCGGCGGTCAGGGCGGCCGCGGTCGTTGCCCGGCTGAACGTCCAGGGCGCGCCGCGACTCACGCCGACGATGCGGAGGTTCCTCGACGGGATGGCCGACGAGCTCGATGGCGAGATAGCTCGCATCGTCCGCTCCCTCGCGGCCGACGACCCGCGGCTCGGCGAGGCGGCGGCAGCGGCGGCATGCGACCCGACCTCCGCCCGTCTCGTCCGATCGCTCCTGCGCGACACGATCAGCCCCAACGTCATCCATGCCGGCGTCAAGTACAACGTCATCCCCGGCGAGGCGGTCGTCGAGCTCGACTGCCGGGTCCTGCCGGACACGACCGAGGAGGCGATGGCGGCGCTGGTCGTGGACCGCCTCGGACCCGAGCTCGCGAGCTACTGCGACGTCGAGCTCGTCATCTTCGGGGAGCCGGTCGAGGCGCCGGCCGACGGTCTGTTATGGGATGTCATGACGGCCACGATTCGCGACCACGATCCGGCCGGCATTCCCCTGCCGATCATGGTCCCCTTCGCGACGGACGCGAAGCACACTGCTCGCCTCGGGATCCCGACGTACGGATTCTCGCCCCTCCAACTGGATCCGGACGAGAGCTTCCTCGAGCGCTTCCATGGCGTCGACGAACGAGTCGGGGTCGACGCCCTCCGCTGGGGACTGCCGGTCCTCTACGACGTCGTGAGACGCTTCTGCCGGTAGCGCTACGGCTTGCCCGGCCGGCCGCCGACGTCGCCGTCGAACACCGTCACCGATTCGGGGCAGCTCGTGCAGCGGAAGATGCGACGAATGCCCCAGCCACGCTCCATATCGGTGTCCGCGGAATCGTGGTGGCTCCGCTCTTCCTGCATCACGCCCCACGTGTCGTCGGAATGCCGGTGTTCGATGCGCAGGGCGATCTCCGCGATGCGGGCCTGATCCATGGTTGGCTCCTCGTCGGGTGGCAGTGGCCGCCATTGTGCCACTCAGCCTCGGAGCGCTGGGCGGTGGCTACTCGGCGCGGTTCTTGATGAGCCGGCCGCGACGCGAGATCGCATGCGTCGCGAGAGCGGCCACGCCCATCGCGATGAGCGCGCGTTCGGCCGTCGGCATCGGGCGGACGGCCGACAGGAACTGGTCCGCCCGCGCGCGGTCGACGACCCTCAGGATGGCCTGGCCCCGCTGGGTCAGCTGGAGCGACCGCTGCCGACGGTCCTCCTCTTCCGTGCGGCGCTCCACGAGCCGGCGTCGGACGAGACCGTCGACCAGCCGGCTCGTCGCGGATGGCGACCGATTGATGACCTCGGCGAGGTCGCCGATCGTCATCGTCCCGGAATCCGCAAGCACGTACAGGGCCGCCAGCTGGGTGAAGCCCAGGCGCATCTCGCCGAGCTGCGAGGCGAACCCGATCACGAGCTCCCGCCACAGCGCTCGGCCCATCGCGACCCGCTCCGAGATCTGGCGCACGTTCGGCAGGCGGCTGCCGGCGGCGAGGATCGGAGCCGACAGGTCGGCCTCGAAGCGCCGGGCGATCGTACGGCGAGGCGGCGGCGCGGACATCCGCCGACCCCCCGATTTTGGTTCCATGACCATCGGCCGGAGGATAAACCGGGCGGCCGTTACGTGCAATCGCGCACACGCCTCACGCTTGATGCACCAGTCCGCCCGGTACAGTCGCGACGATGGAATCCTATGCCTTCGTTTTCCCCGGCCAGGGCTCCCAGAGCGTCGGCATGGGGAAGGAACTGGCGGCCGCCTCGCCGGCTGCGGCCCGAATCTTCAGGCAAGCCGATGACGCCCTTGGCGAACGGATCAGCAGCCTCGCCTGGGATGGCCCGGCGGACCAGCTCGACCAGACCCAGAACGCCCAGCCGGCGCTCCTCGCGACCTCGATCGCCTACCTCGGGGCCCTCCGTGGACGGTGGGCCGACGCGGGATTTGACGCACCGGTCGCCTTCGCCGCCGGCCACTCGATGGGCCAGTACTCGGCATTCGTCGCGGCCGGCGTTCTCTCCTTTGCCGATGGCATCCGCCTCGTTCGCGAGCGTGGCCGGCTCATGCAGGCGTCCGGCGCCGGAAGCGACGGGGCGATGGCGGCGATCATCGGCCTCGACGATGGGCATCTTCCCGAGCTCGTAGAGCAGGCTGCGAGGCACGGGATCTTCGGCGTCGCCAACCGCAATGCGCCGGGCCAGGTCGTCGTGAGCGGCGAGCGACCGGCGATCAAGGCCGCGAGCGACATAGCGAAGCAGCTCGGCGCCCGCAAGGTGATCGTCCTGCCGGTGTCGGTTGCCGCTCACTCCCCGCTCATGGCCGAGGCCGCCGCCGGGATGACGCGGGCGATCGCGGACGTCGACTTCCACGACCCGACGATCCCGCTTCTCGCCAACGCCGACGCCCGCCCGATCACGACCGCCGACGCGGCTCGCGCCGAGCTCGTCGAGCATCTGACCGCCGGCGTCGACTGGATCAGGGCGGTCGAGGGGATGACCGCATCGGGGGTCCACTCGTTCGTCGAGGTCGGGCCCGGCCGCGTCCTGACCGGACTCATTCGCCGGATCGCGCCGGACGCGGACGCGATCGCCCTCGACGACCCATCGGTTGGCGACCGTCTCTCCGTC
>Ga0307310_10000419_pt1 | contig 13784 bp, 15 predicted proteins | sample ER_DNA_197_FD_194502 | JGI IMG/M metagenome (GOLD analysis project Ga0307310, IMG submission 194502) | Bulk soil microbial communities from the East River watershed near Crested Butte, Colorado, United States - ER_DNA_197 | ecosystem: Environmental > Terrestrial > Soil > Floodplain | place...
CCATTACGCCCGCCGCCAGTTGACCTGGTTCCGCAAAGAGCCCGGCCTGACGTGGCTCGACGGCCCGGGCGAATCGCCCGCGACGATCGCTGCCGCGAGCCGCCTGGTCGAATCGATTGAGCCGGTGCGTGGTGTCCGGCTTTAGCCGGACCGTCACTCGCTGTAGCCGGACCGTCACTTCATGTCATCGCGCGCATTCGCGACATTCAACAGAGCCATCGTCATCGTGCTCGACGGCGTCGGCATCGGCGAGCTGCCGGACGCGGCGCAGTATGGGGACCAGGGCAGCGACACCCTCGGTCATATCGCGCGCGACGTTCCGCTCGGCGTGCCGACACTGCGGAGGCTCGGTCTGGATCGCGTGGTGACGTTGGGCGGGACGCCGGCGGCCGGCAAGGCCCTCGGCGCTGTTGGACGAATGGCTGAATCGTCGGCCGGCAAGGATTCGGTCACCGGCCACTGGGAGATGATGGGCATCGTGCTCGAGCGGCCATTTCCCGTGTTCCCTGATGGCTTCCCGGCCCACGTCATCAGCGAATTCTCGCGCCTGACCAACCGAGGCGTCATCGGCAACAAGGCTGCATCAGGGACCAGCATCATCGACGAGCTGGGGCTTCGCCACGTGAGCAGCGGCTCGCTGATTGTGTACACGTCCGCCGACAGTGTGTTTCAGATCGCGGCACATGAGTCGGTGGTTCCGGTCGCGCAGCTTTACGATGATTGCGAGATCGCATACAGACTGGCATGCGAGGGGCTGGGGGTCGGACGTGTGATCGCGCGGCCGTTCGTCGGCGCCGGGCCGGGCCTCTTCAAGAGGACGTCGAATCGCCGCGACTACGCGCTGCCGCCCGCCGGCGAGACGCTGCTCGATCGGCTGACGGCCTCGTCGATTCCGGTCGTGGCGATCGGCAAGATTGAGGACTTGTTCGCCGGGCGCGGCATCACCGTCGCGATCCATACGGCCAGCGACGACGAGGGGATGGACCAGCTCGAGCGGCAGATGGCGGATATCGATCGCGGTCTGATCTTCGCCAACCTCGTCGACTTCGACACACAATACGGACATCGGAACGACGTCGGTGGCTACGCGCGCAACCTCGAGCGGTTCGACCGCCGGTTGTCGACGGTCGTGCCCCGTTTGCGGGAAGATGACCTTCTGATGGTGACCGCCGACCACGGAAACGATCCGACGACGCCGGGCACCGACCATTCGCGCGAGTACGTGCCGCTGCTCGTGGCGGGCACAAGGGTGCGTGCCGGGGTGGACCTGGGAACGCGCGGCACGTTCGCCGACGTCGGCCAGACGCTGGCGGACGTCTTCGGTGTTGGCCCGCTCGCCCGCGGCACGAGTTTCCTGCGTGACATCGCAATATGAGCATCCGCGAAGAGCTCGAACGCCGCGAACGTGAAATTCTCGCGCCCCAGGGCGCCAAAAGCGCCGACTCGCGGGGCCGTCTCCGGCCGGAGGCCGAAGACGACGTCCGGCCGGCGTTTCAACGCGATCGCGACCGCATCATTCACAGCAAGGCGTTCCGCCGCCTCAAGCACAAGACGCAGGTGTTCTTCGCGCCGACCGGCGATCATTACCGGACGCGGCTGACGCATACCCTCGAGGTCTCGCAGATCGCGCGCACGATCGCCAAGGTCCTGCGCCTGCACGAGGAGCTCACCGAAGCGATCACGCTCGGCCACGATCTCGGGCACACACCGTTCGGGCACGCCGGCGAACGCATCATCGACCGGCTGATGCCGGGCGGCTTCAACCACTACATCCAGAGCCTCCGCATCGTCGATCTCCTTGAAAACGACGGTCGAGGCCTCAACCTCACCTGGGAGGTCCGCGACGGCATCGCGAAGCACTCGAAGGGCAAATCCGGCGCCCCGGTGGGGATGGCGGAGGCGCAGCGCGCCAGTACGATCGAGGGGCAGATCATGCGCGTGGCCGACATCATTGCGTACGTCAATCACGATATAGACGATGCGACGAGGGCGGGTTTGTTGAAGCCGGAGGATCTGCCGCGGGAGCCTGTGCGCATTCTCGGATCGACCTCATCGGCCCGAATCGCGACGCTCGTGAAAGATGTCGTGACCGAGACGCTCGCGGGCAAGCTGACCGAAATTCGCATGAGCGACACCGTGCTCGAGGCGGTGCTTGCGCTGCGCGGGTTTCTGTTCGATGCCGTGTACGAGAACACGATTGCGACCGCGGAATTCAAGAAGGCCGAGGATATTCTGAGCGGGCTGTGGGAGAAGGTGCGGGAACGGCCCGGCGAGTTCCTCGAACCCCGCACGCTCGAGAGCGAGGGACTCGACGCCGCCGCGCGAGATTTTCTGGCGGGGATGACGGACCGCTACGCCGTGCGCCTCTTCGAGCAGCTCTACATTCCGAAGCCCTGGGCCATCGACTAGGAATCGGTGCCATTCTTCTTTATCGTCCCGCTCTGGCTTCTGCTCCTCGTCTCCGGGACGGCGCTGGTGTTCTCGCGGCGGCTGCGGTTTCTCACCCCCTACATCGTTCTTGGATCGACGGTCGGGTTGATGTGCTCGGTTGCGGTCTCGACCGCTGTCCTGTTGCTATTGGGGAGACTTCTCGGGGGAACGTCCGTTGCGTGGCTCGCCGCGGTCGCTTACCTTGGCGCGATCATCGTCGGCGGGGGAGTCGGCGTGGTCGCCGGCCTGCTCCTGGGACAAAAGGTCAACCGCCAGCTCGGTTGGAGCTCAAAGTGATCAACCGAGCCGGCGTTCGGTTCGTCTACGGATTCGCCTTGAGCTCGTCGTAGAAGTTATTGAAGAATCCGGCGTTGAAGTTCCAGCCCAGATCGTCCTGCTTGACGCTGGCCATGAACTCCTCCTTCGACACGCCTTTCTTCATCGCATCCCGGGCGCGGCCCATGAACGTGTCCCACTTGGCCTTGTAGGCCTGGACGTCGGCCTTGGTCATCGGCTCGCCCCGGCCCGCGATCGCCGTATCGAAATCCAGCTTCAAAATGCTTTCGAGGAGCTTCGGCACCTGCACGGCGCTGCCATTGTTCGGCGAAGGATTGATGCCGGGGGTCGCGTTGGGGAGAGGCATCGTGTCGGACACCATCACGACTTTCGAATCGACGAAGAACACGACCGTGTCACCACCGGTATGGCTCGACCCGTAGTAGTGAGCGTCGACCTGGGCCCCGCCGAACTTGAGCGAGTAGTCCTGCGCGAACGTCTCGGTCGGCACGCCGGGTATGTCCTTCGTTCTCGCATCGGTGGTCATCAGGTTCTTCAACCGCTCGAGGCCGATGACTTTCGCTCCCATGTCGACGAACTTCTGATTGTTGCCGACGTGGTCCGGATGGTGGTGGGTGTTGAAGATGTACTTCACCGGGAGGGGCGAGACCGATCGGATCTGCGCGAACAGGTCATTGAAGATTTGATCGCCGGGATTCTTCGTGTCCGCGACGATCAATCCCTCGGGGGTGACGCGAACGAGCGTGTTCGCTCCAGCGCCGGTGACGAGGTAGAGATTCGGTTTGATCTGCCGGATCTTCTCCACCGGATCCGGGGCGCCCCCCCGGCCGCCCGGAGCGGCCGCGCCGCGCCCGCCGCCTCCGCCTCCGCGCTGCCCCGGCGTCTCCGGCGCCTGTGCCGCGCCAACGAGGGTCGCCAGCGCCACCACCGCCATGAAAGCCGGGACAAGAATCTTCTTTTTCATGCCGGTGATTATTCATTCTTCGCGCGTGGGTTTCAATACCTTTCGACAGAATGGTATATTGAGAGGTTCGATGCTGCTCGATCTCAACAAGATTCACGCTCCACGCGAGCGTTACGAGAAGGTGTACGCGCCGGGCGCGTTTTCGGCGGACGAGGAGGCCTTTCGCGTCGTCGACCCGGTGTCGCTCGCGTTCGACATCCTCAAGGACAAGCGGCATTTTCAACTGACCGGCACGGTCACGACGATGCTCGAGCTGCCGTGCAGCCGCTGTCTCGAGCCGTTCAGAACGCCGGTGGATGGGAGATTCGACCTGCGGTATCAACCGCACACGCACGCCGCGGGCTCGGGCCATGAGGCGGAGCGGCAAATCGAGGAGGACGATCTCGCGACCGCGTTCTACGACAATGACGAGATCGATCTCGGCCAACTGATGCGCGAGCAGTTCTATCTCTCGATTCCCATGAAGCCGTTGTGCGCCGACGACTGCCGGGGGCTCTGCTCGATCTGCGGGACGAATCTCAACCGGGGGCGATGTGACTGCAAGCGGGAATGGGAAGATCCGCGCCTCGCGGTACTGAAGACACTCAAGACGGATCACCATAAAGGACATTGACGAGAAACACCCCATGCCGAATCCAAAACGACGACATTCGAAAACACGGACGGCCAAGCGCCGCACACACGACGCGTTGAAGCCGGTGGGGCTGAGCGAATGCCCCCATTGTCACGAGCCCAAGCCGCCGCATCGCGTCTGCTCGAATTGCGGGTACTATCGCGGACGCCAAGCGAGGGCGGTAAAGGAAGACTAGGTTCCGAACCCTTCGAACTTCTTCTCATGATTTGGATCGCAGTTGACGCCATGGGCGGCGACTTCGCGCCTCGGCACGTCGTCGACGGCGCCCTGGCGGCCGCGCGGCATTTCGATCTGGGCGTGATCCTGGTGGGCCCCCTCGATCTCGTCGAGGCCGAGCTCGCCAGGCACGGCGATGTCGATCGCGGCCGCGTGCGCCTCGTCGCGGCGACCGATCACATCGCGATGAAGGACGCGCCGGCGGCGGCCCTGCGCCGGAAGCCCCGCGCCTCGATCGCCGTGGCGGCGGGAGTCGTTGCCCGCGGTGAGGCGGCGGCGCTGTTCAGCGCCGGCCACACTGGTGCCACCGTCGTCGCCGCTCACAACGCGTTCGGCATGCTGCCGGGCGTCGATCGGCCGGCGCTGGCCGTGACGATTCCCACGCGCCGTCATCCCGCCATTCTTCTCGACGTCGGCGCCACCGTCGAATGCCGCCCGCATCATCTGCTGCAGTTCGCGGTGATGGGCAGCGTGTACGCGCGTGTCAGCCTCGGCGTATCGTCGCCGCGCGTCGGTCTGCTGTCGATTGGCGAAGAGGAAACCAAGGGCAACGAGCTTACGCGCGAAGCGCACCGGCTTCTCAAGGCATCGTCGCCAGGCTTCATCGGCAACTTCATCGGGAACATTGAGGCGCGTGATGTCTACAGCGGCGCCGCCGACGTCATCGTCTGCGACGGATTCACGGGCAACGTGGCGCTGAAAATCAGCGAAGGCCTGGTAGATACAGTCGAGGCGCTCCTCAGCGAGGAGCTCTCGAGCACGTTTACGAGGCGCGTCGGATCGCTGCTGACGCGCCGCGGGCTCCGGCATTTCCGCCGCCGCCTGGACTATTCGGAATACGGAGGCGCCCCGCTGCTCGGCGTCGCGGGCGTGGCCATCGTCGGGCACGGTCGCTCGGGCGCCCTGGCCGTCCGCAACGCCGTCGCGATGGCGTACCGCTTCGCGTCCGATCGCTTCATCGAACGTGTCGAGCGGGAGATCGCCGCCGCGACGGTGTCTCACCAGTGATCGCGTTCATTTTCCCCGGACAGGGATCGCAGAAAGTCGGAATGGGAAAAGCGCTGGCCGACGCGTTTCCGCTGTGCCGCGACACGTTTGCGGAAGCGGACGAGGCGCTCGGCGAAAGCCTCAGCCGCCTCATTTTCGAGGGGCCAGAGGACCGGCTGATGCTGACGGAGAACACGCAGCCGGCGATCCTCGCCGTCAGCACGGCGGCCTGCCGCCTGCTCGAATCGCGCGGTGTGACGCCGGCATACGTCGCGGGCCATAGCGTCGGCGAGTATTCGGCGAATGTCGCCGCCGGCACCTTCGGTTTTGGCGACGCGCTGCGGATCGTGCGGCGCCGCGGCCGCTACATGCAGGAAGCCGTACCGGTGGGCGAAGGCGCGATGGCGGCGGTGCTGGGCCTCGAGGCGGGCAAGGTTGCGCAGGCGTGCGCCGAGTCTGCCGAGGGAGAAATCGTCAGCCCCGCGAATCTGAATGGCGGCGGCCAGGTGGTGATCGCGGGATCGCGCGAAGCGGTCAGGCGGGCCGGCGAGCGGGCCAGGGCGCTGGGCGCCAGGCGGGTGGTGCCGCTGCCGGTCAGCGCGCCTTTTCACTGCGCCATGATGAAGCCTGCCGAAGTACGTCTGGCGCCGGAGCTTCGCGCGCTGTCGACCCGGAACCCGCGGGTGCCGGTGGTCGCCGACTGGGATGCCGAGCCGAAACGCGACGCGGACGCCGCGATCGAGGCGCTCGTGCAGCAGGTGTCGGCGCCGGTCCGGTGGGAAGCCGTCGTGGGGCGTCTTGCGTCTGAAGGCGTCACAACGTATGTTGAGGTGGGTCCGGGCACCGTGCTGAGCGGACTGGTGCGCAAGATTCACCGCGAAGCGATGTGCGTCAGCTTCGGAAGCCCCGACGATCTCGCGGCGGTCGAATCGGCCATCAATGTTTAATCTTTCAGGGAGAGTGGCGCTCGTCACGGGTGCGTCGCGCGGCATCGGTCGCGCGATTGCGAGGCGCCTCGGCGAGCAGGGCGCGATTGTGGTCGCGGCCGCGCGCGGCGATCACGCGGACGACACCGCACGGGAGCTGACCGCCGCCGGCCATGCTGCCGAAGCGGTGCCGCTCGATGTGACGGATCAGGCGGCGGTCGAGAAGCTGCCCGGCGAGATCATCAGCCGGCATGGCCGGCTCGACATCGTCGTCAGCAACGCCGGCATCGCGCGCGATCAGCTCGTGATGCGGATGAAGCGCGCGGACTGGGACGCGGTCCTGGCCACGAACCTGACCGCGACGTTCGTGCTGGCGCAGGCGGCCGTCCGGCCCATGATTAAGCAGCGCGGCGGCCGCATCATCGCCATCGGCTCGGTGGTGGGGCAGACGGGCAACGCCGGGCAGACCAACTACGCCGCGTCGAAGGCGGGTCTGATAGGCTTCGCCAAGGCGCTCGCGCGCGAGGTCGCCTCGCGCGGGATCACGGTCAACGTGGTCGCGCCGGGACTGATTGAGACGGATATGACGAAAGCGATGGCGGAAAAGGCCCAGGTCAGCTGGACCGAACAGATTCCGCTCGCTCGACTCGGGACCGTGGACGATGTGGCGGCGGCGGTGTGTTTCCTTGCATCCGACGAGGCATCGTATATTACAGGGCACGTTCTGGCCGTGAACGGCGGGATGTACATGTGAGGAGGGTTGAATGGCCGTAGCCGACAAAGTGAAGAGCATCATCGTGGAGCAGCTGGGCGTCGACGAAGAAGAAGTGACGCCGGATGCCTCGTTCGTGGATGACCTGGGAGCCGACTCGCTCGATACCGTCGAGCTCGTCATGGCGTTCGAAGAGGAGTTCGGGATCGAGATTCCCGACGAGGATGCCGAGAAGATCACGCGCGTGAAGGAAGCGGTCGAGTACATCGACTCGCACGGCAAAAAGAAATAAGCATGCAGAGACGGGTGGTCGTCACAGGCATCGGGCTGGTGTCCTCGCTCGGCATCGGCACCGAGACCAACTGGGACGCGCTCTGCAAGGGCTGCAGCGGCGTCGGTCCCATTACGAAGTTCGACGCGACGGAGTTCTCGGCGCGCATCGCGGGCGAGGTGAAGAACTTCGATCCGCTGCGCTTCATCGAGAAGAAAGACGTCAAGAAGATGGACGTCTTCATTCAATATGCGATCGCGGCGTCGCAGTTTGCGGTCACCGATGCCAAGCTGGAAGTGACGCCGGCCATCGCCCCGCGCGTGGGCGTCTTCATCGCGTCCGGCATCGGCGGATTCACCACGATCGAGCGGGAGCACAAGGCGCTCCTCGAGGGCGGACCTCGCAAGATTTCGCCGTTCTTCATTCCCTCAGCCATCATCAATCTGGCGGCGGGCCAGGTGTCCATTCGCCTCGGCGCGAAAGGGCCCAATTCGGCCACCTGCACGGCGTGCTCGGCCTCGGCGCACGCGATCGGCGACGCCTACGAGATCATCCTGCGGAATGCCGCGGACGTGATGATTGCGGGCGGGTCGGAAGCCGCGATCACGCCGATGGGCGTGGGAGGGTTCGCTGCGATGCGGGCGCTGTCGACGCGCAACGACGATCCGCAGCACGCGAGCCGGCCGTTCGACAGGAATCGCGACGGCTTCATCGTCGGCGAAGGCGCCGGCGTACTGGTGCTGGAAGAATACGAGTACGCGCGGCGCCGCGGCGCGCGGGTGTACGCCGAGCTCGTGGGGTACGGGATGTCGGCCGATGCGTATCACATCACGGCGCCGTCGGAAGACGGGGACGGCCCGTTCCGGGTCATGAATGCGGCGATCGAGAGCGCCGGCATCAAGCCGGAACAGGTGGACTACATCAACGCCCACGGCACGTCGACGCCGCACGGCGACAAGATCGAGACGCTCGCCATCAAGCGGTGCTTCGGCGAGCACGCGCGGAAGCTGGCGGTGTCGTCGACCAAGTCGATGACCGGGCACCTGCTCGGGGCGGCCGGGGGCCTCGAAGCCGGCATCACCGCGCTGGCTGTGCATCACCAGATCGTGCCGCCGACCACGAATCAGGAACATCCCGACCCCGAGTGCGATCTCGACTACATTCCCAACGTCAAGCGCACCATGGGGATTACGTACGCGCTGTCGAACTCGTTCGGCTTCGGTGGCACGAATGCCGCGCTCCTCTTCAAGCGGTACGAAAAACAATAGGCGCTGATCGTGTTGCCATCATGAAGATCGCCGTCTGCATCAAGCAGGTCCCCTCGCGGGACTGGCAGCCGCGATTGAACGACACCAGGACCTGGATTCGCGAGCAGGATGCCGCGTTCGAGATGAACGAGCCGGATGCGTACGCGCTCGAAGAGGCATTGCGGCTCAAGGAGCAGCACGGCGGCGAGGTCGTGGTCTGCTCGGCGGGACCCGCCCGCGTCGCGCAGGTGATCCGCGAAGCGCTGGCCCGCGGCGCCGATCGGGCCATTCACGTCGAAGACGACACGCTCGCGAGCGCCGATGCGTTCGTTGTCGCCGATTCGCTGGCCGCGGCGATGAAAGCCGAGCAATTCGATCTCGTCCTCACCGGCCTTCAGTCGGACGACATGGGGTTTGCGCAGACGGGCGTGATCCTGGCCGCGCGTCTGGGGCACCCGCACGCGACGATCGTCATGGACGTCAAAGTCGATGGGAGCACGGTGCGCGTGAAGCGCGAACTCGAGGGCGGCTGGTTCCAGTGGGTCGGCATGCGGCTGCCGGCGGTGCTCACGATCCAGAGCGGCATCAATCAGCTGCGCTACGCCACGCTCAAGGGCATCATGGCGGCGAAAAAGAAAGAGATCAAGAAAGCTGCCGCGTCGTCATCCACGCCGCGTCTGAAGATCGCGAGCCTCTACGTGCCCGAGAAGACCAAGAAGACGCAGATGATCACGGGCTCGCCGGCTGACGCGGCGAAAGAACTGGTGCGCCGGCTTCGTGAAGAGGCGCGAGTTCTATGAAGGCGCTCGAATGATTCTCGTCGTTGCAGAACAGCGGTCCGGCAAGCTCAATCGCGCGACGTGGGAAACGATTGCGGCGGCTCAGGAGCTGTGCAGGGCCGGGTCTTTGGACCCGGCCATCACGATCGTCGTGCTCGGCTCGAAAGCGGACGCGGTCGCATCCGAAGTCGCCGCGGCGCGGGTTCAAAAAGTTGTTCTCGTCAACCATCAGGCGCTCGATGCCTACACGCCGGACGGATATACGACGGCGCTCGAGCAGGTGATCGCCAGGGTGTCTCCGTCGCATGTGCTGTTGCCGCATACGTATCAGACGCGCGACTTCGCTCCCTCGCTCGCCGCGCGCCTCGACCGGGCGCTGGTCACGGATGTCACCGGCCTGAAAGCCCACGGTACCGAAATCGCCTTCGTCCGTCCGATGTTTCAGGGCAAGCTGACCGCGGACGCCGTTGCGCAGGGCCCCGGTCCGCACATCGTGACGTTTCAAATCGGCGCGATGCGCGCCGATCAGGCGGCGAAGGGCGATGCACCAGCGCCGATCGAAACGTTGGGCGTCGAGATCGATCCATCCGCGATCCGGGAACAACCCGAGGCGCCGTTCCAGGAAGCGAAGCAGTCGGTCGACTTGTCGCAGGCTGAACGGATCGTTTCCGTCGGACGGGGCATCAAGGGACAGGAACATTTGCCCCTGGCGCAGAAGCTGGCCGCCGCGCTGGGCGCCGAGCTGGCGGCATCGCGTCCCATCTGCGACGCCGGATGGCTGCCGATGGAGCGCCAGGTCGGCAGCTCCGGACAGACGGTAGCGCCGAAGCTGTACCTGGCGCTCGGCATTTCCGGTGCCATTCAGCATCTGGTCGGGATGAAAGGCTCGGGCACGATCGCGGCCATCAACAAGGACCCCGATGCACCCATCTTCGAGGTGGCCGATTACGGGATCGTCGGCGATCTGTTTGAAATTATTCCGGCGCTCATGGAAGCCCTGAAAGAGTAACGGGGACGCGGACCGCGATACCGTGGCAACGCTGATATTCTGGCTGCTGTTCCTGCTGTTCGTCGGCGCGTTCGTGGCGCAGGTCGCGACGCGCGTCCGCCTGATTGCCGCCGGCGCCGGCTCCTTTTCCTTCGACCAGCCTGCCCGCCGCATCAAACGTTTCGTGGTCGACGTGGTGCTTCAACGTCAGACCATCCGCGAACGGCCGGCCGCCGGCATTGCGCATGCGCTCGTCTTCTGGGGATTTGTCGCCTTCGGCGGGTACACCGTCGTCGAGTTCGCGTACGGTCTCGGGATTGCCGACTTCACGCATTCCGCCGTGTTTCACATGTACCGCGCCGCGCTCGTGCCCTTCGCGACCGCCGTGCTCGCCGGGATCCTGTTCCTGTTGATCCGGCGGGTTGTGGCCCGTCCCGCCGGACTTGGCGCCAAACTCTCAATGGAATCGGTGCTGATCGCGCTGTTCATTGCGACGTTGATGGCGACATTTCTGCTGGGATTCAGGCTCGACGAGAACACGATGCCGGGTCGCGTCAACTGGTGGACGCACATGCTCGTCATCCTCGCATTCCTCGCGCTGATCCCGGCGTCGAAGCATTTTCATCTCGTCCTGTCGCCGATCACGGTGCTCCTGAAGTCTGCCGAGATTGGACGCGTCGAGAATCTGGATTTCGACAAGGAGCAGGTCGGTCTCGAAACGCTGAAAGACCTCGGGAAGAAGACCGTGCTCGACGCCTTCACGTGCGTGGAGTGCGGACGATGCCAGGTGAATTGCCCGGCGTGGGGCGCGGGAAAGGAGCTGAATCCGAAAACGTTGGTTCTACAGACGCAGGACGCGCTCCTGGCCGGACAGCGAGACCGGAAGCTCGGCGAGATCTACAGCGAGAAAGTTCTGTGGCAATGCACGACCTGCGGCGCCTGTGAGAATCAGTGCCCCGTGGGCATCGAGCACGTCCCGCTCATCATCGGCTCGCGTCGTGGGCTGGTTTCGAACGGCGACGCCCCGGCCTATCTGGGCGCGATGTACAACAACCTCGAGCGCCGCCGTAACATCTGGGGCCTCGGGTACGAGCAGCGGCAGAAATTCATCGCCACTGCCGGCCTCGAGACGTTCGATCCTGCGAAACACGAATGGCTGGTGTGGCTCGGTTGCGCAGGCGCGTTCGAGGCCGACTATCAGAAGTCGCTGCGGGCATTGTTCGACATTCTGCGCGCCAGGGGCCTGACGTTCGGTGTGCTCGAGAAGGAAGCGTGCAACGGCGATCCCGCCAAGCGGACCGGAAACGAGTACATGTTTCAGGAGCTGGCCAATCAGAATGTCGAAGCGCTGGCGGCCGGCCAGGTCAAGAAGATCCTCACGTCGTGCCCGCACTGCCTGAAGACGCTCGGCGAAGACTACCGGCGCTTTGGGTATGACGCCGAAGTCGTGCATTCGTCGGTCCTGGTGGCGTCGCTCATGCGCGACGTGAAGCCCAACAAGGAGTCGGGAACGTCGAGCACCGCGGTCACGTTCCACGACCCGTGCTACCTGGGGCGGTACGCCGGTCATGTCGACGAGCCTCGCGAGCTGCTGGTCCGCTTTGGCGCCGACATCAAAGAGCCGGTGCGCAACCGGGACAACCCCTTCTGCTGCGGTGCAGGCGGCGGCCTGTTGTTCGCGGACAAAGAAGAGGAGCCGGGCTCGCGCATCAGCGACGTGCGGTTCAAGCAGCTGCAGGACACAGGCGCTTCAACGGTTGTGACCGCGTGCCCGTTCTGCTCGATCATGCTGAAGGGGGCGCAGGCGAGCGCTCAAGCGGACACGCAGTTCGTCGATCTCATGACGTTCGTCAGGGATAGATTATGAGAATTGGTGAATTGGTGAATTGGCGACTTGGTGACTTGGTGACTTGCCAATTGCCGTGAGCGAAGCTCCGCCCTGGCGAGCGTCCGCCGCGAAGCGGTTGGAGGCGAAGCTCATTGCCATGGCGGGCTATCGCGCGATCGCCGGCCTCGGAGCGACGCTCCGCTGGCGGACCGAAGGCCTCGAGCACCTCGAGACGATCGCGCGAAGCGGCCGGCAGCCGGTGATGGCGTTCTGGCACGGGCGCATCCTTTCGGCCACGTTCTTTTTCCGCCGCCGCGGCATCGTGGTGATGACGAGCGAGAATTTCGACGGCCAGTGGATCGCCGGGATCATCGAACGGTTCGGCTACGGCACGGCGCGCGGTTCGACGTCGCGAGGGGCCAGGAAAGCGCTCCTTCAACTGGTGCGCGAGATGGCGGCGGGGAGGCCCGCCGGCTTTGCCGTCGACGGCCCGCGCGGTCCCGCCCGAGTTGCGCAGCCCGGTGCGGTCTGGCTGGCGCAGGCCACCGGGAACCCGGTCCTGCCGTTCCACCTCGAAGCCGATCGCCACTGGTCGCTTCGAAGCTGGGATCGCACGCAGATTCCCAAGCCGTTCTCCACCGTGGCGCTCGCGGTTGGCGAGCCGTTCGAGGTGCCGGCTGAGGCCGGCGAAGCGGCCGTTGAGGCGGCGCGGGTGAAGCTCGAAGAACGATTGCACGAGCTGGAGAAGCGAGCTCGCGGGATGCTGTCATGAAAACGATTCTCGAAACACCTCGTCTCAATCTGCGCGAGCTCGTTCCCGACGACCTGGATTTCATGGCGGAGATGCTGGCTGATGCGGAAGTGATGCGGTACTACCCCAAGCGTCTCACGCGCGAGTTGTCGACCGACTGGATCGAACGGCAGATCGCGCGATACAAGAACGACGGCTATGGACTGTGGCTGGCAGAGGAGCGTGAAAGCGGAAAGCCCGTCGGGCAGGTGGGACTGGTTCGTCAGCAGATCAACGGCGCCGACGAATGCGAAGTCGGCTACCTGATTCATCAGCCGTTCTGGCGCCACGGCTTCGCGACCGAAGGTGCGCTCGCGTGCCGCGACTACGGTTTCAACACGCTTCACGTGCCGCGCGTGATCTCGCTCGTCCGCCCCGAGAACGCCGCATCGCAGGGTGTCGCACGCAACCTCGGCATGGAGGTGATCGGCCGCGCGCCGCACGGCGGGTACGAGCACCTGGTGTTTGCGGTCAAGAACCCTGAATAGGCCAGAGCCATGGCCCTGACCATAATCTCCTCCGACCGCTTCGCAGAACATCAGACGCCGCCCGGGCATCCCGAGCGGTCCGAGCGTGCCGAGGTCATGGAGGCCGTGGCTTCCCGCTGGCGGACGCGAGGGGGCGAAGTGACGGCGCCGCACGTGGCCGGCAGCGATCATCTTTCCCGCGTGCACACGCCGGAGTACATCGCGTCGATCGCAGGCACGGCGGGCCG
>Ga0307310_10000423_pt1 | contig 13742 bp, 9 predicted proteins | sample ER_DNA_197_FD_194502 | JGI IMG/M metagenome (GOLD analysis project Ga0307310, IMG submission 194502) | Bulk soil microbial communities from the East River watershed near Crested Butte, Colorado, United States - ER_DNA_197 | ecosystem: Environmental > Terrestrial > Soil > Floodplain | place: USA...
GGTGGCGCTCGACTTGGCGCTCGACCCCGAGCTCGAGCTCGAAGGACGCGTCTACGACCTCATCCGCCAGGTGAACACGATGCGGAAGGACGAGGGCCTCGCGCTGACCGACCGGATCGTCCTCACCGTCCCGGCGGCCGAGTCGGAGCTCGTCGAGCGCCACGGCGACTGGATCAAGGGCGAAGTGCTGGCCACGGAGATCCGCCTCGACGGCGCCGTTTCGATCGCCAAGGTCTGACATAGTTCCCGTATGCCCGGCTGCACGCGCTGCGGGGAGGACGTCGAAGCGAAGTACCGCTTCTGCCCGTGGTGCGGTGTCGCGCAGCGCCGCAAGATCGTCGAGTTCTTCTGGCCGCACGCGAACAGCCCCGGTCGCGCGCTGCGCGTGTCGCGCTACTTCGGCGAGGAGCCGCAGGTCCGCTTCAGCGTGTGGGACAACGGCGTCGCGCGCGCGGCGGTGTCGCTCGACGAGGACGAGGCGATGCGTCTCGCGGAGTTCATCGCCGAAACGACGGACGCATCGCAGCGCAACCTGCTTTCACGCGAAGAGACCACTGCAACCTGACTGAGGTCAGGTTGCGGCAAACGCCGCGCGCAACCGTTCCAGCCCTAGGTCGAGCTTCTCGTCCGACGTCGCAAGCGACAAGCGCGCCCAGCCGCGGCCGCGCTCGCCGAAGCCTTCACCCGGCGCGACCGCGACGCGGTGCTGCTCGAGCAGCTCGGCCGCCGTCAGTCCGCCGGGCAGCTCGAACCAGACGAAGAACGTCCCTTCGCCGCGCGGCTTGCAGCCCGCGAGCGCCGACACGGCGCGGTCGCGTCTGCGCTCGTACAGCGCACGACGGGCTTCGACCGATTCCTGCGGGCCCGTCAGCGCAGCGATCCCTGCCTCCTGCACCGGCATGAAGACGCCGGCGAACTGGTGGTTCTGCAGCTCTTCGATCCGCCGGACGATCTCCGCGTTCCCGACTGCGAAGCCTAGGCGCCACCCCGCCATCCCGTAGGACTTCGACATCGAGAAGAGCTCGAAGCCGATCTCGCGTGCGCCGTCGACTGCGAGGAAGCTCGCGGGCTTCCGCCCGTCGAACACGAGATCGCCGTACGCGAAGTCGTGCATCACCCACGCGCCGCTGCGGTGCGCCCACTCGATCGCCTCCTCGAATACGCCAGCGGGTGCGCACGCCGCAAGCGGGTTCGACGGATAGTTGAGGTAGAGCGCCGCAGCAGCGGCCGGCGCAGTGTCCCAATCGGGACGGCCGTCCTCGAGCAGCGCGAGTGGCAGGTGCTGCGCGGCGGCGAGTGCCACCGCCGAGCGGTAGTCGGGATAGCCGGGATCGGGCAGGACGATCGCGTCGCCGCGCTCGACGCACACCTGCGCGAACTCCATCAGCCCGGTCTTCGAGCCCGGGAGCACCGCCACCTCGCGCGCCGGGTCGACCTCGACCCCGTAGACATCGGCGTATCGCGCGGCGATCGCGTCCTTCAGCGCCGGCAGCCCCGCGAACGGCGCGTAGCCGTGCGTGTCGTCCCGCTTCGCGGCGCGGTCGAGCGCCTCTGCGACGTGTGCGGGCGGGCCGATGTCGGGATTGCCGCGGCCGAGATCGACGAGCGGCTCCCCGTCGCGGGCCGCCGCCGCGGCGACGCGCGCGAGCAGCGCGCTGAAGTATTGCTCCGGCAGCCGGTCGAGTCGGCGAGGACGTTTGCGCATCCGCGCGAGACTACGCGGCGGAGCGCTCGGCGCGGCGCAGCTCGACCGGCACCTTGAAGACGACGTCTTCGTACGCCGACTGGTACTCCGAGATGTCGTCGATGCCGCGATCGCGGAACCACTCGCAGACGTCGCTCACGAGCCGTTCCGGCGCCGACGCACCCGAGGTGACGCCGACGACCTCGATACCCTCGAGCCACGCCTCCTCGATCTCGCCGGCGTCGTCCACGAGATGTGCAGGAACGCCCGCCGCACGCGCGACCTCGACGAGGCGGACCGAGTTCGACGAGTTGCTCGAGCCCACGACGAGCAGCAGCCCGACGACGTGGAGGAGCTCCTTGACCGCCCATTGGCGGTTGGAGGTCGCGTAGCAGATGTCTTCCCGCGCAGGCCCTTCGAGCTGCGGGAAGCGGCGTCGCAGAACGTCGATGATCTCTCGGGTCTCGTCGACGGAGAGGGTGGTCTGAGTGATGTACGCAAGGCGGGCGTCGGCGGGCTGCGAGAGCGCCTCCGCGTCGGCGACCGACTCGACGAGCACCGTCGCTGCGGGCGCTTCGCCAAGCGTGCCCTCGACCTCCTCGTGCCCGGCGTGGCCAATGAGCACGACGGTGTAGCCCGCGGCCGCGTAGCGGCGGGCCTGCGTGTGCACCTTCGTCACGAGCGGGCAGGTGGCGTCGATCGAGACGAGGCCGCGAGCGTCGGCGGCGCGGCGCACCACCGGCGAGACCCCGTGCGCCGAAAAGACGACAGTCGAGCCCGTGGGCACGTCGTCGACGGATTCGACGAAGATGGCCCCGCGCTCCTGGAGATCGCGGACGACGTGGGCGTTGTGGACGATCTGCTTGCGGACGTAGACCGGCTCGCCGTAGAGGCGAAGCGCCCGCTCCACGGTGTCGACCGCCCGCTCGACCCCGGCGCAATAGCCGCGGGGCGAGGCAAGAAGGACGCGCTTCGTCAAACCGCGGGCCAGGATAGCTCCGGCACGTGAAGGCGGCGTAAATGGAAAAGCCCGCCGCTCGGGGGGGTCGGCGCGACGGGCTCTCCCAAGTTGCTCACCGCGGCATCGATGGGTCTGCCTCGACCCGCCACAGTTCGCATCGCCCAGTGGCTGGGACGGTAACGAGCACCCCAGGCCCTCACAATGGGCCGGATGGCCCATCTTTTGAAGATGGCCCCATGTCAGCTTGCTGCCGGAAACTCGGCCTCGCGGGGGCCGGTTCCTCCGTACAATCTCCCACGCCCAGCATGAGCCCAATCGAGTCGCTTCCCGTCGGTGTCAACGGTCTCGCGCTCGCGTGGGAGAGCGTTGCTGCGCTTGTCGGCGCCCTGATCGTCGGGCTCGCCGCCGGCACGTTTCTCCGGGCGCGCTCGGGCAGGCGCGCGCGCGCCGTGGCGATCTCCCCCGAGCGCGAACGCGAGCTCGAGAGCCTCCGCCGCATCGCCGCGGAGCTCGCGCGGACCTCCGACGTCGAGGGCGTCGCGCGGGCGCTCCTCGACGAGATCAGCTCGCTCTTCGCCGTCGGGTTCGTCGCGCTGACGTTCGTCTCGGACGACGCGCGCGAGGGCGCGGGCTTCCTCGCCCGCAAGCGAGGAAAGGACGTCGACTGGTGGCCGTCCGTTCGCGTCGACCTCGAGCACGAGCCTTCCGGGATCGCGAGCGCGGTGCGCAGCGCGGCAAGCCTGACCGTCTACGACGTCGCGGCCTCGACGAAGGTGAGCTCGCGACTCGCGAAGGATGCCGGCGCGAAGAGCGCCGCCTTCGTCCCCCTGATCAGCGACAGCGGCGTGATCGCGGTCATCTCCGTTGCGACGATCGACGAGCAGCGCGTCTTCTCGGTCGACGACCTCGGCGTCATGCAGGCGCTCGCCTCCGAGGCGACGATCGCACTCGAGCGCACGCGGTCGGCGCTTGCGCTCGGTGAGGCGCTCGCACGCGAGCGCCTCCTCTCGGACATCTCTCGCCGCTTGCGCACCGAGCTCGACCTCGACGCCGCGCTCACGACGACCGTGGAGGAAGCCGGGCGTGCCCTCGGTGCGTCCCGCTGCTTCGTACGGCTCGGCGACTACGACGGCAATGTTCCCGTCATTGCGCAGTGGCAAGCCGCCGAGGCGACGCCGTTCGGCGTCGAGGCGGACCGCCTGCCCGGCTCGACTCTCGCCGCGCGCACGCGGAGCACCGTGGCCGTCGGCGACCTCGACCAGGCACCGGAGCTCGCGGATCCGTCGCTCGGCGGGCTCGACCGTCTGCGTGCGCTCGGCACTCGCGCCCTCGTGTCGACGCCGATCATCGTCGAGGACCGGACGATCGGCGTGCTTACGGCGCATCGAGACGCCGTGGGAGCGTGGAGCCGCGGGGACGTGCTGCTCATCGAGGCGGTCGCAGCGGAAGCCGGGCTCACCATCCGGCTCGCGCGACTGCTTGCCGAGAACCGGGAACGCCTCGGGCAGCAGACCGCCCTTCTGCGCGCAGCGCAGGTCTTGAGCGGCGAGCTCGAGGTCGGCACGGTGCTCGAGCGGCTTGTCAACGAGGTCGCCGACCTCCTCCAGGCCGACGCATCCGACTGTTACCTCTACGACCGCGACCAGAGCGTGCTGCGCTGCGCCGCAGTGCACGGCTTCGAGCAGTCGCTCGTCGGGTTCGAGTTCCCCGCGGGTCGTGGCCTCGCCGGGCTCGCGATCCGCGAAGGACGGCCGCTCGTCGCGAGCGACTACTCCGAGCTCGACGACGCGGTTCCGCACTCGGCCTACGACGGCTTCACGGACGCCATCGTCGCGCCGATGCGCTGGAGCGACGACGTGCAAGGCGTCCTCGGTGTCGGCCGCCGCAGCGGGCTCGCGTTCACGGCACGCGACGCGGACATGCTCGAGGCGTTCGCGGGTCTCGCGTCACTCGCGCTCCGCAACGCGGAGACGTACACGCGGAGCTCGCGGCAGGCGCGCGTGCAGCGCGGCTTCTATCGCGTCGCGTCCGTGCTCGGGCAGTCGCTGTCGCGCGCGGCAACTCTCGAGGCGATCGCACAGGCTGCGGCCGAGGCTCTCGGCGGCGCTGCGGCAGCGGTGTTGATGACGGGCGGGCGGAGGCTGGCCCTCACTGGCTCGTACCAGCTCGCCGGTGAGTTCGAGGCCGTGTTGCGCGACGGGCTCGAGAGCGGCGACGGCCCGCTCGTGCGCGCTGCGGCGCAAGGTCGCGTGCTCGCCGCGCCGACGCTCGACGACGACGAACGGCTGCCCGAGGCATGGCGGGCGCAGGCGGCGGCCGGCGGCTATCGCGCGCTCCTCGCCGTGCCCGTCGAGGCGCCTCGCCAGGAAGCAGGCGGGCTCGTTGCCGTCTTCTTCAACGAGGAGCGCATCTTCACCGAAGACGATCTCGAGCTTGCCCGGCACCTCGCCGACGCGACGCGCGGTGCGCTCGAGCGCAGCGAGCTGTTCGAGGCGGAGCGAAGCGCACGTGCGCTCGCGCAGCAGTTGACGCGCACGGGACGCTTGCTCACGAGCGAGCTCGACCCGGACGCCGTTCTCGACGAGGTCGTGCAGCAGGCGCCTGACCTCGTGAACGCCGACGCGTGCGCGATCCGGGTACTCGAAGACGACGAGCTCGTCGTCGGCGCCGCTGTCGGCCTCGGCGCCGACGACGCAGCGCGATCGCGTGTCCCCGCGTCCTCGCTCCTGTCGGGCGACGTCGTGCAGTCGCGGGCGCCGGTGGCGCTCGAGGACGCCGGCTCGGATCCGCGCTTCCGCGCGCTCGACCCGATGCTCGCCGCGGGCCATGCGGCGTATCTCGGCGTGCCGATCGCCGGCCCCGAGGGCTCGCCGCTCGGTGTGCTCGCGGTGTACGCGCGGGAGCCCCGCCCCTGGCGCCCCGAGGAGGTCGAGGCGATGCTCGCGCTCGCAGCGAGCACGTCAGCCGCGCTCTCGAACGCGGAGCTCTACCAGCGTGTCGCGCTCGAGAAGGAGCGCAGCTTCGCGATCCTCGCGAACATCGCCGACGGCATCGTCGCCGTCGACCGCGAAGGCCGGGTGGTCCTCTGGAACGAGGCGGCCGAGCAGATCACCGGCGTGCCTGCCGCCGAGGCACTCGGTCACGCGCCCGACGACGTGCTCCAGGGCACGCTCGGTTCGGGAAGCGACACGCCCGCCGGCGACCGCCTCGTCTCGATCACGCGCAGTCGCGAGGAGGTCTGGCTGTCGGTGACCGAGGCCGTGATGCGCGACCCGGCCGGCAACGTCAACGGCCGGATCTTCGCGTTCCGCGACATCTCCTCTGACCGCCTCGTCGAGCAGATGAAGTCGGACTTCGTCTCGACCGTGTCGCACGAGCTCCGCACGCCGCTCACCTCGATCTACGGCTTCGCCGAGACGCTGCTCCGCCAGGACGTGCTCTTCGGCGAATCGGAGCGGCAGACGTTCCTCGGCTACATCGCCTCGGAGTCGCAACGGCTCACCGGCATCGTCGACGCGTTGCTGAACGTCGCACGGCTCGACACGGGCGACCTGCAAGTACGGCTCGCGCCGACCGACGTGCTCGGCGTCCTCGACGAGCTCGTGCGGAACGTCGAGGAGAGCGGCCTGAACGGGCACCATTTCGTGCTCGACGCGAAGGAGGAGTCGCTCGACGCGAACGCCGACCGCGACAAGCTGCGCCAGGTGTGCTCGATCCTGATCGACAACGCGCTCAAGTACTCGCCGGCCGGTGGAACCGTCACAGTCGGCATCGAACGGAAACAGCACACGGTCGAAGTGAGCGTCGCCGACCAGGGGATCGGCATCCCGCAATCCGACCAGGAGCAGATCTTCCGGAAGTTCTACCGCGGCACCGACGCCGAGTCTCGCGCCGGCGCAAGCGGGACGGGTCTCGGCCTGTTCATCGCTCGCGGCCTCGTGACGGCGATGGGCGGGAGGATCTGGGTCGAATCGCGCGAAGGCGAGGGATCGACGTTCGCATTCGAGCTGCCCGCTGCGGGAGTGACGGCAGCGAACTAGGGATAAGGAGTGTCTGTGACCGAAGTGCTCGTAATCGACGACGAGGCGCCGATCCGCCTGCTCTGCCGCGTGAACCTCGAGGCGGAGGGCATGGACGTGCTCGAGGCCGCCGACGGCCCGACCGGCCTCGTCGAGGCCCGCGAGCACGTCCCGGACGTCGTGCTGCTCGACGTGATGATGCCCGGCCTCGACGGCTGGCAGGTCGCCGAGCAGTTGCTGGAGGACGACCGGACGAGCGAGATCCCGATCATCTTCCTCACCGCTCGCGCCGAGTTCCGCGACCGTGCGCGCGGCCTCGACATCGGCGGCGTCGACTACGTCACGAAGCCGTTCAACCCGCTCGAGCTCGCGCCGCTCGTGCGAGAGCTCCTCGAACGCATCGAGCGGGGCGAACGCGACGAGCTGCGCGGCGAGAAGCTCGCGGCCCTCCGCCGGCTGATGGAGATGGACTAGAGCCCTAGCTGCCGAAGTCGGCAGTGACGACGGTCGCGCTGCCCTGGCCCTGGAAGGCGCCGTAGCCGAGGCCGAGGCCGAGGCGGCGGAAACCGGGGCGGAGGAGGTTCGCGCGATGCTCCGGGCTCGCGAGCCACATCTGCACGATCGACCGCGGGCTGCCGGCGGAGCCGGATCCCCAGGCGAGGTTCTCGCCGAGGGTGCCGCCCAGGTGGAACGCGGTCATGCGGCCTGCGAAGTCGCCGTGCGCGAAATAGTTGCCGCGGAGCATCTCCGCCGTGTGGACGGCGGCAGCGCGGTCGAGGCCCGCATCGAGCCGGAGCGGCTGCAGGCCATGCGCCGCGCGGGCCGCGTTGATCGCGTGGAGGACGCCTGCCTGCGTCGCGGCCTGCCGCGCGCCGAAAGCGGTCGGTGTGGCGGCGAATACAAAGAAAGTTGCTGCAAAAAGCGCCAAAATATGACTTTTACGCCACGGCAAGGGGGGAGTTTTACAGCTGATCCGGACATCGGCCCTCCCCCGTTCGGGGGATCGGCGTTCCGGGGTCAGGCGGTGGCGCAGAGGGCGTCCGGCAGTTGGGCGCGCGAGAAGATCTCGAGCTTGCGGTAGACGCTCGAGAGCTGGACTTCAACAGGTTTTCGGCGTTACGCCGGGCTCTTCCCGGCGCGACGCGCAGCGTGGCTGAACGTGTTCGCGGCGCTCCAGCACGAGTAGGAGAACCTTGCGGGAGCGATCGGAAGCAGTCGCTACGGCCAGCAGGCGTGGTGCAAAGTGCCGAAAGATGTATGACCGCGCTTACCACGCTGCGACACGGGAGCTGCGGGTTCAGCAAAAGCGCGTCTGGCGCGAAGAGCGGTCGGCGTGGGGCTGGAGTCTCAAAAGAGGGAAGACCATGTTCTGACTGCGGTGCGATCTACCACCCGGCCGCCATGCACTGGGATCATCGACCAGGAACGGCGAAGGTGACCGAAGTAAGTCACCTCGTGAGGAGGGCAAGTCGCGGGGCGGCGCTCAAGGAAATCCGCAAATGCGATCTAGTCTGTGCAAACTGTCATGCAGTTAGAACGTACGAACGCCAACGGGGCGTAGCTCAGCCTGGTAGAGCGCCCGCTTTGGGAGCGGGAGGTCGTCGGTTCAGATCCGGCCGCCCCGACTAGAGGCCCGATGTGAAATCCGGCGGGCCGGATGACGCAGGCGCGGCGCGGGATCGACACGTCCGGCCCCGACGCGTAGCTGCTACGCCCGCACTGCCCCGCTTGGCCTGGGGCGCCCCGACTGCGGCCGAATTTCACATCAACCTCAAGCTCGTCGTCGATGCGACCTACCGGCTGCACTCTGCCGCAGAGCTGCGCCGGTGGCCTAGACCGCAGGCGTGGTGGCGCGCACGCCCTCCGCCGCCGCCACACCCTGCGCGACCTTCCGCGCGGCGATGCTGCCTTCGCGGAGCTGACCGCCGAGCGTCGGGACGAACCCGACGAACCAGAGACCGGGGAGCACGGGCTCGCCGTCGGTCTTCGTCGGCAGGCCTCGTGGGCCGAGCGCGCCGAGGTGGCCGACGAGTGAGTCGAGGCCGGCGCGGAAGCCCGTCGCGGCGATCACGGCGTCGGGCGTGACGTGCGATCCGTCGGCGAGCACGACGTCAGCGCCGTCGAAGCTCTCGACGGCCGCGACGACCTGCACGCGGCCGTGCCGCACAGCGTCGACGATGCCGACGTCGAGGATCGGCGTCGTGCCGGTTGCGATGAACGAGGTGCGGATCCCCTGCTCCGGGCGCGGCAAGCCGTGCGCGGAGAGATCGGGAATCGAGAGCTTCCGCTGCGCCTTCGAGACCGGGTCGACCCAATGCGGCGGCATCCGCTTGATCGCCATGCCGATGAGCTGCGCCGGAATGCCGGCCGTCGCGCGCCGCACGATCTGCGGTGGCGTGCGCACCGACAGCTTCGAGCTCCTCGCCCCGCCGTCGGCGACGTCGTGCGCGATCTCCGCACCGGAGTTGCCCGCGCCGACGACGAGCACGTCGCGGCCGCGATACGGCTCGGGGTTCCGGTACTGCGAGGAATGCACGAGCTCGCCCGTGAACCCGTCGAGGCCCGGCCATTCCGGAACAAACGGCGCGCCGTTGTAGCCCGTTGCGACGACCACGGTCGCGGCCCGCAGCGGCCCGCGGTCGGTCTCGAGGCGCCACGCGCTTCCGTCTTGGTCGATGCGCGACACGCGCGTGTGGGTGCGCACGTCGAGCTCGTGCGCACCGACATACGCGCGCAGGTACTCGATCAGGTCGTCCCGCGCGACCCAGCGTCCGAACCGGCGCGGCATGCGCAGGCCGGGCAGGCCGGAGAGGAGGCGCGGCGTGTGCAGCCGCAGCCGGTCGTAGCGCTCGCGCCAGGCGGCGCCCGGCTCGGGCCCCGCTTCGAGCACGACCGGCTCGAGGCCGTGCTGCCGCAGGAGCGCAGCGGTCGCGAGACCGGCCGAGCCGGCGCCGACGATCACGATGTCGGTCTCGTCCACGCCGGGGTCCTACCACCGCCCGAACCTGCCGAGCGGCCTCGACCGTTCTCCCGGCATGAGCGCGCTCTCGAGAGATCGTCCGCACAGCGAGCCGGCCAACGCCGATGCCCGGCCCGAGCCGCAGCCGGAGCGCCGCGAGCGGGCGGTCCCGGATCCGCGGCTGCGCGATCTCACGTTTGCCGACTGGAAGGCAATCGTCGTGCGCGGGTTCAAGGGGTTCATGGAGGACAACGCGACGATGCTCGCGTCGGCACTCGCCTACAGCTCGTTCTTCGCGATCCCGTCGACATTGATCGTCGCGACCGGTCTCTTCACGCTCATCGCAGGCCCGACCGCGATCGAGACGCTTATGCAGCACCTGCACGGCATCGTCCCGAGTCAGGCGACGCAGCTGCTCGGGAGCTCGTTGAAGCGGGCGGACGCGAACCCCGCGTCGAGCCTCCTGCTCACGATCGTCGGCTTCGTGCTCGCCGTGTGGGCGGTGACCGGCGCGATGAGCGCGTACATGCTCGCGCTCAACCTCGCCTACAAGCGAAAAGACAAGCGGTCATTTGTGCGCAAGCGCATCGTCGCGCTGAAGATGGCCGCGATGATCAGCTTCGCGTTCGCGCTCGTGGCGGTGTTGACGATCTTCGGTCCCGTTGTCGAGCACGCGATCGCGTCGCGCATCGGCGCGGCCGGTGCCGTGCTCAACATCCTCTGGTGGATCGTGCAGTGGCCGATCCTGCTCGCCGGCCTGCTCGTCGCGTTCGCGACGCTGCTCTACCTCGGGCCGGACGTCGAGGTGCGCAAGTGGCAGTTCCTCACGCCGGGCTCGCTCGTGGCGGCACTGCTCTGGATCGCTGCGTCAGGGCTTTTCGCCGTCTACACCGCGTCCTTCGCCTCCTACAACAAGACGTGGGGCGCGCTCTCCGCAGTGATCGTGATGCTCATGTGGCTCTGGCTCACGGCCATGGCGCTTCTGCTCGGGGGCGAGATCAACGCCGAGGTCGAGCGGAGCCGAGAGCTGCGCGAGGCTTGAAGCCCCGAAGGCGCAGGGAGTTCGAGACGACGAAGACACTCGAGAGCGCCATCGCGCCGCCGGCGATCAGCGGATTGAGATAGCCGGAGGCAGCGAGCGGCAGCGCCGCGACGTTGTACGCGAACGCCCAGAAGAGGTTGCCCTTGATCGTCGCGAGCGTACGGCGCGAAAGGCGGATCGCGTCGGCAGCGCCGCGCAGGTCGCCGGAGACGAGCGTGAGGTCGCTCGCCTCGATCGCGACATCCGTGCCGGTGCCGATCGCGAGGCCGAGGTCGGCCTGCGCGAGCGCGGGAGCATCGTTCACGCCGTCCCCCACCATGGCGACGATCGCGCCGGACTCCTGGAGGCGGGAGACGACTGCGGCCTTGTCTACCGGTAGGACGTCCGCGATCACGTCGCCGATGCCGACATCCGCAGCCACCGCGCGTGCGGTCTGCTCGTTGTCGCCCGTGAGCAGGATGGGGCGGAGGCCGAGGCGCTTCAGCTCGGCGATCGCCTCGGCGCTCGACGGCTTGACAGTGTCGGCGACGACGAAGATCGCGCGTGCAGCGCCGTCCCAGGCGGCTGCGATTGCCGTCTTCCCCTCGGTCTGCGCCGAGACCACGGCGGCGGCGAGGCCGGCGTCGAGCTCGACGCCCCAGTCCGCGAGGAGCGAGGGGCGGCCGACGACGACCGCGTGCCCATCGACGACGCCCTCGACGCCGAGGCCCTCCCGGTTCGAGAACGACTCGACGGCAGGCAGCGCGCCGGCGCGCAGCGCGGCGTCGGCGATCGCCCGCGCGATCGGATGCTCGGACGCATGCTCGACCGCCCCGACGAGCCGCAGCGCGTCGCTGCGCGCGACGTCCGCGGTGGTGACGACGTCGACGAGCGCCATCTTGCCCTCGGTCACGGTGCCGGTCTTGTCGAGGACGATCGTGTCGACACGGCGCGTCGACTCGAGCATCTCCGGGCCCTTGATCAGGATGCCGAGCTGTGCGCCACGACCGGTGCCGACGAGGAGCGCCGTCGGCGTCGCAAGCCCGAGTGCGCAGGGGCACGCGACGATCAGGACGGCGACGGTGGCGGAGAACGCGAACGTCCAGCCTGCGCCGCTGCCGAGCCAGTAGCCGAGCGTCCCGACGGCGATCGCGATCACGATCGGGACGAAGATGCCGGCGACGCGGTCGGCGAGGCGCTGCACAGGCGCCTTCCCGGACTGCGCGTCGGCGACGAGCTTCGCGATCTGCGCGAGCGCGGTATCCGCGCCCACACGCTCGGCCCTCACGACGAGCCTGCCGCCGACGTTGACGGTCGCGCCTGCGACGGCGTCGCCGGCGCCCACCTCGACCGGGACACTCTCGCCGGTGAGGAGCGACCGGTCGACCGCGGAGCGGCCCTCGACGACGTTTCCGTCAGCCGCGACCTTCTCGCCGGGCCGGACGACGAAGAGGTCGCCGACCTGGAGCTGCTCGATCGGGATGCGTCGCTCGCTGCCGTTGGGGTCGAGGACCGATGCCTCCTTCGCGCCGAGCTCGACGAGTGCGCGCAGCGTCGCCCCGGCGCTGCGCTTCGCACGCGCCTCGAAGTAGCGTCCGGCGAGCAGGAACGTGATCACGACCGCGGCGACCTCGAAATAGATCTGGTCGGTGCCGGCGGTGCGGGACGGCACCAGTTCGAACGGCATCTTCATGCCCGTCTTGCCCGCGTCGAGGAAGAAGAGCGCGACGACCGACCAGCCCCACGCGGAGAGCGTGCCGAGCGAGATGAGCGTGTCCATCGTCGCCGCGGCGTGGCGCAGGTTCTTCCACGCGGCGACGTGGAACGGCCAGCCGGCCCAGAGCACGACCGGCGTCGCGAGCTGCAGGGCGAGCCACTGCCAGTTCGTGAACTGGAGCGCCGAGACCATTCCCAGCAGGAGCGTGGGGAGCGAGAGCACTGCGGCGAAGACGAGCCGCCGGCGCAATGCGGCGGTCGGATCTTCCTCGGCGGCGGCGGTGGCGCCGGCGTGCGGCAGCCGCGCCGAGTAGCCGACCTGCTCGACGGCGTCGACGAGCGCGCCGGGCGTCACCTGCGCCGGGTCGTACTCGACCGCGGCCCTCTCGGTCGCATAGTTCACGGACGCGGTCACGCCGTCGAGCTTGTTCAGCTTGCGCTCGATCCGCGAGGCGCACGAGGCGCACGTCATCCCTTCGATCGGCAGCTCGAGGCGCTCGGTCGCGACGGTGCTCATCGCGCCGCCTCGACCGTGAACGGCGCGGTGTGGACGACACCGTCGACCTTGAACTGGAGGAACAGGCGATAGCTGCCGGCCGACGGGAGCTCGCTGTGGAAGACGATCTCGCCGACCTTCGTGTCGGGCTCAGGGTGAACATGCGAGTACGAGAGGTCGCCGTCGCGGAGCGCTACGAGGTGGCCGCGGTGGCCGACGTAGGAGTCGAACGCGGGCACGGGCTTGCCGTTGCGGCTGATCGCGAAGTGGAGCTTCGTCGCCTGGTGCGCGTGCAGTGCAGCGTGCGTCAGTGCAATGTCGAAGCCGTCGGCATGCCCAGTGCGCCTCGGGGCGGGAAGCGGCGTGGGGGTGAACGCGCCTGCCACGAAGAGGTCGCGGCCGAGCACGGTCTTCGCGCCGGCGACCTCGAAGTCGGCGAAGGCGCGATAGGCGCCCGGTGCGGCGAGCGTCAGCGGAACCGACCACGTGCCGTCCGGCTGCGGCTGCGGGTGCACGTGCTGGTAGCCGGCGAAGTCGCGCCGGACGACGATCAGGTGCAGGCGCACGCCGCCGTCGCGTTCGAACGCGTGCGTCGCCCGGCCATTGCGGTCGAGGATCCGGAACCGGAAGGTGCTCGGCTTCCCCGCGACGAGCGACGTCTGCACGGGCGCGAACGTGTAGCCGCCGGCGACGGACGAGAGGCCGCTCGCGCGACTTTGCGCAGCGGGGCTCATCGCGGTCATCGCCATGTCGTCGGCGCCGGCGTCCTGCACAGGAACGCGTCCATGACCCGTCGCGGCGCCCGCGAGGGCGGCGAGGCCGCCCACGAGGGCGAGGCCCACCGCAAAGACCGCAAGCCTCGTGGGGGCACCGAGGTCACGGAAGC
>Ga0307310_10000424_pt1 | contig 13736 bp, 15 predicted proteins | sample ER_DNA_197_FD_194502 | JGI IMG/M metagenome (GOLD analysis project Ga0307310, IMG submission 194502) | Bulk soil microbial communities from the East River watershed near Crested Butte, Colorado, United States - ER_DNA_197 | ecosystem: Environmental > Terrestrial > Soil > Floodplain | place...
CCTCCAGGACGCCAGCCTCGGGCAGCTTCCCGAAGAGGGTCACGAGCTTGGTGCCCCTGCTGCGTTGCGTGCCGAGCGAGGCAAAGGCGTCCGCGGAATGCGCCAGGATCCATGCCACGTGCGCCAGCGTCTCCGCGTTCTGCACCGTGGTCGGCACGCCCCACAGGCCCCTCTCGGCGGGGTACGGGGGACGGATGAGGGGCATTCCTCGATCTCCCTGCAGCGCGTGCAGCAGGGCGGTCTCCTCGCCGGCCACCAGCGCGCCGGAGCCCTCCCACAGGCTGAGCTGGACGCTCACGTCGGTGCCGAGCACCAGATAGCCGGCCAGCCGCGCGGTCGTCGCCTCCTCGATCGCCGTGCGCAGCCGCTCGATCGCGAGCGTCCAGTCGCGGCGGACCGCGATGATCGCCTCGCTGGCGCCGGTCGCGAAGGCCGCGATCAGCGCCCCCTCGACCACGAGATGCGGGTTGCCCTCGGCCAGGACCCGGTCGCCGAGCGAGGTCGGATCGGTCGCGATCAGGTTGGCGACCACGATCTTGCGATCCGCGGCGGTATCTCGCGTCACGCGCCACTTGTCGGCGGTCGGGAAGCCGGCTCCGCCCCGGCCCCGCAGGCCCGCGGAGGCAATCTCCGCGATCACCTCTTCGGGCGAGAGCTTCTCGATGGCGCGGGTCAGGCCGGCGTAGCCCCCGGCGGCGCGGTAGGCGGCCAGCGAGCCCGCATCGAGATCGCCGATCCCGGTCAGCAGTCGGGGCTCGCCGCCGGCCAGGATGCGAATCTGCGGCGAGAGCCCGGTGCCGGCCACGGCTAGCTCGCTCCCGCAGCGACGGAGCGCGCGGCGGCGGTCTCGCGACGCTGATGGAGCAGGTGCCGCGCCTCGTCCGCGGTGAGCGGCCCATACACGAGCGTGTCGATCCGCATCGCCGGGCTGGTCGCGCCGGCGCCGACCTCCGGGCTCGTCTCGAGGCTGAAGGTCCCGTCAGCGGTCGACTCTCCGGGGTTGATGCCAAGATCCTGGCGCAGCGCGGCCAGCAGGGCGTCTCCGCCGGAGAAGCGGCAGGAGGCGCAGCTGCACACGGTGATGACGTGTCCCTCGCTCGGCAGGAGGCGGAAGCCGCCCAGGCCCGCGGCGCCGAAGACCTGGGCCCAGTGGATCGTCATGAGGTCGCTGACGAGACGCAGCGCGCGCTCGGGGAGATAGCCGTAGCGAGCCTGGATTGCGCCAAAGATGGCGACCAGCGCCTCCGGCCGCGCCTGGTAGGCGGCGACCAGCTCGCGTACGAAGGCGGAGTCGACCTCGTCATCCCAGCGCGCCGGGTTGCGCATCGGTCGCGCCGCCAGGCCCGCCCGGCGGTAGGCGTTCGGATCCACGCGCTCGTCGTAGATCTCCGGCATCCCGTACCGGATCCGGTTCCCCTGCGAGTCGAAGCCGCTCATGTCGATCGCCTCGACGGGACAGACCTGGGCGCACTGGAAGCAGACCTCGCACTTGTGCTCGCCGAACGGGTCGTAGATCAGGTCCAGGCGGCCGCGCCAGCGGTCCGGGATGGTGGGGCGCACCTCTGGGTACTGCCGCGTGACCTTGGCCGCAAACAGGTTGCGGAAGGTGATCCCGAAGCCCTTGAGGATGCCGGAGCCGAGGATCGACATCGGTCTTGCGTCCGTCTCCGCTTCAGAGGTTGAAGATGACCACCACCGCGGCGGTCACCAGGAGGTTGACCAGTGCGATGGGCAGGAGCGCCTTCCAGGCCATCCCCATCAGCTGGTCGACGCGGATGCGGGGAAGGGTTGCGCGAGCCCAGATCGAGATCAGGACGAAGATGTAGGTCTTCAGCATGAACCAAAAGAGGCCATAGAGCGAGCCGAGAAAGCCCGACAGCTGCGCCGGGAAGGGCCACGGGGCCAGCCAGCCGCCGAAGAAGAGGGTGACCAGGATGCCGCTCATGATGAAGAGGGCGACGTACTCGGCGAAGAAGAAGAACCCGAACCGCATCCCCGAGTACTCGGTCGCGAACCCCGCCACGATCTCGCTGTCGGCTTCCACCAGGTCGAACGGGGTCCGGTTGATCTCGGCGGTCGAGGCGATGTAGAAGACCGGGAACCCGACCAGCTGCCATATGACCGCCCAGCCATGGAGTCGCTGCCATTCGATGATCTGGGTGAACGACAGGGTGCCGGTCAGGATCACGACCCCGACGATCGAGAGCGTGAGCGGGATCTCGTAGCTCACCATCTGGGCCGCGCTGCGCAGCCCGCCCAGTAGCGAGTACTTGTTGTAGCTGGCCCAGCCGGCGACCAGCAGGCCGACCACCGAGAGCCCGATGATGGCGAAGAAGTAGACGACGCTGATCTGGCTGTCGAAGGCGACCAGGCCCGGCGCAAACGGGATGACGAGCATGCTCATCGCCGCCGCCATGAATACCATCCAGGGTGCCAGCGTGAAGATCGGCCGATCCGCCTGGTCGGGCGTCACGTCCTCCTTGCCGAGCACCTTGAAGCCGTGGATCGCGCTCTGGAAGATGCCCGCCGGACCGACCCGGTTGGGGCCGATGCGCAGCTGCATGAGGGCGATCATCTTCAGCTCGAGGTAGATGATGATGAAGGCGGTCGGGACGGTCAGCAGCAGCAGGAGGGTCGTGGCCAGGACGAATCGGCCGATCCCCAGCAGCAGGGAGAAGTCCATCTACTTGTCCACACCGCCCATGATCGGGTCGAGGCTGGCCATGATCGCCATCGTGTCGGCGATCAGGTGGCCTGGCATGAGCTTCGGCATCACCTGCAGCGAGATGAAGCTCGGGTCGCGCATCCGGAACCGATACGGATTCGGCCCGCCGTCGCTGATGGCGTACACGCTGTAGAGCCCGCGGGGGCTCTCGACCGCGGCATACGCCCTGCCCGGCCGGGGGCGAATGATCCCCGGCACCTGGGCCTGGACCGGTCCGTGGGGCATCTGGTCGACGATCTGATCGATGAGGTGGATGCTCTGCTTGATCTCCGCCACGCGCTGCAGGTAGCGCGCGTAGGTGTCGCCACCTGACTGGGTGATCACTTCGAACTCGAGCTCGTCGTAGGGCGGGTAGGGATGCGCCTTGCGGATGTCGAGCGCCACCCCGGAGGCGCGGAGGTTCGGGCCGCTCACCCCGAGGCTGATCGCGTCCTTGGCGCTCAGCACGCCGAGCCCCTTGGTGCGCGCGGTGAAGATCTCGTTCTGGGTCAGGATCCGCTCGTTGTCCTCGACTGTCGCCAGCGCTCGCGTGCGCCAGTGGCCGAGCCGCGAGATGAACTCATCGTTGACGTCGAAGTTGACGCCGCCGACGCGGAAGAAGTTGAAGAGCATCCGCTGGCCACTGATCGCGCTGAGCATGTCGACGATCTCGTCGCGGTTGATGAAGCCGTAGAGGAGCGGCGTTATCCCACCCATGTCGAGGGCCAGGAATCCCATCATCAGCCCGTGGCTGAACACGCGATTGAGCTCGACCACCAGCGCCCGGATGTACTGGGCGCGCATGGGGGCCTCGATCCCGTACAGCTTCTCGAAGGCGAGAGCGGGCGCGTGCTCGTTGTGCATCGCCGACATGTAGTCCATCGGGTCGACGTAGGTCAGGACGGTGGTGTAGGTGGCGTTCTCGCAGAGCTTCTCGATCCCGCGGTGCAGGTAGCCGAGGACCACGTCCAGGTCGGTCACGACCTCGCTGCGCACCTTGACCAGCAGCCGCATGACACCGTGGGTGGAGGGATGCTGCGGGCCCATGTTGACCAGCATCTCTCCCTCCTCGAGGCTGAAGAGCTGGCGCTCGCGCTCGGTCTCCGGTGGGCGGTCCGGCAGCCCCACCTGCTCGAAGCCGGCGTACTCTCCCGCCGCCTTCTTCTGCGGGGCGAGGCCGGCGGCCGCGCGCAGCCGGTCCTCCTCCAGGCGCTCGAGGTCGAGCGGATCGGGGATGCGCGTCTCCGGATCGACGGCGGTCATCGTGGTCGGCTCTTGTCCGCGTCGGTCTGACCGGCCTCGACCGCAGCGCCGGCCGCCGCGACCGGCTCGTCGGCGGGAGCGCTCGCGCCGGGCGCAAGAGTTTCGCTGAACCGCCGGAGGTCCCAGGTCTCGGGACGCTCGAGCGGGTTGACGCCCGCCGCCGATGAGTCAGCTGCGTCGTCGGGGAGGATGAAGTCCTTGCGCTGGGGAAACGATCGGTAGTTGGGCGACATGTAGATGCGACGCAGGTCGCGGTTCCCCTCGAAGACGATCCCCATCATGTCGTACATCTCGCGCTCGTGGAACATCGCTCCCTCCCACAGCTCGGTGACCGTAGGGAGCCGTGGGTCGTCCCGGCTGACGTGCGCACGCACCCGCAGCCACGCGGGATGGCGGTCGCTGTAGAGGTGGTAGACCACCTCGAACCGCACGCCGGGGCCGTAGTCGACCGCGGCGGCATCGGCCAGGAAGAAGAAGCCCAGCTCCGGGTCGTCGCGCAGGCGCCGGAGGACGTCCACGTTGCGCGCTCCATCGATCTGGACCTCGACTGCGTCCTCGTCGGTCCAGAGGTCGTGGACGTCGGATCCCAGGCGGTCGAGGAGGAGCCGGACCAGGGCGCCGGCCTTGGCCGGCGCGGTCAGCGGACGTCTCCTTCCCAGGCCTGGCGCTGCGGTCCGCGATCGACGTACGTTCGCCATTCGCCGCGCCGCTGCTTGACGAGCTCGTGCAGCTTCATCATCCCGTAGATGAGGCCCTCGGGCCGGGGCGGGCAGCCGGGCACGTAGACGTCGACCGGCATCACCCGGTCGACCCCCTGCACGACGCTGTAGCTGCGCTTGAACCGTCCGCCCGATGTCGTGCAGGTCCCCATCGCAACGCACCATTTGGGCTCCGGCATCTGCTCCCAGAGCCGAACGAGGGGCCCGGCCATCTTGGTGGTGAGGGTTCCCGCCACGATCAGGACATCGGCCTGGCGTGGGCTGGCGCGGAAGGGGAAGGTGCCGAATCGGTCGATGTCGTTCACGCTGGTGGCGGTGGACATCATCTCGATCGCGCAGCAGCTCAGGCCGGAGAGAAGAGGCCAGAGCGAGTTCGCCCGGATCAGGTCCAGGATGTAGTCGGCCTTGGTGGGGATCACCTCGAGCAGCCCGTGGAAGCCGCCGCGCGGATGCTCCTCCATCCCGAAGGGCTGAAGGTACGTGTCGTCACCCGCCTGGTCGGGGATGATGATCGGCAGATTTTCGTCGGGTCGGGTCTCTATTGCCATTTCAGGTCACCCTTCTTCCAGGCGTACAGCTCGCCGAACATCAGGATCGCAAGGAAGACGGCGATCAGCGCGATCCCCTGCCCGCTCAGCGCCCGCACGGCCACCGCCCACAGGTAGACGAAGATGATCTCGACGTCGAAGGCCACGAAGAGGAGCGCGTAGAGGTAGAAGGCGAGGCCGAAGCGGCTCCACGTGTCGCCGATGGTGTCGATCCCCGACTCGTACGGCAGCCCCTTCTGCGGCCGCTGCCGCCGGTGGGTGATCAACCAGGAAAAGAGGATCGTGCCGTAGACGAAGGTCGTCGCGGCGAATCCAAAGCCGATGACGTAGATCAGGCCGGTCTGGTCCATTTGATGCTCGCGCCTGTGCTCCGCCCGGCGAGGAATCTGGTCGCCGTGCGGTCCCATTCCGTTCAGCGTTTCGAGGAGGCACGCACGTCGCATGCCGCTCGATTCACAGTCTAGCAGGGCCCCTCGGCGCCGTCGGCCTGCCGGCTAGTGCCCCTGCCAGGCGGCGTCGACGAGCAGCCGGAGGCCGTCGCTCACCAGCGCGTGGCCACCCATCAGCCACGGCACCGGCGCTGCGGCAGCCGCGTCGACCAGCTCCCGCAGCCATTCGGTCTCGATCGGTGTCGGGTCGCCGAAGTCGGCGGCAAAGCGCTCCTCTTCGGGCGGCCACGCGCTTGCCTCCGCCGAGCCGGCGTGCGCCGCCATCAGGACGCGGCTGTCGAGGACGACAGCATCCCCGAGCCCGCTCAGCTCGGCCACGAGCTCTGCTGGAGAGGAGCGCGCCATGAGCGCGGCGAGCACCGATCGTGGGTGCCCGGCACGGGCCGAGCGCATCCCGCGCTCCTCGATGAAGCAGCGGACCCGGCAGGCCGTCTCGCGCTCCAGGTACTGCCAGGCGTCGGCTGGAACGCGCCCGGAGACGACGAGCTCGGCGCTCCGATCCCGCATGACCGCGCCGATCTCCGCCAGCTTCGGAACATCGAGCCGTCGCGCGCCGGGAAGGAGCGCCATCTCCAGGAAGCGGCCGACCCCGGGCGCCAGATCGCGCCCAGCCGGGATCCGCGTGGCGAGTCGCAGGAGGGCGAGATCGAGCGGCGTGTCGACGTCGAATCGGGAGAAGGGGGCGGCGGAGAGGTCGCGGACCCGGAAGCCTGCGGCCTCGAGACAGCGAGCCGCCCCGTTGTCGCTGGCGCAGCCCTGGAGCGCCGACAGGGCGAGCTCGAGGTCGCCGGCCACCACGAACGCATCGGTGCTGAAGCGGTTGTTGGCGACCACCTCGCCGGCGAGCGGCGTGAGCAGGTCGTCGAGCTCGCGGTCGCCGAGCAGCGCGAGCGAGCCCGCGCCGGCGTAGCCGATTGCGTCCAGCGTGCCGACGGCCCCCAGCGAGGCCCGGGCTCCCGCCGCGAACCAGCCGCCCCACTGGAATGTCTCCTCGTGCTGGGGACGGAGTGGAGCGACCGCGGCCCCGAGCCCACCGAGCCGCTGCGACAGCTCGGCGGCGAGCAGCTGCTGGCCGGCGGCCGAGACCGCGGCGTAGGACCCGAAGGGTGGGTCGTCGTCCCCGGGCGTGGCCACGAGGACGAGGGGCGCCGGACGTTCAGCCACGGGCCGCCTTCCCGATGCGATCAAGCTGCTCGAGGTGCATCAGGTCGTGGACGCCGGCCCAGAGCAGCCACTCCCCGCAGCGCAGGTGACCGATCAGCGGGTGATCGAGCGGGCAGGGATCGGCCTCGTGGCCGGCGATCCGGGCGGCGGACTCGGCCATCGAGCGGCGGCTCTTCTCGAGGAGCGCGAGCAGCTCGTCACGTGTCGCGTCCGCACGCCCCGGGATTCCCGGTTGTACGACCGGGGGCTCGGCCGGCCACTCGCCCGCGGCGGCAAGCGCAGCCGCGCGCGGCAGCCATCGGCGCGCCGCGGTGGCGTGGGCGAACGTCTCCGCCACGTTCCAGTCCGCTTCGCCGCCGGGCATCCGCAGCGCGGAATCCGGGAGCGCTCGCAGCGCCGCGGCCATGGCGTCGGCGATCGCCTCCTGCTGCGCAAGGATGCGGGGTGCATCGCCAACGGCTACCCGTGCCCGAAGCTCCCGGCGCACTGGACGAAGCTGATCAGCAACGCGCCAGCAGGCGACCACGTCGGGGGCACGGGCCTCGAGAGCCTCAACCCAGAGAGGCGTTGTCATCGGCCGGCCATCGGTCCGGCGGCATAACGACGGGCAAACGCGTGCGCCATGACCAAAAGCGGAGTCACGCGAGCCGGTACACCTCGATCGGCCGATCCAGTCCCTTGACCTTCCTATGGCCCTGTCCCTCGAAGGCGAGGCCGCTCCCATCGGCGAGGCCGACGGTGATCGCGGAGGCGAAGACCTCCGCCGGCCCGGCGAGCGCCATGATCCGAGCGGCTGCGTGAACCGCCACGCCGCCGAAGTTGTTACCGATGGGCTCGACCTCCCCGGTGTGGACGCCGATGCGCACCTCGATGTCGGTGTCCCGCAGCGCGGCGAGGATGGCGGCGGCGCATCGGAGCCCGGCGACCGCGCTCCGGAAGGTGGCGAGGAAACCATCGCCGGTGGTGTTGACCTCCGAGCCGCCGAAGCGAAGGAGCTGGGCGCGAACGAGCCGATTGTGATCGGACAGGACCTGCTTCCAGGCGGCGTCACCGAGGCGGCCCGCGGTACGGGTCGAGTCGACGATATCGGTCATCAGCAGGGTCGTCACCATCCGCTCGTGCTCGCGCGGCAGGCCGAGGGCGTCGATGTTGCCCGCGAAATCAATCAGCACCGCCGGCTGATCGCCGACCACCCAGGCATCGTGCCCGGGCGGGATGTCCATCACGTCGCCAGGCTGGAACGTCACCTCCTCGCCATCCTCCATTCGCGCCGCGAAGCGCCCGGAGAGCAGCACCTGGACGTGATGCACCGGGCAGGACTCCGTCCCCATGACCGGCGCCAGGTGCTTCGACCAGCGCCAGCCCGGTTGCACCACGCCGCGGCCGATCGTGTAGGACCCGATGCGCGCGAGCGAGACCGCGAGGAGCGGGAGGTCCCGGAGCCCGTCCGGGTCGTCGAAGCTCTTTCGCCTGATCGCACCGGTCACGGCCGCCGCGCCCGCACCGTCAGAGCCGTTCGAAGCGCTCGACCGGCACGACGAAGACGGTGGCGCCGCCGACCTCCACCTCGACCGGATAGGGCATGTAGAACTCGCCCGGCTCCATGATCGGCGGCATCGGGTTGACGAACTGCTTGCGCGAGTGGCAGTTGGCGCTGATCAGCTCGAGGACGGCGTCCACCTGGTCGTCCTCGACGCCCACCAGGATCGTGGCATTGCCCTGCTTCAGGAAGCCGCCCGAGCTCTGCAGTCGCGTCGCGCGGTACTCACCTTCCAGCAAGGCGTCGACGAGGTTCGCGGCGTCCTCGTTGTGCACGATCGCGGTGACGAGCTTCATTCGCCGATTATGCCATTGCCTCGACCCGGCTCAGCCCTCGAGGAGCGGGGCGATCGCCTCGCGGATGGCGAGGTCGGTGCGGCCCACGTCGCCCGCGCCGTCGATGACTCGGTAGCGATCGGGCTCCGCCGCGGCGAGCGCCAGGTACCCGCTCCGCACCTTCTCGAAGAAGACGGCATCCTCCGTATCCTCGAACCGGTTCCATGCGTCTCGGCGCTTGCGCCCGAGCCCGACCTCGACGGGAACGTCGATGAGCAGGGTCAGGTCGGGGACGAGGCCGCCGGTGGCGAACGCCTGCAGCTGGCGCAGGTCCACGAGGTCATTGCCGTAGCCGTAGCCCTGGTAGGCAAGCGAGGAATCCGTAAAACGGGCGCAGATCACCCACTCGCCGCGGTCGAGCGCGGGCCGAATCACGCGGGCCACGTGCTGGGCGCGCGAGGCCGCATAGAGCAGCGCGTCGGTGCGCGGGTCGAGGTCATCGCTCACGCCACGCTGGTGGAGCACCAGCTCCCGGATCGCCTCGCCGAGCGGCGTCCCGCCCGGCTCATGGGTGAGCACGGCCTCGCCGCCCTGCTGGCGGAGCCAGCGCGCGAGGTTCCGCGCCGCGGTCGTCTTGCCGCTTCCCTCCGGCCCCTCGAGCGTGATGAATTGGCCGCGCGCCCCGCTCAGCGCCACGCGGGGCCGTCGTCGGGCAGCAGCTCGACGCGTCGGTTCGGCTCCGCGCCGCGCGATCGGCTCATCAGGTTGTTCCGCTCGGCCATCTGGTGCTGCAGGCGCCGAACGTAGGCGTTCTGCGGTCCGAGCTCCATCGGCCTGCCGGAGTTCTGCACCAGGCCAATCGCCTCCGCCGTCTCGCGCAGCGCGGCCTCCTGGGGATCGGCCTCGAGGTCGAAGAGGCTGGCGAGCATGTTCTCCATCTGGAGCACGGTGTTCGTCTTCAGCACGTAGATCGGCACCCCGTTCGACTCCGCCTCGCGGAGCGCTGCCGGCTTGCGCTTGTAGTAGTTGCGCAGTGTGACCACGGCATCCGCGTCGTCGAGCTCCCGGGCGACCGCGACCGGTACGCCAAGCTCACGGACCGATTGCTCCAGCCGCTTGCGGCTGACCCCGAAGGCGAAGACGCTCATCGGCCGCTGATTGCGCAGGGCGGCCGAGACCGGACGGCTGGCCCCGATCGGTCGATCGACCGTCGCGCCGTCCGACGCGTTGAGCGCCTCCTCGAGCTGGCGCCGGGGATCCGAGCCGTCCGAGGGCTCGAAGCGCTCGCCGGAGAGCCGCTCGCCGGGCAGCGCGCGTGAGCTCCGCTGCCCACCCGGAAGCGGCCGCAGCCCGCGCTCCGAGCGCCCACCGGCCCGGCCCCGGCTGAACGCGCCGTAGCCGAGCGCCGGTTCGAGGGGCAGGAAGGCGGGATTGTCGGCCGCCGTCTCGCTGATCCGGTAGTCGTACTTCGTGGCCGCGTGAACCGCACCGCCCTCGTCGCGCCAGCGCGATTCGGGCGGCACCATGTGACCCCGCAGGATGGCGTCGACCGTCTCCGCCACGCTGCGATGCACGATCACCCGATCGCGCTCGACGATCTCGACCAGGACGTCGAAAGTGGGCGGCGCCTTGCGCTCGAGGACGGTCTTCTGGGTCCCCCGACGGCGCGCCTCCTCGTCGCCGAGCGTGACGGTCTGGATGCCGCCCACGAGATCGGAGAGGGTCGGGTTCAGCATCAGGTTGTCGAGCGTGTTGCCGTGGGCGGTCCCGACCAGCTGCACGCCGCGCTCCGCGATCGTCCGCGCGGCGGCGGCCTCCAGCTCGGTGCCGATCTCGTCGATGACGATCACCTCGGGCATGTGGTTCTCGACCGCCTCGATCATCACCGCGTGCTGCTCGGTCGGGGTGCGGACCTGCATCCGGCGCGCATCGCCGATCCCCGGGTGCGGGATGTCGCCATCCCCGGCGATCTCGTTGCTGGTGTCGACCACGATCACCCGCTTGCCGAGGTCATCCGCCAGCACGCGAGCCACCTCGCGCAGCATCGTCGTCTTACCGATGCCCGGCCGACCGAGGATCAGGATGCTCTGCCCCGACTCCACGATCTCGCGGATGATGTCGATCGTGCCAAAGACTGCTCGGCCGATGCGGCAGGTCAGTCCGACGACCTTGCCGGATCGGTTGCGGATGGCGCTGATGCGGTGCAGCGTCCGCTCGATGCCGGCCCGGTTGTCGTCCCCGAAGACGCCGATGTGATCGATCACGTGGGCGATGTCGGCCTCGGCCACCTCTCGGTCGAGGAGCTCTTCCTCGCCGTGCGTGAAGCGAGCCTCCGGGCGCCGGCCGAGGTCCATCACCACCTCGAGCAGGTCGGACCGGTTCGCGAAGGAGCGCAGGCGGTCCACGATCTCGGTCGGGAGCGCCTGCAACAGGGCGTCCAGGTCGTCGGTCGTCTCTTGGCGTGCCACGATCGGCTCGTCTCCTTGCAGCTCGGTCAGTGGATCACCGGCACCAGTGCCGGCTGACGGACGTGCGCTCGCACTTCGCGGACCAGCAGTGTCACGCGGCCGATCGCTTCGAAGCCGACCGCCTCCGCCGCCCGCAGGCCCGCCGACTCGTATGTTCGCACCGGCGACAGGATTCCCGCTGCCAGCGTCTCGTGGCCGGCCGCTTCGAGGACCGATCGGAGGAAGGCGGCCCCGTCGACCGAGTCACGGACCAGGAAGCGGAGGTAGTGCGGTCCCTGACGGCATGCGCCGCGCTGCGCCAGGCCGCCGGCCCGCTGGTCGGTCGGCAGGACCCAGGCGTCGACCTCCGCGAAGTGGAGGATCGGGTTGAGGCTGCTGCGCGGGACGATCGCCTCGTGGCCGACCGACTCCCAGTCGGCCGCGCTGTACCCCTCGGCGCGGGCGATCGCCGGCGGCGTGGCGTGGGCCCACAGGTCGAAGAGATGCCAGGCATCGGGGGCGCCGGCGGTGCGCAGCCCGGGGGCCGTGGCGTCGTCAGTGCGCCCGGTTCGGCCGGAGCTCCCGTCCCGGGCGAAGAGGCCGCGCATCCAGGAGCGCGCGCCTTTCATGGCCTCCGGCGGCCGATAGAAGATCTCCTCCTGCGCGTAGGCCATGAACCCGGTCTGACCGAACAGCTCGAGATTCTCGTGCACGTCCGAGCACGCGGCATGGAAGCGGCCCACGCCGCGCTGCGCCCCTTCCTCGACCAGCGCCTGGAGCAGCGCGAAGCGGATCTCGGGCGCGTCCCGCGCCGCGGCATCGAGCTCGATGATCGCCCAGTCGTCGCGATGCGGCTCCTCGATGGCACGGCACGAGCCGACGAGCGCGCCGTCAGCCTCCGCGACGAGGTGGACCGACGGCGACCGGAGGGGGAGCCACGAGGGGATCATGGCTGAGAGGCTGATCCGGGGCCGGGCCGCGCTCGGGGCGGGAACGCCCAGGCTGCGGCGGTAGGCGTCCTCGGCGGTGTGGACCTGCCGCGAGAGGTCGGCCAGCGCCTGCCGATCGGTCAGCCGCGCGGCGCGAACCGAATACTCCGAGCCGATCACAGGAGGCTGAGCAGCAGCCGGTGCATGCGCCGGTCGCCGGTCAGCTCGGGATGGAAGGCGGTCGCGAGCACGCGCCCCTGGCGCACCGCGATGGGCCGGCCCTGCTGGTCGCGGGCCATCACCTCTGCTCTCGGGCCGACGTCAGAGAGGATCGGGGCACGGATGAAGACTCCGTGCAGCTGCTCCGGGCCGAGCGCCGGCACGTCGATATCCGCCTCGAAGCTGTCGAGCTGGCGCCCATACGCATTGCGCTGGACCTCCACGTCGAGGAGCTGGAGCACCGGATCCTCCCCGTCGGCCAGGCGATCCGCGAGCAGGATCATGCCGGCGCAGGTGCCGAGCATGGGTGCCCCCGCCCGGGCCATGGCCCGGATCGGCTCCCGGAGGCCGTACTGGTCGATCATGCGGCGCATGGCCGTGCTCTCGCCGCCGGGCAGGATCAGCGCATCGAGATCCGCGAAGTCGGCGGGCAGGCGGACCAGGACGGGATCCGCGCCAACGGCGCGCAGCGCTTCGACATGCTCGCGGACGGCGCCCTGGACCGCAAGGATTCCGACTCGCGGACGGCGATCCGCGGCGGGCATCGGCCTCGCCAAGGGCTGCGCCATGGTGCCTACCAGCCTCGTACGGCCAGGCGCTCCTCGACGGGGATCTCGCCGAGCTCGAGTCCGCGCATCGGCTCGCCGAGTGCCGCGCTCACCTCGGCCAGGATCTCCGGATTGTCGTAGTGGGTCGTCGCCTTGACGATCGCCCGCGCGTAGCGCTCGGGGCTCTCGCTCTTGAAGATCCCGCTTCCCACGAAGACAGCCTGCGCTCCCAGCTGGCGCATGAGGCTCGCGTCGGCCGGGGTGGCGACGCCCCCCGCGCTGAAGTTGGCGACCGGCAGCTCGCCCAGCTCCGCGGTCCGCTTGACGACGTCATAGGGCGCCTGGAGCTCCTTGGCGGCCGCGAACAGCTCGTCGGGGCGCATCGACTGCAGGCGACGGATGCCGGCCGAGACCGCGCGCATGTGGCGCACCGCCTCGACGATATTCCCGGTCCCCGCCTCGCCCTTGGTACGGATCATCGCCGCGCCCTCACCGATCCGCCGCAACGCCTCGCCGAGGTCTCGGCAACCGCAGACGAAGGGCACCCGAAACAGGTGCTTGTCGATGTGATGCTCCTCGTCCGCCGGAGTGAGGACCTCGGACTCGTCGATGTAGTCCACCTCGAGCGCCTCGAGGATCTGCGCCTCCGCGAAGTGCCCGATGCGGCATTTGGCCATCACCGGAATGCTGACCGCCGCCTGGATCTCGCGGATCAGCTTCGGATCGCTCATGCGCGCGACGCCGCCGAACTTGCGGATGTCGGATGGCACGCGCTCGAGGGCCATCACCGCGACGGCGCCCGCCTCCTCGGCGATCTTCGCCTGGTCGGCCGTCACGACATCCATGATCACCCCGCCCGCGAGCATGCGCGCCAGGCCGACCTTGGTTGCCCAGGTACTTGTTTCGATCGTCGTCACTGCAGTTGCTCACC
>Ga0307310_10000425_pt1 | contig 13729 bp, 9 predicted proteins | sample ER_DNA_197_FD_194502 | JGI IMG/M metagenome (GOLD analysis project Ga0307310, IMG submission 194502) | Bulk soil microbial communities from the East River watershed near Crested Butte, Colorado, United States - ER_DNA_197 | ecosystem: Environmental > Terrestrial > Soil > Floodplain | place: USA...
GGTAAGGCCCTCGTCACCATCGTCGAGGGGCTGCCCGCAGGTCTCCCGGTCTCGGCGGAGTGGGTGGATCGCGAGCTCGCCCGCCGGATGCTCGGGTACGGCCGCGGGGCCCGGATGAAGATCGAGCGCGACCGGATCGAATGGCTCTCCGGACTCCGGGCCGGCGAGACGCTCGGCTCGCCGATCGCCATGCTGATCCACAATCGCGACTGGGCCAACTGGGAAGATGTGATGGCCTATGAGGCCTCCCAGGAGGTCGGGGAGTTGCGCCGCCGCCGGGTAACCCGCCCGCGCCCCGGCCACGCCGATCTTGCGGGTATGCTGAAGTATGACCGAATCGATGCCCGGGACATCCTCGAGCGGGCGAGTGCGCGGGAAACCACGGCCAGAGTCGCTGCGGGCGCGTTGGCCAAGCGGCTACTCGACGAATTCGGGGTGGAGATAGGAAGCCACGTGCTCTCGATGGGTGGCATTCGGGCCGCGCCCGCCGACCTGCCGGTGCCCCTCAACGAAGCATCCGATCGCTCCGAGGTGCGAGTGCTAGATCCGGCCGCGGAGGCCGCGATCATCCGGCGGATCGATGCCGCCAAGAAGGCCGGCGATACCCTCGGAGGGGAAGTCGAGGTCGTGGCCCGCGGAGTCGTCGTCGGGCTAGGTAGCCACGTCAGCTGGGACCGGAAGCTGGATGGCCGGCTGGCCGGAATGCTGATGTCGATCCCGGCGGTGAAGGGGGTCGAGATCGGGATGGGCTTCGAGGCGGCCCGGCGGCCGGGGTCGGAGGTCCACGATCCGATAGAAGGCGGGGCGGGTGCCCCCTGGGCGGGTGGGCAGCGGGGCAGCGGGGCAGTTAGCGATTCCCGCGGTGGCTTCCACCGGCCCACCAACAATGCCGGCGGACTCGAGGGCGGCATGACCACCGGGGAACCGGTGGTTGTTAAGCTAGCAATGAAGCCCATCGCGACGCTGATGTCGCCATTGGCCACGGTGGATCTGCAGTCGGGCGAGCCGGCCAAGGCGGTGAGCGAGCGCTCCGACATCACCGCAGTTCCCGCGATGGGTGTCATCGCCGAGGCGCTGGTGGCAATCGCCCTGGCCGATGCGATGCTGGAAAAGTTCGGCGGCGACTCGCTCCGCGAGATGCGACGCAACTACGACGGGTATGTCGCGGCGCTCGGCTCCCGCTGGGCGGCGCTGCGGCGGGCCACCGAGGGCTGATGCCCCGGCACATCGTGTTGGTCGGGCTGCCCGGCTCGGGCAAGACCACCGTCGGCCGTCTCGTGGCCGAGGCGCTCGGCGCTCCCGTGATCGACATCGATGGCCTGCTGGTGCGGGAGATGGGCATGCCGGTGTCGCAGATCTTCGGCATGGTCGGCGAGGTGCGGTTCCGGGAGATGGAGCGTGCTGCGGTCAAGGCCGCCCAGGCCGGAGCGCCGGGCGTCATCGTGCCGGGTGGTGGCTGGGCCGCACAGCCCGGCGAGCTCGAGGCCGCCAAGACGACGAGCCTGGTTGTCTATCTGGAGTGCCAGCCATCGACCGCTGCCAAGCGGAGCCAGGGAGGCGAGGTCCGCCCCCTCCTGACCGGCACGGATCCGTTGCAACGAATGCGTACGCTGCTCCAGGAACGAGAGCCGTTCTACCTGCTGGCTCACCAGCGAGTGCAGGCCGACAGTGCCGCCGCTAAGGCGGTCGCCCATGGGGTCGTGGAACTGGCACGGCGGCACGCTGGTTGGTAGGGTGCCCGTAGGGATCGGCCCGATGAGCTTGCATTTACCGGACCTGCGGGTTTTTTGTTACCTCCCGCCTTGACCATTTGATGATCGGAGCAATTACACTGGATTTATGGCGACACGACCGAAGCGAACGGTAAAAGCCGCGAAGAAACCCGCGGGTGCGCCCCGGAGCGTGAAGAGCGCTAAGGCCAAGCCCGGCGGACCCAGCGCCAACGGCGCGGGTCCCGGTGGGCGTGGCCGGAGGCCTGCGCTGGTGATCGTCGAGTCGCCCACCAAGGCCAAGACCATCGGGAAGTATCTCGGCTCGGGCTACGACGTGCGGGCAACCGTGGGGCATCTGCGCGATCTGCCCACCCGCGAGCTCGGCGTGGACGTGGATAACGGCTTCGAGCCGAAGTACGTCACCATCAAGGGCAAGACCAAGACTCTCTCGGAGCTCAAGAAGGCGGCCAAGGGCGCCTCAGTCATCTACCTCGCCACCGACCCTGATCGCGAGGGCGAAGCCATCGCCTGGCATGTGGCCGACCAACTGAAGGCACTGGTTCCTACCCACCGCATCCTCTTCCACGAGATTACCAAGGCCGCCATCCAGGAGGCACTCAAGGATCCGGGCCAGATCGACGACCGGAAGGTGGACGCCCAGCAGGCCCGTCGGATTCTCGATCGGCTGGTCGGTTACAAGGCCAGCCCCATTCTATGGAAGAGCATCAAGACCGGCCTTTCCGCCGGCAGGGTCCAGACCGTTGCGCTCAGATTGATCGTGGAGCGGGAACGGGAGATCCGGGCGTTCACGCCCCAGGAGTACTGGACCATCGAGGCGCTCTGTGCCAAGGACGGCCAGACCTTCGAGGCCGCGCTGGCCAAGGTGGGTGGGCACAAGCCGCAGCTCCATACCGAAGCCGATGCCCGCACGGTGGTCGATGCCGTACGGCCAAGGCCCTTCATCGTCTCCAAGGTGGAGCGGCGCAACCGGAAGAAGAACCCGGGCGCACCGTTTACCACCAGCACGCTGCAACAGGAAGCCGCCAAGAAGCTCGGCTTCTCGTCCCGGCGCACCATGCGTGCGGCTCAGGATCTGTATGAAGGCATGGATGTCGGCGGGGATGGCCCGGTCGGTCTCATCACCTACATGCGAACCGACTCGCCCCAGGTGTCCGACACGGCCATTGCGTCGGTGCGGGGCTTCATCAAGAAGAACTACGCCAAGCCGTATCTGCCCGAGGAGCCGAACCGCTACAGCGCCAAGAAGAACGCCAGGGCTCAGGGCGCCCACGAGGCCATCCGGCCCACCGATGTCAGCCTCCGCCCCGAAGACGTGCAACCCCATCTCGAGTCCGACCAGTACCGTCTCTACCAGCTGATCTGGCAGCGGTTCGTCGCCTCGCAGATGACCCCGGCCGTCTACGACATGACTATCGTGGACTTCGATCTCGGCGAGTACCTCTTCCGCGCGTCGGGATCGGTGCTCGTGTTCGACGGCTACCACGTGCTCTACACCGAGGGACGAGAGAAGGAAGAAGGAAAGACCATGGACGATCTCCCCCCGATCCCGCCCTTGGTCGTGGGAGACCGGGTGGAGGTCCGGGAGATTACCCCCTCGCAGCACTTTACCGAGCCGCCGCCGCGCTTTTCGGAGGCCAGCCTGGTCAAGGAGCTCGAGCGTCTGGGCATCGGCCGGCCGTCCACCTACAGCGCCATCATCTCGACGTTGTCTGCCCGAGAGTACGTGCGGGTGGATCAGCGGCGTTTCTTCCCGACCGACCTGGGCGAAACCGTCGAGAAGATCATGATCGGCAAGTTCCCCGACATCTTCAATGTCGAGTTCACCTCCGAAATGGAAGACGAGCTGGACCGGATCGAGGATGGGGAGCTCAAGTGGCAGCGGGTGCTCAAGGACTTTTATGGCCCCTTCGTGAAAGCGTTGAACGCCGTGGACCTGAATGCCCTGGTCGCCGATGCGCACGGGCTCAAACCGGAGGAGCTGGCCAAGGAACGCTGCCCCAAGTGCGGCTCGCCGATCGAGCTTCGCACCGGTCGCTTCGGGCCGTACCTCGCGTGCATCAAGTACAAAGAGGCCTGCGACTATGTGAAGTCGCTCAAGCGAAACAAGGTCCCGGACCGCCCCACCGACGAGAAGTGTCATCTCTGCGGTTCAGCCATGGTCATCAAGACCGGCCGGTTCGGCGAGTTCCTGGCCTGCACCACGTACCCCAAGTGCAAGGGCACCCGTTCGCTCCCGATGGGACTCAAGTGCCCCAAGTGCCCCGATGGCGATCTCACCGAGCGGCGCACCAAGCGGGGCAAGTCGTTCTGGGGGTGCTTGCGCTATCCGGCCTGCGATTTCTCTACCTGGAATCGGCCGGTGCCGGAGACCTGCCCCAGCTGCGGCTGGCTGGGTATGGAGAAGAAGATCAGCAAGGCCGATGGAGAGAGCCGTACCTGCCTCAAGTGCGGCCATCGTATCGTGGTCGCCGAACCGGGAGAGGTTGCTCTGGCGTGAACGCCACGGTCGTCGGCGGAGGTCTCGCCGGCTCGGAGGCAGCGTGGGCGCTGGCCGAGCGCGGCGTCCGGGTGACGCTGTGCGAGATGCGGCCGAAGACGAAGACTCCCGCTCACCAGACCGATCGTCTCGCCGAGCTCGTCTGCAGCAACTCCTTCAAATCGGTGGACCTCACCAACGCCCACGGGCTGCTCAAGGCCGAGCTGCGCGCCCTGGGTAGCATTCTGCTCCCGTGCGCCGATGGAGCGCGCGTGCCCGGAGGCACCGCGCTGGCCGTCGATCGGGAGGTGTTCTCCCGTGCGGTGCACGAGCAGGTGGTCGCCCATCCCAACATCACTCTGGTGCGCCAGGAGGCGGATCAGCTCCCCTCACCTGGCGTCATCGCCACCGGGCCACTGACCTCGGAACGGCTCGCCGGCGCGCTCACGGCCCGGCTCGGCTCATCGGCGCTCGCGTTCTACGACGCCATCGCGCCCGTGGTGTCCTCCGACTCGCTCGACCACGAACGGTTGTACGCGTTGTCCCGCTACGGCAAGGGCGGTGGCGACGACTACCTGAACGCACCTCTCGACGCCGCGGCGTACGAGGCCTTCATCGACGCACTCATTGCCGCCGATCAGTTTCACGGTCATGAGTTCGACGAGGTGCCCTACTTCGAGGGCTGCCTGCCGGTCGAGGAGATGGCCCGGCGTGGCCGGGAGACCCTCCGCTTCGGGCCGATGAAGCCGGTGGGATTGCCCGATCCCCGAACTGGGCGGGAGCCATATGCGGTCGTGCAGCTCCGGCGGGAAGATCGCGCGGGTCAGATGTGGAACCTGGTGGGGTTCCAGACTCGGCTCCGTATACCGGAGCAGCAGCGTGTGTTCAGTATGATCCCGGGCCTGGACGCGGCCGAGTACCTCCGCTACGGCAGCATCCACCGGAACTCGTACCTGAATAGTCCGGCCAGCCTGGGGCCAGGGCTCACGGCCAGGGGGGACGACCAGCTCTTCTTTGCGGGACAGATCACCGGCGTGGAGGGTTATACCGAGTCGCTCGGCACCGGCCTCCTGGCGGGGATCAACCTCGCGCGACGGCTTCAGGGCCTCCCGGTAGCGGTCCCGCCGGCGACAACCATGCTCGGTGGGCTGTATCGCTATCTCCGCGAGGCCGACCCGAGTCACTTTCAGCCCATGAACGCGAATTTCGGGTTACTCGACCCGCTGCCCGGCAAGCTAAAGAAGGATCGCAAGAGAGAGCTACTGGTAGAGCGGGCACAGGCGGACTTTGGGGCCTGGCTCGAGGAAGCCGGTATCCAAAAAGAAAAGCAATTAGCCGCAGCACACCCGCTGAAGCGGGTACTTGAACGCAGATAAAAACGGATCGCTCCGGTGCGTTCACTGGTTTCATCTTCACCTACTAACTGCCGATATTTTGATGGTTTAACAGCACACCATCGAGCCACCTACTTAGAACCCGGCTGGTGTGCCGTTGAACAACAAATACCCGAGTGTCGACTCTTGCAGGGAATCTGAATTGGAACCGGAGCGATCCGTTCGTATCCGCGTTCATCTGCGGCTGCTTTTTCTTTTTCTAGCTGAATGCAAATGACGGCTCGTCCCGAAGTCACCGAGTACCTGACGCATCTGGAGAAGGAGCGGGACGTCTCGCCCCACACGCTGAAGGCGTACACTCGGGATCTCGAGGCCTTCACCGACTTCTGCAACCGGCATTACGGGGACTGGGGCTGGACCACCATCGACCGGGTCGGGGTGCGCGGCTTTCTCGGCGAGCTGCAGCGGCGCGGATTGGCAAAGCGCAGCGCGGCGCGGGCGTTGTCGGCGGTGCGGAGCCTGTACCGCTACCTCCAAGAGCATCACGGCGTCCCCAACACCATCGTCCGCGCAGCCAAGGTCCCGAAGCTGGAGAAGCGGCTGCCGACCTATCTGGACCGGAGCCAGACCCAGAGCCTGTTCGACTGGGCCGAGTCGCGGGCAGGGGGCGACGAGCTGGGGCCCACCCGGGACCTCGCAATTCTGGAACTCTTCTACTCGACGGGCATCCGGCTCTCCGAACTGAGCGGCATGAACGTCGAGGATCTGGACCTCCTGGCGGATCAGGTAAAGGTTCGCGGCAAGGGACGGAAGGAGAGGATCGTTCCAGTCGGCTCGCGGGCGGTGCTCGCCCTGCGGCGCTATCTTAACCTCCGGGAGCCGGTGGTTGCCCGGACCCGGGGCGACCGCCGGGCCATTTTCCTAAGCCGGCGAGGGAAGCGGCTGGCGCCTCGGGGAGTCCAGCGCATCATCCACGGCATGTTCGACGCGATCGGTGGCGATGGGCTCCGGGTGCATTCGCTCCGCCATACGTTCGCCACCCACATGCTCGACGCTGGCGCCGACCTCCGTGCCGTTCAGGAGCTGCTGGGCCACGCCTCTCTCAGCACCACTCAGGTCTACACCCACACGAGCGTCGAGCGATTGAAAAAAGTCTACAACCAGGCGCATCCGCGAGCATGACCATATTCCACGGCACCACCATCCTCGGCGTCCGAAAAGACGGCCGCGTCGCCCTGGGCGGTGACGGTCAGGTGAGCATGGGTGAGACCGTCTTCAAGTCGCAGGGGAGCAAGGTGCGCGCGTTGAAGGGTGGCAAGGTGCTGGCGGGTTTTGCCGGCTCCGTCGCCGACGCGCTCACGTTGTACGAGAAGTTCGAAGAGAAGCTGGACCGTTATCCGGGGAACCTGCCGCGAGCCGCCGTCGAGCTGGCCAAGGACTGGCGCAGCGACCGGATGCTCCGGCGGCTGGAGGCCCTGCTGGTGGTGGCCGACCTGGACCACAGCTTCCTCCTGAGCGGAACCGGCGAGCTGATCGAGCCAGATGACGGGATTGTCGCCATCGGCTCGGGAGGAAACTTCGCCCTCGCGGCCGCGCGAGCGCTCCTGCCCGAACCCGACTGGTCGGCGCGCAAGATTACCCAGCGCTCCCTGGAGATCGCGGCCGATATCTGCGTGTTTACCAATCGGAACATTACGATTCTCGAACTACCCGCAGATGGGAAAAAGGCGTGAGCGGAAGGTTGTCACCCTGAGGGAGCAAAGCGACCGAGGGGGCCATAGGGTGACATCTCTTAGGCACCCTTCACCGCTTACCTTCATGGTATGACCGAACCCGCCAAAGAGCTCACCATCCCTAAAGAGGCACCCGAGCCCACGGCTCCCATGCCCTGGCTGGAGGAGATGCCTCCCCGCCAGATCGTGGCCGAGCTGGATCGCTACATCGTGGGCCAGGAGGCGGCCAAGAAGGCGGTGGCCATCGCGGTGCGGAACCGGTGGCGGCGGGCTCAGGCACCGGACGACATCCGGGACGAGATCACCCCCTACAACATCATCATGATCGGTCCCACCGGAGTGGGGAAGACCGAGGTAGCCCGCCGGCTAGCGAGGCTCTCCGGCGCGCCGTTCATCAAGGTCGAGGCCTCCAAGTTCACCGAGGTCGGCTACGTCGGGCGGGATGCCGAGTCGATGGTGCGCGACCTGGTCGACTCGGCCATCAACCTGGTGCGCAGCGAGCGGGAGGACGAGGTCTACCCCCAGGCAGAGCAGCGAGCCGACGAGCGGCTACTGGATCTGCTCCTCCCCGCCGCCCCGCCCCCGGCGGAGAAAGGGGAGAAGGCGGAGAAGGCGGAAGTGGGGTCGGTGTTTGTCGTGTCATCGGGCGGGCAGGCGAAACCCGAGCGGGTGCCCACCCCCGAGGAAGAGCGGCGCCAGCGGTCTCGCGAGAAGCTGCGGGCCATGCTGGCGGAGGGACAGCTGGATGATCGCGAGGTCGAGATCGAGGTCGTGCCGCAGAACTTCCCCATGATGGAGCTCATCCAGCCGCCCCAGGGCATCGAGGGCCCGGACATCAACTTCACCGAGATGCTCCAGGACATGCTGCCGAGGCGGAAGAAGCGCCGCACGGTGAAGGTGCCGGAGGCGCGGCGGGTCCTGGTGGACGAAGAGCTGAAGAAGCTGGTCGACATCGACGACGTGGTGAACGAGTCGCTCGACCGGGTGGAGAACCATGGCATCATCTTCATCGATGAGATCGACAAGATCGCGGGCGAGCGGGGCCAGGCCGGCGGCCCCGACGTCTCCCGCGAAGGGGTCCAGCGTGATCTGCTGCCGATCGTCGAGGGCTCTACCGTGCAGACCCGCTACGGCTACGTCCGGAGCGACCACATCCTCTTCATCGCGGCCGGCGCCTTTCACGTCTCCAAGCCATCGGACCTCATTCCCGAGCTCCAGGGCCGCTTCCCCATCCGGGTCGAGCTGCTGCCGCTCACCGAGCAGGACTTCGTGCGCATCATGACCGAGCCGGAGAACGCGCTGACCAAGCAGTACCAGGCGCTGGTGACGGCCGAAGGCGCGGAGCTGGAGTTCACGGTGGATGGGATCGCGGAGGTGGCGCGGGTGGCCTTCATGGCCAACGACCGGATGGAGAACATCGGCGCCCGGCGGCTGCATACCGTCATGGCCGCGCTGATGGAAGAGGTCCTGTTCGAGCTGCCCGACTACCCGGAGAAGCGGATCGTGTTCGACGCGGAGACCGTGCGCCAGCGCCTGGCCAGGATCATCAGCGACGACGACCTACGGCGGTACATACTGTAGGCTACTTCCCCGCTTCCCCGCTTTCCTGCTTCCCCGCTCCCTTCACTATCTCGCCAGCCTTCATTACCCACGGTACCTGCTCCAGCACCCGCACGTCTTCCAGCGGGTTGCCGCGCACCGCAATCAGATCGGCCAGCTTACCGGGAGCAATCACGCCTCGGTCGCTCACGCCGAGCAGGTCCGCCGCGTTCACGGTGGCAGTGCGGATGGCGTCGGCGGGCCGCATCCCGTAGCCGACGTACACGGCAAACTCGCGGGCGTTGTCGCCGTGAGGATAGACCGCGGCGTCGGTGCCGAAGGCGATCTTGACTCCGGCCCGGATGGCCCGGCGGTGGCTCGCCTGGGCTAGCGGGACGACCTCTTTCGCCTTGGCGGCGATCGGCGGTGGCAAGCTCTCGTACTTGAACGTGCTGAGCAGGTAGGCGGTCGGTACCAGGTAGGTTCCCCGCCGCTTCATCAGATCTGCCGCCTCGTCATCGATCATCGAGCCGTGCTCGATCGAAGCCACGCCGGCCCGCACCGCCGCCTTGATCCCCTCCGTGCCGTGCGCATGAGCCGCCACCTTGAGACCGTGCCGATTGGCCTCCTGCACGATCGCCTGGAGCTCGGCTTCGCTCAGCTGCTGAGCTCCCAGTGTCGCGTCGAAGGAGAGCACTCCTGCCGTGGCGCATACCTTGATCACCTTCGCACCGTGCTTGATCTGGTAGCGGACGGCTTTGACGACCTCGTCTACACCGTCGGCCACCCCGTGTCTGTAATCCAGCTCGTTCACCCCCGGAGCCCAGCCGGTATCGTCGCAATGGCCCCCGGTGATGCCTATGGCATGAGCGGAGGGGATCATCCGGGGACCGATCACGAATCCGGCATCGATCGCCTTCATCAACGAGACGTCCGCAAAGCCTACCGATCCGACGTCCCGGACCGTGGTGAAGCCGGCCAGGAGCGTCTTGCGAGCGTTTCGCGCGCCCCGGAGCGCCGCATCGGCCGGAAGCTCCCGAACCGAGCGGGTGACCCAGTCTCCGGATATGTCGTACGTGAGGTGGGTGTGCGCGTCGATCAGACCGGGCAGGAGCGTGAGATCGCCCAGATCGATGGTGCTGGCGCCGGCGGGAACGCCACCGGATCCGATGCTCACGATTCTGCCATTGGCGACGACCACCACGGCGGGCGCGATGATCTCGCCCCGGGCGACGTCCAGCATTCGGGCGGCATGCACCACCACGGGTTGCTGGGCGACCGCGGTGCAGATCGGAGCGAGCAGAAGGGTGATGAGGGCGGATATGTCGCGGCGGTGCATCGGGAGAACGTACCCCGGGCCCAGGTTTCGTCAACCTGCACCGCGGCTAGCTCAGGTCCTGACTGAGGCGTATGTTAGCAGCTCAGGCACCCAGGATCTGATGTCATGGTGGCGGGGCTCGAACGGCTACGGACCGTGTTAGTAGAACGCTACGCGATCGATTGTGAGCTCGGTCGCGGAGGAATGGCCACGGTTTACCTCGCTCAGGACCTCAAGCATGGGCGCCCAGTCGCAATCAAGGTCCTGCGCCCAGATCTCGCCGAATCCTTAGGCTCCGCGCGTTTCCTCCGGGAGATCCGCATCGCATCGCGGCTCGCCCACCCGAACATTCTACCCGTCCACGATTCTGGCAGCGCTGATGGGCTGCTCTACTACGTCACGCCGTATGTGGCAGGAGAGAGCCTGCGCGAACGAATCCGCCGGGAAGGCCCGCTGCCGGTGAAAGACGCCATACGTATCACCCGCGAGGTCGCGGAGGGACTGGCGTACGCGCACGGCCAGGACGTTGTCCATCGCGACATCAAACCAGGGAACATTCTGCTGGAAGCCGGTCACGCCGTGATCGCGGACTTCGGCCTTGCTCGAGCGATCCACGCCGCGGGTGGTGATGATGTGAGCTCGGCCGGGCTGGCCCTCGGCACGCCACCCTACATGAGTCCCGAACAGTCGACGGGTGGAGATCAAATCGACGGGCGGAGCGACGTGTACAGCCTGGGATGCGTGTTTTACGAGATGCTCGCCGGCGAGCCTCCGTTCACCGGCCCTTCGGCGCAGGCGATCGCAGCCAAGCATCTCCAGTCGCCCCCTCCCTCACTGCGAACCGTACGTCCGCACATTCCAGCGTCGATTGAGGCCGCAATCGGCCGAGCGCTCGAGAAGGTTCCCGCCGACCGGTTCCAAAGCGCAGATGATTTCGCTCGAGCACTGACCGGCGACGAACGATCGACCACCCAAAGACAGGAAGATCGTTTCCCGGTTCGGAGGCTGGTGGCGGCCGGACTTGCGGCTGCCGTCATTGTAGTGGCCCTGGTGCTGGCGATCCGCTTGCGGAGCTCGGTGACCCCACGTTCTCAAGTCGGGATCGTGCTCCTCCCCTTTCAGAGCGGTGTCCCAGCAGCCGATTCGTCAGGCAATGGACGACCAGCGCCACATCTGCTGCTTGCGGACGCCCTCGAGTGGATCCCTGGTCTACGCGCGATCGACGGCAGCCAGCTGGCTGGTGGGGGCCCCGGCGGTCGGGCCGTGCCGCTCCGGGAGCTTCTCCGCGGTGCGAAGCGGCTCGGGGGCAGGTATCTGCTAACGGGTTCCAGCCTCCCAGCCGGCGGTGGGATGCGAGTAAGCATCGAGATGTACTCGACCGACAACGGCGAGAGGATCATGAGAGCGGTGGACAGCGCGCCCGGAAGAGTGCTGGACACCCCCATAGGGCGACTCGCCATCCGCTCAGTCAACGTCCTGGCTAGCCGGGAGGAGCTCGACCTGGGCGCCAGCAAGGCCATTTTGGCTGCCACCACTTCGGCAACCGCGGTCGGGCAACTGCTGGAGGCATATTCGCGTTTCCGCCGGAGCGATTTCGACGCCGCTGCCGCTGCGCTTCGGTCTGCGATCGACGCCGATTCAACCTGCGGCCTCGCCTACCATCGCCTGAGCGTGATTCAGACTCTGCGCCACGATGATTCCTCCGCCCTGGCCGCGGTCGATGCCGGGCTGGCGCGCAGCAACCTCCTGGATCGTCAGTCGATAGCCCGCTTGAAGGCCCAGAGACACTTCGTGCTGGGGTACGGGGACAGCGCGATCGCAGCTTTCCAGGATGCCGTGCTCGACGACCAGACCGACATAGACGCCTGGTACGGCCTCGGCGAGTCACTCTTCCATTTCGGCCCCTTCGCCGCACACTCACCGCTCGATGCTCGCGCCGCGCTCGATCGGGTGGCGGCTCTCGACACCAGCTTCCCGCTCGTGTCCGACCACCTGCTCGAGTTGGCTCTTCAGGCGGACGATCGGCAGGGGGCGGAACGGTATCTCCGGCGTTTGCGGCTGGACGATTCCTGGCGCCCCATGCGGAAGGCGCTCGTGGCGCTTCAATTCCGCTCGGGACGGGACAGGTCGGCTGCCTTGGCCAGTCTCCAGGGTATGGAACGCCCTACGTTGGCGCAGGTGGTTATCTCCCTGATGCATGGAGGCCGCAAGCCCGCTCTGGCCGATACGGTTGCGGGCTTTTTCCTTGGGGCTAACCGGACCCCGGACGATCGACGCAGGGGGGGACAGTACCGCCTGGTCGCCTTGGCCGCTCAGGGACACTGGATCGATGCGCTGCGCGCATGGAAGGCAGTTGCAGTAGATGAGCCCTTCGATGCCTGGGTGGTCCAGGCGGCACTCGCCGGTTATCCGGCGGCGGATCTCGCGGAGCCGATGTTCGCCTGGGCAAGGCGACAGGTGGCTGCGGGACAATCTCCCGATTTCCGGCGCCCATACTGGGACGAAGTCCGCGAGGGTTTCGATGCGCTGGTGGACCGTGCGACACTGGAGGGCGATTCAACCGAAGCGACTAACCTCCTGCGCCGGATAGAGAGAGCTCCCGCCGGAAATCCTACGGATCCTGGCCCGGAGGCACTTCGGGCCTCCCTTCGCGCCCGACTGGCGCTCCTGGCGGGAGATACGACGCAGGCGACGGCCCTCCTGCAGAGGTCGGTTTCCCGAATCGCCGAGCCCTGGATCGCCAACTTTCCGCTTACGGCGATGGGTCCACAGCGATACCTGCTTGCCGAGCTCTTTAGAACACGAGGCGACTCGGCGCAGGCCAGACGTTGGCAGGACTCATTCTCCAATTCCTGGGCAATTACAGACGTGCTCTACCTGGCGCGAATGCGCCGGCTGGAGCGCAGGCCAGCTAATTGATCCGGCTTTGAGCAGTTCGCGGCAATCGCCGAGTGGTACTTTCATGCCAACTGAGGAGGGTCCAATGACTAACACCGCAGCAGAGCTCGGCAACATGGCGCTTGGCACGGATAACCATCCTAAGGGAGCCACGCCCAAGCTTGCGTCCGTGGGTCAGGATGTCGACGAGCGGTTTTTCATGCTGGCCACGTTCTGCTTCGACCTCTCCCGCAAGCTGAAGTACATCTGCTTGGCCCTGAAAGAACACTGGGGAGACGCGGACCCTGAGTTCGCGAAGCGCGTCCTGCAGGACAACGAGCATATCAATCCGGGTCCTGGGGCTCTCTCCTGGGAAGAGATGGCCATACGTTCCGAAGAGGTGATGAAAGGGTTGTGGCAGGAGATCCGAAACGAAGGCTTTGAGGAAAACCTTCGAGAGCTCGCAGCGAAAGCTCCATAGCGACCCCATTCCAATCACGAAAGCACGAAAAACGAAAACCCGATTGCCATACCTGCTGGGCTCGGCTACAATCCCCACCCGACCAGCCATTCGTGCTTTCCTTGTCTTTCGTGTTTTCGTGATTGTTTTTGATTGTCCATGCCAGCCCCAAGTCTATGAGTCCGGTCCGCCACTTCCTCGCGATCCCCGACTTCAGCAAACCGGAGCTGCTCGCCCTGTTCGATTTGGCCGCCCGGAT
>Ga0307310_10000433_pt1 | contig 13653 bp, 8 predicted proteins | sample ER_DNA_197_FD_194502 | JGI IMG/M metagenome (GOLD analysis project Ga0307310, IMG submission 194502) | Bulk soil microbial communities from the East River watershed near Crested Butte, Colorado, United States - ER_DNA_197 | ecosystem: Environmental > Terrestrial > Soil > Floodplain | place: USA...
TGGAGGCGACCAAGATGCCCGGCAAGGCCGCCCTCGTGCTGACCGGACAGCTCGGCGACGTGATGAAGGAGTCAGCGCAGATCGCGCTCTCGTACGTACGCTCGCATGCGGAGCAGCTCGGCCTCGACGAACACGTCTTCGAGGGCACCAGCTTCCACGTGCACGTCCCCGCGGGTGCAATTCCAAAGGACGGCCCTAGTGCCGGAATCACGATGACGACTGCGCTCGCCTCGCTGCTCACCGGCCGCCCGGTGAAGCACACTGTCGGCATGACCGGCGAGGTCACGTTGCAAGGTCGCGTCCTGCCGATCGGCGGCCTGAAGCAAAAGGCGCTCGCGGCCCACGCAGCCGGCCTGACCGACGTCATCATCCCCGAACGAAACAGAGCCGATCTCGACGACATCCCCGAGGACGTTCGCAACGAGATGAGCTTCCACCCGGTGATGAGCCTCGACGAGGTGCTCGAGCTGTCGCTCGAGTCGCGCTCGGCGCATGCGCTGTCGTAGCTGCTCACCGCTGCCAGAGGAGGTCCGCCGCGCGGCGGACCTCCTCGAGAGGCGTTGGACGGTCTCGATCCTCTACGTCTCGCACGAGGGCGCCGTCCGCTTCAACGAGTTCCTGCAGGCGCTCGGCACCATCCCGCCGGCCACCCTCACCCAACGGCTCGCCGACCTCGAGCAAGCCGGCGTGCTCAGGCGGGAGGTCGTCGACGCCCGTCCGCCCCACGTCGAGTACCGCCTCACGCCGCGCGGCCGTGGGCTGCGGTCACTCGTGAACGCACTTTCGCGCTTCGCCGAGACCGGCTAGTAGGCGACCGATGACTTTCGGCTTCGGTCGGAGTCTCACGTGGTGGAGCCCAAAAACACCCACTGGGAGGTGGAACACGTGAGCACAGTCGCATCGACGGTCGGCAAGTTCGTCTGGCACGAACAGGTTTCCTCCGACGCCAAGCAGGCGCAGGACTTCTACACGCAGCTGTTCGGCTGGGGCACGGAGAAGTTCAAGCCCGGCGAGGTCGACTACACGATGATCTCTTCAGGCGGACAGAGCCACGGCGGCTTCGGCAAGGCCATGGAGGGAGCGCCGCCCCCGCACTGGCTCAGTCACGTCCGGGTCGAGAACCTGGACGAGACGATCGAGAAAGCGAAGAGCGCCGGCGGCAAGCTGGCGGCGGGTCCGTTCGAGATGGGCGAGGTCGGACGCATCGGGATCATCACCGACCCTCAGGGCGCGCACATCAGCGCCTACGAGCCCGAGGGGGACCAACCCGCCCCCGAGGGCGTCTTCGTCTGGGACGAACTGGGAACCACGGACGCCGACGACGCACAGCGCTTCTACGGCGAGGTCTTCGGCTGGACGGCCAGCGACATGGGGCCCGAGTACGGCGGCTACCGCATCTTCAACTGCGGCGAGACCGGCATCGCCGGCTTCATGACTCTCCCGGATGCCACGGTGCCGCCGCAGTGGCAGCCGTATGTCGCGGTCGACGACCCCGACGCGACAACGGCGAAGGCAAAGGAGCTGGGCGGCGCCGTGCTCGTGGAACCGATGGACGTCCCCAAGGTCGGCCGCATCGCCGCCCTCCGCGATCCGCAAGGCGCCTCGTTCGGGATCATCAAGCCCGATCCCGCTTCGTAGCTCTCTCCGACCGGCCGCCGCCACGCCGGCGGCGGCCGGCTCGGCCACACCGAATCTGGGCTGCTACCGAAGGGCGGGCGCCGCAGTCCCCAGATCGGCATCGCGAGTGGCGAGCGTCGTGTAACGGCCGCCGGCGAGGATGAGGTCGTCGTGCGTGCCCGACTCGACGACCCTTCCATGGTCGAGGACGATGATCTGGTCGGCGTCGCGTACGGTCGAGAGCCGGTGCGCGATCGCAATTGTCGTGCGCCCCTCGGAGAGCCGGTCGAGCGCCTCCTGAACGAGCCGCTCGGTCTCGGTGTCGAGTGAGCTCGTCGCCTCGTCGAGCACGAGGATCGGCGGATTGCGCAGGATCGTGCGGGCGATCGCAATCCGTTGCTTCTCGCCGCCGGAGAACCGATAGCCGCGCTCGCCCACGACCGTGTCGTATCCCTCCGGCAACGCAGCGATCACGTGGTGGATGCGTGCAGCCTCGGCGGCTCTCTCGATCTCCTCGTCGGTCGCGTCTGGCTTGGCAAAGCGCAGGTTCTCCCGAATCGACTCGTGGAAGAGATACGTCTCCTGCGAGACGACCCCGACAAGATCGGACAACGCCTGGAAGCTCAGGTCGCGGATGTCGACACCGGCGATCGTGATACGCCCGCGGGTGGCGTCGTACAAACGCGCCGCGAGGTAGCCAAGTGTGGTCTTACCCGAGCCTGTCTCGCCCACCAGCGCGGTCGTCGTGCCGGCGGCAACCGTGAACGAGACGTCTTGAAGCGTCCAGTCGTCGCCGTACCGAAACCACACCTGATCGAAGACGACGTCGCCGGGCTGTCCGACGGCAAGCGCGTCGGGCTTCTCTTCAATGTCGATCGGTTGGTCGAGGTATTCGAAGATTCGGTCGAACAGCGCCAGCGAGGTCTGGACGTCGAGGCTGACGCCGAGCAGTGACCCGACGGGAAAGAAGAGCCGCGTCTGCAGCGTCGTAAAGGCCACGAGCATCGGGATCGAGACCGCGGTGGATCCATGCGCGAGCGCGAGCCCGCCGAACCAGTACACAGCGGCGGGCATGATCGCGAAACTCGTCTGGATCGACGCCATCACCCAGCGCCCCGCCATCCGCTGACGCACCTCGAGCGCGGCGAGGCGCAACGAGTCGGCCTCGAAGCGATCGGCGAGCTCGTCTCCGCGTCCCATTGTCTTTCCGAGGAGGATCCCCGAGACGGAGAGTGACTCCTGCACGAGGCTCGAGATGTCTGCGAGCGTCTCCTGGGTCGTCTTCGCGATCCGCCGGCGCTCGTTGCCGACGCGGCGCGTGAGCAACACGAACAGGGGGATCAATGCGAAGGCGAACAGCGCCAATTTCCAGTTCAGCACCAGCATGCCCACCATGGTCGCGGCGACGGTCGTCACGTTCGACGCGATCGACGTGGCCGTGTTCGTGACGACGTTCTGAACGCCGCCGATGTCGTTCGAGATCCTCGACTGCACCTCGCCCGTGCGCGTGCGGGTGAAGAATGCAAGCGACAGGCGCTGCAGATGTCGGAAGACCGCGGCGCGCAGATCGTGCATTACACGCTGGCCGATCTGATTCGAGAGGAGGGTTTGGATCACGCCGAGCACGCCGGTCGCGATCGCGATCGCGATGATCCCGCCCGCGTTGAACGAGAGCGACGTCGTATCGTTCCGCCCGATCGCCTCGAGCACGTTCTTAAGCAGGAAGGCCGGAACGACGCCGAGCGCGGCGGAGACCACGATCAGCACCAGGACTCCACCGAGCCGCAGCTTGTAAGCCGCGAAAAGCCGGCCGATGCGGTTCAGGTTCGCGCGGCGTACCTCAGGGTCGGCCGGCCGCTCCGCCGGCGCCTCGGACGAATGAAAGAACATGCCCATCGACGGTCAGGGTACGTACCCGTGCTACGTCAACGCGACCCCTCCTCGTCGAGCTTCATCCAGCTAAGCCGCCGCCGCGGCTCGCTCGAGCTCGCCGATGTCGATCTTCTTCATCTTCAGCATGGCTGCCATCACGCGCTGCGACTTCTCCTTGTCCGGATCGCCGAGCAGCTCGGGCAGCGCAGTCGGAACGATCTGCCAGGACAGGCCGAACTTGTCCTTCAGCCAGCCACACGGGCCCTCTTCCCCACCCTCGGAAAGCTTGCTCCAGAATGCGTCCACCTCTTCCTGCGTCTTGCAGCTCACCTGGAACGAGATTGCCTCGCTGAACGTGAATTCCGGGCCTCCGTTCAGGGCCAGGAACTTCTGCCCGTCCAGTTCGAAGTTCACGGTCATCACGGTCCCCTCTGGCCGAGGCCCCGCCGAGCCGTAGCGGGCGATGTCGAGGATCTTCGAGTTCGGGAACACGGACGTGTACAAGTTGGCCGCGTCTTCGCCTTCGGTGTCGAACCACAGGCATGGAGTGATCTCGTTCATTGGGTCGTCCTCTCTGTCAGGGTCGTCTCCGTTAGACGATCGCACTGAGGAAAACTCATCGGTCGGTTGGTGGTCGCCGCCGCCGCCCCATCCGAAGCTCGGGGCTTGCAATGCGCCATCGGACCTGCGAGAGTCGCTTCGTCAAGTCCTGTGGGCCCTCGGGTTCGCAGGACTTGGCGTTTCAGGGCACGTTCTGCTCTCTAGACTTCGGCGATGAGCGAGGTTACGCACGAGGGCACGGCGACGACGCACGAGCCCGGAGCGTGGTCGCCCTCGTCCTGGCGGGCATACCCCGCGCTCCATCAGCCCGAGTGGCCGGACGCCGCACGGGCGGAGGCTGCCCGGTCACGCCTCGCCGGTCTGCCGCCGCTCGTCTTCGCCGGCGAGGCCAGACAGCTGCGCGATTCGCTCGCTCAGGTTGCCGCCGGTCGCGCCTTCGTGCTTCAGGCCGGCGACTGCGCGGAGTCGTTCCACGAGTTTTCCGCGCCGCTCATCCGCGACAAGCTGAAGATCCTGTTGCAAATGGCGGCGGTGCTGACCTACGGCGGGATGCTCCCTGTCGTCAAGGTCGGCCGCATCGCCGGTCAGTTCGCCAAGGCACGCACCTCGCCGACGGAGATCGCGGATGGAGTTGAGCTCACGTCGTTTCGCGGACACATGGTCCACGATGAAGCGCCGACGCCCGAGGCTCGGATCCCGGATCCCGATCGGATGCAGCAGGTCTACCACCAGTCGGCGGCCACGCTCAACCTGTTGCGTGCCTTCACGAAGGGCGGTTTTGCAGACCTGCAACAGGTGCACGCCTGGAACCAGGAGTTCGTCGCGAAGTCACCCGAGGGCCAACGCTACGAGACGATCGCCTCCGAGATCGAGCGAGCTCTGCGCTTCATGGCGGCCTGTGGGATCGACCTGACGTCCGCTCCCCAGCTCCACCAGATCGACTACTGGACGAGCCACGAAGGGTTGGTGCTGGACTACGAGGAGGGTCTCACGCGTCGCGACTCGCTTACCGGGGAGTGGTACGACTGCTCTGCGCACATGCTTTGGATCGGCGAGCGCACGCGCCAGCCAGACGGAGCGCATGCCGAGTTCTTCTCCGGAGTGAACAATCCGATCGGCTGCAAGATCGGACCCACGAGCTCGCCCGCGGACGTGCTCCTCCTCTGTGAGCGGCTGAATCCGGAGCGGATTCCCGGACGGCTGACGCTCATCTCCCGAATGGGGGCCGATCGTGTGTTCGAACTGCTACCGCCACTGCTGCGCGCCGTGCGCGAGTCCGGGCATCCCGTGGCGTGGGTCTGCGATCCGATGCATGCCAACGTCTTCACGACGGACTCGGGGCTCAAGACGCGTCACCTCGACTCCGTGATGGGAGAGATCGAAGGCTTTTTCGCCGCGCACCGGCAAGAAGGGACCTGGCCGGGCGGGGTTCATCTCGAGTTCACAGGCGAGGACGTGACCGAGTGTCTCGGCGGATCCGAAGAGGTGCTGGAAGAGGACCTGAACCTGCGCTACATGACGCTCTGCGACCCGAGGCTGAACGCGCGCCAGTCACTCGATCTCGCGTTTCGCGTCGCCGAGCTCATGCGTCGCTACCCGACTCCTCGCTGAGCCATCCGCAGTGAGCTCGGACGCACGTGCCGAGGCGGACGCCCCACTCCGCCGCGACGTTCGCCTACTCGGCGACGTCCTGGGCAAGGTTCTCGTCGAGCAGGAAGGGGACGAGCTGCTCGAGGCAGAGGAGCGGATCCGGCTACGTTCGCGCGATGCGCGCGAAACCGGCGACGCCGGGGCCGTCCGCGACACGGTGCGGATGCTGTCGCCCGTCGATCAGGCCAACGTCCTGCGGGCGTTCGGCCTCTACTTCCAGCTCGTCAACATCGCAGAGCAGCATCACCGCCTACGCCGCCGCCGGCAGTACGCGGCGGAGGATCAGCAGGCGCCGCGCGAGTCGCTGGCCGATGCATTCGAGCGGCTCCGCGACATCGATGCACGTGAGCTGCGCACGCGCGTAGCGCGTCTTTCGCTGGAGCTCGTCCTGACCGCGCACCCGACCGAGGCAACGAGGCGGACGTACCTCCTTGCGCACGTGCACGTGGCAGAGCTGCTCGCCGCACTCGATGGCGCTACGTCTGCGCAGGAGGAAGCGCGCATCGAAAGCGAGCTTGGCGAGCAGATCACGATTCTCTGGCAGACGGACGAGGTTCGTCACGGACGGCCCCGGCTCACCGACGAGATCCGGCACGGGCTCTGGTTCTTCGAGGACAACCTGCCTGACGGAGCCGAGCGCTTGCTCGCGGAGTATCGGGCGCACCTTCCGGACGCCCCGTCTCCGCTTTCGTTCGGAACCTGGATCGGCGGCGACATGGACGGCAATCCGGCAGCCGGCGCAGAAACAATTCGCGAAGCGCTCGACCGTGCCCGTGAGCTTGCGCTCGGGCGCTATCGCACCGATGCGCGCGAGCTTGCGGTCGCGCTCGCGATGCACCGCTCGCTCGTCGAGGTGTCGCCCGAGCTGGACGAGTCGATCGCGCGCGACGAGCTCGAATTGCCCGACTACGCAGGGACGATCGGGCGGCGCAGCGAGCTCGAGCCGTATCGACGCAAGCTCTCGTTCATCTGGTGGCGACTCGGTAACGACGGGTACGACCGTCCCACGGACCTGCTCGCGGATCTGGACGTGCTCGCGAGCAGCCTCGAAGCCAACAGGGGCACGCGCATCGCGACCGGGCGCCTGGCAGCGCTTCGACGGCGGGTCGAGATCTTCGGCTTCCATCTCGCCAAGCTCGACGTGCGGCTCCATGCTGACGAGCTGCGAGAGCCCGGTGTGCGGGTGCGCGATGCGCTGGCAGCCGCCGCCGATGTCAGGAGACGTCACGGGCCGTCCGCGCTCGACACGGTGATCGTCTCCGGCACGACTTCCGCCGCCGACGTCCTCAGGGTCTTCGATCTCAGCGACGAGCCACTGTCGGTTGTTCCCCTATTCGAGACGATCTCGGACCTCCGCGCGGCTCCCCAAATCCTCCGCGACCTCCTCGCCGATCGGCGCTTCGCGCGACGTTTGGAGGATCGCGGTCGCCGCCTCGAGGTCATGGTCGGCTATTCCGACTCAGGCAAGGACGGTGGATTCCTCGCAGCTCAATGGGCGATTTACCGCGCGCAGGAAGAGCTCGTCGAGGTCGCCCGTGAGGCCGAGGTCGAGTTGACGATCTTCCACGGGCGCGGCGGCAGCCCCGGCCGCGGCGGCGGGCCGACCTACGCTGCGATCCTCGCGCAGCCCGCCGGCCACCCACCCGGCCGGCTGAAGCTGACCGAGCAGGGCGAGACGATCTCGTTCAAGTACGGCCTCCCTGGGCTCGCGCACCGCAACCTCGAAGCGGCGCTGGCCGGGACACTCCTCGCGGCATTTCCGGAAGCGTCCGCTCACGCACCGGCGCAGGAAGAGCGTATGGCTCTGGACGACCTCGCACGGCTCGCCGAAGAGCGCTACCGCGCCTTCGTCTACGAGGAGCCGCGGTTCGTGGACTTCTTCCGCGCCTTCACCCCTGTCGACGAGCTCGCCCTCCTGGAGATCGGGTCGCGGCCGATGCGTCGGCCCGAGAGCGCAGACTTCCTCGGCTCGCTTCGCGCGATTCCGTGGGTCTTCGCGTGGACGCAGAACCGGACGATCCTGCCTGCGTGGTTCGGATGCGGCACGGCGCTCGGCAGCCTCGTCGAGACCGGGCAAGTGGATGCGCTTCGCCGCCTCTACACGCGCCTGCCGTTCTTTCGCACACTCGTCGACGCGCTCGAGATGACCCTGGCGAAGTCGAGCCTCGAGATCGCGTCGCAGTACGTCGAGCTCGTCCCGGCGGAGCTCGAGCCCGAGCGCATGTACGCAGAGATCGCCTCCGAACACGAGCGGACGGTCGATGCCGTGCTTCAGACGCTGGAGTCGCGCACTCTGCTCGAGCGGCAACCGGTGCTACGACGATCGATCCAGCTGCGTAACCCGTATGTCGATCCGATGAACGCGATCCAGGTCGAGCTGCTGCGCCGATTCCGCGACGGCGATGACGATGCAAGGCTACCGCTCATGCGTTCGATCGCGGGCATCGCAGCCGCCTTGCGAAACACCGGGTGAGCATCATTAAGGGATCGTGACGCCCTCTTCCGCTTCGGTGCGTTCGGTGCCCTCTGCTTCGGCCTCGATCCGTCCGACCTCGTCCTTCGGGCGAACGAGCCTGAACTCGCCAACTGCAGCGGACCACTCGGCGAGGAGCCTGGCGGCGCGGGGTGAGCCCGTGTGCCCCTGGTGGCGCTCGAGCAGGATGCGCAGGCGCTCGGCGGCAGCGGCGTCCAATTCCTCGACAACGACGAGTTGACCGTTGAGCCGGACATCGAGCACCCTCGCCGGGTCGTGGACGAACGCCTCGCCGCCGGTCATGCCCGCGGCGATGTTCCGTCCGAACGGGCCGAGGATCACGACCGTGCCGTTCGTCATGTACTCGCACGCGTTGCTGCCGACGCCTTCGACGACGGCGGTCGCACCCGAGTTGCGAACGGCGAAGCGCTCGCCCGCCGAGCCTGCGAGGAAGAGCTCGCCGCCGGTCGCCCCGTAGAGAACCGTGTTGCCGGCGAGGCACGCTTCGCCGACGTCGTTGGCCGGAGGCTTGATCACGATGCGGCCGCCGCTCAAGCTCTTGCCGACGTAATCGTTCGCCTCGCCGTCGAGGACGAACTCGACGCCCGCCGACAGGAAAGCGCCGAAGCTCTGTCCTGCCGTTCCTTCGAAGCGATAGTGAAGTGGACCCTCGGCGTCGACCTTCGCGAGCGCCCCGCAGAGCCGCGCACCCACAGCGCGGTCGTGGTTACTGATGACGTAGCGCGTTGCCGGCGCCGACCGCTCCGCGGCGATCCGTTCCCCGAGCTCGCCGCCCGCGGCGACCGGCTTCTCGGCGCCGACGTATCGCAGCGCGTCACCGTGCATGGGCGCGAGCAGGCCGTCCAGCTTCAGCGAGCCGGCACGTCCGTCGGCGTGACGTCGTTGCAGAAGGTCGGCGCGCCCGACCGCCTCGTCGAAGCTCCGCAGCCCAATTGCCGCGAGGTTGCGGCGCACCTCCTCGCAGACGAGCAAGAGATAGTTCTCGACCATCTCCGGCGTCGCAGCGAACTTCGCGCGCAGCTCCGGACGCTGCGTCGCGATCCCGACAGGGCAGCTGTCGACGTGACACGTGCGGACCATCAGGCAGCCTTCGGCGAGGAGCAATGCGGTGCCGAAGCTGACCTCGTCGGCACCGAGGAGCGCTGCGACGACGACGTCGCGGCCGGTCTTGATCCCGCCGTCCACGCGCAGGCGCACGCGTCCGCGCAGGCCGTTGGTGACGAGCATGCGCTGTGCATCCACCAGACCGAGCTCCCACGGGATGCCTACGTTCTTGATCGAGGAGAGCGGGCTCGCCCCGGTGCCGCCGTCGGCCCCTGCAATGTGGACGACATCCGCGAGCGCCTTGACGACACCTGCCGCGACAAGCCCGACGCCGGCCTCGGCCACGAGCTTGACCGACACGTCAGCGTCGGGGTTGACCTGCTTGAGGTCGAAGATCAGCTGCGCGAGGTCCTCGATCGAATAGATGTCGTGGTGCGGCGGCGGGGAGATGAGCGCAACGCCCGGCTGCGTGTGGCGCAGGCGCGCGATCTCGGCAGTGACCTTGTGACCGGGCAGCTGGCCGCCCTCGCCGGGCTTGGAGCCCTGAGCGATCTTGATCTGGAGCTCGGAGGCGAACGCCGCGTACTCGGCCGTGACGCCGAAGCGGCCAGAGGCGATTTGCTTGATCCGCGAGTTCCGGTCGGTCCGAAAGCGAGCCGGGTCCTCCCCGCCCTCGCCGCAGTTCGAACGGGCCCCGAGATTGTTGAACGCGCGCGCGATCGTCTCGTGCGCCTCGGCGGAGAGTGACCCGTGCGACATACCGCCCGACGAGAAGCGCTGCACGATCGACTCGGCCGGCTCGACCTCGTCGAGCGGGACCGGTTGCGCGCTCGCCCGAAGCTCGAGCAGGTCGCGCACCTCCATCGGCTCGCGTCCGTTGACGAGGTCGGCGAAGTCGGAGTAGCGCTCCCACCCGTTCGTCCGCACGGCGCTTCGAAGCGCGTGCGCGGCACCCATGTCGTCGCTGCGCGCCGCCGCCTGCAACGCCTCGAGCACGTCAGGGTTGGTCTCGTGCGGCTCGCCGCCCTTGCGGAACTTGAAGTAGCCGGGGTTCTCGAGACGGGGACGCGTCGCCGCCGCAGCGCCCGCGCGCGCGACCATCTCCTCCTCCAGTTGGTCGAAGCCGATTCCGCCGATCGACCAGGGCGTGCCGGGAAAAGCGGCCTCGACAAGAACGCCGTCGAGACCGAGCGCCTCGAACGACTGCGCGCCGCAGTAGCTGGCGATGTCGGAGATGCCGAGCTTCGACATCACCTTGAGCACGCCGTCCTCTATCGACTGCTTGAAGCGCGCCTGTGCCTCGGCAGGCGACGGCCGGTCGCCGCCAATCCGGTCGCCGTCGGCCAACGCTGCGATCGTCTGCAGTGCAAGGCGCGGGCAAACGGCCTCGGCTCCAAAGCCGATCAGGCACACGACGTGGTGGACCTCGCGCGGCTCGTCGCTCTCGACGAGCAGCGTCGCGAGCGTGCGCAGTCCGGCCTTGACGAGGTGGTGGTGCACGACCGACGTGGCAAGCAGGCTCGGCACCGGCGGACGCTCGGGCGACGCCTCCCTGTCGGTGACGAGGAGCATCCCGTGCCCTTCGCGCACGGCCGTCTCCGCGGCCTTGGCGACCCTCGAGCACGCACCCTCGAGCCCCTCCGCAGGGTCGAAGCTCGCGTCGATCCGGACGACCGCGAATTCGTCGAGTGCGGAGGGATAGAGGAAGAAGCTCTCCAGCTCGATGCCCGCCGCGTTGTCGGACGCCTCCACCAGCAGCGGGCCGCGGGCGCCGAGCAGCGTGGAAAGCGACATGACGAACCGCTCGCGGATGTGGTCGATCGCCGGGTTCGTCACCTGCGCGAACCGCTGGCGGAAATAGCTGAAGAGTGGCCGCGCACGTCCGGCGAGCGGCGGCAGTGCGGTGTCGTCGCCCATCGAGGAGGTCGGCTCGTGTCCGTGGGCGGCGGACGGGCGCACGATCACAGTCAGCTCTTCGCGCGTGTAGCCGAAGAGGACGTGTCGGGCTGCGAGGTCATCCTCCGGCGGGGGGGCCGGCTCACCGATGGACGCTTCGCGTCGCCACTCTTCGAGCCAGCGCCCGTACGGACGAGAGCCCGCGAGCTGCAGCTTGATCGCCCGGTCCTCCTCGAGGCCGCGGTCGGTGTCGACGGAGAGCATCTCCCCCGGCCCGAGCCGACCCCGACGAGCACGTATTCCGGCCGGCACGTCGAAGACACCCGCCTCGGAGGCGCAGCAGACGATGTCGCCGGCAACGACGTAGCGAAGAGGGCGGAGGCCGTTGCGGTCGAGAGCGGCGCCGACGACGCGGCCGTCCGTAAAGACGATGCCGGCTGGTCCGTCCCAGGGCTCGACCAGCCCGGCATGGAAGCGATGGAAGTCGCGCACCTGCGGGTCGAGCTCGGGATCTCCCTGCCAGGCAGGCGGAATCAGCATCGTGAGCGCATGCCGCGGGTCGCGGCCGCCGCGCACCAGCAGCTCGAGCGCGTTGTCGAGCATGCCCGAGTCGGAGCTCTCCTCCTCGAGTACTGGCCCGTCGACGCCCAACGTCAGGGCACGGGCGCGCATCCAGTTGACGTTGCCGCGGATCGCATTGATCTCGCCGTTGTGGCAAAGGAGCCGGAAGGGCTGTGTCCTATCCCACGATGGCTCGGTGTTCGTCGAGAAGCGCTGGTGGAAGATGCCGAACCGAATCTCGACGGCCGGGTCGCGCAGGTCGGCATAGAACGGAGCGAGCTGATCGGCCGCGCAGAGTGCCTTGTAGACGATCGTGCGAAACGAAAGCGACGCGACGTAGAGATCTTCTCGGCCGTCGAGGCGCTTGCGGGCGCGGAAGGCAGCCGCCTCGATCGCTTCGTCATCGCCCGCGGGCGGCTCGAGCAGTGCCTGCTCGATTGTCGGGGCTGAAAGCTGGGCAGCCGAGCCGAGTGCCTCGAGGTCCACCGGCACCGGCCGCCAGCCGCGCACGACGATGCCCTCCGCCAGGCAGGCTTCCTCGACCGCGCGCCGACCCTCGGGGTCGCGGAGGAAGACCATCGCGATGCCGAGACCGGGCTCGGGCAAGAGAGCAGCAGGCAGAGGTAGAAGCACGCCCGCGCCGTCCCCGGTTCGGTGATCCGCCGCCACGGCTCCCCGGTGACGGACACGACTCAGGGCCTCGAGGAGGGAGTCGAGCACGGCCCTTGAGGGGCCACCGGAGAGCCGGGCGACGAAACCGATGCCGCACGCATCGCGCTCGCCGACCGAAAGATCAAACGTGGACGAACGCGCCACCTGCACACCTTTTCGATCGAAGGAGAGAGCCCCGCCTGGGTGGAACTGAGCTAGCCGGCGAAGGCGGGAAGGCGAAGCCGCCGACTAGCGAACGCGCTTGCGCGCGTTGCCGCTAAAGAGCGAAATCCGGCGGACGTTCGCGCGAGCCATTGACGACAGCATAGAGAGACGCATCGGACGGATCGAGCAAAGCGGGCGCGGATGTAGAAGTCGCTACCGGCCCAAGCGAGTTGACAGGCTAAAGCTCCTCCGCCACACTGCCGACAACGATGAGGATGACCACGACTTCCCGCACACTGCCGACCAGGACCATTCGGTCCCGGTCGATCGTGCTCATCCTCTCGATTCTCCCCCTCTAGGGGGGAATGCGAACCACGCGCCGCAAGGCGCATACACCCACCGTTGACGCCACTGGTACGCCCTCAGTGCGTGCCCTGACAGGAGGTTGTAGTGAGTTCGCGCAGGATCCAAATCTTCGACACGACCCTTAGAGACGGCGAGCAATCGCCGGGCATCGCCCTGCGGCCGGAACAGAAGGCAGAGGTCGCGGAGCAGCTCGAGCGGCTCGGCGTCGACGTGATCGAAGCCGGCTTCGCAGCCGCCTCGCCCGGCGACTTCGAAGGGGTCCGCGCGGTCGCGGACGTCGCCCGCCGCGCAACTGTCGCTTCGCTCTGCCGCACGCGTCGAGATGACCTCGATGCAGGCGCCGACGCCCTTCGGGACGCGCACCGCTCGCGCATCCACATCTTCCTGGCGACGAGCCCCATCCACATGGAAAAGAAGTTGCGACTCACCCCGGACGAGGTGGCGGCACAAGCTGCCTGGGCCGTCGGGTATGCGCGGGCCTGCGTGGACGAGGTGGAGTTCTCCTGCGAGGACGCGACGCGTTCCGACCCGTCATTCGTCGCGCGCGTCTGCCGCGAGGTGATCGCCGCGGGAGCGGACGTGGTGAATCTCCCCGACACGGTCGGCTTTGCGCTGCCGAACGAATACGCCTGGTTCTTCGGCGAAGTCAGGCGGCTTTGCCCGGAGCTCGCGAACGTCACGGTCTCCGCGCACTGCCACGACGACCTCGGCCTCGCGGTGGCAAACTCCCTCGCCGCCGTCGAGGCAGGGGTCGGTCAGGTCGAGTGCACGGTGAA
>Ga0307310_10000434_pt1 | contig 13653 bp, 9 predicted proteins | sample ER_DNA_197_FD_194502 | JGI IMG/M metagenome (GOLD analysis project Ga0307310, IMG submission 194502) | Bulk soil microbial communities from the East River watershed near Crested Butte, Colorado, United States - ER_DNA_197 | ecosystem: Environmental > Terrestrial > Soil > Floodplain | place: USA...
CAGGCGCCGGTTGATAATCGGCTGCCGAACGGCGGAGGCTACACGGTGGGTGGCCTCTACAACCTCATTCCGACCAAGGTCGGACCAGTGGACGAGCTCGCGCAATTGTCGAGCAACTTCGCGAAGCAGATCGAAAATTGGCAGGGGGTGGATCTCAGCGTCGTCGCGCGGCTGCGGCTCGGGCTGACGGTGCAGGGGGGAACGAGCACCGGCCGCAGGCTCTCGGATGCGTGTGCGTTGAAGGCGGCGGTGCCGGAACAAGGCACCGGGCCCACTGGAGGCGTGAATACGTCGATTGCCGGGGGGTCGGCGACCAACCCGTACTGCCGCGTAGTCGAGCCGTATGTGACAGAGTTCAAGGGCCTCGCCACCTACACGATTCCGAAGGCGGACGTGCAGGTGAGCGGGACATGGTCGAGCACGCCGGGCAACAGCCTGGCGGCCAACTACACGGTGACCAGTGCGATCGCCCTCTTGAACAATACCCCGCAGCCGCTCGGCCGCGGGCTCTCCTCAGGCAACGTAACCGTGAACCTGATCGCGCCGAACACGATCTTCGCGGATCGGCGGAACAACATCGACTTCCGTATCGCGAAGATTTTCCGGTACCACCGGACGCGCACGCAGGTCGGCGTTGACGTCTACAACGTGACGAACACGGACGTGGTCACGAGCTACAACGAGTCGTTCGCCTCCCCCGGCAAATGGCTGACTCCGACGGGCATTCAGCCGGCACGGTATGCCAGGATCAGCGCTCAGTTCGATTTTTAAGGGCTTCGCGGTTCAGGGTTCAACCCTGACCGCGAACCTCCGACCAATGAACTGGCTCTTCAAAGAAGAACCCACCCACTACGGCTTCGACGCGCTGGTCAAGGACAAGAAGACCGTCTGGAGCGGCGTGAAGAATCCGCTGGCGCAGAAGCATCTGCGCGCGGTGCGAAAAGGCGACCGGATTTTCTACTACCACACCGGCGACGAAAAAGCGGTGGTGGGCATCGCGAAAGCGCTCGGCGACGCCTACGCCGACCCGGCGGACGCGGGCGGGAAGCAGTCGGTCGTCGATGTCGCGCCGGTGAAAAAACTGGCGCGGCCCGTCACGCTCAAGGAAATCAAAGCCGACCGGGCCTTCAAGGACTTTCCACTCGTCCGCATTTCGAGGCTTTCCGTCATGCCGGTGACGGACGCTGAGTGGAGTCGTATCGAGGGGATGGCAGGAACGGCAGGGGCAGGTGGGGCAGGTAAGGCGGGAGGGTAAAAACCCCCACCTGCCCTATTTATTCTCCCTGAATCCCGCCGGCACATCGACATCACTCGCCGATACGGCGGTGGCGACATGGAGCACCTCGTTCGTGCTCGTCATGAACGTCGTCCGCGCCTTCGACCCGTCGTCGCCCTTCCTGGCCGCCGCCTTCTTCGCGAGCCCACCGAGCAGGCCGCCGAGGCTTGGCGCGGGCTTCTCTACCGTCTCCACTGCGGCCGTGGTCTCCTGCGCGATCTGCTCCCCGGACTTGACCGCGTCCATCGTCATCGTCGTCAGGATCGCCGTGCCCTCCAGCTTCGCGCCTTCGATCGTCATGCGGCCCATCGCCTGCTTCATCATCGGGTACAGCGCCATGGCCGCCGCCATCTGTTCGGCGGAGACGCCGGCGAACATCCCGCCGTACAGCTGCTGTGCGTAGCGCACGTCGAAGTCGGCGATTTCCTTCATCGCCGCGATTTTCGGCGCGAGCCACATATCCGTCGTCGCCACCATGCCGCCGCCCTGCGCGAGCGTCTTCCCTTTCTCGCGGAGGGTGATCGTCATGATGACCTGGCGGGTGTCGAAGCCGTTGATCGCCTTCTGCTCGCCCGTGTTCCTGATATCGACGTCGACCTCCATCTCCTGCTTCTCGTTCGAAGGGGGTGCCGGCGACTCACGGCCTTCCTGCTTCCGCGCGTCCTCTTCCGCCTTTTTCTGCGCTTCCTCCATGCGGCGCCGCAGTTCGGCGAACGTGGTCACCTTGTAGCTCTTCTTTTTCAAGTCGAGGTCGTACACTTTCTCCTCGGTCAGATCGACGATCTGGCCTGTCTGCTCGTTCATCGTGGCCTTGCGGTTGCTTTTGACGGCGACCGTCGACACGACGCCTTCCTTTGCCGCCTTGCCGCCGAACAAATTCGCCATGCGCCCGAGCATGCCGCCGAGCTCGACGCGCGTTTTCTGATCGGCTCGCACATCGGCGCTCACCGCGTGGGTGGAGAAGACGAGTAGAGCCGCGCCAAACGCGACGGCGATCCGATTGCATGTCATGGGGATCTCCTGGTCCGGCTAAAGCCGGACACTACGTACGTGGGGAAGACTTCAATTGTAACCTGCCGAGCGCGAGCGTGGCGACGATCGTCACAACTGCCCATCCTGACGCAAGAGCTGCGAACCCCACCCGCTCGAATAACCATCCCCCGAGCGCCGGCCCGCTCAGCAGGCCGACGCCCCACGCTGAGTTGTACATGCCATAACCAATGCCGTACGCGTCGGCTCCCGCGAACGCGGTGACTTCCCCCATATACGCAAGCGAAGGGGTCACGAACAACGCGATCGCGATCCATTGGATCACGATGAGCGCGGCAGCCGAGGAGAAGCCCGACGCCGTCGCCATCATCGGCAGCCACGCCGCCGTCAGCACGAGACCGGTCAGCGTCAGCCGCCGTGCGCCCCAGCGATGGATCAGCGGGCCGTAGATGAGCGGCATGAGCGTCGAGGCGACAGCCGCAATTCCGAAGAGCAGGCCAATCTGCGCGGGTGTGAGCCCGAGTCGTCTGTCGAAGAACAGCGGCAGCACGGGCTCCAGCATGGCGATGGTCGCTGCGGCCAGGACAACCACCAGGGCGCACAAGGCGACCGGCGGCACGCGAACCACCGACCAGATCGACGGGCGGGCCCATTGATCGCTTCGTGTCGGCGGCCGCAGAAACGCGAACCCCGCGGCGCACACGAGGGCCAGCGCCGCCACGAATTCGAACGGCAGGGCCACACCGCCGGCCTGGTACAGCCAGCCGCCGATCGATGGGCCGACGATGATGCCGAAGCTCGTGCCGGACATCACGTAGCCCATCACGCGGCCCCGGTCTTCGGGGCCGTAGCAGTCGGCGATGAGCGCGAAGCCGACCACCCACGTGACGCCGTCGGCGGCGCCCTGGATCATGCGTGCCGCGAACAGCGTGGTCAGCGAGCCGGCGCTGGCGAACATCATCGTCGAGCCCGCGAGCGTGAGCATGCCGGTCACGAGCGGCAGCTTGCGTCCGGTTCGATCCGAGATCGCGCCCATCGGCACGGAGATCGCCAGCAGGGTGACGCCGAAGGAGGCGAACATCAGGCCGATCTGCGCCGGGCTCGCTCCCAATCTGCGCGCGAAGTCCGGCAGCACGGGGACGCAGATCGAGTAGGCGACGATGTCGGCGAAGGTCGCGAGGGTGACGAACGTGACAGCAGTTATCCGCGAGTCACGCAAAGGCGTAGCCACGAAGACACGAAAACACGAAGAAGAGACTTTCGCTCTTTTTCGTGCCTTCGTGTCTTCGTAGTTGCATTTGTTTTGTTAGCGTCGTTTCAAGTACAGGCACCCGAGCGGAGGGACCACGAGGCGCACCGATTGATCGAAGCCGTGCGAAGCGACGGGCTCTGACCAGGCGCCGCCGCCGTTGCCGACGTCCGTGCCGCCGTAGGCCGAGGCATCGCTGTTCAGCAGCTCAACGTAATAGCCGGCTTCGGGCACGCCGATGCGGTATCCCGCGCGCGGCACCGGCGTGAAGTTGAAGACCAGCACGAGGTAATCGCGGCGGTCGCGCGCGTACCGCACGATCGAGACGACGCTGTTCTCGTTGTCGTTGCAGTCGATCCAGCGGAAGCCCGTCGGATCGAAGTCGCATTCATACAGCGACCGTTCTCCGTGATAGAGCCCGTTCAAATCCTTGACGTAGCGGAGTATGGCGGCGTGCGAGGGATCGTCCAGCAGATGCCAGTCGAGGCTGTGATCGTGGTTCCACTCGCGCCACTGGCCAAACTCGCAGCCCATGAAGAGCAGCTTCTTGCCGGGGTGCCCGAACATGTAGCCGTACAGCGTGCGGAGCGTCGCATACTTCTGCCACGCGTCACCCGGCACCTTGTCGAGCATGGCGCCCTTGCCGTGCACGACTTCGTCGTGCGAGAACGGCAGAATGAAGTTTTCCGTAAAAGCGTAGAGCATCGAGAACGTGACGAGGTTGTGATGCCAGCGGCGGTGCACGGGATCTTCGTGCACGTACTCGAGCATGTCGTGCATCCAGCCCATGTTCCATTTGTAGGTGAAGCCCAGGCCGCCCAGGTACACAGGCCGGCTGACGCCCGTGTAGGAGGTCGATTCCTCGGCCGCCGTGATCGTCCCGGGAAAGTCGCCGTGCGTCAGCGTGTTGAGCTGCTGCAGGAGCGTGATCGCCTCGAGATTTTCACGTCCACCGAACTGATTGGGAATCCACTCGCCTTCGCGGCGCGAGTAATCCAGATACAGCATCGACGCGACCGCGTCGACCCGCAGTCCGTCGACATGGTATTCCTCGAGCCAGAACAGCGCGTTCGACAGCAGGAAGTTTCTCACTTCGTTGCGGCCGAAGTTGAAGATCAGCGTCCCCCAGTCCTGATGCTCGCCCTGCCGGGGGTCTGCGTGCTCGTACAACGCGGTGCCGTCGAACCGCGCGAGGCCATGCTCGTCCTTCGGGAAATGTCCTGGGACCCAGTCGAGGATGAGCCCGAGTCCCGCCTGGTGGCAGGCATCGACAAAATATTTGAAATCCTCCGGCGGCCCGAACCGGCTCGTCGGCGCGAAGAATCCGAGGACCTGATAGCCCCAGGAGCCGGAAAACGGATGCTCCATGACGGGCAGCAACTCGATATGCGTGAAGCCGGTCTCCTTCGCATAAGGCACCAGCCGGGTCGCCATCTCACGATAGGTCAGGGGACGGTCGCCCTCTTCCGGCACGCGCGCCCACGACCCGAGGTGCACTTCGTAGATCGACATCGGGCGCTCGATCCACGCGCCGCGCTGCCGACGCGCCGTCAGCCACCCTTCGTCATTCCACGGGTAGCCCGAGATGTCCTTGACGATCGACGCGGAGAGCGGCGGCACTTCGAACGCGACGCCGAACGGATCGCATTTCTGAACGAGCGCGCCCGTACGCGTGCGAATCTCGAATTTGTATTTCTCGCCGTCGGGCAGATCGGGGATGAAGATTTCCCAGACCCCGGCCGGCACCAGCAGCCGCATCGCGTGGACGCGTCCGTCCCAGCCGTTGAAGTCGCCAATCAGGCTCACGCGATCGGCGTTCGGCGCCCACACCGCGAAATGCACGCCGACGGTCGAGCCGATCGTGATGCGGTGCGCGCCGAGCTTCTCGAAGATGCGAAGGTGGGTGCCTTCGCCGAACAGGTGGAGATCGAAATCGGTCAGGACCCGTCCGTAGCGATAGGGATCGTCGATCTCGATGACGTGATCCGCGGGAAACGTGATGCGAAGCCGGTAGTTCAGGTCGCGGGGTCCGCCTTGGGGCGTCGCGTCAATCACGACCTCGAAGATGCCGGCCGGCGAGCGCCTGGCCATCGGACGCAGCTCGCCGGTCTCCACGATGCGAACCTCGATCGATCGCGCCGCCGGCTGGAACGCGCGCACGAGGATCCCGCGGCCGCGCTCGTCCGGATGGGGACCGAGCACGGCGAACGGATCGCGGTTCAATCCGTTCGCCAGCTGAGCGAGCGCGTCGGCGACAGGCGCTTCGGTCGGTCCCATGTGAGCCTACGGCTCGATGGTCGCCTTCTTGATGTAGTCCAGCTTCGGGAACGCCTTGTTCAAGAACGCATTCCCCTGCTCGAGGATGCTGACAAACTGGTCCTGTGGCTTGCCGCCGTAATCGGAATACAACTTATCAACCACAGTGTCCATTCCTTGAACGACCTGACCAAAAGGCGCGAAGAGCTGCCCGTCAAGGAACGAGTTGTCGCCGAAGCTGATGAACACCTGAGTCCCGCGGGAATTCGGTTGGCCGGTGTTCGCAAAAGAAATGTATCCGCGCTTGTTGCTCTGCTTCACGGGATCATCCTGCAGCTTCACATTGCGCCAGATGGTATTCACCGAGGGAGTTCCGTTGATGCCGAACTGCACCATGAACGGTTTGGGATCCTGGATGACCCGGAAAAATCTGGCATCGTCGAAAAAGCCGATCTTCACGAGGTTGTAGAACCGGTCCGCGCCGAGCGGCGCCCAATCCCGATGTACCTCGATCACGAACACGCCCCTGCTCGTGTCGAATTTCGCCTTGTACGTCGCAGGGGCCTTTTCGTTAGCCGCGGCAGGATTCCTGAGCCTCGATGCCGGGGCGGCGGCCGGGGCTTGAGCGGCGATGGGCACAGCCAGCGCAGCCAGGGCGATCGCGGTTATTCCGGAAGCACGAATGGTCATGGTGAGCTCCTTTTTACACTGGCGGCGGGGCCCCACCCCCGCCGCGAACTGACGCTGATGCCTCGCTTCGGCTTTACTTGGCCTCAGCTCGGCATGGCCGCGGGCGCTTAGCAGCGCTTAAATGTATAACGTCCCCTCGCCCGCAAGCACCGCTTCTCCGCCGACTCGGACGCTTGTGATGTCGCCCTTCTCGACGCCAATCGACACGTGCAGGTGGCTGGGGCGCCCCATTTTCACGCCCTGCAGGGTCAGTATCGTACCAGCTTTGGCCGCCGGCACCACCTTGTGGCGCACGAGGTAACAGCCGAGCGGGCCGGCCGCGCTTCCAGTCGCCGGATCCTCGGGCACGCCCAGGCCCGGGGCGAACATCCGCCCGTACGCGGTTGCCTTGTCGGTCCCGCGCTCATGCGAAAACAGGAAGACCCCCGACGTGTCGACGCCCGCCTCGCGAAAGAACGTCTCGATCGCTTCCGGGCTGCACACCGCGTTGTCGACCGCGCGGCGCGTCGCGAGCGGGACGATGAGATACGGCAGGCCGCACGAAACGACCTGCACCGGCAGACCGGCGCCCGCGACTGCCGCTTGCGGCAATCCGAGCGCGCGCGCCGCGCCCGCGAGGTCCGCGATCGCCTTCGAGAACATGGGCCGCCGCTGCGTCATCGAGGCGAAGGTCAGATCGCTGCCGCGCCAGGTCAGGGCAACGGGCGTCGGCCCGATGCCCAGCCCGAAGACAAAATCCCTGCGCGCCGGCTCGAGCACCCCGGCACGCGCCAGCGCGAAGGCGCTGCCGATCGTCGGATGCCCCGCCATCGGCAGTTCGGCAGCCGGCGTGAAGATGCGAAGTCGAAAATCGATCCCGCGCTGCTCGGGCGGCAGGATGAACGTCGTCTCGGAAAAATTCATCTCGTTGGCGATCGCCTGCATGTCGTTCGCCGCAAGACCCCGGCCGTCGAGAAACACGGCGAGCTGATTGCCGCCGAAAAGCTGGGCTGTAAAGACGTCGTAATGAAGATACCTGTATGATCTCGGCAACTTATTTCAAGCGCGTGATTGACACGCGCTGGAAGCGCGCCATTGAGACGCGCTGGAGCGCCGAACCCTTTCGGCCGATTACTTGTAGGGCCGGTCTTTCAAGGCCGGCCGTCGGGAGAGCATATCAATGATGATGGCGCATTTCACAACGAGCGAAGGGAACTTCACCGCCCGGCTGTTCGACGTCGAAGTCCCGAAGACCGTCGCCAACTTCGCCGGCCTGGCGGAGGGGACGATCGAATGGACCGATCCGCGGACGGGCAAGAAAACCAAGGAGCCGTACTACAACGGCACCGTTTTTCATCGGGTCATCGCCGACTTCATGATTCAGGGGGGCGATCCGCTCGGCCAGGGCACGGGCGGTCCCGGTTACAAGTTCGCCGACGAATTCAGCCCGAAGCTGCGGCACAGCAAGCCGGGCATCCTGTCGATGGCCAACAGCGGCCCCAACACCAACGGCGGGCAGTTCTTCATCACGCTCGTGCCGACCGAGTGGCTCGATAACAAACACAGTGTCTTCGGCGAAGTGACCGAGGGGATGGACGTCGTGAAAAAGATCGGCAAGACGGCGACGAGCAAGCCGGGCGATCGCCCGCTCAAGCCGATCACAATCAACTCCGTCACCATTGAGAAGAAATAGGCGAAGCGGCGTTTGCGCGGCGGCCGTCATCCTGTCAGTCGCCGCCACCGCCCGCGCGCAACCCCCGTCCGTTCCGGAACAGCCGCTGCTCGGGTCCACATTCGCCGCTGGCGTCCTGCGCGATCTGCCGACGGGAAACAACGTCTTCGCGGTAGCAGAGACGATTCAACTCGAAGCGATCAGCGATCTGTTCACGGCCGGCGGCCTGAACGTCGCGACGGCGCCGAAGGCCGGCGCACTGCTCAATTCGTGGACACAGACGCAATATCGCATCGGCGACGTCTCGATCACCGATCCGCGCGCCGGCGGCACGCCGCTGATGCTGCCGTTTCTTCCGCTGTGGGACCGCGTGACCGTCGCTACCGGCGCGATGGGGCTCGACGACAGCGCGCCGGGGCTGTCGATCTCGCTCGAGCCGCCGAGGCCCGGCGCGACATGGCTCCGCTCGGCTGAAGGATCATTCTCGGGCTCCGCGCTCGTGTCGCGGGTGAGCGGCGCCGTGCCCGCCGTCGATCGCGTGGACCAATGGCAGGACGCGAACGTCATGGTCAGCGGACCGGTCACCGGCCGCGTGGGGCTGGCCGCCGCCGGCTCGTGGCGGAACCTGTCGCATGTCGCCGCGCCGGGCGCGGCATCGATTGATCGCGTGGCGTCAGGATTGGCGCACGTCGTATTCGCCGCAACGCCTCGAGACGACATCCGCGCGCTCGGCTGGGTGCAGCGAGGATCGACGGCGGCGCTCACCGACACCGCGGTGCACGTCCAGGCCACCTGGGAGCGGCGCGATCCCGCGAGGCTCTCGTGGCGCGTGTTCGGCGGCTACACCGGACGCGATCGCACGACGCCCCTGGCATCGACGTCATCGACGTCATCGACGACATCGACGTTCGTCGTCGACAGCCTCGACAGCGATCCGGTGTCCGACTTCGTCGACACCGGCGCCGGCGCCGCTCGGCGCTGGATCGCCGGCGCGCGCGTGACGCCCGCGAGGACGCGGCGCCTCCTGTCGTTCATACCCTCCTTCGGCGTCGACGTCGACGGCGCCGAAGTCCGTCTCGCGCCGAACGCGATCGCGCGCATCAACGAGCTCGTCAATGGCGTGCCGGCACGCGCGTGGATGTACCGCAACAGCGCCAGCATTGATGTACGCCGGCTCACCACGTTCGCGGCATTCGCCGACGAGCACGTCGCGTCCGGACGCCTCACGCTCGACGCTGGCCTCCGGTTCGAGAGCGTGAACGGCGACGCGAGCGACTCGGCACGCGGAATCTCCTGGACGACGTGGCTGCCGCGCGCGCTGGTGCGGTTGCACCTGTTCGACACGGCAAATGTCGCGGGGGTGGCCGGCTACCGGCGCACGGCGTATCAGCCGCCACTGAACGTGCTCGCGGTCGGCGATCCCGCCGCGCCGGTCGCCGACGTCGCGATCTGGAACGGCACGTCGATGGGGCCGCTCGTCGCGCGCGTCGGGCCGGGCACTGGCGGCGACGCCACGTTCGCGCAGATCGATCCGAAGCTGCGGCGGCCGACGACCGACGAACTGGTGCTCGCGCTCCAGTCGCGTCCGACCCCGGGAATCCAGCTGGAGCTGGCGCGCGTGACGAAGCGCGAGCAGCCGCTCCTCGGCTTCGTCGACACCGGCGTCACCGCGTCGGAATACTCCTCGTTCCAGGTGCCGGATCCGAGCTTCCTGCCCGGCAATCTGAAGGGCGCGCCGCTCGTGACGGTCCTCAACCGGCCGGCCGGCGCCTACGGCCGCGATCGCTATCTGCTGACGAATCAAACCGGCGAGGCGGCGAAATCGTGGGGGCTCGAGGCAACCGTTCGCGCGAACACGGATCACTTCATGCTGCTCTTCGGGTTGGGGCTGACGTGGGCGAAAGGACCGGCAGCCGCCGTCGGCTTCCTCCCGACACAAAATGATCAGAACGTGCTCGGCAACATGCTCGTCGACGCGAACAGCGCGACCGGGGTGCGGGGCCAGCTGTTTCAGGACCGCTCGCACATCGGAAAGATCGCCGGCATCTACCGCTTCCCGGCGCGTTTCACGCTCGGCGCCATTCTCCGATACGCGGACGGCCAGCCGTTCGCGCGCCTGGTCGTCGTGCCGGATCTCACGCAGGGACCCACCGCGGTCCGCTCGTACGCGAACGGCGGAACGGCGTTCACGTACGTCGGCACGCTCGACATCCGGGTGCAGAAGGCCTTTGCCGCCGGCCGCGCCGACGTCACCGCGCTGCTGGATCTGTACAACCTTCCGAACAAAGGCAACGAGGTCACCGAGTATGTCGTCAGCGGGCCGATGTTTCGCACGCCGACCGCGCTGCAGCCGCCGCGCACGGCCGTCGCCGGGCTGCGCGTGTCGTTCTAGCGGCGGCACGGGTAGAATGTGACATCTTGACGAAATCGCTCGGCGCACTTACCGGAGCGCTGATCGTGTGCCTCGCGGGGCCCGTGTCGGCGCAGAACGCGGTCTCCGACGACACGCGCACGCAGTACCCCACGTTCATGCGCGACTCGTACTTCACGCTCCGGGGCGGCTCGATCGGCTACCTGTTCTCGCCGATCCAACTCGAACCGGGCTTTCAGGCCGAGTCGATCGAGAAACCTCGGCCGGCCGTCCGCATCGATTTCTTCGGCCACTACTTCATGAAACATGTGGCGGCGCAGCTCACCTACATGCGGCCCGGGCAGTTCGTCGAGTACAACAACATCAACGGCCCGAACGGCAGTCATCCCGTCTCGAACGCGTACGCGGGCCTCACCTTCGTCGGCGACGCGGACCTGAGCCGGAAGGTGTCGGCGTACGTCGAAGGCGGGTACGGCGTCACGAGCCGATCGGGAATCGTGATCGACGGCAAGGTCGCGCTGCAGCCGGCGCACTACGGATCGGCGCTGGTCGGCCTCGGCCTCGCGTATGAGTGGACGCCGACGTTCGACTTGTTGCTCGGCGCCACCTATTCGCCCGGCCGCCAGTCCTTCGACCAGCCGTCGACACGGATGTACACCTTCGGCGCCCGCTACAACATGCGCACGATCCCGGCGGCCGACGCAATCGCCAACCGCGACGCCGGCTACGTGTTTCCCGCCAACGTTGTCCGGGTGGGCTACTCGACCAACAAGCTGACGTACGGGGTGAACGGCCTGTTCTCGAAATATGTCGTGATCTTCTGGGGCGGCCACGTGGAGACGAGACAGGGCGTCACGATCGAGTACGAGCGCAACGTGTTCCACTCGAAGAAGCGGTTTGCGTTCGACCTGGGGGTGAGCACGTCGGCCTGGGAGACCAACGGGGCGCAGACGACCTTCCGCACGTTGTCGGCCTATCCGCTCGTCCGATATTTCTTCGGCCGCACCGAGCCGGCGGACGTCTACTTCAGCTACTCGATCGCGGGACCGACCTACATCAGCCAGTACCTGCTCGACGACCTCAACACCGGCGCCCGGTTCACCTTTCAGGATTCCATGGGCATCGGCGTCTTCATCGGCAAGGCACGGCGCATGAACGTCGACGTCAGCATCAAGCACTTCTCGAACGGCAACCTCGCGACGGAGAACGTCGGCATCAAGATTCCACTGACGTTCAAGGTCGGTCTGGCGTTCTGACCGTGCCCGCGGCACGACGACATCTCACCGCGGCGGCCGGCTTTACGCTCCTGGCCGTCGTCTGGAGTTATCCCCTCGCGTTTCATCTCTCAACTCATATGCCGGGCGCGCTCGGTGACAACGAGCTTTACCTCTGGGATTTCTGGTGGATGCGCACAGCGCTGGCATCGGGCGCGGATTTCTTTCGGAGTCCTTATCTTTTTGCGCCCGTCGGCGCCGATCTGACCCTTCATACCCACACGGCTTTTGCTGCCTTCGTCGGCGCGACGATGCTCGGTCGCCTTCCCGTCGTCACGGCGCTCAATCTCACCACGCTGGCGACGCTGTCGTTGAACGGATTCTGCGGCTACCTGCTCGGGTACCGGATCACACGCGACCGCGGGGCCGCGGTCCTTGCCGGCATCATCTTTGGCACGTCGCCGTACGTTGCGGCTCACCTCAACGGACACTTCGATCTCATCATGCCGTGGACGATCGCGTTGTTTGCCTGCACGCTCCCGGACGCGATTCGCGGATCGATCAAATGGGCGATCCTGGCTGGCGCCGTGCTGGCCTTGACCGCCTACGTCAGCTACTACTACGTGGTCTACGAAGTCGCGCTCGCGCTTTGCCTCGTCGTACTCAACGGCTGGCAATGGTCGTTCGCGCTGCACGCAACCAGGCCGTATCCGCGCTCGATCTCCGTCCTGGTCGCCATCGCGCTCCTCATCGACGCCGCCGTTCTCGTCCTGATCTTCGCGACAGGAGGGTTCGCGACACAAATCGGACCGGTGCGAGTCTCGATGCGCGACGCATTCAATCCTCTGGAGATCTTCTGGGTATTGCTCGCGCTCGCCGTTTGGATTCGTTTCAGGCCTCGCCTCGGCGCGCGTTCGCCGGGCGAATGGCCGGCCGGGCGCTCCGTCACGGCGCTCACCGTGATCCTCGGGACGTTTCTGTTTCTCGCCGCTCCCGTGGTCTGGCACGGCGGTCGTGTGCTGATCAACGGTGATTACGTGACGCAGAAGTACTTCTGGCGAAGCGCGCCAGTCGGCATCGATCTCGTGACGCTTCTCCTCGGCAATCCCTTTCACGGACTGTGGGGCGAAGGCGTGCGGGATCTCTACCAGCTCATGAACATTGACGTGATCGAATCAGGCGCGTGGCTCGGCATCGTGCCGCTGGGGCTCGCCGTGTATGCGGTACAGCGGAAGTGGACCGATCCGGCGGTGAAGCAATGGGCTGTTGTCGGCGTCGTGTTCTTCGTGTGGGCGCTCGGTTCGCTCGTTCACGCCGCGGGTCGCAACACGGCGATGATAGCGCCGGAATTTCTGCTGCGTTATGTTCCACTCGCGGCGAATGCCCGAATACCCGGCCGGGCCATGGTGATGGTGTATCTCGCGATCGCGATCCTTGCGGCCATCGGCACCGCCCATTGGCGGATCGGATTGCGACGGCCGGCCCTGGCACTGTCGCTCGTGGCCGCCCTGACGTTTGCCGACTTTCTGGTCGCGCCGTTTCATCTCGCTGCGGTGGACTGTCCCGCCATCTATCAGGCGCTGCGCGATCGGCCGGAACGCGGGACGTTGGCCGAATTGCCTCTCGGCCTCGGTGACGGGTTCGGCGCCTTGACACCCATCGATCCCTGGATGCTGCCGTGCCAGATGATCCATCAGCGGCCGATGGTTGGAGGGGTGGTCGCACGGCTGCCGCGAAGCGTGCTCGTTTATTACAACGCCGATCCGCTTATCGCCGCGTGGCTGCGCATGTCGGGCGCGCGCGCCGATGTCGTTCAGGGTGGACCGCCGCCCGACCGCGAGATCGCGAACGAGCGACTGAGGGCGAACGGGATCGCCTTCGTGATCCTCCATCGCGCCGCGGCATCGCCCGAACTTCGCGAGTACGTCGAGCGTGTCCTGCCCGTCACGCCGGTCG
>Ga0307310_10000437_pt1 | contig 13625 bp, 13 predicted proteins | sample ER_DNA_197_FD_194502 | JGI IMG/M metagenome (GOLD analysis project Ga0307310, IMG submission 194502) | Bulk soil microbial communities from the East River watershed near Crested Butte, Colorado, United States - ER_DNA_197 | ecosystem: Environmental > Terrestrial > Soil > Floodplain | place...
AACGCGCGGACTCGAGGAGATCAGTTCCGCCAGCTCGGGCGGCGTCTCCTGGCCTGGGCGAATCGCTTCGACCAGGTCGTACAGCTTCATCCGGTGCGAGCGCGCCGCGCGCCGAATCAGCTGAAAGGCTTCGTCGACATCGAGGCCGTACCGCTCGGCGATGATCCCCTTTGCCTGCTCGATGCTGATCCTCGATTCGAGCGCATGCTCGAGCTGCGCCCGGCGCTCGTAGGACGCGTGGGTGACCGCCAGGAGTCGAGCGACGGCAGCCGAAGCGTCCTGCAGCGTTCCAACCTCGATGTCTCCTTCCGGCAAGGCTGCCCAGTCTAGTGCCGGCGCGGCTTAGGCTTCAGATCGACCACGAGATCGCATTCGAGCGCATCGGCGATGCGGAGCAGCGTGTCGATCCGCGGCGGCCGGCCTCCCCGCTCCAGTCGCGCGATCGCCGACTGAGTGGTGCCTACGAGCTCGGCCAACTCGCGCTGGGAAAGTCCGACGGCCTGCCGCCGCTCGGACACCTTGTCGGCCACGGCAGCGAAGAACCAGCCGCGGTCGGCGGTGCGGATTCGCTCCTGCAGGCGCTCGAGAGCTCCCTTGTTCATTCGCGGCATTGCAGAAATGCTATCGCTAGGCCAGGAGAGCGCGATGGCGCCGCACTGCGGCAAGGACTGTGTCCACGTCCTCGACCGTGTTGTAACAGTGCGCCGAGATGCGGAGGTTGTTGTCGCGCTCGGAGGCGACGATGCCGTCCTCGCCAAGCCTGGCGACGAGCGTGTTCGCATCAGTGGACTTGACGCAGATGAGCGCGCCTCGGCGTTCCGGTGCGCGCGGCGTGACGACCTTCGCCTGCAGTTCGTCCAGGCCGTCGAGTAGATGCGCATTGAGGTTCTGCACGTGCTCGCGTGTCTCCGCGATCCCGATCTCCTGCATCAGCTCGATCCCGGCGATGCCCGCATAGATCGACGGCACGGGCGGCGTGCCGGACTGGAACCGGGCCGCAGTCCGGGCCGGCGAATAGTCGGTGTGATCCATGGCGAAGATGTTCTCGTCGGCGAACCAGCCGGTTTGCGTCGGCCAGACACGTTCGACGAGGTCGCGGCGGCAGTAGAAGAATCCGAGCCCCGCCGATCCGAGCAGATACTTGAGGACCCCCGCGCCGAGAAAGTCGACGCCCAGCTCGGTTACGTCGACAGGCAGCGAGCCGATCGCCTGGAACGCATCGAGCAGGACGAGTGCGCCGCGCTCGTGAGCGAGCTCGACGACCGCTGGGACGTCCAGCATCGCTCCGTTGCGGTAACAGACATGCGTGAGCGCGACGATGAGGGTGTCGTCGTCGATCGCGCGCTCGAAGTGCTCGAGGGGGATCGTCCCGTCGTCAGCCGCGGAGACGTGCGTGACGCGCGCGCCCCGCGCCTCCTGCGCGTGCCAGATCTGTCCGATGGTCGGAAACTCCCAGTCGGTGATCACGACCTTCGATCGCCTCGTGAAGCGCAGGCCGCTCGCGAGCGCGCTCACCCCCGCGGAAAGCGACGTCGTCACGGCGACCTCGTCCGGACCTGCGTTGACGAGACCCGCAAAGGCCGAGCGCGCCGCTTCCTGCCGCTCGACCCAGTACTCCCAGGGAGCACCCTTTTCGTCCCAGTCCGCGAGGTACTGCTCGTACGACGCGCGCACCGAGTCCGACAGCGCTCCCTGCGAGCAGGAGTTGATGTACACCTGCTGCTCGAAGATCGGGAACCGGTGGCGGCAGCGCTCGGCGAGCGTCGCAGCCTCAACGGCCAAGGTAGGCCTTTCGCAAGTCCTCGTGCGCGAGCAGCTCCTTGGCGGGGCCGCTCAGGACGCAACGGCCGGTCGAGAGGACGTAGCCGCGATCGGCAATCGAGAGCGCCATGTTCGCATTCTGCTCCACGATCAACATCGCGACGCCGGACTCGTGCACCTGCTGGATGATCTCGAAGCTTCGCTCGACGAGAATCGGCGCGAGCCCCATCGACGGCTCGTCCATCAGCAGAAGCCTCGGGTGCGCCATCAGGGCGCGCCCCATTGCCACCATCTGCTGCTCACCGCCAGACAGCGTCCCCGCGAGCTGGTTGCGACGCTCGTGCAGCAACGGGAACAGCGTATGGACGCGTTCGAAGTCCTCCTTGCGTCCCTTGCCGTCGCGATTCAGATAGGCGCCCATCTCCAGGTTCTCGAGCACGGTCATCGGTCCGAACAGCCGGCGGTTCTCCGGGACGATCGCCATCCCCTGTCGGATCCGGTAGCTCGTCGTTCGGCCGGTGATGTCCTCACCTCGAAACTCAACCGTGCCTTTACGCGGCTGTACGAGGCCGAGGATCGTTTTGAGCGTCGTGGACTTGCCCGATGCGTTGCCTCCGAGGAGCGAAACGAGCTCACCCTCCTGCACGTGTAGATCGAGGTTCTCGAGAATGTGGATCTCGCCGTAATAGGTGTCGATCCCGTTGAGCCGCAGGATGTCCTGCTTCCCGTTCGTGCTCACTTCGTCTCCGCCTTGCGCAGCCCGAGGTACGCCTCGACGACACGGGGGTCCGTCGCCACTGCGTCGAACGAGCCTTCCGCGATCTTGATGCCGTGATCGAGTGCGATGACGCGATCGGAGATGCCCTCGACGACGTGCATGTCATGCTCGATCACGAGGATCGTGTAGCCACCGTCCTCGCGCAGCTTGCCGATCAGCTCTGCGATCTCGTGTGTCTCCGACGGGTTCATTCCGGCCGCGGGCTCATCGAGGAGCAGGATGCGCGGCTCGGTCGCCATCGCCCGCGCGATCTCCAGCCGGCGCCGATTCGCGTACGAGAGGCTGTACGCCGGCTGGTCCCAGCGGTAGCCGACGAGACGCTGGCCGAAGAAGCTCAGCTTCTCTTCCGCGCGGGCGCGGATCTCCTTCTCCTCGCGGCGCGCGCGCGGCAGACGGAACATCGACTCGAGCACCGTCGCCTTTGTCCGCCCGTACTGCACCGCCATGACGTTCTCCCGCACGGTCATGTTGAGGAAGAGACGCAGGGTCTGGAACGTGCGGGCAACGCCGCGATTCGTCACCTGGTGCGGCTCGAGGCCGAGGATGCTCTCACCGTCGAGCAGGATCTCGCCGTCGTCCGGGCCGTAGACGCCCGTGATCAGGTTGAAGAGCGTCGTCTTCCCGGCGCCGTTCGGCCCGATCACGCTGACGATCTCGTCCTCGTTGACGTGCAGATCGAGGTCGCTGATCACGGTCAAGCCGCCGAAGGACTTGTTGAGGTTCCGGAGCTCGAGCAGTTTTTGCGCCATCAGACGATCTCCACTCGCGCGGTGCCGAACAGTCCTTGCGGACGAGCGTTCATCAGGACGACCAGCAAGGCTCCCAGCAGAAGGAAACGAGTCGCACCGGCCGTCTGCTGGATGAGGAGGTTCTCCCACACGAAGGCGGCGAGGTAGATCGTGGGCACGAGCGCGACCGTGCGCCACACGCCGTCGATCAGCGTCAGTCCAAGTACCGCTGCGATGAGGAGGCCGAAGGCGAAGTTCGCGATCTGTTTCGGATCGCTCGGTAACAGGATCCACGATCCGATCGCGTGTGCGAGCGCGCCTTCGCCACCGGAGGACCCCGCCGTCAGGCGGGGCCACGCCGCGTCGGCGATCGCATGGACGGCGAAACCGAATGCGATCGTTCCCGCCACGACGCCGACGAGTCGCTGCCACGGCCGCACCCGGGCGAGGACCACAACGGTGAGGCCGACGTAGAAGACCCACTCCGCCTGGTTCGGGTCCCGCAGGAGCTCCGGGACGGCGTTGACGACGATCGCTGCGACGACGACGCCGGCGAGGCTGCCCGCCCCGCCCAGGATAACGATCGCGTAGATCGTGATCAGCAGGCCGACATCGAAGTCGCCGGGGAAGGCACCCGTCTGGACGGCGCCGTAGATGGTTCCCGCGAAGGCCGCCGTGGCCGCGCCGAAGACGAACGCCATCAGCTTGAGGCGGTTGATCGGCATGCTCATCACTTCCGCGGCGAGCGGATCCTCGCGTAGCGCACGCCAGGCCCGGCCCGTTCGCGACTCGTTAACGAAGTAGAGAAGCATCATCACGAGGACGAAGGCGCCCAAGGTGAAGTAGTAGTACTCCTTCGTCGTCGTGACCTTCCACCCGAAGAGGTTGAGTGGGTCGATGTTGTCGAGTCCGTTCGCACCGCCCGTCAGATCCGTGTGTCCGACGAATGGGAAGTTGATCCGGTTCGCGTTGTTGACGAAGACGACGAACGCCTGGCCGAAGAAGAGGGTGACGATCGCAAGGTAGTCGCCGACGAGACGACGCGAAGGCAACCCTACGAGAAGACCCAACACCGCACCGCCGACGATCACGACCGGAATCGCGAGCTCGGCCGGCCAGTGATGGCCGGAGTGACCTGACGCAAGAATTCCGTACATGTATGCACCGAACCCGAAGAAGGCGATGTAGCCGAGGTCGAGCAGACCTGCGAAGCCGACGACAATGTTGAGCCCGAGCGCGAGCAACGCATAGATCAACGTGATCAGCCCGTAACGGAACAGGTTCCCTTCCGTCGTGACGAGCGGAAAGATCGCGGCCGGAATTGCGAACACGAGCAGCCGGCCCCCGACGGGGAGCGCATCCCACACCCGACGCAGACGTCCGACAACGCCGCTGTAACGCTCGCGCTTCCCCTCGACCGACGCGACCCACTCGTCGACGCCGATTCTCGGCTGATCCGGGGCAGGCGGAAGTTGCTCGTCCGGCATCGTCAGACCTTCTTCACGTCGGCTTTGCCGAGAATCCCGCTCGGCCGGATGAGGATGATCAGGATCAGGAGCGCGAAGACGTAGAGATTCTGGAACGTCGATCCCTGCGGCAGGTAACCGGTCGAGTAGGACTCTGCAAGCCCGACGAGCAGACCGCCGAGCATCGCTCCGGGGATGCTGCCGATGCCCCCGATGACCGCGGCGGTGAAGCCCTTCAGGCCCGCGATGAAGCCCATGTAGTGGTAGATCTGCCCGAAGACGAGGCCGAACATGACGCCGGCGGCGCCGGCGAGCGCCGACCCGATGAAGAATGTCGACGCGATCACCCGGTCGACGTCGATCCCCATCATCGATGCGGCTTCACGGTCGAACGAGGTCGCGCGCATCGCCTTGCCGATCTTCGAGCGTGCGACGAAAAGCGTCAAGCCGATCATCAAGAGCAGGGCGGTCACGATCGTCAGGATCTGCGGCACCGAAAGGAATACGTTGCCGCGGTGGTACGTCTTGCCGCCGATCAGGTCGAAAGTCCCGTAGTCCCGGAAGCTCGCACCGAAGACGAGCAGCGCGGCATTCTGCAGGAAGAACGACACGCCCAACGCGCTGATCAGCGGCGCGATGCGCGGCGCGTCGCGCAGCGGGCGGTAGGCGAAGCGCTCGATCACGACACCGAGCAGGCCGCCACCGAGCATGGCGGCGAGAAACATCAACGACACGACGAGCCAGACGGAAACGCTCGGATTTTGAGGCCCGCCGAGCCCCTGGAGCGCAAAGTACCCGACAAACGCGCCGATCATGTACACGTCGCCGTGGGCGAAGTTCAGGAGCTTGAGGATCCCGTAGACCATCGAATAGCCCAGGGCGATCAGCGAGTAGACGCTCCCGAGCGTCAAGCCGCTGACGGTCAGATCCCAGAAGAGACTCCAGTTCACGCGCCGCTTACCTTCGCACAGAACGCGTGCGGCCCACCACCAGGATGGGCCGCACGTCCGTTCAGAGTCGAGCTGGGACTAACCGACCGGGAGGAAGGCCGTCCCGTTCGACTTCCAGATGCCGAACTGCCCGCCGGCGATGTCGCCCACGGAGTTGAACTTGACGTTGAACCCGAGCAAGGTCTTCTTCAGATTCGTCTTCCGAACCTGAGCTCGAACCTCGGCACGGGTCGCCTTGCCGTCCTTGCAGGCACGGTCGATCGCGCCACCGACCACCTGGGCGGCGACGTAGCTGGGAGCGCCGAAGAACTCGGCATCCCCGCCGTGGGCCTTCTTGAAGGCCTTGACGATCGGATGCGATCCGCTGGTCGGGAACGACGAGGCGTACACGCCGCTGAGCGAGGCGAACGCGTCGTCGAACAGGCCGTCGGAGCCCATCAGGTTGATGCTGCCCTTGCCTGCAGACCGCATCTGCTCGCCGAACGCCTTGCCCTTCGGCGGCAACTGCCACGGGATGTAGACGATCTGCGTGTCGCGCGGGATCTTCGCGATCAGCGCCGAGAAGTCCGACTGCTGCTGGCTGACACCGTCACGCGTGACGGTGACGCCCGCTGCCCGCAGCTTGGACTGAACCGCGTCTGCGAGGCCGGTGCTGTAGGCCTCCTGGTCGTCGATGATGTAGACGCGCTTGAACTTCAGCTTCTTGTTGATGAAGTTCGACACCGACGTGCTCTGAATCGCGTCCGGCGGCACGGTTCGGAAGAAGAAGCCCTTCCGCGTTCCGTCGGAAGTGATCTCGGTGTTCGTGGCGGAGCCACTGACGAAGGCGAAACCGGCGTTCATCAGTGTTGGCGTGGCCGCCTTGACCTCGTTGCTACCGGCCGGGCCGATGACTCCGAGGACGTTCGAGGCGAGCGACTGGGCCGCCTTGACCGCCTCAGCAGTGCCACCCGGGCCGCCCAGGACGGTGTCGCCCTTGGCCAGCCGCAACTTCGCTTTTTTGTGAGTCCTGTTGTGGCTATTCACATAGAACTGGATCCAGTCGTTCTGCAGCTTGCCGAGCGACGCCGCCGGCCCCGTGATCGGTTCAAGCACGCCCATCGTGCGCGTGGTGCCGCACGAGATCAGCTTCGAACCTGCCGAAGACGCCGCTGCCGGCGCCGCCGAACGGTTAACCGTCGCGGACGCTGCCGCAACAATCGCGAATGCGGCACCAAGCGCCAGCAAGGCCGCAACCGCAGTTGCCCTTCTACTCCTCATTAGTTTCCTCCTTGGTATTACCCCGGTCTTCTCCCTCATGTGACGCCTTTCGAGCCTACTTGTTGTCCTGATACGTCCGGTTGGCCGGACTGCCCGACGGATGGAAGACCCCGAGGATGTGCATCGGTCCGTCCCCGGAGTTCTCGATGCAGTGCACCTCGTCGGGTGGCAGGTGGAAGCACGAGCCTGCCCGGAGCGGGATCGCCCGGCCACCGACATGAGCGACCCCCTCCCCGGCGACTATGTATCCGACCTCGTCGTAGGTATGGCTGTGAAAGGGCGCCTTGCTCGGCTGGACGATTCCCACGAACTGCGTCACGTCGAAGCAGCCCGCGTCCTCGTTGACGAGATACCGGAAGCTCCGCTCGACTGAGGCCTCGAGCTCGGGCTGATCGTCGAAGCGGACTGTCACTTTCCGCTCGCCGCGCGCTTCCGCCCTGTCCTCAGGAGCGAGCACGGAGAGGACGCGCAGGTCATCGGGGCCGGTGTTTTCGACGGCGTATACCTCGCCGGGAGCAAGAAAGACGCCCATGTTGGGCTCGAGCTCGTGCGTATGCCCGTCGAGATGGAGCCGTCCCCGCCCGTCGACGATGTACAGGACCTCCTGCTGCCCGACGAGCTTGCGCTCGGCTGAGCGGCCGGGCCCGAAGCGGATCACACGCTGCTCGAGCCGCTCGCAGCCGTTGGCGGCGTCGAAGGCGACCCGGACGGTCGCCGTGTCGCCGTCGTCCGGAAGGGGTTGCAGGTCGTTCTCCTCCACCACGAAGCTGGTGACAGCCGCCATGGTGGTGAATTGTGTCAGGGCTAGAGGCCTGTTGGGAAATTCGGCCGCCGTCGGTGGCGCTCCAGACCAAGCCGGGCAGTGCGGTCGTTCGCGGTGCGTAGCGGAGCTACGTGCCGCGGGCGAACGTGCTGATCCGGCGCCGCGTCTGGGGCGTCATCCGGCGCCGGCGGAATTTCGCAGCAGGCCTCATATCTACGTGGCTTGGTCGAGGAGAGTCGGCTCGACGACCACGGCGGCATCGCCAATCGCCACGCGCCCCGGCTCCGCAACCTCGCCGAAGACGCCGAAAGGAATGTGCCTCTCCCCCGCCTCGTTCTCGGTGAACCCGCGGTAGGCCGCGATCGTCCGAAGCGTGTCGAAGTCCGGGGTGCCGGTCTCCGGGTTTTGGGTGGTGATGGCGCACCGGCCGACGCCCCCGCGGATCCTGATCACGGCCTCGCCGATCCGGAGGTGTTGTTTGACCCAGCCGTCCTCCTCGTGTGGCTCGCAGCCGTCGAGCTCGAAGAGCATCCGGAAGCGGCGACCGTCCACCGGTTCGCCCTGCTCGCCTTCGCGGCCGAGCTCTGCAAGCGATGCGGTCGAGATCAGCGACACGTGGCCGTGGGCACGGTCGACCGCGAGCCCGGGCGGCGACTGGACGAGGCGAAGCGGCTGGCCCGCCCACCCGGAGAGAGCGACTGACCAGGGTCCCTCGACGTAGTTGCCCACGACCGGCCGGCCGTAGAAGTCGGTCGTGACCTCGGCCCCGAGCGAGATCACTCCGTCGGCAACGGAGCCGTCGGGACCGCGTAGCGTGAGGCGCTCGCTGTCGGCGTCGTACTCGGGCTGGATCTGCACGAGCGCGCCGTTGCGTAACTGGTTGAAGCGGCGTCCGTCCGCATCGACGATGTGAAAGCGGCGGTTCTCCCGGACTCCGTGATGCTCGAGCAAAACCGACTCGGGATGGACCAGACCGAGTCCCTTGACGGGCGCGATCGAGATCCGACTGATGGAGGCCATGGGTAGAAGCCTACGTCCAGTCTTCACGCACGCGGTTCGCCGGCCTAGGGACGAGAACACTTCCCGACCGCGGGCGCTTCGATGCTGTCGAAATGGAGCGCAAGCACTCGACCGTCTGGTACGCGAGCTTCGCCGTTGGTCTTCATGACCACGTCCTTGTAGCCGGAGGCCGGAACGCAGAGGGCGATCTGGACAGGCGGCCGCGCGCCGCCCGGATCCACGCTGCCTCGCCGAAGCACGCCGCGACCCTCGATCGTGAAACCGATCGGCTTCGGCGCTTCGCGGGCAGCGCTGAGAACGACGACGAGCGCACGTCGAACGGGACGGCCGTTCCCATAGAAACGCAGGCGCGCCTCCTGGCGCGGCACGGTCCAGCCGTCGGCGGACACACCCCGCGTCGACCACACGAGGCGAGAACGCTTCTCGACACGGACCAGCCTGAGTGCCGTCACGTCCGCGGTGTGCGCGCCTGCCTCGGCAAGGTGGAAACGCGTCTCCCTGGGGGTCACCACCAGGAAGTCACTGGGCTTCGCCCCCACGAGCTCTCCGGCCTCGAAGTCCACCGACACGTCATCGACCGGAAAGGGCGTGAACGTCGGCCCAGCGTCGACGCGCAAAACGCGTTCCACCTTCTTGTTCCAGTACTCGACATTCCACCACTGGACCGCTGACTCGAGCGGGCTGGGCACGAGCGCGACGGAACTGCCAGACGGCACCACGGCGTCGATCCAGTCGCGCCGGTCCTGTTGAAAAATGGTGGTCGTAGTCAGCGCCGGCTCTGCGAAACGCTCAAAGACGTAAACGGCCTCGAACGCGCCGAAGGCGGCGATCACGCTCGAAATGGAGAGCGAAAGCGCCACTCTCGCACGGGTCACCCGAGGCCATGTCACGATCGCCGCCGCAACGAGGGAAAGAACGGCTACGACCCCCCGTACGAACCATCGATCCGAGGCTTGGGCCCATTCCGCCGCCGCCGCGATGGCCGGGTGGAAGGCTGACGCGGGCGAGGCCCAGAAGATCGTCGGGTGATCGGCGTACGAAGCGAGCCCGGCGAGCCAGGCGAAGCTTGCACCGACGGCAAGAGCAACCAGTGCCGCAGCCTTCGTGCGTGCGGGACGGACGAGGGCCGCTCCGGTCGCGACTGCAAACAGCGGCGTGAGATAGAAGAGATAGCGGTCCTGGACGAACGCATTGGGCGTGAACCGCAGATCGAAGGAAGCCACTTCGAACGTCAGCAGCGGGACGAGCATCAGAAGCAGCCAGGCGAAGGCGTGAGCGCCTCTCTCCTCGGACCTGACGGCGGTCGTCAGGGCCCAGGATGCTGCGAGCACGAACGGCAGGATGCCTCCGCCGATCACGACGTAATCCAGATGCACGGCCGCCGATTGCCAGATACCGGAAGGAAGGAGATCACCGCCGAACGGAACTGCGTAGTTGCCGACGACCGAGCCCAGCGAGCCCGCGGCGGCGAGCCCTAAAGCGGCCACGCACGCGAGGCCGTAGAACGAGAAGAGAACCGGATGCAAGGTAAGCCCTCGCTTCAACCGGGCCCGCAACCGCAACCACCAGGTATCACCGCCAGGGGTAAAAGCAGTGAGCGTCAGCTCGTGACCCAGCAGTGATAGCGGCAAGGCAAGAGCGAGCACGAAGAACTGAGTACGTGCGAGAAACGCGAGGAGGAGGGCGGCGAGCGCGGCGATGTCCCTCTTCGCACTCGGATCGGCGATCGCACGATGACACAGGTAGACCGCCCAGACGAATGCAGGATAGGCCGCATTCTCGGTCAGGAGCGTCGTGCTCAGCACCAACCAGGGGGTGAAAGCTGTCAACAACGCGGCGACGGTGGCGGCCGCACGTGATCGGGTCACGGAACGCGCAAGCAGATATGCCGGCCACGCCGCGCTCGCGAGCAGAAAGCCGTTCAAGACATGAGCTCCGGTGGCAGCAGCGGGAGCCGTGAGCAACCCGTAGAAAGGTGCGATGAGCAAGGGGTACAGCTGGCTCAACGCCGCGTAGTACTTGCCGTGGATGTAGGGAACCGGAGAGCCCGTCTCGGCGATGCTCGTCGCCAGCTTCGTCGTTTGGAGCTCGTCGGTCATCACCGCCCAGGTGATCCCGCGGGCGGAGTAATCCGCCGCAAGAGATCCGGCTACCGCGACGCAACCTGCGACGACGAGCGGGCCGCGCCGAGTCAGCAGGCGCAGCGGTCCTTCAGCTCCGAATCGACACGACTCGGAGGATCAGAAGTAGAACTGGCTCCAGGCTGTCCACCAGTCCTCCGCCTTCGACGAGAGCGTCAGGTCGTCGACTTGCTCGACGCCGCGGCGATTGCGGTACTCGACCACGCGGTCGGGTGTCATGAACTCGATCGTGATCTCACACGGACGGTCGGGGACGTAGGGCTCTACCACCGAGAGATCCTGCAGTGCACGCCTCGCACCGTCCTCGATCATTTCCCGTGCGCGGAGCGGCGGGATCTGCCGGGCGCTGAAGCGGCCGAGGCCCTTCTTGACGGCGACAGTCGTCAGCCCCGATCCGAGCAGCTCCACGCCTTCGCGACACACGGCCCGGTCGCCGGTGACGAGGAGCACAGGACAACCCCACTGCCCGCAGAGCGCTGCGTTGATGCCCGTCTCTCCCACGGAGACGCCGTTGAACTTCAACTCGCGCCAGGCTTGCCCGGAGACCGTGTGGCTCAGGACTCCGTCAGGCGTCCCGGCCTTGGCGTGCATGCCGACGAACAGAGCGGCGTCGCATCCCTGCTCGAGCAGCTCTGTGTACTCGGTCCAGTCGTTCTGCACCACGTACTCGCAACCGCGGTCGAGCTTGTCCGGAATCAAGGAGTTGAACGTCCACTCCTCGCCTGCGCCATGGCAGTCCATGACCACGATCTCGGTCGCACCTGCGGTACGCGCACCGCGCACGGCCGCGTTGATCTCGGCTGTATACAGCTCGCGCCCCTCGTGGTAGGCGCGCTTCTCCTTGGTCCCGTCCGTCTGCTGCCACTTGACGATCCCGGCGACGCCCTCCATGTCGCTGACGATAAAGACCTTCACGAGCCGGCCTGAGCCGCCGCCACCGGAGCCGGCGTGCTCCATGGAAAGTTGATCCAGCGGTCGGTCCGCCGCCAGACGAAATCGCACCGGACCACACTCTGCGGCTTCTCGTAGAGAACTGCGGTCCGTACCTCCGGACCGTGTTGCGCGCAGAACTCACTGGCCAGCGCGAGCGTCCGGCCAGTGTCGGCGACGTCGTCGACGACGAGCAGCCGTTCGGCGCGAAGCAAAGCGAGATCGGGCACCGGCGGCAGCAAGAGCGGCTCGTCCAACCGTTCGTCGACCCCGGTGTAGAACTCGACGTTGAGCGTCGCCATGTTCTTCACGCCCAGCGCGTACGCGAGGGCGCCGGCACACGGCAGGCCACCGCGGGCGAGCGCAAGCACCGCGTCCGGACTGAAACCGTCAGCCCGGATCTGCGCGGCGAGATCGTCTACAGCCGTGCCGAGATCCTCCCAGGTCATCTGCTCCCGCATAACAGGGAGAATTCCACAGATGGAAACGGGACTGGCAGGGAAGCGTGTACTCGTGACCGGAGCGTCAGGCGGGATCGGCTCCGCGTGCGCGCGTGCCTTTGCGGCGGAGGGGGCCGAGGTGGTCGTGCACTACCACCGTGGCAAGGAGCGTGCGGAAGAGCTCGCCGCCGAGCTCGGTGCCGCCGGCGTCGTGGGCGCCGACCTCACCCGGGAGGACGAGGTCGACGGCATGTTCGCCGCAGCTGGAAGCCTCGACGTCTGCGCCGCGGTTGCGGGCGTCTGGCCCGCGGACGACATCCCCGTGTGGGAGCTCCCACTTGAACGCTGGCGGGCGACGCTCGACGCGAACCTCACCGCGACCTTCCTGACGGCCCGTGGCTTCCTCCGCCAGCTCGAAGGTGACGGTGCCCTGATCCTGGTCGGCTCGACGGCGGGAATCGTCGGCGAAGCGGGGCATGCCGACTACGCGGCCGCGAAGTCCGCGATCCTCGGGGGCCTCCTGCTCAGTCTCAAGAACGAAGTCGTCAGCAAGAACCCGCTAGCACGGGTGAACGCGGTCGCGCCGGGCTGGACCGAGTCCCCGATGACACGCGGCCACGTGTCGGAGGAACAGGTTCGCCGCATCTCTCGCACGATGGCCCTACGCAAGGTCGCCCAGCCCGAGGACGTCGCCGGCCAGGTCGTAGCCCTCGCCTCGCCGGTCCTGTCCGGCCACGTCACAGGCCAGGTGGTCACGGTGGCCGGCGGCATGGAAGGCCGGGTCATTCACGATTCGTAGGCATCGCTTGCGATGCCGGTCATAGGTCGTTTGGGCTTTGCCCACGCGACCGTCTTAAAGGAGGAAGGCGGCGGAGTCCTCGTCCGCCGCCTTCCAATGCTCCGCAAGCCGCAGGAGTGATTGCCGTCAGTCCCTGGCCCTGGAGTAAGACGGGAATCGGCACCAGATCCTTCCCCCTTTAGCGCTACCCGGGAGGCGAAATCTTCCGTGAACCGGGCCAGTCAACCGAGAACGGGTGATGGATCAAGTGCCCCCTCCCCGCGATAGTCAGAAGGCATAACCGAGATGGGCCCCGATGCGGCGGGGGCAACCTCGGAAAATCTCCTTCCATAGGAGACCCAGGAGGGGCCAGGCGGCGGCCCCTCTTGCGTTATCTGGACACGGTCCTCGACAGGTGCCCTGCCTATACTTCGGCACGGAAGCGGGCAACGTCCCGCTCCGCATCGAGAGAGGCTGAGGGAACCGGCCCTGTGAAGCCTCGGCAACCTGCCTCCGCGGCAAGGTGCCAAACCCGGCCGGGCGCGAGCCCGGGTGGATGTGTCGAGCGAGTCGGAAGGAGACGAAGTGCCCGCCCAAAGCCAGACCCGCA
>Ga0307310_10000439_pt1 | contig 13610 bp, 13 predicted proteins | sample ER_DNA_197_FD_194502 | JGI IMG/M metagenome (GOLD analysis project Ga0307310, IMG submission 194502) | Bulk soil microbial communities from the East River watershed near Crested Butte, Colorado, United States - ER_DNA_197 | ecosystem: Environmental > Terrestrial > Soil > Floodplain | place...
CGGGGCCGTCGGATATTTAGCAGAGCTCGTAATGCCAGGTGACCTGCTACATGTGCAAATTCGACAAACTAGAAGGCACATTGTGCGACAGGATGCTCAAATAGTGCAAATCTGGCCACTAATTCGTGCATTTATGGCGAATTTCTCTTGACAGACAGTTTCTGCGGTTGTATATCCGAATCGTGATCACCAACCGCCACGTCCCTGTCGTCGCCGAAAAGGCCATGTCCCGACGTGGCCCGATGGCTTTTTACGCCACAAGCGGTCTCGTCAACCGCGCTCCGATTACGCGAAATCGCCCGAATCTCCGGGCGAACGCGCGGCGGCGCGCGGGTGCACAACGGGATCCAGGGTGTTGACGCACCCAGTAGAGCAGCAACGTGCCCCGACGCCCCCGCGATCTGATTCGAGACCGCGGGGGCGTCGCACATCCGGGGCATGAGCAACAGCCAGCACGGCACACGATTCCGCAGCAGTTAGGCATTCCACCATCTTCGACGAGGAAAGCATGAGAACGTGGAGCAAGTCGAGATTCGGTCGACACGCGCGGGCGGCACTGACCTTCGCGGCACTCGCCTTCATCGCGCTGCTGGCGGCACCGGCAGCGGCGGTCGCGCAGAACATCGGGCCAGCTCTGCCGAAGATCGAAGACGTTGCGAAGACGGCGGCCGACAACACGACGTCGCTCAACCTGATGTGGGTTCTGATCGCCGGCTTCCTCGTCATGTTCATGCAGCCTGGCTTCGCGCTCGTCGAAACCGGATTCACCCGGGCGAAGAACGCGGCCCACACGATGACCATGAACTTCATGGTCTACGGCATCGCGATGATCGCGTACTGGGCGATCGGCTTCGCCATTCAGGCCGGCGGCGTCGGTGCGCTCGGAACCCTCGGCGGCTATGACCAGCTCAACTCCGAATTCACGCTGAACATCGGCGGTCATTCGTACGGATTGTTCGGAATGAAGGGCTTCTTTCTCACCGGCGTCGCGTACAACGCTTCGGTCTTCGCCTACTTCCTGTTTCAGATGGTGTTCATGGACACCACGGCGACCATCCCGACCGGTGCCCTCGCCGAGCGGTGGCGGTTCATCTCATTCGCTGTGTTCAGCCTCTTCATCGGCGGGTTGATCTATCCCGTCTTCGGCAACTGGGCCTGGGGCGGCGGTTGGCTGTCACAACTTGGCAAGAACGCCGGTCTCGGTCACGGCTACGTGGACTTCGCCGGCTCGGGGGTCGTGCACCTGACGGGAGGCGTGATCGCCATCGTGACGGCCAGGCTCCTCGGTGCGCGTCGCGGCAAGTACAACGCTGACGGGACCGTGAACGCGATTCCTGGACACAACATCCCGATGGCCCTGCTCGGCACATTCATTCTCGCCTTCGGATGGTTCGGTTTCAACGCCGGCTCCACGCTCGCCGGTGGCGACGTGCGCATCGCGGTAATCGCCACCAACACCATGCTCGCCGGCGCGGCAGGCTCGATCACAGCCATGATCTACATGTGGCGGCGATTCAAGGTCCCCGATCCATCCATGATCGCCAACGGAATGCTCGCCGGACTCGTGGCGATCACCGCACCGTGCGCGTTCGTGACTGCCCCGGTCGCGGTGCTGATCGGCAGCGTGGCCGGTGTGCTCGTTTCCGTGGCGGTGCCGCTCATCGACAGCAAGCTGCGGATCGACGATCCGGTCGGAGCGATCTCCGTGCACGGCGTGAATGGATTATTCGGCGTGATCTGTGTGGGGCTGTTTGCCGACGGCACCTACGGCGAAGGCACGAACGGCGTCGCCGGTGGCGTAACCGGACTTTTCTACGGCGACGCAAGCCAGCTCGGCGCGCAGCTCACGGGCGCGCTGGCGAACGTGATCTGGGTCGGAGCGGCGTCATTCGTTGCGTGGAAGATCACCGGGCTGATCGTCGGTGGACATCGCGTGTCGGCGGCGGTCGAAGAGATGGGGCTGGACCTGCCCGAGATGGGTGCGTCCGCATACCCGGAGACCGATCTCGCGACAGCGACCGTGCTATCGGAAGCGCCTCGCCGCAAGGACGCAGCCTAACGGCAACAAGGCAGTGCGCGTGATGGTGAACGCGCACTGCTGCCCCGCCGGCGGCGGCGCATGGTCGCCGCCGGTACCGACACGCGAACAACTCGAGTGGAGAGAAGTCATGAAGCTCATCACCTGCATCATCCGGTCGGAGCGCCTGACGGCGGTCAAGGAGGCGCTGTTTCGCGCCGGCGTCACGGGCATCACGCTCAGCCGCGTCAGCGGCCATGGCGGAGAGCGCGATTTCGTCCGCCAGTATCGCACCAACGACGTCGTGCTCGAGTTCCACGACAAGGTAAAGATCGAGATGGCCTGTTCGGAGCCGTTCGTCGAGCCGACGATCGAAGCGATCGTCTCGGCGGCGCGAACCGGCGCGGTCGGCGACGGAAAGATCTTCGTGCAGGCACTCGATCGAGTCGTACGGATCCGCACGGGTGAGCGCGACAACGCCGCGCTCACGCCCGTGACGGCGACACAAGTCCAACGCCGTGCGATCGAGTCGAGCGAGCCACCGCTGAAACTCTCCACCGGCTGAGCTCTCGACATCTCTGTGTCGTCGCGGACGGTATCGGCATCGCGTCGGAGCGCCCGCCATGACAGCTCACCAATAACGCACGAAGCCCGGAGGCAGCATGAAACACCGTCTATCTGTACTCGCTCTCTGGACCGTCAGCACTCTGCTTGGAAGTGGGCAGGCATCGGCACAGGCGGCCAACGGCGTCGGAACCAACCCGCCCGTCACGTTGGCGATACCCGCCGAGACGACGAAAGCGGTCGCGCCACCCACGCCCCCGCCCGCGGCGCCGACGCCGAGCTTCTTCACCGACATTCAGGTGAATGCCTTCGCGTCGTTCGGCTACACCTACAACACGAACACGCCGACGAGCCGTTTGAACAGCTATCGCATATTCGACTCCGACGACAACACCTTCAATGTCGATGTCGCCGAGCTGGTGCTCCAGAAGACCGTCGCCAAAACGGGCGACGCCGGCTTTCGAATGGACCTCGAGGTTGGAGGCGCGATTCCGGAAAAAGAACAATCGTATGGCCTTTCCGTTGGCCGGAGTGCCGACTTGCAGCAGGCATTTCTGAGCTACGTCGCTCCGCTCGGCAGCGGTGCGAGGCTCGACTTCGGCAAATTCATAACGCACATGGGTACTGAAGTCATCGAGGGCTACGATGGCTACAACGACAACTACACGCGGTCGTTCCTCTTCAACTACGCGATTCCCCTCACTCACACCGGAGTGAAGGCGAGCTATGCAGTGAACGGATCGCTGTCCGCGATGGTGATGGTCGTCAACGGCTGGGACAACGCGAAGGACAACAACAGAAGCAAGTCCGTCGGCGCGCAAATCATGCTCGTGCCGGTGTCTCCGGTGACGGTGTATCTGAACTACCTTGGCGGACCGGAAAAAGCCGACACCAATAGTCACGTCCGCAACACCTACGACGTCGTCGCGAGCTGGAAAGTGCTGAAGGCGCTCACGCTCGGTGTCAACGGTGACTACGGCGTCGAGAATGCCGCGAGTCTCACCGAGCCAGGCAAGAATGCCGTGTGGAAAGGCGTTGCGGGATACGCGAAAGTCGATGTCACGAGCAAGCTCGCACTTGGGCTGCGCGGCGAGACATTCCACGATGAAGGCGGAACGCGGCTCGGCGTCAGCGCGCCCGCGACGGTCGGTGAATTCACGTTCACACCGACGTACAAGCTCGGCGACCGGTTCATCGTCAGGAGCGATCTGCGCTTCGACAGCGCGAACACCCCACTGTTCGTGAAGAACTCCGGTCTGAGCGACAAGCAGACGACGATCTCGACGAACATCATCTTCGTGTACTAGGCGCGGTCGTCCGCCCGTCAGGCACACGATCGTACTTCGCATCGGACCACCCGGTCCGGTGCGAAGTGCGCTGCGGTCACCCTGGTTGCACTGATCGCGACGTGCGTGACAGCCGCCACTTGAGCGCTGGCGGGGTCACGAGCGTCGTCACCATGATGGCGATGACGACAGCCGAATAGATATGGTCGTCGACGATGCGCTCCCCATGCACGACGAGTCCGAGTCCGATGTTCGCGAAGATCAGTCCTACCTCTCCACGCGGGATCATCCCGATCCCGATCGTGATCTTGTCGAGCGTGCTGCCCAACCCACCGAGGGCGCACACCTGCTTGCCCACGATCGCCGCCACGGAGAGGACCGCCGCCAACCCGATCGCGCCCGGGCGGGCGAACGCATGAAGATCGACGCGCATGCCCATCAGCACGAAGAACAGCGGGACGAGCAATACAGAGATGGGACGAACCAACTCCTCCAGTCTGTGCTCCCCGCGCTCGGTGAACTCTCGATAATGTGTCTCTTCGAGAATCAGACCCGCGGCATACGCGCCGACGATTGGCGCCAGGCCGATCGCCGAGGCGAGTGACGCAAGCGCGAAGCAGCACACGAGCGCGGTCGTCAACAGCGCACCGGCACCGGGCAGCCGCGAGGCGAGGCGGAAGAGCCGCGGTGACGCCAGCGTTCCGATCGCCAGTGCTCCGAAGAGGAAGACCACTGCCTCGGCCAATACGAACGCCGCCGAGCCGAGCGACATCGCCTGACCGACGTTGGCGGCGGCGATCACGCTTCCGACGACCGCCAGGATGACGAGGCCCAGCACGTCGTCGATCACCGCGGCGCCCAGAATGATGCGAGCCTCCGGCGTCTGACTTCTTCCGAGGTCCTTGAGGACCCGCGCCGTGATGCCGACGCTCGTGGCCGTGAGGATGGCACCGAGGAAGACGTGGACGTACACACTGCGGTCCGGCAGAAGCAGGGCGCCAACCCACCAACCCAGCAGCCAGGGCGCCACGACACCGAGCACCGCGACGACGAGCGACCGAGGGCCGACCTTGAGCATGTCGCGCAGCGTCGATTCGAGACCGACCTCAAAAAGAAGAATGACGGCGCCAAGGTTGGCGAGGAGACTCAGCGTTGCATCGCTCTTGATCCACTCCAGCGATTCGATGCCGGCAACGCTCAGATTGCCGAGCAGCACACCGACCACCAACTCGCCGAGAACGGATGGCTGGCCCATTCGTTCGGCGATGTATCCGCCGAGCTTCGCGAAAAGCAGCACGAGGGCGAGCGCCAGGAGCACACGACCGAGCGGATCGGCGTGGGCGACGATCGGAGTCATGTCGGATAGAGCAGGGAAGTGTCGGTCGGAGTGACTTCGGAGCGGCGTCGTGACATAATATCGCCCGAGACGCTGCACAGTGTGATCTGCGACTAACAAGTGACGAGGGGCGGACGCTATATTTCACATCCCACCATCGTCCACACCCAGTGCTCGCCCTCGCCCGCAAATACCGCCCCAAGAACTTCGCGTCAGTCGCGGTGCAGTCGCACGTGTCGAACACCCTCAAGGGCGCAATCGCCCGCGGGCGTGTTGCCCACGGCTACCTGCTCTGCGGACCGCGTGGCACGGGCAAGACGACACTCGCCCGCGTGCTCGCGATGGCGCTGAACTGCGAGAACCGCGCGGATGCGGCAGCTGGGGAGCCTTGCGGTAACTGCACGAGCTGCCTGCGGATCTGGCGCGGCGATGCATCGCTCGACGTCGTCGAGATCGATGCCGCGTCGAACCGCGGCGTCGACGACGCCCGCGACCTGCGCGAGCGCGCGATGTACGCCCCCTCGGGCGACGACCGCTACAAGGTCTACATCGTCGACGAAGCACACATGCTGACGCGCGAAGCATGGAATGCGCTGCTCAAGGTCCTCGAGGAGCCGCCGCCGCGCGTCGTCTTCGTCTTCGCGACGACGGAACCCCAGAAGATCCAGCAGACTGCGGCACCGGTGCTGAGCCGGCTGCAGCGCTTCGACCTCAAGCGCATCGGCTCGGCAGACATCCGCACGCGCCTGACGGAGGTGCTCGCGCTCGAGCACGTCGAGGCCGATTCCGACGCGCTGGCGATGATCGCCCGCGCCGCGGACGGCTCGATGCGCGACGCGCTCTCGCTCACCGATCAGGCGCTCGCGCTGGGCGAAGGGCGCCTAACGGCAGCGCGCGTGCGCGACGCGCTCGGCCTTGTGCCCGAGGACGAGTATCTCACGCTCCTCGATGTCGTCGCCGATGGACGCGCGGCCGACGTCTTCCCGGCGATCGCGCGGCTGGCAGACGCCGGGATCGACTTCGGCGCGCTCCTCGTCGGTCTTGCCGGCGTCGTCCGAGCGCAGCTCGCCGTCGCTCTCGGCGGCGAGGCGACGGACGTCTCCGAGCGCATGGCCAGCGCGCTTGTCGAGCGCAAGGACAAGCTGGCTCCGGGCGACCTGTTGCGCGTGCTGAACGCGTTCGCCGAGTTGGAGCAGCACTTCAAGAAGAGCGGGCAGCAGCAACTGCTCCTCGAGACGGTTCTCGTCAGACTTGCTCTGATGGACCGCACGATGGCGCTCGAAGACGTGCTGCGCGGCATCAGCGCGAGCGGTTCGGCCAGTAGTGGAGGCGGAACCGGGGCCCGATCGTCATCGCGCGCTCCGGTGTCGCAACACGGCGCGGGTGCTCAGCCGACCGGCTGGCGTGCAACGCTCACGGAATCGGGCGCAGCGCCTGCGCCGCCCGTGCGGCCAACGGCGGTCGACACCGACCGAGAGATGAACGAGACCGGTGCTCCGCCGCGGGAAGAGCAGGCGGCAGCGCCGCCGCGCGAGAGAGTGCAGACCATTGCTCCCGTTCGGCGCGCGGATGCGCCGCCTGCGGCAAAGGGCGACCCGGCGTCGCGCGTCCCGCTGGACGCGAACGTGCTTGCCGAGCGCTGGGACGACGTCGTGGCACACGTGCGAAACGAAGGACGCGCGTTGCTCGCTGCCGCGCTGCAGGGAGCTTCACCGGTCGCCGTCAGCGCGCAGGGTCTGGTCACGATCCAGCTCGACGAGCCGGACGAGATCCGCTCGCAGGCGTTGGAGAGCGGCTATACGGAGATCCTCGCTGCGGTGCGCGCGTACTTCGACGGCGCGGAGCGCATCGTGGCGCGTGTCGTCGAAGGAACGAAGGCGGCGCCGCAGAAACGGATCACCGACGAATCGATGCGGACGGATCGCGTGTCGTCGTTGCGGAAGCGCGACCCCGTGCTCGGGGCCGCCGTGGACGCGCTCGATCTGGAGCTTTTGGACTGAAACAGCGGGCGGTAGTCCTCCGCGGTCAATGGGCTTCTATGACGAAGGCTTAAACGGATCCTCGCGGATCGAGCGGATCAGTCGGATACTGCGTCAAAAAGCCAAACGACAACCGTCACGACTGCAACTGCAATCACCACAGAGGCACAGAGGACACAGAGAAAAACAAAGCACTGCATCAGATTGTAGTGACTCGACGGAGGCCGTTTCCAAAATCAGTCGAAGCTTTTCAATTGTTTTTGAACTGCGCCTGCCTCGGTCGGCTCCGATGGGTAGATGCGAAAGCCTTTCGGATATTCCACGTCCCTCGTCGCAGTGTCGCAAGGTCGCTCAGTGCAACGATCCTGGTGTGCCTCTGTGGTGAAGTAGTTCACACGCATTTGACGAAGGACATTGGACGCCTTTCAGACCTGATCAGTCCGATCCGCGAGGATCCGTTTAAGCCTCGTCATGGATATCAGCTGCTAAACCTGGTCATAGATGTCAGCTGCCACGCGAGTCAGAGATGCCGGTTTCGACCGCCTACCGACTACGCCTGCAGTTAGATTACAGACTCCTCTCAGCAGACCCCATATGGCCGATTTCATGAAAATCCTGCAGCAGGTGAAGGACATGCAGGGTCGCTTCGATACGATTCAGAAGGACCTCGAGTCGCGGACCGTCACCGGTGCAGCGGGAGGCGGAATGGTCTCCGTCGAGGCCGACGGTAAGGGAACCGTGAGGCGGATCAAGCTCGATCCGTCGATCGTGAAGCCTGAAGACATCGAGATGCTCGAGGATCTGATCGTCGTTGCAGTCGCCGATGCACAGAAGAAGGCGCAGACGATCCAGCAGGAGCAGATGTCGCAGCTCGCCGGCGGGATGGAGCTGCCCTTCAAGCTGCCATTCTAAGCGTACGTGTCGGCGATCGACGACCTCGCCACGGAGCTGGCGCGGCTGCCCGGGATCGGACGCAAGACAGCGCTCCGGCTCATCTACCACCTGCTGAAGCAGTCGCCCGACCAGAGCCGGCGCTTGGCTGACGCGTTGCTCGTGCTCGGCGAGAGGGTCAAGCCGTGCGAGCGATGCTACAACCTCACGGAGCAGGAGCTCTGCGACATCTGCCGCGACCCGCGCCGAGACCCGGCGCTGATCTGCGTCGTGGAGGAGGCGTCGGACATCGGAGCGATAGAGCGTGCTGGTGAGTTCCGCGGCACATATCACGTTCTGGGTGGGCGAATCTCGCCACTCGATGGCGTGGGACCGGAAGACTTGCGCATCGCTCAGCTCGTCGAGCGTGCCAGCGGCGGCGCGGTGCGCGAGGTGATCGTGGCAACAAACCCGAGCTTGGAAGGGGAAGCCACGGCGCTGTATGTGCAGCGGCAGTTGGCTCCGCTTGGCCCGACGGTCTCGCGCATCGCGCGTGGGCTGCCGGTGGGCGGAGATCTCGAGTACGCGGACGGAGTCACGATCGCGCAGGCATTGACCGCGCGCAGGGAGATGCGATGACACGAATGAGACGTAAAAGGGGAGACGTGATGAGACGAGTATACGTGACCGGAGCATCCATTGCGTTCGCGCTGGGTGTGGCCGCGGGCGCTCTCGTGTGGGGCAGTCAGGTGCGCTATTCGAAGCGCGATCTTTTCAGCCGCAGTCCCGTGCGCAGACTGGCCGCTTTGGGTTACGTTGGGGCCCTCCCGAGCGTCGAAAACGCGGGACTTCTACGCGATTATGTCGCGTGGGAATCACGTCCTGCCCTCCGGCGCCGCGCGGACGTCCTCCTGCGGCGCATGGAAACCCTACTCGGATAGCCCAAAAGGAATTTCATGGCCGCCGGTGCCAGCAGTTGGTCGTTCACCGAAGAGGACTTCGGAGCAATCACGCAGTCGCTCCAACGGTTCCTCTACGAGAGCAATGCGCGGTGCGCATTGTTGGTCGACAGATCTGGCCAGCTCGTCGCCACGGTAGGTGAGCAGCCGAAATTCGATCCGACCGCGTTCGCGACGCTCACGGCTGCCGACTTCAGTGCCAACGATCAGCTCGCGCGGCTGATCGGCGAGACGGATTTCAACTCGCTCTTCCACCAGGGCGAGAAGGAATCGATGTATCTCGCCGATGTGGCGCGGCGTGTCATCCTCGTCGTGCTGTTCGACAATCGCACCACGCTCGGGCTCGTTCGACTGAAGATGAAACAGACGGTCGACGAGCTGACGAAGCTGTTCGAGCAGGTATTCGCGCGCGTGCAAGCGGGCCAGCCCGGAGGCGCACCAAACCTCCTCGCCGGCGCCGAAGACGAAATCGACAAGCTGTTCCAATAGGAGAGAACGACAGCCATGTCGATGATCAATTACGCCTCGCGCGAGATCAACTGCAAGATCGTGTACTACGGTCCAGGACTCGGCGGGAAGACGACGAACCTCGAGCACGTGTATGGAAAGGTGCAACCCGACACGCGCGGAAAACTGATCTCTCTCGCCACCGAGACGGAACGCACGCTCTTCTTCGATTTCCTGCCCGTCGACCTCGGAACGATCCGCGGCTTCAAGACCCGCTTCCACCTCTACACCGTTCCGGGCCAGGTCTACTACAACGCGAGCCGGAAGCTCATCCTCAAGGGTGTGGACGGCATCGTCTTCGTCGCCGACTCGCAGATCGAGCGCATGGAAGCGAACCAGGAAGCGATGCAGAACCTGTACGACAACATGGCCGAATACGGGTACGATCTGACGCGCATGCCGTTCATCATCCAGTACAACAAGCGCGATCTGCCTAACGCGGCGACGATCAGGGAGCTCCAAGGGGCACTGAATCCGGGCTGGGAAGTGACCGAGCCCGGCAAGCAGCGGCCGACGCCGGATCCGTTCCACGCCGGGGAGAGTCTCGTCGAGCAGCTGCCGACGGGTGAGTGGGTCGAGCACGCGACGTATTTCGAGGCGGTGGCGGTGACAGGCGACGGCGTCTTCGATACCTTGAAGGCAGTCAGCAAGCTCGTTCTGAAATCGCTCGCATAACGGTAGGCGGTGGGCGGTAGGCGGTAGGAACGGCAAACGAGCGCGGGCGCGCAGGAAGACACAGCGCGAAGAGGCACCAGCGCGATGAACCGGTACGAGCACATTCAGGCCGCCGGCGACGCGCCGGCAAGGCAGCGGATGAATCTCCCGAACGCGATCACGGTCGGTCGCATCTTCGTCACGCCGCTGATCGCGTTCCTGCCATTCGTCAATTCGTGGCCGGTGAGATTCCTCGCCTTCGCGATCTTCATTCTCGCGGCCGTGACGGACTACTTCGACGGGATGCTCGCGCGTACGCGTAACCTCGTCACCGATCTCGGCAAGCTGCTCGATCCTCTTGCCGACAAGCTGCTGCTGCTTGGCACGTTCATCCCGATGTATCTGCTCGGCGGCGGCAGCACGGCGTGGTCGCCGTTTGCCGCGCGGAACTTCTTCAGCCTCGATCCCGAGCTCGCTGCGACCGGCCGCCACATGCCGCTCGTGACGCCGCTCGGTCCACTCGGTCTGCCGCTCTGGATCGTGATCGTCGTGCTCGGCCGCGAGGCACTGATGACGGTCTTCCGCCACATCGCCGCGAAGCGTGGCGTCATCATCGCGGCGATCGGACCCGCGAAATGGAAGACGGGCTTCCAGCAGACGTGGGTCGGCGCGACGTACTTCTGGTTCGGCTATGCGACGCTGCTCCTCTCCGGAGACTGGCAGCCGTCAGGCGGTCTCGCCCGACTCGCGAGAGGCATCGCCTACTTCATCGGCACGGTCGCCCTCGTGGCGATGGTCTGCGCCGTCGTGCTGACGGTCTACACCCTTTGGCTCTACGTGCGCCGTTACGGGTATCTCTTCGGCGCCGCACGCTCCCCGGCGCGTTAGGCACGTTTGCGCCTCACATCGGGAGCTGAGCAGTGAAGGTCGAGATCGTCACGATCGGCGACGAGCTGCTGCTCGGATTCACCATCGACACCAACGCCGCGCACATGGCGAGAGAGCTGGCCGCCGTCGGCGTCGAGGTCGTGCGCCGGACGACGGTCGGCGACGGCCCCGACGACATCGCCTCCAGCGTACGGGACGCGATCGAGCGCACGGGGGCGGTGATCACGACCGGCGGTCTGGGCCCGACGAGCGACGACCTCACCAAGCCCGCGATTGCAAAGCTCTTCAAGCGCGGAATGCGGATGGACGACGCAATCCTCGCCGATCTGCACGAGCGGTGGCGCAAGCGGTTCAAAGGCGAGCTGCCAGCGGCGAACCGTAATCAGGCGCTGATCCCGGAGGGCGCGCGCGTCCTCGTCAACCGCCACGGGTCGGCGCCGGGAATCTGGCTCGACGACGACCGCGGGAGATGGGTAGCGATGCTGCCGGGCGTACCGCGGGAGATGCGCGGGATGCTTGCCGATGAGCTGAAGCCCCTGCTGGCCACGAGAGCCAATGAGCGAGAGGCGCCACGTGTCATCCGGTCGCAAACGCTGCGTCTGACGAACGTCGCCGAGTCGGTGATGGCCGACCTGCTCGGCGACCAGGCGCGAGGGCCTAACGGCCTGCCGCTCGCGTATCTGCCCGGGTGGGAGGGACTCGATCTCAGGCTGACATCGCGCGAGCTTCCGGCCGCCGAGGCCGACCGTGCGCTCGACGCCGGGATGGCGGTGATCCGGCCGGTCGCCGCCCCGTGGCTCTATGGCGAAGGAGCGATCGATATGGCCGAGGTGGTGCTCGACGCCTGCCGGGCGCGCGGCCTGACGATCGCCGTCGCGGAAAGCTGTACGGGGGGAATGCTCGGAGCGCGCCTAACGTCGATCGCCGGCTCGAGCGACGTCGTGCTCGGCGGCGTGATTGCGTACTCGGACGGCATCAAGGAACGCTTGCTGGGCGTCCAGCCCGAGTCGCTGAAGGAACACGGAGCCGTCAGCGAGCAGGTCGTGCGCGAGATGGCGGCCGGAGCGCGCGAGCGCACGGGCGCCTCGATCGGTGTGGCCATCACCGGCGTCGCAGGACCAGGAGGAGGCACAGCGGAGAAGCCCGTGGGAACAGTCTGGTTGGCCGTCGATATGGAAGGGCGATGCGAGGTACGCCGCGCGAATCTACTCGGCGATCGCGACGAGATTCGCCGTCGCGCGACGCAGGCGGCGCTGGAGATGACTCGCCGAATGGTGACCGCATGACCGATCACTCCACTCGCGGGACCGGCACCGACGGCGCCCCGCCGCGGCGCTATCGCGGCGAGGTGCTGCTCCTGCTCGCGATCGCCGTCGCGGCAGCCGTGTTCGGGCTGCGCACGAGGAGCGGCGCAAGGAAGGATGTATCCGACACGACCCGGACGAGCGCCGAGTCCGCCGCAGTAGGGGTACCTCAACCCAGCGTCACGCCAAAGGGCCCGCCGATCGAGATTCCCTCAAAAGGAAAAGAGCCGACGCGGCCGCTCTTCACTGCGCTCCCGTTCACGAGCGAAGAGCGTGACCGCGAACTGAAGAGATGCATGGCGCAAGCGAAAAATGCCGTTACCTGGCCGGGCGGTGGAACAGGATCGGCGGATCTCATGATCACTGGCCTGGTCGGGGATTCGCTGGCCTTCGTCGGGCGCGCGGTCAACCTGACGTCGGGGCGCAAGCTGGTCTGGCGCTGTGCCATCGGCAACTGGGACGGCCGTGTCGGCGGATCCAGATTCACCTCACTGGAGGCCATCGATGGCGTGGACCTCGTGTGGGCGAAGATCGCGGCGATCGACGACGAAGTGCTGCGCCGGTGTGTCGTGAAGGCGCAGGAGCTGTTTCCAGGCCGCAGGATACCGCCCTTTACGAACAATGCGCGGAGGAGCGACGACTTCACGCTTGACGGCGTCGCGTTAGGCCCCGACAATAATGAACGCGGTGGCGGTGAATGGCGGTGCCACGTCCAGTTGCGGAAGGGCGCCATCGCATCGCTCGACGTGCAGGAGCAATCGCGACAACAACCAGCTCCGCAACAGCCAGCTCCGCAACAGTCAGCCCCCCAACAATGACGCAACCCGGAGACGATCGCGCCTCGAACGCTCGCAACCCCAAGACGGGCGGCGCTCGGCGACGCGGCGGCGAGATCGTCATGCTCGCCGTCCTCGTGATCGCGGGACTCGTCTTTTTCTATAGACCCTTCGGCTTCGGCGCATCGGCCACGAGCTCCGCGGCGGCCGGCGGTTCCCCATCGCCCGTCGTGGCGGCAGAGTCGATCGCCCGGGCGCGCGCGGAGAGTGTGACGGCGGCAGCGAATGGCAGGGACTCGTCGAGTCCGAGCGTGTCGGAACAGGCGGAGCGAGAGGCGGCCCGCGCACTGCCGATGGCCGCGCCGATACTCTCGCCGACTGCGCCCTTTCCCGACACGTTGTCGCTCGACGCGGCGTACCGGATGCGGCAGCAGAGTCTCTGCGTCGAACGCGCCGTAGGCGTCGTCTCC
>Ga0307310_10000440_pt1 | contig 13602 bp, 10 predicted proteins | sample ER_DNA_197_FD_194502 | JGI IMG/M metagenome (GOLD analysis project Ga0307310, IMG submission 194502) | Bulk soil microbial communities from the East River watershed near Crested Butte, Colorado, United States - ER_DNA_197 | ecosystem: Environmental > Terrestrial > Soil > Floodplain | place...
GACCGCCGCCGTAGCGAATGGCAGCGCTGGTTTGTCCCGGTCGCCCGAGCGCGCTGGAGGACGGCAATCTCGCACTCAATCGCGTGGGCGATTTTTGGGTTGGGCTACGTCGGCGCGGTCGTGTTCGTCGTCACTGGGCCCCAGGCCACGGTCGGCAATGTGCTGTTGATCCTCGCCGCCGGCGCTCGGTTGTCGGCCTATGTCGGCGGCACTGTTGGAGAGATCGGCTTCCTGCGTGGTATTTGGCTGGACGGGTCGCGACGGTTGGTGTGGTTGGAGAACTACGTGACCGCGCTGAGCGCCGAGACCGACGTTGCCGTGCCTGAGCGGTTGGTTGAAGGCATCCGATTGGAGAAGGTGTCGTTCCGTTACCCCGGTAGCGAGCGGCTAGCGCTCCACGACATCAGCCTGCACCTGCCGCCCAGCACGGTGGTCGCGATCGTCGGTGAGAACGGCGCGGGCAAGTCCACCCTGGTCAAGCTGCTTGCCAAGATGTATGAGCCGACGGCCGGCGAGATCACCATTGACGGCCGACCGCTCCGGCGGATGCCGGCAGACGCCTGGCGGCAACGGCTGACCGGGGCCTTCCAAGACTTCTTCCGTTTCGAGTTCAGCGCGCAGCACAGCATCGGGCTCGGTGACCTGTCGCAGCTGGATGATGCGCCGGCTGTGACGGCGGCGGTGGGTCGGGCCGGAGCAGCCGATGTGGTGGCACGGCTGCCTGAGGGCCTCGGCAGCCAGCTGGGACCGACCTGGCCGGATGGCCAGGAGCTCAGTTTCGGCCAGTGGCAGAAAGTGGCGCTGTCCCGCGGCTACATGCGCACCGCACCGTTGCTGATGGTGCTCGACGAGCCGACCGCTGCGTTAGACGCCGAGACCGAGCACGATCTGTTCGAGCGCTACGCGGGCGCGGCGCGCAGCAGCGACGCCGGCGGGATCACGATCTTGGTGTCGCACCGGTTCAGCACAGTGCGGACGGCCGATCTCATCGTTGTTCTGGACGGCTCGCAACTGGTTGAGGTCGGCAGCCACGAGCAGCTGATGCATCGTCAGGGCACCTACGCTGACCTGTACCGGATCCAGGCCGCCGCGTACCACTAGCCCAGCACGGCCGAGCGGAGCTTGTCTTCCCCTTAAACCCCACCGAGACTTGCCAGATGACGAGGCTTACGTTGCGCCTGGTCGTCTTGGCGGCAGCAGTGCTGCTGGGCACCTGCGCCGCGATCGTCGACACGACGAAAGCCTTTGCTTGCAGCTGCGCCGGAATCTCGACCAGTCGCGCGCTGCGGGAAGCCGATGCAGTCTTTCGAGGCACCGTGGTCAGTAAGGAAGTCGTCGGACGTGGTGATGCGGCGCGCACTGACATTCGCTTTGCGGTCGATCGGGTGTACAAGGGTGCGGTTTTCAACGAACAGGTCGTGGCGTCGGAACATGACGAGGACGCCTGTGGGCTCGATCCAGATGTTGGCAGTACCTGGGTGATCTTCGCCATCGAGGGCATCGAGGGCGAGGGCGACCGTGCAGTCAACCGCCTCGTCACCACCTTGTGCAGCGGCAACCTGCCCACCGGCATTGCACCTGCCGTACTCGGGCGTCCTACGCCACCGCTCAATGGAGCATCCGATAGCGAGGAGAGATCCATCAATACCGATCGGATCGTGACTCGCGGTCTCGCGTACGCCGGCATCGGCGCGCTCTGTGTCGGCGCTCTCGCGGTGATCGGCCTTGGCGTCCTGTGGCGACCGGGCCGCTCCAGATAACCCTCTAGCCCGCGGACATGTCAGGGACGAAAGACCGAACCGGTCCGCTCCAGGGCACCCTCCACCACGGGAAGCGCGCCCTTACGCACCGCCTTCACCAAGGTCGCGTGATCGGCCTCGGTCTGGTCCGCGTACGCCCGGGCGAACCGCGCGAACGCCTGATCCAACTTGTCCTTGCCCCCGACGTAACCCGCAATCATCGATGCTCCGCTCGTGCGCGCGTGCCCCTTGGCCAGCAGGTGACCAACGATGCCCGCGTAGTCGCTCAGCGCGGCTGCGTCGATCGCGTCGAGCGGGATCGTGCCTTTCATATTGCGGAACTGCCGCACGTAGTACTGCAGCTCACCGATTGTGGTCCAGCCCAGGAGCGGGTCGCTCACGGTCTGCAGGGCCTGCTGGTACTCCACAACCCGCTGACCCTGATGCGCGTGCCACGCAGCGTCGCCATGCACGTACTTAGCCAAAACCGAGCGGCGAGCTTGCTTGAGCTGCAGGAAGATCACGTCGTCCGGACTGCTTCCCTCGAGCAGCGCAACGTACGCGCGCAAGCCAACGCTGCCAACCCCGACAACCTTGTGAGCAACGTCGACAAGGGTGTAGCCACCGACCACCCGCCGCCAATGTGACGCCAGGGTGTCAAGGTAGTCGTCCAGCGATTCTGCGACCGCTTCGTTGTCCTGGGAATTCAACCGGGTGATCAACGGTGGATCGTCGATGATGTGTCGTTGCCCGTCCCGCTCCTCGGTGTAGCGAGGAAGCGCACGATCGCTGGTCCGCGAGCGGGCTCGTTTCGCCGAACGTTCGATCTCGTCGCGAAGCGACTTCTCCGTAGCCGTCTCATGGAGCCGGCCGACGTCCAGGCGGTTGTAACTACGCATCAGCAACGGCTGCTCGGCCAGCAACCGGACTTCAGCGCGGTAGGCCGCGATACATGCCAGAACCGAGGCCTGACACTGATCCTCGGATGCCCCATTTTCACGGCCCGCCACCCAGATGCTGGCGACCAACCTGCGCAAATCCCACTCCCAGCAGCCCGGGTGTGCCTCGTCGAAGTCGTTGAGGTCGATCACCAGCTCACCCTCGGGTGAGGCATAGAAGCCGAAGTTGCCAAGATGTGCATCGCCGCAGACAACCGGATTGATACCGGTCGCCGGAAGTCGCGCAACGTCATCTGCCATCACGATCGCGGTGCCGCGCAGGAACCCGTACGGCGAGCTGATCATCCGACCCACCCGTACCGGGATCAGCCAGTCGAGCCGCCCTTCATGCGACTCCTTGATCAGCTGAACTGGATCCGGACGGTCGTCAGCAGCACGCCAGGTACCCAGGCTCTTGCGCGGCACGTCACGCCGGAGCGCGCGGCCCATGGCGTACCGCTCCGCGCGCGAGCTGGGGCGTTTGCGGACCGAGGCGTAGACGTCGCTGTCCGCCGAGGCCAGAACGGTATGGCCGGACGAGCGCACGGTCACGATCTCCTCCTCGCCTCATTTCCCGCCACACTATCGGGCTCGAGCTTTGCCCGTCAGCCGCTGATCGTCAGCTCTAGCTCCTTACCCACAAACGCCGCCAGGTCCGCGGCTGCAGCTTCCACCGCGTCGCGCGACGTCGCCACGACACCTGGGGTCAGCGTTATCTCCATGATCATCTTTTGACCTTGCAGGGTACGCCGCCAGAGTCCGACGTTGGTCTCGGCGAGGATCACACAACCAACGAACAGATCCTCACCCGGCCGATGCGGATGGCCGGTCGCTTGCGGAAAGTTGATCTCCGGATAGCTGAGCGTCAATTCGTCATACAGCGGGATCAGCAGCGCAGCCGAGGACGGTCCGGGCTTTGCCGCTTCAGCGTCGAACCACAACTCCACTCCCTGAACGGTGACGAAGTCCAGCCCGTCCTTGACCGCGTCGACGGCGTCCCGGCACTGGCTGATAGTCAGCGACGACCAGCGGGCCAGGTCCTGAATGCTGGCCGGGCCGTGACCCAGGAAGAATCGGCGGGCGAGTTCAGCGATGTCGCCGGCGGCATCCGCAGAGCGAGGCGCTCGCTCGTCCAGCAGTGCATAGGTCTGTTGAGCACCGCGCATCGGCCCGCTACAGATCACGCTGTCGAGCTCGGCATTCATCACGATGTAGGCCAAGCCAATGCCTTCGCTCGCCAGGCCTCGCTCGGCCAGCGCTCGGGCCAGCTCGGCTCGAGTCCGGTACCGTCCGCCCCGCAGCTCCTCGCTGATGACCGCGGCGCCGAGATCGAGGCTCGCCCGATCCAGACCATGCTGCCGGTAGATCGTCTGGTTGAGCTTCTGCACCCGCGGCGCGGTGACCTGCAGGATCCAGCGGATGTCCTCAGCGGCCACGAAGTGCCAGGTCGGACGCAGGATGTGGGTCCGGAGCAAAGAGCCACGGTCGAACTCGGCCCGGACATCAGCAGCCGTCAGGCCGTCGGTCCGCATGCCAAGCGACCACAGCCCGTGGGCGAACTCCTGCGATTGCACGCACCCCAGTAAGCGGACGACGTCTGTTGCCGTTGGCAGCTCGGCACCGGTCAGTCGTTGGGTCGCCAGCCGGCGCCGGAGCACCTCCCGCCAGATGCGGGCTGAGCCCGTAGCAGCCCAGCGCGGATGCCCTTCGACGACCTCTGGGCGCACGAAACCGTCCATCTCACTCACGATGTCGGGGACACTAGCCAGAGCCGCCGACAAGTTTCGGCCAGGGCTTGAAAACCTAAATTTCGACTCACGGCGCGTCTTTGCCGTTTCTGGCACAGCTGGACTTTTTCTCGCCTAGACTCCCCAGGGCAGGTTTCACCCAGACGCGAGGATGCCCCCCTGCTATGCCTCAAATCCTGATTCGGTCGCATAAGAGTCCGTTCACGGTTGCCGATGCCGACACCACCTATCGGCAGAATCTGATCGGTAATAACACTGGCAACCTGGTTTTCAGCCAGGCTGTGTACCGGCTGCTGTCCACAGCGGACAACGATCTGGAGACCTCGGGGCTCGCCAGAAGCCACCCCAGGGTGATCAACTCTCGTTTCGACCATGTCGTAATCCCGCTGGCCAACGCCTTCCGGTCCACCTACATCGAGACACTCGATGCGTTGAGCAGCCTGATCGAACAGCTGACCATCCCGGTCACGGTGCTGGGCGTGGGAGAGCAAGCGTCTCTCGGGGGCGTCTACAAGGGCGCCGACAGTGTCAAGCCCGCGACGAAGCGATTCGTCAGCGCTGTGTTGGATCACTCGCCCTCCATAGGCGTACGCGGTGAGCGGACCCGGGATTACTTGAATTCCCTCGGCTTCGGCGACGAGCACGTCAAGGTCATCGGCTGCCCGTCGATGTTCATGTACGGGCCCGACCTGAACGTTGAGAAGAAGGTGGAGTCGCTCAACGTCGACTCCGCGATCGCCCTGAACGTGTCGCCCTATGTAGCTGAGATGGGCCCGATCTCCCTTTACGCCGCGGAGCACTTTCCGCACCTGGTGTACATGGCTCAGAACATCCAAACCCTCGAGTTGATGTTGTACGGCAGCTACCCCAAAGGCAAGCGGATGAACGCCGTGGCTGCCAAAGGGGCGCCGATCAACCTGGACCATCCGCTGATTCGATCCGACCGTGTCCGGTTCTTTCTGGATCCCTCGACTTGGTTCGATCATCTGGCGCAGTACGACTTCTCCTTCGGCACCCGGATCCATGGCAACATCGCCGCGCTGCTCGCCGGCACACCGGCCCTGTTGCTCGCCCATGACTCGCGCACGCTCGAGCTCGCCGAGTACCACGAAATCCCGCATCGCACGATCAACAGCATCGAAGCTGACGCGGATGCCATCACGCTGTACGCCGAGTGCGACTGGAACAGGCTGAACAAAGCCCATCCTGATCGCTGGGACACCTTCGCGACGTTCCTGCAAGACCACAACCTGACTCACGTCTATGACGAAGGTCAGAATGCCAGCGCATTCGACGAACGTCTCGCGGCTACGGAGTTCCCGCCTCCGGTACGCACTCTGATGGGCTTCTCACCTGAGGAGCTGTACGAGATGCGGCGCACGGTGACCGATCTCGGCAGAGAGCTGCACGTCGCGTACAACGACCTCAACGCTGCGCCGTGGCTGCGGTCGAAATCTCGCAAGTTCCATCACCGCGCGTGGAACCGAATTGATCGGGCCGTCCGCAGCCTCAGCATGATGGCGTGAGGCTGAGCACCCTCGGTTTCAGATCTTCAGCGCTCGGCATCCACAACGATGGGTCGGCCGAGACCTGTTCCCCAGTCCGGATGTCCTTGACCTCTCCGCCAACCGTGCCGCCGAACCACACGAACGGGATGCCGCGGCGATCGGCGTAGCGGATCTGACGGCCGAACTTTTCCGCACGCGGCGCAACCTCGGTCGGAATCCCGCGGCTCCGCAGCTGCTCGGCGACCTCGATCGCGGTCGCCCGGGTTTCCTCGTTGTCAACTGCGACGAGCACGGCGGTGGGCACCGGCCGCGAAGCACGCAGCATTCCCTTGGCGAGCAGCGGAGCGAGCAGGCGGGTCACCCCGATGGACAGTCCGACGCCCGGATAGCTGATTCGGCCATCACTGGCCAGCGAGTCGTACCGGCCGCCCGAGGAGATGGACCCCCACGACTCGAACCCGACGAGCTCGGTCTCGTAAACAGTGCCGGTGTAGTAATCGAGACCGCGGGCGATCTTGAGGTCGGCGATCAGGCGGCCGGGGACGTACCGGCCCGCTGTGCTGACCACCTCGGTCAGCAGATCGAGGCCCTCGGTGAGCTGATCATGCCGCACACCCAGGCGCTGCACCTGATCGACGAAGGACGCGTCCGCGGAGCGGATCTGAGCCAGCTGCACGCAACGTCGTGCCTGCGCCTCAGTGATCTTGACCTCATTGATCAGCAGCTCGATGACGCGATCTGGGCCAATCTTGTCGATCTTGTCGACCTGCCGTAGCACTGCCCCGGGATCAGCGATTTCCAAGCCCAAATAGAAACCCTGCGCCAGCTTGCGGTTGTTCACCCGCATCAGCACCGGCGGCAGGCCAAGATCAACATGAAGTCGCTCGAGCGCGGCCAAGGTGACCAGTGGCAGCTCGACGTCATGATGCGGTGCCAACCGCTCGGCGTCCACGATGTCGATGTCGGCCTGGGTGAACTCGCGATAGCGACCCTCCTGCGGCCGTTCACCCCGCCACACCTTCTGGATCTGATAGCGCCGGAACGGAAAAGCCAGCTGGTGGGCGTTCTCGAGCACATAGCGGGCGAAGGGCACCGTCAGATCAAAGTGCAGACCAAGATCAGCTTGGCCATTGTCACCATGCAGCCGCTGCACGGTGTAGACCTCTTTGTCGATCTCACCTTGCTTGGCCAGGCGATCCAACGGCTCGACAGCCCGCGTCTCGATCGATCCAAAGCCGTGCAGCTCGAAGGTCTCACGCAGCCGATCCAGCACGAACTGTTCGATGATTCGGGCCTCCGGGGTGTACTCCGGAAAGCCAGACAGCGGCTTAGGGCGACTCACGCTACTCCTTGGACAGTTCCGCCAAATCCTGCAAATACGGGTTGCCAACGCGCTCCCGGGCCATGGTCGTCTGCGGGCCGTGCCCGGGAAGCACCCCGACCGTGTCCGGCAACGGCAGCACCTTCGTACGCAGGCTCTTCAGCATGTCGGCCAGATTTCCGCCTGGCAAGTCAGTTCTACCGATCGAGCCGGCGAACAACACGTCGCCGCTGAAGACCACTGAGTCGACAGCGGAATTGGCCCGATACTCGGTCTGGAACATGGTCGAGCCGGGCGTGTGACCAGGTGCATGAATCGCCCGGAAGATCAGGCCGGCGACGGCAACGTCGGATCCATCGGCGAGTTCGGCTACGTCGTCCGGTTCGGTGAAGCTCGGCGGGTGACCTGTCAAACGTTCCAACAGCAGCCTGGTTTCAATCCCCATAGCCCGCAGCGGGTCGGTCAGTAGCACCCGATCTGCAGGATGCACCCAACAGGCCGACGCGTAGGAGCGGCACAGCGGCGTCACGGAGAACATGTGATCGAGGTGCCCATGAGTGAGCATCACCGCTACCGGCTTGAGTCGGTGCTCCATGATCAACTCAGCGACACCGGCAACCGCATCCATACCTGGATCGATGATGACGCACTCCTCGCCTGGCCCGGCCGCAACCAGGTAGCAGTTGGTTTGCCATGGCCCGGCGGGGAAAGAGGCTATGAGCACACGTTCGAGACTATCGGCACAATCGGGCAGGATTGAGCTATGACCGAACGCGCTGGGCCTGAAGACATGGGCCCGGCCGCCTTCGGGCGGGTCGATTCCGATGGCACCGTCTATGTCCGTACGTCGGCCGGTGAACGAGTCGTCGGCCAGGTGCCCGGAGTCCCAGCTGATGAGGCGCTGGGTTTCTTCACCCGCAGATTTGAGGCACTGGAGCTCGAGGTCTCGCTGCTGGAGCGTCGGATCGCCACCGGGGCCGTATCGCCTGACGATGCCGTCGGTTCGATCAACAAGCTGCGCCCGGCAATCGCCGAAGCCCGAGCTGTCGGCGATCTGGACGGGCTGCAGGCTCGGTTGGAGACATTGTCTCCTCTTATCGCCAATCAGCGGGCCGCTCGCCGGGCCGAACGCGCCCGGCAACAGGAGGAGACCCGGGTGGCGAAGGAAAGGTTCGTGGCCGAGGCCGAGCGCCTCGCCGCCGGGAATGACTGGCGCGGCGGAGTGAACCGCTTCCGCGCTCTCTTGGAGGAGTGGAAGGCGTTACCGCGCCTCGATCGGGCAACCGATGACCAACTGTGGCACCGATTCTCCGGCGCACGCACTACCTACACGCGACGTCGCAAGGCACAGTTCGCCCAGCAGAACGAGCAGCGCGAGGCCGCGCGGGTGATCAAAGAGAAGCTTGTCACCGAGGCCGAGGCGCTGGCCAGCTCCACCGACTGGGGCCCGACAACTGGCGCATACCGTGATCTGATGACGCGCTGGAAGGCGGCTGGGCCGGCTCCACGCGATGTCGATGAGCTGCTGTGGAAGAGGTTCCGCGGAGCGCAGGATCGCTTCTTCATGGCCAAGCAGGCAGCGCTGTCGGAGCAGGACTCCGAACTCAGGGAGAACGCCCAGGCCAAGGAGAAGCTGCTGGCCGAGGCCGAGGCGCTGCTGCCGGTCCGCGATCCTGGCGTTGCCCGGGTGGGCTATCGCGGCATTCTCGATCGGTGGGCAGCCATCGGCAAAGTGCCGCGGGATGCAATCCGGCCACTGGAGTCTCGACTACGCGCGGTCGACAACGCCATCAAGGCTGCCGAAGAGAAGCGCTGGAAGCGCAGCAATCCCGAGGCGAAGGCGCGGGCTGAAGACACTGCGGCCAAGTTGGAGACCCAAATTGCCGCGCTCGAGGCGCGCGCCACGCAGGCGGAAGCTCGAGGCGATCATCGCGCCGCACGTGAAGCTGCTGCCTCAGCTGCCACCTATCGCGAATGGCTCGCTCAGGCTCAGCGCACCGCCAGCGATCTGGGTGGCTGAGCGAAGCGAGCCATCAGACACAGCGAGCGCAGCGAGCGGAGCAATCAGCTCACGATTGCTGGATGCGGTATGCCTCGTACACGGCGGGCACACTGCGTACGGCGCGGAGCACGTGGTCCAGGTGAGTTGGATCCGCGGTTTCGAAGGTGAACTTGGCGCGGCAGATCCGATCCTTGCTGGTGTTCAGGGCTGCGGACAAGATGTTGACGTGCTGATCCGACAGCGCACGCGTGATGTCGGACAGCAGCCGATTTCGGTCCAGGGCCTCGATCTGGATGGCCACGAGGAATGAGCTCCTGGCGTTCGGCGCCCACGCCACCGGAGTGAGACGTTCAGGCTCAGTCTGAAGGCTCGCCGTATTGCTGCAGTCCAGGCGGTGCACCGAGATGCCCGACCCCCGAGTCACGAAGCCCAAAATGTCATCGCCCGGCACCGGCGTACAGCACTTCGCAAGCTTGACCAGCAGGTCACTCGCGCCGGTCACGCGGATCCCACAGTCGATCGCTCCACTGCTGCGCCGCCGGCGACCGGTGATAACCCGATCTTCGCTGATCTCCTCGGCGACCGTTTCGTCGCCACCCTCAACGGCGATCAGCCTGTTGACCACCGACTGCGCCCCGACAGTTCCTTCACCTACCGCGGCGTAGAGCGCGGAGACATCGGCCAGCTTGAAGAAGCCGGCGACTGCGGTGAGGTGTTCGAGCGTCAGCAGTCGCTGCAACGGCAGACCACCCTTGCGGAGCTGTCGCGCCAGCAACTCCTTGCCGGCCTCGATGGACTCCTCGCGACGCTCTCGGGTGAAGAAGTGCCGGATCTTGTTGCGCGCCCTGGGGCTGCGAACGAAGCCGAGCCAATCCCTACTGGGACCCGCGTTCTCGGCTTTGGAGGTAAAGATCTCCACCACGTCGCCGTTCGCAAGGACCGATTCGAGCGAGACCAACCGGCCGTTCACCCGCGCACCGATGGTCTTGTTGCCCACCTCGGTGTGGATCGCGTACGCGAAGTCGATCGGCGTGGAACCCTGCGGCAGCGAGATGACGTCTCCCCGAGGAGTGAAGGCGTACACCTCGTTGGTGTTGATCTCGAAGCGCAGCGAGTCCAAGAACTCCCCGGGATCGGCTGTCTCGCGCTGCCAATCCAGCAGCTGCCTGACCCAGATCAGCTCGCCGGCATCGTCAGCGCCCTTGACCGGCAGGCCATTACTCTTGCCTTCCTTGTACTTCCAGTGAGCTGCTACGCCGTACTCGGCGCGGCGGTGCATGTCGTCGGTTCTGATTTGCAGCTCGACCGGCTTTCCTTCCGGCCCGAGAACCGTGGTGTGCAAGGACTGATACATGTTGAACTTCGGCATCGCGATGTAGTCCTTGAACCGGCCCGGCAGGGGATTCCAGCGGACATGCAGCACGCCGAGTGCTGCGTAGCAGTCGCGGCTGTTCTCGACCAGGATGCGCAGACCGACCAGGTCGTAGATCTCCTGGAAGTCTCGGCCGCGAACCACCATCTTTTGGTAGATCGAGTAGTAGTGCTTCGGCCGTCCCGTGACGGTTGCCTTGATCTTTGCGGCGCGCAGGTCGCTCAGTACATGGTCGGTAACGCGCGAGATGTACTGATCGCGGCTCGGGGCAGCCTCCGCCACCAGCCGGACGATCTCGTCATAGACCTTGGGATGCAGCGTGCCGAAGGCAAGATCCTCCAGCTCCCACTTGATCGTGTTCATGCCGAGCCGGTGAGCTAGCGGGGCGAAGATCTCCAGCGTCTCAGAGGCAATGCGGGATTGCTTGTCAGGCCTGAGATAGTGCAACGTCCGCATGTTGTGCAGCCGATCGGCGAGCTTGATCACCAGCACCCGGATGTCCCGGCTCATCGCCACGACCATCTTGCGGATCGTTTCGGACTTGGCGGACTCCCCGTACTTGACCTTGTCCAGCTTGGTGCAGCCGTCTACGAGGAGCGCAACCTCCTCGCCGAACTCATGGGTCAGCTGGGTAAGCGTGTAGTCGGTGTCTTCGACAGTGTCGTGCAGCAGGGACGCGCAGAGCGTCGCCTCGGTCATGCCCAGCTCGGCGAGGATGGTCGTCACCGCAAGCGGATGGGTGATGTAGGCATCCCCACTCTTACGCGTCTGGCCCGCGTGCAGTCGCTCAGCCGTACGGTACGCCCGCTCGACCAGCCCGAGATCGGCCTTGGCGTGATTGGCGCGGATGATGCGGAAGAGCGGATCGAGCGCCGGTGTTTGAGGCCGACTGGAGCCGAGGCGTGCGATGCGCTGCCGCATCTTGACCCGCTGCTGCTCGGCACCACTACTGATGCGGACCGGGAGGCTTGGGCTCGACTCGCCGGCACCATCAGTTGCGGGCTCGGGAATGATCAGGGCTCGGCGCGGCTCATGGGCGACGTGTCCCCTCGGCCCTGACGGCTTCGCGTCGATAGGCGGCCGAATGGTCGCCCCGTGATCACTCACAGCCGGTTCCTCCTCAGCAGAATGCCATTCTAGACAACGAGTTGCTTCCGCCGACAGAACTCTCCGTTCCGATGCGCCAAGACCGCTGTTTTTCTCGCTTCGCAGCTATCGGTTCCGTCGCCCTGCGCTCACGGCCCGTTGTTCGATCTCCTCCGCCGCCTGGCGTACCACGACGACTTGGTCTCCTCCCTCCAGAGTGGCCACCGTGGGGTCGTAGAAGCGGCGCAGGGTCTTGTTTCGAACGACTGCTATTACCCGTTCGCCGACCACCTCACTCGGAGAGCGGCCGATCTCCTCCTTGGTCACCGGTCGCTCGCTCACTTCCAGGCCTTCGTTACTGGACAACAGGTCCTCGATGATGGCGCCGAGATTGGGGCTGACCGCGGACAGCCCGAGGAGTCGTCCAACGGCTTCCGAGGAGGTCACCACGGCATTCGCACCGGATTGCCGCAGCAGCGAGGCGTTATCGTCCTCGCGGACGGCCACCACGACATTCGCGCTGGGATTCATCTGACGCACCGTGAGCATGACGAGGATCGCTGAATCGTCGCGGTCGACGGTAATGAGCACCTCACGCGCCTTCATGATCTCGGCCCGGCGCAGAATGTCACGGCGGGTTGCGTCACCTTCGATGGCGGCGTAGCCACGGAGGTTCGCATCGGTGATCGCGGACGGTCGGCTGTCGATGATGACGACCTGGGTGGGATTTGTGCCGTTGTTCTGGAGCGTCTCGACTGCACTTCTGCCCTTGGTGCCAAAACCCACGACCACAATGTGATTGCGCATCCGTTTCCTCCAACGTGCGTCTTTGAACATGCGACGGCCATGGTGCGCGAGCACCTCAAGGGTCGTCCCCACCAACAACACCAGAAATGCCACCCGCAATGGGGTAACCACAATCGCGCTCAAGACCCTGGCGTGCGGCGCCACCGGGGTGATGTCCCCGTAGCCGGTGGTGGTGATGGTCACTGTCGCGTAGTAGATCGCGTCGATCAGACCGACGTCGCCGTCGTAGGTGTCGCGGTACGAGGCCCGATCGAGCCACACCAACAAAACCACGATCGACAGCAGCAGCAGAGCCAGCAGGCCGCGACGTAGCAGCTGCACTGCTGGTGACGAGCCACGAGCGGGCAGGCTGACCAGCGCCTCGTCTCTCCAGGACCGACTCGACCCGTTCCGGCGGCGCGCCGGCTCGGTGAGGCTCATGTGCCTACTTCTTCCGCTGGCTGCGCGGTTTGTTCTGTGGCTGGGGGCGCTTGGCTGCTCCGTCGCTATGTGATCGCACGTCCGGCTTGAAGGTCACTTCGACGGGCCTGACGCGTTTGGATCCGTTCCGTACGGCTGCGCTGGCGCCCTCTAGTTCGATGTTGCTCGGCTCGGCGTCCTCGACGCCGCTGGTACGCGGAACCTCGACCGCATCGCTCCGCGACCCGCTCGTAGCCGCGGGGACGGCAGTCGTTGCAGCCGGCGTCGCCACGCGCTCCTTCTGAGTCTCCTTGGCCCGTCGCGCCCGTACTCGCGCCGCCACCTTCTTCATGTCGGGCTCCCTCTCCTTCATCTGCGCCAGAATCGGCGTTGCGATGAAGATTGAGGAGTATGCCCCGGCCACCATGCCGACAAACAGCGCCAGCGCAAGGTCTTTGAGGGGACCCTCTCCCAAGATCACGGCTCCGGCGAAGAGCAAAGCCGCGACCGGCAGGACGCCGATGATCGTGGTGTTGATGGAGCGGACGAGCACCTGATTGACGGCGAGGTTGGCAGCCTCGGAATACGTCCTCGCGGCACTGGACTTCAGATCGCGGACATTCTCACGCACCTTGTCGAACACGACGACGGTGTCGTAGAGCGAGTAACCGAGGATCGTTAG
>Ga0307310_10000441_pt1 | contig 13602 bp, 13 predicted proteins | sample ER_DNA_197_FD_194502 | JGI IMG/M metagenome (GOLD analysis project Ga0307310, IMG submission 194502) | Bulk soil microbial communities from the East River watershed near Crested Butte, Colorado, United States - ER_DNA_197 | ecosystem: Environmental > Terrestrial > Soil > Floodplain | place...
TGAGCGTCAGCGGCTCGAAGTAGAGCCGGTCGGCGGTGTCGTAGTCGGTGGAGACTGTCTCAGGGTTGCAATTGACCATGATCGTCTCGTAGCCGGCCCCGTCGTTGTCAGGTGACGTGGAGAGCGACATCGCTGCGTGCACGCAGGAATAGTCGAACTCGATGCCCTGACCGATGCGGTTCGGCCCGCTACCCAAGATCAACACCGCGGGCCTATCGCGAGGGGCCACCTCTGTTTCCAGGTCGTAGGAGCTGTAGTGGTAGGGAGTCCGGGCAGCGAACTCGGCGGCGCAGGTGTCCACGGTCTTGTACACCGGTCGTACGCCCAACGCCCACCGAACCCCGCGTACCACGTCCTCACTCAAGTGCCGCAGGTCAGCGATCTGGGCGTCGGAGAAACCGTGCCGCTTCGCCGTACGCAACACCTCGACAGTCAGCTCGGGAGTGGACTCGATCATGATCGCGGTTTCTAGCAGCAGCACCAGCTGGTCGACGAACCAAGGATCGATCTTGGTCGCCTGGTGGACCTGCTCCGCAGTGGCGCCCGCGCGGAGGGCCTGCATCACGACATTGAGCCGGCCATCGTGCGGGCGGGCGGCGCGCTGCAGCAGCTCCTCGGCCGACTCGGTGATCTCGGCAATGAAGTCGAATGGTGCCTTGGGATCCTCCAAACTCCGTAAAGCCTTGCCCAGCGCCTCGGTGAAGTTGCGGCCAATGGCCATGGCCTCTCCAACGCTCTTCATGTGAGTGGTGAGGGTGGAGTCCGCCGCAGGGAATTTCTCGAAGGCGAAGCGCGGAACCTTGACGACGACGTAGTCCAGGGTCGGTTCGAAGCTGGCGGGCGTCTGCTGGGTTATGTCGTTCGGAATCTCATCGAGGGTGTAGCCGATGGCCACCTTCGCGGCGATCTTCGCGATAGGAAAACCCGTTGCCTTCGAAGCCAGCGCCGAGGATCGCGACACCCGCGGATTCATCTCGATGACGATCATCCGGCCGTCTGCAGGATCGATTGCGAACTGGATGTTGCAGCCGCCGGTGTCCACCCCGACGGCACGGATGATCGCGATGGCGACGTCGCGCATGCGCTGAAACTCGCGGTCGGTGAGCGTCATCGCGGGAGCGACCGTGATCGAGTCTCCGGTGTGCACCCCCATCGGATCGAGATTCTCGATCGAGCAGACGATCACCACGTTGTCGGCCTTGTCCCGCATGACCTCGAGCTCGTATTCCTTCCAGCCCAAGATCGATTCCTCGATCAACACTTCGGTCGTCGGGCTGGCCGACAGCCCAATGCCGGCCATCCTGCGAAGATCAGCTTCGTCGTGGGCGAAGCCGGAGCCGAGTCCACCCATCGTGAAGCTGGGCCGCACCACCAGCGGGTAGCCAAGATCATCTGCGGCGTCGAGGACATCTTCGATCGAGTGGCAGATCCGGCTCCGGGCCACTTCCGCTGGGCCGCCTGGAACGCCGTGCAGGCTTTCCACAATCGCCTTGAACTGCTCGCGGTTCTCGCCGCGCTGGATGGCCTCAACGGAAGCGCCAATGAGCTCGACCCCGTAGCGCTCGAGTGCGCCGTTCTCGTACAGGGCGACGGCGGTGTTCAGCGCCGTCTGACCGCCAAGCGTGGCCAGCAGCGCATCCGGCCGTTCCTTTGCGATGACCATCTCGACGAAGTCCGGGGTGATCGGTTCGATGTAGGTGGCGTCGGCGAACTCGGGGTCGGTCATGATCGTCGCCGGATTGGAGTTGACCAAGATCACCCTGAAGCCCTCGCTTCGGAGCACCCGGCAGGCCTGCGTGCCGGAATAGTCGAACTCACACGCCTGGCCGATCACGATCGGTCCAGAGCCGATGACCAAGATCGACTCAATGTCGCTACGCCGAGGCATCAGGCGTCGTCCATGAGCGCAACAAAGCGATCAAAGAGGTAGCTGGCATCATGCGGGCCGGCTGCGGCTTCGGGGTGGTATTGCACCGAAAAGGCCACCAGCTTGCCGGCCGGATCAGTGAGTTGCAGGCCTTCCACCACGTCGTCGTTGAGGCAGATGTGGCTTACCTGCGCAGTGCCGTACGGCGTCTGATGGTGCTCGCCCGGCGCGGCGTCGACGGCGAACCCGTGATTGTGCGCGGTCACCTCCACCTTGCGGGTCGTCAGATCCATCACCGGCTGGTTGATGCCGCGATGCCCGTAGCCCAGCTTGAACGTGCCCATGCCCAGTGCTCTACCGAAGAGCTGGTTACCGAAGCAGATGCCGAAATACGGAATGCCGGCCGCGAGGACCGACTGCAACAGCTCGACCTGCTGGTTGGCAGCAGCCGGATCGCCTGGACCATTGGAGAAGAACACGCCGTGCGGTTTCCTCGCCTCGATCTCGCCGAGCGTCACGGTGGACGGCACCACATGAACCTCAAGACCCCGCTCCGCCATTCTGACCGGCGTCATCGACTTGATGCCGAGGTCCACCGCCACCACCCGGAATCGTGCTTTCCCATCCGGCCTCACGACGTACGGCCGCACGGTGCTTACGTCGTCCGCGAGATGAGCACTAACCATCGAGGGCTGGGATTTGACCCGCTCCAGTAACGCTGCCGCGCTCGTCTCCGTGCTGGAGACGCCTACCCGCATCGCGCCCCGCTCCCGGATGTGCCGAGTCAAGGCTCGAGTGTCGACTTCGCACATGCCAACGATGCCCTGAGCGCGCAGTTCATGATCAAGATCTCTGCGGGAACGCCAATTGGACGGAATCCGAGCGGGATCGCGCACGACATAGCCGGCGACCCAGATTCTGCTGGACTCGCCATCCTCGTCATTCCAGCCGGTGTTGCCGATGTGCGGCGCTGTTGCGACCACCACCTGGCGGTAGTAGCTGGGGTCGGTCAGGGTCTCCTGATAGCCCGACATGCCGGTCGCGAAGACTGCTTCGCCAAAGGTCTCACCGACGGCGCCAAATGCGCGCCCTTGGAAGCTGCGGCCGTCCTCAAGCACCAGAAGCGCCGGCGGAGGAGACTCAACCACCGAGATTTCCGGGCGCACTGTGGGCTGCGGACATGACCGCCCTCTCCTGCCTCAAGGGACCGGACTCAAAGGTTTGTAGGCCGCATCAGAGGTTATCAGCGAATTCACTTGCTGCCAGACAGGTTGGCTCGCCCGTTTCTGTGGCGGGCTCGCCGCGGGATCCCAGATTGACTGGGCGTATGCGGAGTCTCCGAGGGGATGGGTGCCGCCGGCGTTGACCAGGTAGATGCGATGGCGAGGTGATCGCCATAGCCAGGTGCCGGGTTCGGGTTGGCGGACCTGCCATCCACCGTGAGTTCTGAGCCGGTGATGGCGGCGCACGAGGGGGCCGAGGTTGCCGATCCTGGTTTGGCCCGGCGGCCCGCCCCGGTCCGGGCTGAGGTAGGGAATGGTGTGATCGACATCGATGGCACGGCTCACTCCGGCGGCGTATGGGAATACATCAGCCGGGTAACGCAGCAGGAGCTGTTCACGCAGAGTTGCCGGGATTTCGTAGCAATCGACTGGGATGTGACCGGCCGGCAGATCGATCACCGGTTTCACGTTGATCGTGCAGCGCTCCCCGAGCAGCATCTGCAGTCGGCTCAGCAGCACCGGACCGACGTTTTCGACCCGGGCGATACCGCTGCCAGCGGTGACCGCTTCGGCGCTGAGGTGCACATAGACCACGCCACGGGGCCGCGCCCGATCCGGATCAAACGGCGGCGGCATGATCTGTAGCGAGCGATGCGTCGGCTCCCCGGATGGGGCCGGATCATCGGGTTCGGCGGGTCCGTCCCAGTCATCGTCTTGGTGCTGGCAGAGCAGGTGGAGGGCTTGGGCGGGTTGAGCCAGAATCCCGATCGCTTTCGAACGGCGCACCTCAACTTCATCGGTATCACCCTGCCGGGCGAGAATGTCCGCGATCCGATCAATGGTGGCTTTGAACCAGATCGCATCGCCTGCTGCGGCGCGGGCAATGATCAGTTTCAGCCCGTGCTCACTGCTGCGGCCGAGGCGGACGAACCGTTCCTGCGCCGCCGCGGCTGCCTGCTGCTCAGCGCCGGCCGGGTCGGCCTGATAGATGGCGGCCTCCAGCAGGGTTTGCAGTCGCCCCCAGGACACCGCACCTAAGGCTGGAGCGATCTGTTGATCGACCCAGCCGGCTTGCTTGACGGTGAGATGCCGCGTCGCTGCGGCGATGCCACGTGCCTGATGGGCCGGCACCCGCCCCGCCGGGGCGGCCGTCCACGTCAGCGGCAGCCGATGCCGCAAGTCCAACGCGTCAGCCATCAAGCGCGAGGCTGATCCGTCCGACATCCGCAGCACGCAGCCCAACTCAGCGGCAGCGAAATCCCCGACGGTTGGCGTGCCGTCCCCGCCCAGCCGGACGGGGCGTTCGGTGCCCGGCAACCGGCTGTCAGCAATAGCCTCGCCGGGATGCAGATCGGCCCAATGAGCGGCGATTTGGAGTCGTCGAGTCTCGGCAATGATCAGGGCGTGCTCGTTGGCCTCAGCCGCGGCGAGCGTCCTCGCGACATCCAACTCCACTAGATCATTTTCGAACACATATTCAATATAGAGATGGGTGCCGACGCTCTCGCGGACATTCGACCGCATGGCGAACACGGACAACACAAGACCAATTCGGACAACACCTCCTCGTCCGTTCTAGATCACCAGGGGCGATGGAGACTGAAGTCTGAGTGAAACAGAGCCTCGGCGATCTCGAACCTATTTCACCGCCCGCGGCCAGATTCGCGATGTGCGTGCGAGCTCGCCCTCAGGCTTGCGACACCCGTCGCGTCAGGTACCTGCGCTCAACGGGGTTCGTCACAAGATCAAGAGCTCGTCGATACGCAAGCTGTGCCTCGCCCATACGTCCGCTACGGCGTAGCAGATCGGCGCGCGCCGCGTGGAACAGGTGATACCGGTCCAGCTCGTCGGCGAGCGGCTCCATCAGGGTGAGCCCAGCATCAGGCCCGTCGGCCATCGCAACCGCTACTGCTCTGTTGAGCTCGATCACTGGTGACGGCCACATCGCCTTGAGGCCGCGGTAGAGGGTCGCGATCTGCGGCCAATCGGTATCTTCGGGTCTTGGTGCACGGGCATGTAGGGCTGCGATCGCTGCCTGTACCTGATAGGGACCAGGCTGCCGCAGCTCGACGGCTGCATCGAGCACCGCGAGGCCCTCGTCGATCATCTCTTGATCCCAGCGAGCGCGGTCCTGATCCTCCAGTAGCACCAGCTCGCCGGTTTCATCCACGCGGGCATCGCGTCGTGAGTGTTGTAGGAGCATCAGCGCGAGCAAGCCCATGGTTTCGGGTTCTCCTGGCATCAGCCGGTCCACCACACGTACCAGCCAGATTGCTTCCGCACAGAGCTCCGCGCGGAGGAGCTCGCCCTCGGTCGAGGTATACCCCTCGTTGAATACGAGATAGAGAACGGCGAGTACGCCACTCAGGCGTTCGGGCAAGAGCTCACGCGGCGGTACCCGGTACGGGATTCCCGCGGCCTTGATCTTGCGCTTGGCTCGGACCAAACGCTGCTGTACCGCCGGCTCAGTAAGCAGAAAGGCACGAGCGATCTCGCGCGAGGACAGTCCTCCAACTGTGCGGAGGGTCAGCGCGATCCGCGCCTCCATCGGAAGGGCGGGATGACAACAGGTGAAGATCAGTCGAAGACGCTCGTCGGGAATCTGCTGCACGTCGTCTCCCAACCCTTCGAGCGCGCGTAGCTCCTCGGCCTCCCCCGCCTTGACCGCTCCGACGCGTTCGCGTCGCAGTCGATCAATCGCCTTGTTGCGTGCGGTGAGAATGATCCATCCCGCCGGGTTGTCCGGAATTCCCCGCGTCGGCCAGGTGCGCAAGGCCTGCACGAATGCATCTTGGACCGCCTCTTCAGCGAGATCGAAGCTGCCGGTCGCTCGAATCAGGGCCGCGACCGCCCGTCCGGCCTCGCGGCGGAACAGGAGGTCGAGGTCCTGACGTGTGTCGACCGTGGCGTCAGCCTTCCGGTCGGGCGGGGAAATCCTGAACCGGGCGCAGCTCGATCGTGCCGAACGACGCGCCGGGACAGCGGGCAGCTGCTTCTATCGCCTCGTCGAGGTTCGCGACCTCGAGAAGGTAATAGCCCCCGAGTTGCTCCTTCGTCTCCGCGAAGGGTCCATCTGTGACAACGGGTTTGCCATCGGGCGCCCGCACGGTTGTCGCCGTCGAGGTCACCTGCAGCGCATCTCCGGCCACGTACCAGCCCTTTTCAGTGAGCCAGTCGCCATAGTCGTACCAGACCTTTACCTGGGCGTCTCGCTCCTCCGGCGTCGCGTTCGCTCCGTACGACTCCATCGCCGCCTCGTCGCCGTAGATCAGCAGCAGATAGTTCATGCACACTCCTTTACGTCCCGATGGGCGGTCTGCACCGCCCTCCCAACCTTCTAAACGATTGCGCCAGCCATTCCTCGACCGATCGCACCAGGAAGCTGGCAGCATTTCTGCCCACGAGCTTCACAATCTCAGAAAGGAATGGATCGCCGCGGCCGTGTGATCCGATCCCGCCCCAAGCCATAGCAGGTGAGTAGGCGTATCCACCTCCACAAGCGTTGCGAGCTGCATCGTAGTCGCCAGATGTTCGGCGTGGTCGAAACTCACCGCGCCATCGTTTCGGCTGGCCAGGATCAACGTCGGCTGCGCAACGTTGTCAGTAACGTCGGTAGGCGCACGAAGATCAACCAGGAAACCACGGCTGGACTGGCAGCGCAGCAGGAAGTCGACGATCTTTCCAGCATCTGGCCCTAGCCGGCGCACCGCCTCCGCGCCGTCGAGGGTGGTGAGATTGGCGACGATGCCTGGCAGGTGCTTTTCAGGAGCTTGCCGGAGCATGCGGTGCACTGTCCCCCAGGTCGCGCGTTCCACGCCGGGCGCGTAGACGGTGTACGCGATGCGGCGGCCGCGCCGATCCGGCCAGGGCCTGAAGCTGGTCGGGCACATCAAGATCACGCGGGACACCAGCTCTGGGTAGAACGCGGCCATGGTGAGCGCAGTCCGGGCGCCGACTGAGATGCCGAGCACAGTGATGTCGCGCAGTCCTAGCCGACGGCACAAACTGGCCAGACGAACGACGAACTCTGGAGCCGAGGGCCCAGCGCCAAGAGCCGTTCGGCCGTATCCGGGCCGAGAGGCCACAACCACCGAGTAGTCCGCATCCAGAAAGGTCTCCTCTCCGAATCGGCAGCGTGCGGACATGTGCCCACCATGCAAGATCAACACCGTGGCCTCCCCGCGACGCTCCAGCCGGTACTCGAGCACCCGCCCATCGATGCTGATCACTCTCATCGTGGATGGCCGTGTTCGGCAAAGAAGCGCACCATCTCTGCGCTGGCGTCCGGGCCAAGCGGATCGGTGTAGGAGCAGCCGGGGGCACCGCCGAACCAGGCATGCCCAGCACCGTGCACGATCCACTGCTCCAGAAGCTCTCCGGCTTCGCCTGAATAGGTCGTCCGGGTATATCTGTGGCCGCCGGGTACGTCCCCGTGTGTCACGCCCACACCGTCAGCTGCGGTGAGCGCGCCGGAAACGCCGAGCCGCTGCTGACGGATGTGGCTCGCGTTGACCACGTTGACGATCTCGTCGCGATCACCGTGAAAGACAATGAGGGGAATTCTCAATTGCGCGTCTCGCGATGGCGCACTCGCCCCTCGCATGAGCGCAAATGCCGATGGAACGTCGTGCGCAACGCCGTACGGCAACCCGGAATGCACGCCCGCGGCAGCGTACAGGTGGGGATAGGTTGCAGCCATAACGACCGCCATGGCAGCGCCAGCCGAGAAGCCGACAATGAAGACCCGGTCTGGATCGGCCTCGTAGTCACTGATGACCTGTTCGGTGATACCTGCGATCAGAGCGGGCTCGCCAGTGCCGGTGCGCTGGTCCTGCGGGCGGAACCAATTCCAGTACCGCATGGGATTTGCCCGGGCATCCTGCTCGGGATAAACGACTAGAAAGTGATGCACATCCGCGAGTTGATTCATGCCAGTCCCGGCCGCGTAGTCGAGCACGGGCTGCGTCCCACCGTGGAGCATCACCATGACGGGGACACCTTGGGCGGAGCAATCAGGCGGAACGTAGACCTTGTATCGCCTGGCACCCGAGTCGTTTGCATACGTCTTGTGGAGAAGGACGCCTGCCCCCAGACTGCCTGGTGGCGGTGCTTGCTGGGAGCGCATAGGTGGATTCTGCAGGGGAATCCGCAGGTTCTGGGACGCGCCGAACGACCGCGGAAGTGCCTTCGCCACTCGGCTCAAAGGGTTCTGCCGGCCGACGTCTGTCGAGGAACCCAGCTTGGGAAGCGGGAATGCTGACGAGGCCCGGCCTGAGCCGGGCATTGGGTACGGCGCAGAGGCCGACCCGAGCGTCCGCTGGATGAGTTGTGTTGCTTCGGCAAGTCGCCCGGCCTTGGTGAGGTTGAGCGCTTGAACCATTCCGTCCTGATCGAGACCAATCATGGGCGTGCTCCTCTCCTTCGTCGCCAACATGGCAGGTTGCGCTGACGTTGCGGTCCGATGTGGACCGACAACTAGCTGGGGGTAGTTATCGAATGCGATCCCGTAGTGCGGCCTTCACTGCGGCACTTGCCCGGAAGGCGCCTAACACCTCGACCGATTCGATCGTCGCGAGCGCCAGCTCGGGAGTTACGTCATCGGCAATCGTGGCCAGACCGAGGACACGAATCTGCAGATGACGGCCAGCCGCAGAGGCGTCCTCGAGCTGCTGACGGGTGTAGTTCTCCAGGCCCAACACGATCGTCTTGCGTTCGACAGTTCGCTGCAGGGCATCAGCATGAACGGCGAGCTGAGCGCGCGCTGCGGTGCGAAGAAAGTCGGTTCGATTCGCGTAGAACCCCTCCTGCACGAGCAGGTCGATCTGGCCGAGATCGACCAGGCCGAGGTTGAGCGTGATCTTTTCAGTCTTCTCGGCCTCGGCCACAACACCATCCTGCCACCATCCCATGGGATGGTCAAGCGCCAAGACTCGACATGTGATTGAGTGCCCTGCATGGCCGACTACTCCTCGAACGACTTCACCATCCGCCCGATAGGTTGCGTCGAGAGTCCGCTCGTCTCGACAGCAGATGCGCCGCGGCAAGGAGATGAAGGCGCGCCCGACGCGTACCTGGTGTTGGATCCCGATCTCCAAGCCGGCCTGAACGGCATCGCCGTCGGGGACGAGCTCATCGTGCTGAGCTGGTTGCACGAGGCCGACCGCAGCAGCTTGACCGTACATCCGCGAGGAGACCTGAAGCGGCCAGAGCAGGGCGTCTTCAGCACCCGAGCCCCGAGCAGACCCAACCCGATCGGCCTGCATCGGGTACGCCTCCTCGGCATCGATGGGCCACGCCTGCATGTCAGCGGCCTCGAGGCGATCGACGGCACGCCGATCGTCGACCTCAAACCCGTCCTCGGCACCATCGAGGAGCGGTAGGCAAGGAGGAGGCAGGCTTGAGTGCATGTAGCTCGCAATCCTGGGAGGAATCGTGTCCGTATCTATCTGCAGTACCTGTGCCGTCGAGCAGGCCGACAGCGGCGAGGCAGTCATTGTCTGTGCGATCTGCAGCGACGAACGTCAGTATGTGCGGCCCACCGGCCAGCGGTGGACCACCTTGGACGAGCTTGCCGCTGCTGGGCACCGGGGGACGGTTGCCGAGGTTGAGCCAGGGTTGTATGGCATCACGATCGAGCCGTCGGTCGGGATCGGCCAGCGAGCATTGCTTGTCCGAACGACATCGGGCAACCTGCTGTGGGATGCCACCGGATACATCGACGATGATTTGGTCGCGGCGGTTGCTGAGGTGGGTGGGCTCGCTGCGGTCGCGGCCAGCCATCCACACATGTTCGGTGTTCAGGTCGAATGGTCGCACCGATTCGGCAACGTTCCGGTCTATGTGCAGGCCGCCGACCGGGAGTGGCTGCAGCGGGACGACCCAGTGGTAACGATTTGGGAAGAGAAGACAGAGGTGCTGCCCGGAGTTGTGCTCCATCGAATCGGGGGCCACTTCCCAGGCAGCGCGATCACTCACTTTATGGGAGCTGACGGTCGCGGTGTGCTGTTGAGCGGTGACACCATCGCCGGCACTCCGGATGAGCACTGGGTCTCGTTCATGCGAAGCTTCCCGAACAAGATTCCCCTGTCGGCGGCCGTTGTGGCGAAGGTGGCTGACCGGGTGCTGGAACTCGAGTTCGACCGGCTCTATGACAACTTCGGAGGACAGGTTTTCGGTGACGCCGCCTCGTGGGTGCGCCGATCCGCCGACCGCTACATCGCGTGGGTCCGAGGAGACTTCGATCACCTCACCGGGTGATGAGTCGGGCGTGCCTTTCGGCGTCAGCCAACCTTGGAGGTCGCGATCGCCCGCAGCACGCCGTTGACGAACGCGGGCGAGTCATCGGTGGACAGCTCGGAGACAAGTTGGACCGCTTCAGCGACGGCAACCGCATCGGGTGCCTCGCCGTAGTCGATCTCGAATACTGCGATCCGCAGCGCGCACCGATCGACCCGAGGTATTCGCCGCAAAGTCCAGCCGGGGGCCAAGCAGGCGCTGATCCGCGCGTCGATCTCCTTAGCATGCGCGGCCACCCCGCGGACGATTTCAGCCGTGTACGCGCGTACCGGCGGATCGGCCGTAGTCGCCCGATCCTCAAGCGTCCCGATGGGGTCCACATCGCGCAGCTCGGACTCGAACAAGATGTCCAGCGCCCGTTTGCGCGCCTTGCTACGTGTCGAACTGCCGCCCATGATCAACTGCCGACGCGACTCAGGTATTCACCGCTTCTGGTATCGACCTTGACCTTCTCGCCGGTGGTCAAGAAGAGCGGAACCTGGATCTGCAGACCGGTTTCAACGGTTGCCGGCTTCGTGCCGCCGGTGCTGCGGTCACCTTGTAGACCGGGCTCGGTATAGGTGACCACCAGCTCGACCGAGGCCGGCAACTCGACGTAGAGCGGGTTGCCCTCATGCAGGGCAACTGTTGCCACCTGCTCCTCGAGCAGGTAGCTCTTCGCATCGCCGACGGTCTCGTCCGGAATGGTCAGCTGGTCGTAGGTGCTGGTGTCCATGAACACGAAACCGGAACCGTCGTGGTAGAGGTACTGCATGTCGCGCCGGTCAACGTTGGCCGTGTCGACCTTGGTGTCGGCGTTGAAGGTCTTGTCGACGACCTTGCCGGAGAGCACATGCTTGAGCTTGGTACGTACCACGGTGTTGCCTTTGCCGGGCTTGTGATGCTGGAACCAGACCACGGACCAGAGCTGTCCGTCCAGGTCCAACACCATGCCGTTCTTCAGATCGTTCGTTGACGCCACGCGCCCGCCTACCCTTCTTCTTTTCTATCTTTGTTGAGCTGCTTGCACCCTCTGATTGGCAGCGGCCCAGTTTAGACACACGAGCCTCAATCAAACGATGCTGAAACCCGGGCTGAGAGTGGCCCGCCCGGTGAGCGCCAACATCAGCTCGACGCCTCGACCACGGAGCACTGCCGCTGTGGCGGCAACGCTGGCGACCTCGCCGAGCACTTGATCACTGAATTCGGGCGGTTCGATGTCTGGTACAGCGGCCGCAATGTCCAAGCTGTGTACCACCAGCTCGAAGGTGCGCGTAGAAAGGTAGTTCTCGAGGCGCATGCCGCCTGCTCCGGTATGAATGAGCGGATTGCCGGCAGATTCCACCAGTTCGAGTACCCGGTGTGCGAGCGCGTCAACGAACTGAGCGGGATTCTCGCCGAGAGCAAGGCCCGCCTGACGTCCCCGGTCGGCTACGGCCGCATTGTCGAGACCGGCGACAGTCACGTAGTACGCGGCCGGGCTGGGGACTTCCTCAGTTTCCGCCGGCTGATCCAGGTAGGTCTGCACCGTCACCAGTGACCGCGAGGTGTGCCCGACGAGGGAACGCAGATCCCACTCCCCTAGTCCGGGGCCGTTCCAACGATCATCGGGAATACGAGGCACCAGATCAGCAAAGGTCCGAGCTGCCTCCGCGAAGGTTTCCCGGACGTTGAGTTCTCCCCACGCTTCGATCATGGCTGACATTATTGCTGGCGGGCTCGCAGCGGCTACCGTGCAACGGCAACGTACGCGGCCCGCAGCAGATCCTCCTCCGGGGCGGCAAGAATCTCCGCACTCGCCAGCCCATTCAAGATCACAAACCGCAGCGTCGAGCCGCGGGCCTTCTTGTCCAGCGCCATCGTGTGCAAAAGATCATCGAAGGCGTCGGCAGGATAGGTCGTCGGCAATCCGACACCCGACAGCACGGCTCGATGCCGTACGGCCGTCTCATGATCGAGGCGGCCGGCAAGCCGGGCCAGCTCGGCGGCGTACACCATGCCGACGCTGATGGCGTCGCCGTGCCGCCAGCCGAAGTGTTCTCGACGCTCGATCGCGTGACCGATGGTGTGGCCGTAGTTGAGCAGCTCCCGGCCGACCGATGATCCGGTGGAGGTGCTTTCCCGAAAGTCAGCAGTCACGACGCGTGCCTTGACCGACACGGCTCGCACCACCAGCTCACGGAGCATCAGGGCATCGTGGCGGACCGCGGCGGCGGGATCGGACTCGATCATGGTCAAGATCTCCGGGTCGGCGATGAAGCCGCATTTGATCACCTCCGCCAGACCGGCAATCAGGTCTGGCGCGGGCAACGTCGCCAACGCTGCAAGATCACAGATCACCCCGACCGGCTCGTAGAAGCAGCCAACCAGGTTCTTGCCCTCTGCGGTGTTGATCCCGGTCTTGCCTCCGACCGCGGCGTCCACCATGCCCAGCAGAGTGGTCGGCACCATGATCAGTCGTACGCCGCGCAGCCAGGTCGCGGCCACGAAACCGGCCAGATCGGTTGTCGCACCACCGCCGAGGCCGACGACCGCATCGGAGCGGGTAAAGCCCGCGTTGCCCAGAATCGACCAGCAACGTTCTGCGACGGCGACGCTCTTCGCCGCCTCGCCGTCCGGCACATCGACGCGAACCGGCTCGAGCCCGGCTGCGATCAGCTGGTGCGCCACCTGCTCTGCCGTCTTGATCATGGTCGGCGGATGCAGCACTGCGGCCCGCTGGACGCCCGGGCCCAGCAGCTCGGGCACCTCGGCCAGCAGCCCGTACCCGACCAGCACGTCATACTCTCGCTCTGCCCGCACTGCGATCCGGGCCGGTTCAGTGCTGGGCAACATGGGCGCTCATGATCATTTCGACGATTTCGGTGGGGGTCGTGTGATTGGTGTCGATGACCTCGGTGGCCACCTGGCGATAAAGCTGAGCTCTCTCGTTGAGCAGTTTGAGCAACTGGCCGCGGACGTTGCCGAGAAGCAGCGGTCGCGCCGTATCCAGGCCTATACGTTTCACCGACTGGGCGAGACCGACCTGCAGCCAGACCACTCGATGACCATGCAGTGCCGCCCGCGTTGCCGCCGACAACACCGCACCTCCACCGAGTGACAAGACACCGGGTAGCGGCAGCAGTTCGGCCGTTAGCTGCTCTTCCAGGATGCGGAAAGCAGACTCCCCGTCGTCGGTGAAGATGTCAGAGATCGACTTTCCGGTCCGCTCGACAATGACGGGGTCGACATCCCGGA
>Ga0307310_10000443_pt1 | contig 13592 bp, 16 predicted proteins | sample ER_DNA_197_FD_194502 | JGI IMG/M metagenome (GOLD analysis project Ga0307310, IMG submission 194502) | Bulk soil microbial communities from the East River watershed near Crested Butte, Colorado, United States - ER_DNA_197 | ecosystem: Environmental > Terrestrial > Soil > Floodplain | place...
GCGCGATCCAGCGCTTCATCGAAGACCCGCTCGCCGACTACGTCCTCGGCCGCTCGATCGAGCCGGGCTCGACGATTCTCGTCAGCCGCAAGCTGAACGAGGACGGCGAGCCGGGCGAAGAGGTCGACATCACCTTCATCCCCGGCAATGTCACGCCTGAACAGGTCACCGTTCCGCCGGAGAGCGGTCCGACGGAGGAGCCGGTCGACTAAAGCGATTAGGAGGTGCCTGGCACGCGCAGCGTGCCAGGCACCCGACGTTCAGTAACGGCCGCCGACAGCGGCCGTTCGCGTTCAAGAGAGAAGTGCCGCGGAGGTCGAGCTGCGGCCTCCCTCGCCCCCGCGGCTCTCTCACGGTGGGACGGACTTTCCGCGTCCGCTTCCCCCGGAACGGTGAAGCGGTGAGCTGAACCACCTGAAAGGGGAGGAATCAAGCGTCGACACTCGGCCAGAGTGCTGAACAGACGGCACTCCAGACGGGCCCCGATGCGGCGGGGGCCCGCAGCACTTCCCCGAAGTAGTCCCCCCAGATAGTCCCCCTCGGAACAAGCGGCCCCCTGCGGCGGGGGCCGCTTCTTTTAGCCGGAGAAGAAGCTGCGCTTCTTCTCCGGGATCGGGCGCGTCGTTGCGGGATGGGCATGTGGCTACGGCGAGATCGCGGTGTCTCGCCTTCGCCGGCCGCTCGTGTTCATCCAAGAACCCTTGCGTAAGCCGTGACAGAGGCGTCCGAGTGCGGCCGTAGGCTGGAGGAGTGGCGAAACCAGCCGTGCAATTTGCGTGCATCGAGTGCGGGTACTCGTCCGGCCGCTGGTTCGGGAAGTGCCCCGGCTGCAACGCGTTCGGCACGCTCGTCGAAGAGGTCATCGGGAAGGTCGTGGGAGCGAAGGCGCCGCCGAAGCCGCTGCTGCGCCTCGTCGACGTGGAAGTCGAGGAAGCGCGGCGCATCTCGACCGGCGTCCCCGAGCTCGACCGCGTGCTCGGCGGGGGTCTCGTCCCCGCGTCGCTCGTGCTGGTCGGCGGCGAGCCCGGCGTCGGCAAGTCGACGCTCCTGCTGACGGCGCTCCAGTTGATGAGCCGCGACCGGCGAACGCTTCTGATCACCGGCGAGGAGTCGGTCGCGCAGGTGAAGCTCCGCGCCGAGCGGCTCGGCGGCGCGGCGAACGTCGAGATCCTCGCCGAGACCGAGCTCGACATCGTCTGCGAGACGCTCATCGCGGAGCGGCCCGAGGTGTGCGTGATCGACTCGGTGCAGACGCTCTACTCCGCGGAGCTGGGCTCGGCGCCTGGTTCCGTGGCGCAGGTGCGCGAGGCGGCGTCGCGTCTGCTGCGTGTCGCGAAGGAGAACGGCGTCGCCACGATCCTCGTCGGCCACGTGACGAAGGACGGCTCGGTTGCCGGCCCCCGCGTGCTCGAGCATCTCGTCGACTGCGTGCTCCAGTTCGAAGGCGACCGCTACCGCGCGCACCGCGTGCTGCGCGCCGTCAAGAACCGCTTCGGCTCGACGAACGAGCTCGGCGTCTTCGAGATGACCGGTGCCGGTCTCGTCGGTGTGCCCGACCCGTCGGAGGTCTTCGGACGCACGGTCGACGGCGAGCCCGGCGCCGCCGTCGCGTGCGCGCTCGAAGGCACCCGGCCGATCCTGCTCGAGATCCAGGCGCTCGTCGCGCAGACCGACCTCGCCATGCCGCGCCGCGTCGCGACCGGCGTCGACCCGAAGCGGCTCGCGATGATCGTCGCCGTCCTTGCGCGCCATGCCGGCATCCCGCTCGGCCAGGCGGACGTCTTCGTCAACGTCGCCGGTGGCGTGCGGATCGACGAGCCCGGCGCTGATCTCGCCGTCGCGCTCGCGATCGCCTCGGCCGCCCGCCGGCAGCCGGTGCGGGCCCGGACTGCCTGCTTCGGCGAGATCGGCCTCACCGGGCGCCTGCGCGAGGCCACACAAGCCGACAGGCGCCTCGAGGAATGCGCCAAGCTCGGGCTCTCGGCCGTCGTCGCGCCGGAGGGAACCCCGAGTCGTGGCACACTGAAGGTCGTCCAGGCGGAGACCCTCCGTCAGGCGATCAAGGCCGGACTCGATGCCGAACGATCCGAAGGAGAAGACTGAGCGGCTGAGCACCGAGCTCGGCTTCACGCGCTCGCCCTCCGACGACGACCCGCGCCGCGATCCGAAGCTGCTCGCGGCGATCGAGACGATCGCCCCCGGAACGCCGATCCGCCAGGCGGTCGACGACGTCATCCGCTCCCACGAGGGTGCGCTGATCGTGATCGGGGACCCGGGCGAGCTCGCCTTCCTCTACTCGGGCGGCATCCGCCTCGACGCGCCGTTCCGGCCGCAGCTCCTGTACGAGCTCGCGAAGATGGACGGCGCGATCATCGTCGACGGTGCGATCAAGCGGCTCGCGTGGGCGAACGTGCAGCTGATGCCCGACTCGACGATCCCGTCCGAAGAGACGGGCACCCGTCATCGCACCGCCGAGCGCGTCGCGAAGCAGACGGGCGCGCTCGTCGTCTCGGTCTCGCAGCAGCGGGAGACGGTCACGGTCTTCGTCGGCCCTGCGCGGTACCAGCTCGATCCCGTCGCCGACGTCCTCGCGAAGACGAACCAGGCGCTCGGCACGCTCGAGACCTACCGGCAGCGCCTCGAGCAGGTGCTGACCCGCCTGACCGCGCTCGAGTTCCAGAATGCCGTCGTCCTCGACGACGTGCTCGTCACGCTTCAGCGCGCCGAGATGACCTCCCGGATGGCGGAGCGGATCAAGCGCGACTGCGTCGAGCTCGGGAGCGAGGGACGGTTGATCCGGCTCCAGCTCGAGGAGCTCGTCGGCAACGTCCCAGCCGACCGGGACGCGATCGTCCGCGACTACCACGCCGTCTCGGCGGGCGCCGAGGCGACGCTTGCGCTCGAGGGCCTGCGCGCGCTCCGCTACCCGGATCTGCTCGAGTTCGACCGGCTCGTCGAGCTGCTCGGCTACCCCCGCGGCTCGAGCCCGCTCGACACGTCGGTGCAGCCGCGCGGCTACCGGGTCCTCTCGCACATTCCGCGGGTGCCGGATCACGTCGTCCGCCGGGTCGTCGCCGACTTCGGCTCCCTCGACACGGTCGTGCGTGCCTCCCAGCGCGATCTGGAGGCCGTGGAGGGCGTCGGCGCCGTCCGGGCGCGCGAGATCCGGGAGGGGCTCCGGCGGCTCCAGGAGCACAATCTGGTGGACCGCTATCTCCAGTTGTAGCCCGTAAAAGGCCAAAACCTTCGCGTTTCCAAGGCTTTTTTGCTAGAATGGCCTTTCTTGAGCCGACGCCACCTCGCGTCGGCTCTTTTTGGCGGCAAGCGTCGAGCGAGAGGGGAGGACCGGCTTGTACAAGGTCGGCGACAAGGTGGTGTATCCGCACCACGGTGCCGGGACGGTGGTCAAGAAGGAGTCGCGCGAGGTCCTGGGACAGAAGCGCGACTACCTGACGATCAAGATCCTGCACAACGACATGACCGTGCAGGTCCCGTGCGAGAACGCCGACCAGGTCGGCCTCAGGCGGGTCATCGGCGAGAAGGAAGTCGGCGTCGTGCTGAAGGCACTGACGGGCGGCTCGACCGAGATGCCGAAGAACTGGAATCGCCGTTTCAAGCACAACCGGGACAAGATGAAGACGGGCGACGTGCTGGAGCTTGCCGAGGTCGTGCGCAACCTCGCGCTCCGCGATCACGAGAAGGGCCTGTCGACCGGCGAGAAGCAGATGTTCGTGAAGGCGAAGAAGATCCTCGCCTCCGAGCTGATGTACGCCAAGAACATGGACGAGGACGAGTGTGCCGAGTGGCTCGAGGAAGTCCTCTCCGAAGGCTCCACCGGCAAGAAGAAGACGACGGCTTCGAAGAAGAAGGCCGTCGCCGCGACGGCGTAAGCGGGTCGTGTCGGTCTGGGCGATCCTCGTCGCCGCCGGGCGCGGTACGAGGCTCGGCCTGGAGCAGCCCAAGGCGTTCGCGAAGCTCGGCGAGGATCCGCTCCTCGCCGAGCCTCTGCGCCGCCTCGACGAGTCCGACTGGATCGACGCGATCGTGATCGTCGCGCCGCCGGGCTGGGAAGAGCCGGCGATCCTGCTTGCCGAGGAGCTCGCGTGCAGCAAGGTGCACTCGTGCGTCGCGGGTGGTGAGACACGTGCCGGTTCCGTGCGCGCCGGCCTCGCCGAAGTGCCCGAGGACGCGGTCGTCGTGCTCGTGCACGACGCCGCGCGGCCGCTCGTCACGGACGACGTGATCGAGCGCGTGCTCGCGCCGCTCGCGGACGGCTGGGACGGCGCGGTGCCCGGGCTGCCGCTCGCCGACACGCTGAAGCGGGTGGGCCGTGACGGTCGCGTCGAGGAGACCGTGTCTCGCGACGGCCTGCGGGCGGTACAGACGCCGCAGGCGTTTCCCGCCGACCTGCTCCGGCGTGCCGTCGAGAACGGCGGCGAGGCGACCGATTGTGCGAGCCTCGTCGAGGCGGCCGGCGGCCGCGTCAAGGTCGTCGAGGGCGATCCGCGGCTCCTGAAGGTCACGACGACCGACGACCTCGCGAAGATCGCTTCGTGGCTGTGACCGCTGTGGTCTTCGACGTCGGCGAGACGCTCGTCGACGAGACGAAGAACTGGGAGCACGTCGCCGACGCGTGTGGCGTCCCGCGCTTCACGTTGATGGCCCTCGTCGGTGCGACGGCAGCGCGCGGAGAGTCCCCAAGGGTCGTGCGCGAGTGGCTCGACATCGACCCGCCGCGAGTCGCGTTCCTCAACGACGAGTTCTATCCGGACGCGGTGCCGTGTCTGCAGCGGCTCAAGGAGCGAGGCTTCTTCGTTGGGGCCGTCGGCAACATGGGGATCCAGCACGAAGATCTCGTACGCCCCCACGTCGACTTCGTCTCGTCATCGGAGCGATGGGAGGTGGAGAAGCCGTCACCGGTGTTCTTCGAGCGCGTGCTGGCCGAGACGGGCCGCGCCCCCGAGGAGGTCGCCTACGTGGGCGACCATGTCGTCAACGACATCGAACCGACGCTCGCCGCGGGGATGGTTGCGGTTCACATTCGCAGAGGGCCGTGGGGCTATTTGCTGGAGCCTCCGCCCGACGCAATCAGGATTCGATCGCTCGACGAGCTGCCGGAGGTTCTTCCGTGACAGCCTATCGCGTCGGCACGGGCTTCGACGCGCACGCGTTCGAGGACGGCTTGCCGCTCGTGCTCGGCGGCGTGCTGATCGACAGTCCGCGCGGCATGTCCGGACACTCCGACGGCGACGTGCTCGCGCACGCGCTGACCGACGCCGTGCTCGGTGCGGCAGGCATGGAGGACATCGGCGCGCTCTTTCCGTCCGGCGACCCTGCGCTCGCCGGCGCTGACTCGATCGAGCTGCTGCGCGAGGCGTGGCGTCGCGTGCGAGACGCCGGCTGGGAGCTCGAGAACGCCGATGTCGTGCTGATCGGCGAGGAGCCGCGCCTGGCACCGCACCGAAACGCGATGCGCGCGCGTCTCGCCGACGCATTCGGCGTGGCGCCGGAGCTCGTGGCGGTGCGTGCGACGACGACCGACGGGCTCGGCTTCACCGGGCGGCGAGAAGGGTTGGCTGCGCAGGCCGTCGCCCTGCTGCGACGGTGACCCTCCGCATCGTCACGCAGGCCGAGGGCGATCTCCGCGGCACGATGCCCGAGCTCTGGCCGCTCTTCATGGCCCACGACCCGGTCGTCTCGACGTTCTGGCCGCGGCTCTACGAGGTCTATCCCGACTTCCAGCTCTGGGTCGTTGACGACAAGAAGACGGTCGCGTATGCGTGCACCCTGCCGGTGCAGTGGGACGGCGTGCCCGAGCAGCGCGGCCTCGACTGGGCGATGTCGAACGGCGCAGCCGGCGACCCGACGACGCTTTGCGCCGTCGTCGCCGGGATCGTGCCGGAATACCGAGGCCGCGGACTCGCCGCCGCGATCCTGCGCCGCATGGCAGGCCTCGGCAGGGCCCACGGCCTCGACACGATGATCGCACCTGTGCGCCCCACATGGAAGGACCGCTACCCGCTCACGCCTATCGAGCGGTACATGCTCTGGCGCCGTGACGACGGCCTTCCGTACGACCCGTGGCTCCGGACGCACGAGCGCGTCGGGGCCGAGATCCTCTCGGCGGCGCCGCGCTCGATGACGGTGACCGGTACGCGCGAGGAGTGGGAGGAGTGGACGGGTCTCCAGTTCCCGGAGGAGGGCGACTACGTCGTTCCGGGCGCGCTCGCTCCGGTTCGCTTCGAGCACGGGTCGGGCAGCTACGTCGAGCCGAACGTCTGGATGCAGCACCCGGTGTAGCCTGCCGGCGTGGCGCTCGACAGCTTCACGGTCGTCTTCCTGCTGAACGGGCCGGGCGGTGCGCCGCAGTCGGACGCCGAGCGGGCCGCGACGCAGGATGCCCATCGCTAACTGTCCGATTCGACCCGTACCGTTGAGCCATGGCCAAGCCGCTCGAGGAGTGGACGCCGGATGAGCTGCGCACCGAGATCGTCCGCCTGACCGACGAGCTCGCGGCACGGACGGCCTCGCCGTCACACGCAGCGCCGGCCCAGAAGGGCCGCGTCGACGTGGTCCGCGCCTGCGAGAACTGGGTGCGCGGCGTCGCGTGGGACGAGACGTTCACGCAGGAGATGGTGGACGACGAGCTCTCGATCCACGAGCGGAAAGCCGGCCAGGAGCTCGGCCCGCTCGAACGGGAGCGGCTGCTGCAACTCTGGCTGAACGAGTACGACCGCCGTCACCGCGCTGCCTAGACTGCTCGACCCGCGCACCGGGATCGACGAGCTTCATTGCGAAACAGGCTCTTAGCGGCGGCGGGCGTTCTTCTGCGCGCGCTCGAGCCGGCGGCGCATCTCCCGGTTCGTCGCCTCTGGCATTGCGCCGACGCCCTGCTGCTCCTGCATCTCGAGCAGCGCTCGGCGCTCCTCGCGTGAGAGCACCGACATCGCAGACTGTGCCTTCATCGGGTCCTTGAGCGCGCCGCTGCGCTGCATCTTCTTCATCGCGCTTGCGAGCTCCGGGTTCGAGCGTTCGAGCGCAGCGTTCGACGCCTTCTGGAGCCCGCGCCGGAAGAGCGGCACCTTCGAGATCGTGCCGATCACGGGCCGCAGGTAGCGCCCGCCCCGGAAGCGCCCGAGGAGGGCGAGGACCCCGAGCAGGAAGAGCAGCCCGAGCAGGATCCAGACCGGGATGAGGAGCGTGACGATGTCGGCGACGATCATCGAGACCATGGTACTAGGAGGGCCTGGCGAACAGGGACTGTGTCGCAGGGCCGCGCTGGACGCCGCGCTGCCGCGTCCTCGGTCGCGCCGCTAGTCCCACGAGCGGCGCTCCCTGCGTCCTTGCAATCTCAGCGCCCAGCGCACCCCTGCGACGAGCACCGTTCGCCAGGCCCTCCTAGGAGGGCAGAGACACCCTTCCCGCCTCGACCCGGACGAGCCCGTCCTTTGCGAGCGAGGCCACAGCGTCTTCGTCCAGCTCGGCCAGGGCCGTTTCGGCGTCGGCCACGAGGCGTAGCGTCGCCGCGCGGCGCTGCCGGAACGAGCCTTCGAACGGCCCCTGCTTGCGGAGCGGCTCGAAGCGCCGCCCGCGCGAGGGGCAGCCTGCCGCGAGCGGGCACACCTCGCAGCGCGGGATCCGCGCGAGGCAGACGGTGGCGCCGAGATCCATCAACGCCTGCGCGTCGGCCGAACCGAATGCGTGCCCTGTGCGCTCCCGCACGCGGCGCACGTTCACGTCGACAGGCAGCACGTCACGCCCGAACGCGAAGCACGCGACTGCGTCGGCGGTGTAGCGCCCGACGCCGGGCAGCTCTGTCAGCTCGTCGGGCCAGCCGTGCGCGGCGACGCGCTGCGCCGCGCGGTGCAGGCTGAGCGCGCGCCGGTTGTAGCCGAGCCCCTGCCACTCGCGAATCACATCGGCCGCGGACGCGGCTGCGAGCGCGTCGACCGTCGGCCAGCGCTCGAGCCACCGTTCCCAGCGCGGGACGACGCGGTCCACCTGCGTCTGCTGCGCCATCACCTCCGAGACGAGGATCGCGTACGGGTCGGTCGTCTTCCGCCACGGGAGGTCGCGCCCCGTTTGTGCGAACCAGGCCTCGAGCAGCTCCTGCACGGATCGAGCCTAGATGCCCTGTGATCGCCGCCGTGGCAGTCGAGCTCGCCGTGGCGTACGCTCGATCGCTACCCGCCAAGTGGTCGGGCTAGCGCGCGCTCCGACAGTTCCCAGAGGAACGCAGTCGTGATCACGGCCGAATCCGCTCCGCGAGCCGCGCCCGCGCTCGTTCGAGCGCACGCGTGTGTGCGGCGATCTCTGCGCTGCTCGCGCCGCGCTCGGCGAGGAGGTCGCGCACGAGCGCGAGCCCCCTCACCTCGAGCAGCAGGTCGTCGATGTCGTGCGCGAGGAGGGCAGACGATTCGGGCTGGAACTGAAGCGCCTCCATCAGGCTGCCTCTGCGAGCTCGGGCTCGAGTGCTGCTTCGACCGGCGCGGGCCGTTGCTGCGGTCTCACGAGGAACGCCGCGATCAGAACGCCGAGGACGAGCACCCCGGTCAGCGCGTAGAGCGACGTCTGGATGCCGTGGTCGAGCGCGGCGCCTGGTGCGACGACCGAGTGCGCGTGCAGGTAGCTGCTCGACGAGCTCGCCGCGATTGCGCTCACGGCCGCGAGGCCGATTGCACCACCGATCTGCCGACTCGTGTTGACGAGGCCGGAGGCGATGCCCGCGTCGGCGGCCTGCACGCCCGTGAGGCTCGCGATCGTCACCGGTACGAACGACAATGCCATCCCCGCGCCGCCGAGGACGAACGCAGGGAACATGTCCCAGAAGTAGCTGCCGTGCAGCGGCAACCGCGTCAGCAGTGCGACCGATGCCGTCGACGACAGCAGCCCCGCGGTGAGCGTCGCGCGCACGCCGACGCGGCCGACGATCCATTGGGCCACGTTCGAGATGACGACGACCGTCAGCGCGAAGGCGATGAAGGCGACGCCGCTCCGCATCGGCGAGTAGTGGAGGACGTCCTGGAGGTAGAGCGTCAGCACGAAGAACTCGGAGAACGCGACCGCGCCGACGATCGCCATCGTCGCGTTGGCGGCAACGAGCTGGCGGGCACGGAAGATGCGCGGCGGCAGGAGTGCCGCCTTCGAGCGGAACTCGATCGCGACGAACGCCGCAATCAGCGCGATCGATGCGCCGATCAGCCCGAGCGTCGACGCCGAGCCCCAGCCGTTGGACGTTGCACGCGTCATCGCGTAGACGAGCAGCATCAGGCCTGCGGTCACGGTCGTCGCGCCGGCGAGGTCGAAGTGCCGGTGGGCGAGGTCGGCGCGGCTCTCGCGAAGCAGGAACGGCGTCAGCGCGATCGCGATGATCCCCACCGGTACGTTGACGAAGAAGATCCACGACCAGCTGAGGTACGACGTGAGCACGCCGCCGAGGAGCACTCCGGCTGCGGCGCCGCTGCCGGATGCCGCGCCGTAGATGCCGAGCGCGAGGTTCCGTTCGCGCCCCTCGCGGAACGTCGTCATCAGGAGCGAGAGGGCGGCCGGAGCGAGAAGGGCCCCGCCGAGGCCCTGCAACGCGCGGAATCCGACGAGCGAGCCGGATGACCAGGCGATGCCGCAAAGGAGGGAGCTGAGCGAGAAGAGGGCGAGGCCCGCGACGAAGAGGCGCCGCCGGCCGAGCAGGTCTGCGAGACGGCCGCCGAGGAGCAGCACGCCGCCGAAGAGGATGGCGTAGGCGGAGATCACCCACTGGAGGCCGGCCTGCGAGAAGTGGAGGTCGGTCTGGATCGACGGCAACGCGACGTTCACGACAGCGACGTCGAGGATGACCATGAACTGCGCGGTGATGATGAGGGCGAGAGCGGCCCAGCGGCGCTCCGACGGCAGTGCAATAGTTGTAACTGGCATTTATCGATCTCCCAACTCGTTGACCGTCACAACGATAGCACGCCACAACGGTTGTACGCGCTACACTTCTTGACACGACCATGGCAACCACCCCGACAGCCAGTCCCGCCCCCCGCACGGGGCCCTCCCGCGAGCTCCTCCTCAGCACGCCGTTTCTCCTGAAGAGGCTCGGCATGACGGTGAAGGAGCGGGCCTACGAGGCCTTCGATGCGATCGGCATGAACCCGCAGCACCACGCGGTGCTGTCGCTCCTCGAGGAGGGCGCCCGCGAGACACAGGGCACGATCGCCGACGCGCTCGGCTGGGACCGCAGCCTGCTCGTCGGGCTCCTCGACGAGCTCGAGGAGCGCGGCCTCGTCGAACGCAAGCGCGACACCGTCGACCGCCGCCGCCACCTCGTCAGCGTGACGCCCGCCGGCAAGGAGGCGCTCGCCGAGATGCGCGCGATCTCCAAGCGCATCGAGAAGGAGTTCCTTGAGCCGCTCGACGTCGACGAGCGTCGTGCGCTGCATGAGCTCCTGCTCAAGCTCGCGTGCCATCACAACGCGAGCTACGTCGCGACGCAGAAGCGCTGACCGGCCGCCGCCGGAGTTATTCCGGTTCTCGATAGATCCTTTCCCCGCGGCGCGACCGTCGGTAAGAAGCGCCCGTGGCTGCCTACGTGACCCGGCGGGTGCTCTACAGCATCCCCGTGCTGATCGTCTCGACGTTCCTGAGCTTCACGTTCATCTCGCTCGCGGGCGACCCGCGCGCGAACCTGCGCGCGAACCCGACGTTCTCGGTGCGGACCTACGACATGCTCGAGCACAAGTACCACCTCGACCGCGCGATCCCCGTTCGCTACTGGTACTGGGTCGAGGATGCATTCACCCACAAGCTCGGCTCGTCGCTGCGCACGTCGCAGCCGATCTGGCCCGACATCACCCGCACGTTCAGCCACACCGGGCAGGTGATCCTGTTCTCCGAGGCGATCGCCCTCCTCCTCGGCGTCGCGATCGGCATCTACTCGGCGATCCGGCAGTACTCCGTCTTCGACTACTTCTTCACGTCGTTCAGCTTCCTCAGCTTTGCCATGCCGACGTTCTGGCTCGCGTTGCTCCTGCAGGTCGCCTTCGTCGATCTCTACCTCAAGTGGCACGTGCGGCTCTTCTACACGTCGGGCCTCAACAACCCAGGGCACGGAGCCTGGTCGATCGACCGCCTACAGCACATCGCGCTGCCCGTGCTCACGCTCTCGTTGATCAGCTTCGCCGTCTACACGCGCTACATGCGGGCATCGATGCTCGACGTGATCAACAGCGACTACGTCCGCACGGCGCGCGCGAAAGGCGTCTCCGAGCTGCAAGTCATCTCGCGGCACGTCGTCCGCAACGCGCTGATCCCGATCCTGACCGTCGCGACCATCACCATCGCCGGCCAGCTCGGGGGAGCGATCGTCACGGAGACGGTCTTCTCCCTCGACGGGATGGGCTACTACTTCGTCCAGCGGCTCGGCGCTCTTGACCTCTATCCCGTCATGGGCTATCTCGTCGTTACGTCGGTGATCATCATCGTGGCGAACCTGCTTGCCGACGTGTTGTACGGATATCTCGATCCGCGGATCCGTTTGAGCTAACCGAAGTGCGGATCCGTCGTCACAGTCGATGCCGTGGCGATCAGGATTCGCTTTCCGGCCGAAGACCCACCGGTCCTCGAGCTGACGAGCTATCCACTGACCGAGCTCGCGCTGAGCTTGCACACCGTCGCGGACCCGCGGATGCAGCCCCGTCTTGCGCCGTTCGTCCGCCGCGTCCGGAGCCGTCTGCCGAAGCAGGTCTCGCAGGACCTGAGCGAGCTCGCCTTCCTGCTCGGCCCGCCCGCGCCCGCGCCCTTCGCGTTCCCGGAGGGACCGCCGGTCGACGTGCCGGAGGCTCTTGCGGCCATTTCGCCGCGGGACGAGGACTTCCAGTGGTCGCTCTCGATGCACGTCGACGGCAGCGTTCCCGAGGGTCTGCGCCGGAATGGCAACGCCGCCGTGCTCGACGAGCTCGAGCGCGATCCGGACGCGGTCGCGGGGCGGCTGCTCCAGCTCTTCCGCGACTACTGGACGCATGCGTTCTCCCAGGAGTGGGCGGATGTCGAGGCGCGCCTCGCACTCGCGCGGGCGGAGGCTCAGCTTCAGCTCGAGAGCGGCGGCATCGGCTCGCTCCTCTCGAGCAGCACCCGGCGCGCGCGGCTCTCCGACGGCGGCATCGCGGTCACGCCGACGATCCCCGCGGAGATCGACGTCCAGGTCCACGAGGACGGGCGCATGCCGGTCGTGATCAGCCTCTTCAGCGCGCCCTGGGTGATCACGCGGATCATGCCCGCCGCGGGGCTCGTGCTCCCGGCGCCCGGCGCGGACGGCGGCCGCATCACGACTCCGAGCATCTCGCTCGTGCAGGAGCTCGACGCGATCGCCGACCCGACGCGCCTCACGTTGCTCCGCCTCGTGGCCGCCCGGCCGCGATCGACCCGCGAGCTTGCGCAGCTCCTCGAGCTGAGCGAGGCAGCCGTGTCGAAGCACCTGCACCGGCTGGCCGACGCGCAGCTCGTGCGCGGTGAGCGGCAGGGCTACTACGTGCTCTACCGCCTCGTGCCGGAGCGCGCCGTCGCCGCGTCGGAGGCGCTCCTCGCATTCCTGCGCGTTCCGTCTGATTCGCCCGCGGGTTGATCGGACAAACTCGCGTGCCACTCCCTCGTCGCAGGTGTCACACATGGACGCCCTCGAGACGACACGCGTCGACGCCAACTGGCACGGCGTCGAGCTGCGGCACCTGATCGCGCTCCGCGCTGTCGCGGCAGAGCGGTCGTTCAGCGCCGCGGCGCGCAGTCTCGGCTACACGCAATCCGCCGTCAGCGGCCAGATCCTCGCGCTCGAGCGCCTGATCGGCGCCCGGCTCTTCGTCCGCGTGCGCGGCACGCGACCGCTCGAGCTGACTCCCGAGGGGCGGATCCTGCTCACGCACGCGACCGCGATGCTCGGACAGCTCGAGGCCGCGCAGCAGGAGATGGGGGCGAAGCGAGAGACGCCGTTGCCGCGTGTGCGCGTCGGCTGGTTCTGGGGCGTCGGCGGCGGTCTTGTTCCAGCCATGTGCCGAAGGCTCGGCAGTGCGTTCTCGCAGATCGACCTCTGCGAGGAGCGAAGTGTCGACGGCCTGCTCGACGGTCTTTCGCGGCGCCGGCTCGATCTTGCGTTCGTCACGCTCCCGACACGCGACGGGCCCTTCGAGTCGGTGCCGCTCTGCCGCGACTCCTACACCGTCGTCGCGCGCCGTGGCGATCACGTCGCGGTGGGCGCGACCGTCACGGTGCACGAGCTCGGCTTGCTGCCGGTGCTGACGCTCGACGGCTGCCGCGCGCAAGCCGCGCTCGAGCTCGTGCTCGAGGCGAAGGGACGAGCGCTCCACGTCGAGAAGCGTCTCGAGAGCATCGCCGCCGTCCTCTCGTTCGTCGCCGACGGGTTCGGTGTCGGCCTGCTGCCGTCGCTGCACGGTGAGCTGCCGGCGAACCTCAAGGCGCTGCAGCTCGATCCCCGCATCCCACCTCGCATGCTCGCACTCGCGTGGCATCGCGACACGACGCTCGACGGCCTGGCGCAGGACGTCGTCGACGCAGCGGTCGCGGTCGCCGCGCGACCCGCACTGCAAGCCGCGAGCTAG
>Ga0307310_10000444_pt1 | contig 13587 bp, 13 predicted proteins | sample ER_DNA_197_FD_194502 | JGI IMG/M metagenome (GOLD analysis project Ga0307310, IMG submission 194502) | Bulk soil microbial communities from the East River watershed near Crested Butte, Colorado, United States - ER_DNA_197 | ecosystem: Environmental > Terrestrial > Soil > Floodplain | place...
TGTTCACGAGATCGGGCACCAAGGCGAGGGCCGCGAGCCCTTCGCGTGCCTCGGCCTTCGCCGAGTCCGCGTCTCCAGCGGCGATCAGCCACTCCGCCGTAGCCAAGAGCGTGATGCCTCGCCACCAGATGAACCCGATCTCCGCCGCGACCGAAGCGGCCTCATGCGCGAGACGGACGCCCCGCTCACGGTCACCCCGAGCGAGCGCGACCATCGCGAGGTTGTTGAGCGCCATCGCCTCGTCGCGTCGATTGCCGCGCAACCGCGCGCGCTCCAGCACTTCCGTCGCGAGCTGGACTGCCCGCTCGAGGTCTCCGACGTACCGCGCGGCGATGGCGATCCTGAGCAAAAGATGATCCGCCTCATCGTCGTCTCCGAGCGACTCGAACAGCTCCCTCGCGCGTTCGTACTGCGGTTCGGCAAGCGACGAGTCGCCCGTCATATCGAATGTCGAGCCGCGAATGCGCAGCGCGTGCGCTCGAGCGCGGCGGTCGAGGTCGTCGCCGGCAACGGCAAGGAGGGCGTCCACCCGCTCTCGCCCGCCGAGTGGGTCGTTGGTTGCCCAGTACAACTCGAGCGTCAACATGAGCCTGATTCCTGCCTCGACTTCGCCGTTCTCCGTTGCCCAGTCGAGAGCGGCGTCGACATTCGGTCGCTCCTCGCGCGCGAGGTCCACACGTGCTCCTCCCGGCGTCTCGGGCAGGAGATTCCCCTCGAACGTCTCCGTGAGCAACGCGAGTAGCCTGCGCAGGAGCCCGTCGCGGCGTTCCGGCCGGAGCTGTTCGGCGGCGAACTCGCGGACGGTCTCGAGCATGCCGAAGCGGGCTGACTCCCAGCGCCGCACGAGGCTCTTGTCGGAGAGCGACTGCTGCAATTCGACCTCGGCCTCGCAGACGCGTTCGGCCGCCTCGACTGTCCACCCACCGCGGAAGACCGACAGCGCCGCGAGCAGGCGCTGCTCCTCCGGCGTCAGCAGCTCGTACGACCACTCGATCGTCGCCCGCAGGGTGCGCTGCCGCGCCTCTGCGTCGCGGCCGCCGCGGAGGAGGTCGAGGCGGCTCCCGAGCCGCTCGAGGAGCTGCTCCGTCGTCAGCAGCGCCGTCCGCGCCGCCGCGAGCTCGACCGCGAGCGGGAGGTCGTCGAGCCTGGCGCAGAGCGCGTCCACGTGCTCGTCCGGCTCGAAGTCCGGCTGCACCGCGCGCGCCCTCACATTGAAGAGCTCGCGCGATTCCGCGCGCTCCAAGACCGGCACCGGGTACACCTGCTCGCCCTGCACGCGCAGGCGTTCCCGACTGGTCACGAGCACGTCGGCGCGCGGGCAATCGGAGAGCAGGCGGCCGACCTCGGGGGCGGCGTCGACCACGTGCTCGAAGTTGTCGAGGAGGAGCAACAGCCGACGGTCGCCGACGAGCTGGTCGAGCGGGCCGCCGCCACCGAGCTCCCGGGCCGCGGCGGGCATCACCTCGTCTGCGTCCGACACTGACGCGAGCGGCACCCACCATGCACCGTCGGGATACCCGTCCGCCGCGAAGCCGGCGGCCTGAAGCGCAAGCCTCGTCTTCCCCGAGCCGCCCGGCCCGGTGAGCGTGAGCAGGCGGATCCCGTCCGAGGCGAGCAACTCGGCCACCTGGGTCAGCTCCTCGTCCCGACCGAGAAACGGCGTCGCCGGGACGGGCAGGTTCGTTCGGTAGAGCGTCTTCAGCGGAGGGAAGTCGCCGTCCCCAACCTGGTAGATCCGCTCGGGCGCGCTCAGGTCCTTGAGCCGGTGCTCGCCCAGGTCGCGCAGGCCGTCGCCGCGCAGCAGCGCGGCCGTCGCGGCGGAGACGAGCACCTGACCACCGTGTCCGGCGGCCGCGATCCGGGCGGCCCGGTGGACGTCCTCACCGACGTAGCCCTCACGCGTCAGCAGCGGCGTCCCGGTGTGGATGCCCATCCGGACCAGGATCTCGAGGCGCTCCTGCGCGTCGCGTGCCGCCGCAAGCGTGCCCAGCGCCGTCGGAAAGGCGACAAAAAACGCGTCGCCCTGCGTGTCGACCTCCACGCCGTCCTGCCGCGCGCACGCCTCGCGCACCACGCGCCGGTGCGCGTCGAGCGCCGCGGCGTACCGCTCCGCGCCGAGCTCCTGCAGCAGGCGCGTCGAGCCCTCGATGTCGGTGAAGAGGAAGGTGACGGTGCCGCGCGGTAGCTCGCGCACGCGCGTGATGATTGCCTAGTGGCGACGGTGCCGGAGCCAGTGCAACAGCTCACCCAGCACGATCACGCTCAGGAAGATCAGGCCGACGACCAGCATCGCCTTGATCACGTCAAGGCCTTCCTGCGCGGCGGTCTTCGCGGCGAGCGGCAGCATCGAAACGATCCTACTGAACGCGGCGCCGGTGGTTTGCCAGGGCCCGTTCGCCCTCGGGGCCCGGAGCCCAAGCGGCGCGAGCGTCCTCGCCGCGGCCGAGCGTCGCGGCCGTCGCCGCCCAGGCCTCACCGTCGCCGGGCAGGCCGTCGGCGCGCAGCTGCGCGCAGAGCGAGATCAGCGCGGCGAGGTCGGTCACGGCCTCAACCGGCCCCGCCTCGGCGATGCGCACCAGGCCGTGCGCGTAGAGGTAGTCCCCGAGCAGGAGCGCCGTGTCCTCGTCGACGGGCGCGAACAGCCGCGGCCGCCCGTAGTGGAGCAGGTAGCCCTCGTAGATCGTCTCGAGCCCGACCGCGTAGCGCTCCTCGCCGAGCCTCGAGAAGACCGGCTCGCGCTCGGGCTCGGCCTTCAGCGCCTCGCCCCAGAGGCGACTCTCGTCCGCGGCCTCCTGCAAGATCGTGTCCCAGAGATCGAGCGCTACAGCCATTCGGCGAGCTCCTTCGTCCAGTAGGAGACGATCAGGTCCGCGCCGGCCCGCTTGATCGCGAGCAGCGACTCGAGCGCGGCCTGGCGCTCGTCGAGCCAGCCCCTCGCGCCGGCGGCCTTGAGCATCGCGTACTCGCCCGAGACGTTGTAGGCGCCGACCGGGAGGTCGAAGCGCTCGCGGGCGGCGCGCAGCACGTCCAGGTTCGGTAGCGCCGGCTTGACGAGCAGCGCGTCGGCGCCCTCGGCCACGTCGAGCTCGCACTCGCGGAGCGCCTCGCGGACGTTGGCCGGGTCGAGCTGGTAGCCGCGTCGGTCGCCGAAAGCCGGCGTCGAGTCGGCCGCCTCGCGGAAGGGCCCGTAGAAAGCGGAGGCGTACTTGGCGGCGTAGGAGACGATCGGGAGCTCGCCGTGGCCCTCCTCGTCGAGCGCGGCGCGGATGGCGGCGACGCGGCCGTCCATCATGTCGCTCGGGCACACCGCGTCGGCGCCGGCGGCTGCGTGCGAGACCGCCGTGCGCGCGAGCAGCTCGAGCGTCGCGTCGTTGTCCACCTGATCGCCCTCGAGCACGCCGCAGTGGCCGTGCGAGGTGTATTCGCAGAGGCAGACGTCGGTCAGCAGGACGAGCCCGGGGCTCGCCTCGCGCAGCGCCCGCAGCGCGCGCTGGATGACGCCGTCGTCGTCCCACGCGCCCGAGCCCTCCGCGTCCTTCTCGTCCGGGATCCCGAACAGGATCACCGCCTTCACGCCGAGGCGCGCCGACTGCTCGGCCTCAGCGGCGAGGTCGTCGACCGACAGGCGGCCGAGCGCCGGCAGGTCGGGGTTCGGCTCGCTGGCGGGACCGACGAACAGCGGCAGGACGAAGTCGTCGAGGTCGAGCCGCGTCTCGCGCACGAGCGCGCGCAGGCGGTCGCTGCGGCGGAGCCGGCGCAAACGCGTGACCGGAAAGGCGCTCACACCAACAATCTACGCGCTCCCACCCGGGCCAGTCCGCCGAAGACGGCACCGAGCACGACCAGCCAGAGGCCCTCTCGCAGGACCTCTCCCCACGGGCTCAGGTCGTAGAGCGCGGAGCGGAAGAAGCGCACCGAGTGGGCGAACGGCAGCAGGTCGCTGAGCCAGCCCGCAGGCGGCACGACCTCCGCCGGGATCAGCCCGAGGAAGACGATCGGCATCACGACCAGCAGCGCGACCAGGGAGGCGGAGCGCGCCTCGCGGGCGAGCGCGCCGAGCAGTGCGCCGAGCGCGCCGAGCGAGCCGCCGGCGAGCAAGAGGCCGACCACGAGCAGCGGCAGCCGTCGCCAGGGCTCGCCGCCGGTGACGTTCCCGACCTGGATGATCAGCCCGAAGGCGACCGCGATCGCCAGCCCGAGCGCGACCGCGACGACCGCGGCGAGCGCGACCTTCGACCAGACCAGCTCGCCGAGGCCGACGAGCCCGCGAGCCAGGCGCCCGATCACGTTCTCGTCGCGCTCCGCCGCGAGCGACCCGGCCGCCAAGAGCAGTGCCAGGAAGGTGATCGTGAGCCCGAGCGCGTAGGCCTGCACCTCGGCCGAGAGTGCCCACGTGCGCCCGCGGGCGGGCTCGCGCACGAGCTCGATCGGGTGCGCGGTCGAGTTGAGCGCGTCGTTCGTGTTCGCCAGCGCGAGCCGCGCGTCGTGGAGGAAGTCGAGCAGCTGCGCCGTCCGCGGGGACTGCGGCATCGACCGCAGCACGCGCTGCGCCCGCTCGATCCCGAGCACCGTGATCGGCGCGCCGAGGAAGCTGCCGTCGCCGCCGTGCAGGATCAGCTTCATGTAGCGGAGGTTGCTCGCGATGTACGCCCGCTGGAGCTGGCGGTTGAGCGAGTAGACGAGCGCCTGCACCTGCTGCTCGACCCGCGACGAGATCGTCCCGGTCGAAAGCTGGAGCTCGAGCTGCGGGCTCCGCACCATTCCGCGCAGCGTCGAGACGAAGCCCGGCGGCACGGTCACGACCGCGACCACGCGGCCGTCGGCGAGCTGCCGATCGGCCTCGTCGCTCGAGAGGCGCACCAACTTCACGTTGTTGCTCACCTGGTCGATCGTGTGGCTGACGTCGAAGCGCTTGCCGCCGAGCACGACGCTCGCCGGGAGGTTGTCCTCGTCGACGAAGGCGACGCGCGGCTTCGAGCTGCCGTAGCTCGCGACCAGGCCGACGAGCAGCGCGATCGTGAGCGGGTAGGCGATCAGGATCCCGAGCAGCAGGGGCGAGCGGCGCAGCACGAGCACGTCCTTGCGCAGCAGGAGCGCGATCCGGTTCACGCCGAGAGACTCTCGCCGTGAGCTCGGTCGTACTCGTCGCGCGTGCCGGCGAAGACGAGCCGACCCTCGCGTAGCGCGGCCACGCGCTCGGCGAAGCGCTCGACCTCCTCGAGGTTCTGTGTCGCAAAGACGACCGCCCCGCCGGCCGCGCGCAATGCGGACACGCGATCCCACAGGCGCCGGCGCTGGTCGGGGTCGAGGGCAGCGGTCGGCTCGTCGAGCAACAGGACGTCCGGGCTGCCGAGCACCGAGATGGCGAGATTCAGCCGCTGGCGATTGCCGACCGAGAGGTTCGCGCTCGGCTCCGGCTCGCCCGGAAGCTCGAACGTTTCGAGTAGCCGCTCGGCAGCGGCGCGCGGGTCGTGCTCGCCTTCGAGCCGGGCGAACAGCTCCAGGTTCTCACGCGCGGACAGGCGGCCGTACTGCGCCGGCCGCTGCGGCGCCCAGCCGACGCGGGCGCCCTTGCGCCGCTCGACCTTGCCGACGCTCGCTTCGAGCGCGCCGGCGAGCAGCGAGAGGAGCGTCGACTTGCCGGCGCCGTTCGGGCCGACGAGCGCGAGCGCGTCGCCGTCCCAGAGCTCGAGCTCGACCGGCTCGAGCGCGCTCTTGTGGCCGAACCGCCGGCCGGCGCCGCGCGCCGCGAGCAGAGGTGTCGGCGGGGTCAACGGCTGGCCGCTGCAGGCGGATCGGCCGGTGGCAGGGGCGCGACGCGCGTCTCCTCCAGCTCGACCTCCACCGGGACGGTGCTGTCCTGCTCCCACGACTCCAGCGTCACCCGCTCGCCGAAGAACTCCCAGATCGCCCGCCCCGCGGCCAGCAGCGGCAGTGCGACGAGCGCGCCAGGCAGCCCGTAGATCTCGCCGCCTGCCAGCAACCCGAAGATGACGAGCAGCGGGTTGAGCCGCAGCGCGTTGCCCATCACGTTCGGCACGACGATGTGCCCTTCGATCTGGTGGATCCCGAGGAAGAGCAGGCCGACCCAGATCGCCGAGACCGGGTGCACGACGAGCGCGTAGATGAACGGCGGGATCGCGCCCAGCCAAGGCCCGAGGTACGGGATCAGCTCGGTGATCGCGACCCACGCGCCGAAGAGCGCCGCGTACTTGTCCGCGCCGGGCACCCAGCCAAGGGTGCCGAGCAGCCACATGCCGAGCCCGGCGCTCGTGCCGATGATCAGCGAGAGCAGCACCTGCCCGCGGACGTAACTCGCGAGCGAGCGCTCGATCCGCGTCAGCAGCGCGTCGGAGCCCGGATGCGGCGGGAAGCGCCGGTCGACCACGCGTCCGAGCCGTGGCATGTCGAGCAGCATGTAGATCGACACCACGATCACCAGCACGAGCGCGAACAGGAACTTGAGCGTCCCGATCGCGGCGCCCTCGACGAAGTTGATCACGTCGCCCGTGTAGCGCGTGACGTCCTTCTTGCGGATCTGCCGGACGAGGTCGTGGCCCTGCTTCTGGATGGCGATCCCGCCGAGCCGGTGCGTGTCGAGCCACTGCTGGAAGCGGTCGACGTCGGTGTCCGCGTGCGTGCGGCCGGGGTGTCCGTGCGCGACCGTAAAGTAGTCGTTCACGCGGTTCGCGCTCGACTTTGTCTGGTCGACGACCACCGAGCCCAGCGCGATGATCGCAGCGAGGATGATGGCCAGGAAGCTGAGGTACACCAGCGCGACGCCGAACCCCCGGGGAATCCAGACCCGCGTCAGCGTCCTGACGATCGGGTTGAGCAGGAACGCGATGAGCGCGGCGACGAGGAAGAGGAAGACGACGTGACGCGCCGCGCCGGCGATCACCCACAGCAGCAGGAGCAGGAGCGGAAGGCCGACGAGCTGAATCCAGCGCGGGATCTGAATCTTCGCGGCCCCGGCAGAAGGCCCGGCCATGGCAGGCATCGTAGCTCCCCCGTCGTACCGCTTAGGCCTCCAGACTGGAACTGGGACTTCGGGGTCGACGGCGCCCTCGCGCTCGAGCCGCAGCGGCTCCCTTTGCAGGAGGAGCCCACCTCGGTTACCGTGCCGCGGATGCCACGCGCCTCAGCTCATGCGAGGCGGCGGCGGGCCGAGACGGCCGCCGCGCGCCGCAAGAGGCGATTGGCGGGACTGATCCTGCTTGCTTCGGTCGCGCTGATCACCCTGCTCCTGACCGCTTTTGGGTCGGGTAGCCGAACGCCGGTCCAGACCGCGGCGCCCGCCCCTGCGACTCGCTTGCTGCCGGCGGGGCCGCCGCGGCCGCAGGTCGTCGCGCTGCAAGGATCGATCCGCCTGCTGCTCCCCGTAGCGCGAGGACGCCTGACGGCGGTCGGCTACCACGCCGCGGCCGACGGCTCGCTCGAACTGCGGCCGGTCGGGCGCCAGCTGAACCAGGGGATCGTCGGGCGCGTCGCGCGCAGCCTGTTCGGCACCGGCAGCGGCAGCGGCCTCCGCTACTACGTGCTCGGCGGCGGCACCGGCCCGGCCACGGCTTCGCTCGACATCGGCGCCCCGCCCGGGACCGACGTCTACTCACCGGTCGACGGGACGGTCGTCGGGATCTCGCCGTACGTGCTCGCGGGGAAGCACATGGGCGCGCGGATCGACATCCAGCCGAGCGGCAACCCGTCGCTGGTCGTCTCGCTCACGCATTTGCGCCCCGACCCGAACCTGACCGTCGGCTCGACGCTCGGCGCGACCACCTCGAAGGTCGGGACGATCATCGACTTCGCCCGGGTCGAGCGCCAAGCCCTCGCGCGCGTGACCACGGACGCAGGGAACCACGTGGCGATCGAAGTCCACGCCGCCACGCTGTCACTTCCTTAAGAGCCCCTCTCAGCGTGAAGCCTTGTGCCGTCGGAACACGCTGTGCGGCGCGTGGACAGCGTCCTCAGTCGCACTCGTATCCTCTGGATACGAGCACTCCCTGCGTCCTTGCCACGCACCACCCATCGCGCTCCCACGGCGAAGCGTCACGCTGAAATGAGCTCACCCCTGAGAATCCTCTTCATCGCCGACGTCTTCGGCACTCCGGGCCGGAAGGCGGTCGAGGAGCGCCTGCCCGGGCTGAAGGAGGAGCACGCCGTCGGCTTCTGCGTCGTCAACGGCGAGAACGTCGCCGATGGTGCCGGGATCACGCCGCGGCTGGCCGACCGGCTGCTCGCGGCCGGGGCCGACGCGATCACGCTCGGCAACCACGTCTGGCGCCGGCGCGAGATCGCCCCCTACCTCGAGACCGCCGAGCGGGTCATCCGGCCGGCGAACCTGGCCTCGAACACGCCGGGCCGCGGCCTCGTCGTGGTCGAAGCGCAGGACGGGACGCCGGTGGCGGTCCTGAACCTGCAGGGCATGCTCTTCATGGGCACGCAGGTGAGCCCGTTCGAGGTCGTGGACCAGCTGGTCGAGGAGGCCCGCGCCGGGGCGAAGATCGTGCTCGTTGACTTCCACGCCGAGGCGACGAGCGAGAAGGTCGCGCTCTCCCGCGTCCTCGACGGCAGGGTGACCGCGGTCTTCGGCACGCACACGCACGTCCAGACGAGCGACGCGCGAGTGCAACCCGGCGGCACCGCGGCGATCACCGACGCGGGCATGACGGGCCCGCACGACTCGGTGATCGGCGTGAAGGCCGAGCTCGCGATCGGGCGGATGCGCACCGGGATGGGCGTCCGCTTCGAGCCCGCCGACGGCGGCGTACGGATCGAGGGCGCGCTCGTCGAATGCGACGCCGAGGGGCGCGCGCTCAGCTGCGAGGCGATTCGCGTGCCGGTGCCGTGAGCACCACCAGCAGCGCGACGAGCACGAGGTCGCGCGCGAGCAGCACCCACGAGGGAAACGCCTCGAAGGCCACCAGGTCGAAGTAGCGGATCGGGAACCAGACCTGCGTCAGCAGCAGCGCCAGCCCGAGTAGCGCCGAGGCCGCCAGGCCGCGCCGGCCGCGCACGAGCGGCACGAGCGGGAGCAGCCAGATCAGGAACTGCGGCGAGAGCACCTTGCCGAGCGCGACGAACGCGGTCACGGAGGCGGCCGACCAGCGCACGAGCCGCTCCGGGGTCGCCGGGCCGCGCGCGGCGGCGATCCAGATGCCGACGAGCGCGAGCGCGAGCAGGGCACTCGAGACGGCGCCGGCCGCATCCGGCAGCGAGCCGACAAGGTTCTGCGAGCCGCGGCTCGAGTCGACGGTCAGCCCGAGCCCGCCGGCGTGGTGCGCGGCGAGCAAGAGCGCCGACCCGAGACTCTCCAGCTGCAGTGGCCGGGTCGTCTGCCGAACGATGCTCTCCCAGACGCCGTGCGGCGCGAGCGCCAGGAACGGGATCACCACCACTGCCACGACCGCCACCGCAGCACCGAGGCAGAGCAGAGCCTCGCGACGGCCGCGCGTCCGCCAGACGTAGGCGAGCGCAGGGGGGATCAGGACCGCCGGGAAGGCCTTCGCCGCGATCCCGAGCCCGAGGGCGGCGAACCCGAGCCGCTCGCGCCGGGCCAGCAGGGCCGCGATCCCGGCCACGCTCAGGAGTGCCGGCCAGAGGTCGTAGCGGTAGAGGATCACCGAGCCGAGCACGAGCGGCGCGAGCGCGAAGAAGCACAGCGCCGCAGCGGTCCGCTCGGCCGAGGCGCCGAGCTCGCGCAGCGCGACGCTCATCGCGGCCAGCGAGCCGATCCCGCAGAGGGCCAGCAGGACCTGGAACTCGCGGTTGTAGAACGAGAAGCCCGGCTTGCCGATCGCAGGGAGGCCGAACGCGGGCAGCGCGCCCGGCGGGTACTCGACCGAGAAGTCGCGGTAGGGCACGTGGCCGGCGGCCATCGCGAGCCCGTAGCGGTGGTACTCGATCGTGTCGCGGATCAGGTCGTGCGTGTACCAGCCCCAGTGGAGCAGCGTCAGCGAGACGAGGAAGAGCCCGGCCGCTCCGGCGAGGAGCCGCCGCGGCTCAGTCGACGCCGACCAGCTCTTGGCGAGGACGCTCAACTGGCGCTCGGACGGGGGCAGGCTGCGGCTCGGCGGCCGGGGCGAGCACTGCGAAGGCGGCGAACGGGAAGAACCACGGCAGATAGAGGTAGAACCAGTGCGTCAGCACGAGCTGACAGCCGAGCAGGAGCGCTGCCGTCAGCGCTGCCAGCTGGAGCGGCGACTTCCGGCGCGGGACGAAGTAGACGGCGACCGCGCCCACGAGCAGGGCGACCTCGAGCACACGCTGGAGGATGTGCAGGTCGGGCAAGCCCGCGTGGTACTGGCGCCAGTCCCAGATCGAGAACGGCGACTGGCGGTCGATCTGCCAGGAGAGCGTCCGCTTCCAGAACTCGTGCGCCGCTCCGAGCGGATGCCCGTCGAGCGCCAGGATCGAGAAGGCGGCCAGGCTCGCCGCCAGGAAGCCCGCGGCGAAGACGAGCGTCGGGCGCAGGCGCCGCTCCGGATAGGAGGCCCAGAGCGGACCGAGCAAGAGCGGCGCGAACTTCGTCCACCCCGAGAGCGCCGTGAACGCCCCGCGGGCGACCGGCGAGCTGACGAGCCAGAAGCCCCAGATCAGGAACAGCGGCGGCAGCGCGTCGTTCGTGTTCGAGCTCGAGACGTACTGCGTGAACGGGTAGGCGACCCAGGCGAAGGCGAGCGTCACCGCCAGCCGCTGCCCGCCGAAGCGCAGGCCCACGAGCGCCAGCCCGAGCAGGCACAGCAGGTCGAAGGCGATCGAGGCGAAGTGCGCGGCGGGCAGGTCGTCCCACTTGCCGGTCCAGCCGAGCGCGAGGTAGCCGGGCAGGTACGCCTCGAAGGCGACGGGGCCGTAGGTGTCGCCCTGCGGGTTCGCCGACTCGCAGCGCCCGTTCGTCTGCACGTGGTTGCGGATCTCGCCGTCGGCGTCGGCCGGCCCGCACGCCTTGCCGAGCTCGACCGGGAAGTGGCCGTACGGAACCTGTCCGTGCGCGATCCGGTCGGCGCCGATCACGCCCGAGTAGCCGACGTCGATCACGTTCGACGCGCGCACGTTGAGCCCGATCCGGAAGCCCGCCGTGAAGACGGTCGCGGCCGCGAGCAGCCAGACGGGCCAGACCGGGACCGCGCCCGTGGCGAGCCGCCCGCGCCACGTGCTCCAGACCATGCGGCCGAGCAGGTAGAGGAGCGGCGGGTAAGCCAGCGGCACGCTTGTGAAGATGTCGCCGCGATTGAAGAACCAGAGCGAGACGGTGAACGAGAGCAGCACGAGCAGGTCGAGGTTGCGCAGGCTGAACGGCCGGCGCAGGTCCCCGAGCCCGAGCAGGAAGAGCACGCAGAAGCCGAGCCACACCGGGGCGCTGTTGATCTCGTGCCCGCCGAATGCGCCGGGGTAGCCGCGCGCCATCTTCCAGGCCACCTGCGGCCCAGTCCACGCCTCGGTGACCGCGCCGCTCGTGTCGTCCACCTTCCCGATCGCGACCTCGCCGGCAGGGCCGGCCCAGACCTTGATCGTCCAGAGCTTCGTCGCCTTCGCAAAGTCGGCGTCGACCTGCCGGCCGCGCGGGTAGTGCTGCACCCAGCCGGCGACCTTGCCGTTCTGGAGGAAGATCCGCTTCACCTCGGCGGCCTTCAGGCGCGGCGAGGGCGGCGCGAGGGAACCGTGCAGCTTGGGCGGGTTGCCGGCGGCGAGGGCGCTTCCCGCCAGGACGAGGGCGGCGAGCGCCACGGCCAGGACGCGGGCCATCGGCGTCAGCCTAGCGGCGAAACGACCACAGTTTGTTGCCGAGGAAGTTCAGCGGCACGACGAGCACGACGGCGATCGCCTGGGCCAGCACCTTGTCGAGCCCGAAGGCGATGAAGCCTGTCAGGAGCGCGAGGTTGGCGATGTACGCGACCAGCGCCACGACCAGGAAGCGCAGGCCCTGCCAGCCGACGTGGCCGCGCTCGGCGTGGAAGGTCCAGAGGCGGTTCCAGGTGTAGTTGTTCGTCACCGCGACGAGGAACGAGCACGTCGCGGCGGCCGCGTAGTGGAAGCCCGCTCCCTTCAGCAGCGCCGTGTAGACGACGAGGTTGATCACGTAGCCGCTCAGGCCGACGGCCGAGAACTTCGCGAGCTGCACCCAGTTGTGGGGGCGGCGAAGAGCCTGGCCGGCGCGGGTCCGGGCGGTTGCTGGGGAGAGGGCCATCGGCCGGCGAGCGTACCGGAGCGGCCTCAGCGGGAGCGCCGGCGGGGCAGGGCGATCCCGTCGAGCGGTACCTGCGTGCCGTCCTCGAGCACCAGCTCGACGATCCGCCAGCCGGCGTCGAGCACGACGTCCTCGAGCGCGCCGCCTTCGCCTACTGTGGTCCCGCGCATGGCGCTGAGCGAGCGTGCCTCGCGCCGGTAGAACGAGTCGTCGCGCAGGTCGAGGAGGACGAGCGGCGAGGCCGCTTCGACATGGTCCTCATGCACCTCGACGGCCGAGAGCGGCAGGAAGCGGTGCCGCTCGTCGCCACAGAGCACGTCCAGCCCGAGCGCCCGCGGCTCCTGCGGGTGCAGCAGCACGTCGACCGCACGCCCGAGCTGGATGCCGCGCAGCCGGACCGGCCGCCGGAGCAGCTCGTCACCTGTGAGACCCCTCACCGGTCGACGGTTCTGCCCCGCGCCGCGGCCGGAAAAACCGTCAGGCCTCGAATCCCTCCTCCCCGACCAGCGGCACGAACCGGCAGGGGACCGAGTGGGCGACCGCCGGGCCCTCGGGGCTGCGCACGATCAACTCGAGCCGCTGCACGTTCGAGCCCCCGACCGGCACGACCAGCCGGCCGCGCGGACGGAGCTGGTCGTAGAGCGTCTGCGGGAACCCCGGCGCCGCGGCCGCAACGGCGATGGCATCGAAGGGCGCGAGCTCGGGGACGCCGAGAGTGCCGTCGCCGACTCGCACGTCCACCTCGTAGCCCGCCTCGGCCAGGTTCCGGCGCGCCTGCTCGGCCAGCTCCGGGATCCGCTCGATCGTGACCACGCTCGCGCCGAGCTCCGCCAGCACCGCCGCCTGGTAGCCCGAGCCCGTGCCGACGTCGAGCACGCGCTCGCCCGGCTGCAGCGAGAGCGACTCAACGATCCGGGCGACCATGTACGGCTGGGAGATCGTCTGGCCGTGCCCGATCGGCAGGGCCGCGTCGGCGTAGGCCCGGCGGCGCTCGCCCTCCGGGACGAATGGCTCGCGCGGGACACGGCCCATCGCCTCGAGAACGCGTTCGTCCTCGATGTCGCGCCGGCGGAGCTGCCGCTCGACCATCTGCCGCCGGTCAGGCGGCATCGGCGTACGCGGGAAGCTTCACGCCGAAATGCTCGAGCGCGAGGGGCGCGAGGTCGACGATCCGGCGGGGCTCGGCGTCGAGGCCGACCGTCAGCATCGGTACCAGCGAATCGCCCGCCTCGAGTGACCCGTGGCTGCCGCCGCCGAGGTGGCTGCGACCGGCCAGGTCGGTCAGCTCGACACCGAGCGGCGGCGAGACGAGCAGCTCGCCGGCATTCGGGTTGGCCAGCGCAGCCCACGAGCGCTCCAGCGCGTCCGGCTGGTCGAGCAGCGAGACGTCGCCGTTCGTC
>Ga0307310_10000445_pt1 | contig 13586 bp, 16 predicted proteins | sample ER_DNA_197_FD_194502 | JGI IMG/M metagenome (GOLD analysis project Ga0307310, IMG submission 194502) | Bulk soil microbial communities from the East River watershed near Crested Butte, Colorado, United States - ER_DNA_197 | ecosystem: Environmental > Terrestrial > Soil > Floodplain | place...
CGATACGGGGTGAATAGGGCTGACCGGTGTACTTGCGCGATATCCGGTCGATGATCTCCCAGCCCCGATCGCCATCGATCCGCTCCACAACCCGGCCGCGGATCAGCACGGACGCGTACGGTTGATCAACATCGATGAGCGAGATCGCCACCCGAGGGTCACGCTCGGTGTTTCGCGCTTTCCGCGAACCAGGCCCAGTGAGAATCACGACATCGTCTCCCTCGCGGGCGATCCACACCGGGACGGTGTGCGGTGCGCCGTCGGGCAGCAAGGTGGCCACATGTGCGTAGTTCGGGCGGTCCAGCAGCCGCTTCACGTCAGCGTTCAGCTCAGTCATCGAATCTCCTGATGGATGCGTTGATACCGATGCGGTAGTACCGATGAATGACCTTAGACGCCCTGCCTCCTCGCGTAACGGCCCGCTGCCAGGCCGTGCGCCTCGTCGAGAAGGTCTCGCAGCTGAGCGCTGGTTTGATCACCGGGGTTCAGGATCGAGACCCAGCCTTGGGACGCATAGAGCGGATGCGGGAGCAGTACGTCGGTCGCGGCATAGTCGAATTCGTCTCGATGACCAGATTGGGTTGCCGGCGGATAGCCCAACAGCCGCTCGAAACCACTCCGACCGATCGCGATATTGACCCGGAAGATGCCGTCGCGATCAAGGTTGGATTCGGTGTCCCAACCCGCGTAGTCATGGATGACCAGAGTGGTAAACGGGAGTCGCTGATTCTCCGGCAGATTGCCCTCGGGGTCATAGAAGAAGAAGGTGTCACCCCAAGCTGCGGCTGGCGCACCGCTCTCCTCGCTCGCGGTCAGGGTCACAACTCCGGAGAGGCCGCTGACATATTCGATGATCTCTGTCTCGGTCACGCTGCCATGGTAGGAGTTGATCATGCATCTCGAGATCGCCTGCGACGAGTCCGGCTTCTCGGGCGGCAACCTGGTCGGCCGTGGACATAGTCCGGTGTTCGCCCATGCCAGTGTTCGTATCGATTCAGATACCGCGACCCAACTGGTCCAGCGGCTGCGACATGAGATCGGTGCCCGCGGGGAAGGCGAGTACAAGTCGGCCGAGATCCTGCGGCCGCGTCGTTTACCCATCGTGCTGTGGCTGCTCGGACCCAGCAGCCCCATCTACGGCAACGCGCATGTTCATCTCACCGACACGCGGTTCTTTGTCCTCGCGCGCATGGTCGACGTGCTGCTGGGCGGTGGGACAGTGCGTGGCATCGCCTGTCCAGGCCGCAACCGCCGTACCCGACCGATGGCGCTCGCCCTCTACAGGTCCGGCGAGCGGAGCTATGGACCATCACGCTGGCAGGAATTCCTCACTCTGTCTGCCAATCTGTTTCGGACCAATAACAGGTGGCTCCCGAAGGCGCCAGTTCCGATGTTTTACGCGGCTGTGGACAGCCTGAGTCGCGCCCGAGCGCCGTCGGATATCACAGAGGTGATGATTCAGTTACGGCCGACGCGACCCATTGCTGAGGCGACGAGAGCCTCATATCTCGACAACCCCAAACTGACCCCGCTGATGGAGCCGTTGCTGCCCGCTTTCAGTCGCGCAGTTGATCATTGGGGCTCGCAGGCGCAGACCCTAGCCGTCGTACACGACGAGCAGTCCGCACTGACCCGGGAGCGCATTGCCGACATCGCGACCGCCTTCACTGCAGATCACCTCGGACACGAGTTGAGCGACGTCCGATTCGCCGATTCGAGCCGTGAGCACGCAGTACAGATTGCCGACTTCGTGGCAGGCATCGCGCGCCGGGTGGCGAGCGATGAGCTCAAGGGCCGCGCCGATGAGCAGATCACCGCCCTACTGAGCCCTCTCGTTGATCATGAATCAGTCTGGGTCGATCGGCGAAGTCTGATTTCGGATTGAAGAACTCGACGAGATGCGCTGCCTTCCGTGAGCAGTGTGATCAACGCAATACACTGCACCGGAATAGCGCCTCCCGCGCTCCGTTATACATAGCGTGGCTATGGATTTGATACCAGCAGACCGGCCCGTCATCTTCACCACCAGCTGGTGTGGCTACTGCATACGGCTCAAGTCTCAGCTCAATCGCGCCGGAATCGGCTTCCAAGAGATTGACATCGACGATCACGCCGATGGCGCGGCGATCGTGGCGCAGGTTAACGATGGCAATCTCACGGTCCCGACCGTGCTGTTCCGCGACGGATCTGTACTAACAAATCCCTCCGTAGCGCAGGTCGGCAACCGGCTCGGATCGGTCAATAGATCAAAGCTACGGCCAGCCGGGTAGCTACTCGGTGTCGACCGGGAGCGGGCGCGGCGGCACTGGGGTGCTGACCACGATAGATGTCACGGTCTGTCCGTAGATCAAGAATTGATCAAGCAGGGTTTCGAGCTCCTGCACTGCTGGGGCGTGAACCTTGATCAGAAAACAATCCTCGCCCGTGATCCGATGGCATTCGGTGACCTGTGGCAGCGACCGAGCCAGCTCCGCGACCTTGGAGAGCTGACCAGCGGCTGGCCGGATACGTGCAAACGCGGTGACGGGTAGGCCGAGAGCCGCAGGATCGACTTCCAGCCTGTAGGCGGTAATCACCCCGGCGCGTTCCAGACGCTGCACCCGCTCGGTGACCGCCGGAGCGCTCATCTTGACGCGGCGAGCCAAGGCCGACATGGCCATACGTGGCTCGCGGCTCAGCTCGGCCAACAAGCGACGGTTGATCTCATCGAGCAGACCGTCTCTTGCGGCACCCCAGGTCGAGGAATGGATTGAGTTGGATTCTTTAGGCAATCGGATCCACTCGCCTTCAGCTTGCTATGTACGTACGAGGTATTGCTTGTGAGCATAGTCCCGTGACGTCACCAGACGCCGAACGCGGTGCAGCTGTGCACGGCGGCCCGCGCATTCTCGCGGCACGCGATCGCCCGCGCGGCGGCCGTGTCAGTGTGACTGGGCGACGGATTGCCGCATTGCCGCCGACGTCGTTCTTCGTGATCAGCGCGATTTTCCACTACCTTGGTCCATCGTTTGCGGTACTGCTCTTCGCGCACCTCAGCGTCCTCGGCGTCGCCTGGCTGCGAATCGCCAGCGCCGCAGTGGTATTCGCGGTGTGGCGCAGGCCGTGGCAGCTGCTGCAGCGGCTCACCCGCCGGCAGCGGTGGGTGCTCCTTGCCCTCGGCGTCGTGCTAGCTGCGATGAATTCCTTGTTCTACTTGGCGATCGACCGGCTGCCGCTTTCGACGGTCGGGGCTATCGAGTTCCTCGGAATCGTGATCTTGGCGGCCGTCGGCACGCGCACTCGCCGCAACGTGCTGGCCCTGGCGCTTGCAGTGGGTGGAGTTGCTGCGCTGACCAACATCCGGATCGTCAATGAACCGCTGGGGTTCGCGTTCGCCTTCGCGAACTGCGCCCTATTCATGCTCTATGTGATCTTGGGTCACAAGATTGCCAACAGCAAGATCACCAACACACATGACGACGCAGCCAGCACGACGTTGAGCGGGATCGACCAACTCGGAGCGGCGATGCTCATCGCCGCGCTGGTGGCTACGCCGTTCGGCATCGGCGGAGCATTGCCGGCCTTCGTTCACCCCAGCTGGCTGTTGTGGGGCATTGCGGTCGGGCTGTGCTCTTCGGTCATTCCCTACGTCGCGGACCAGTTGGCCATGGCCCGGCTGCCACGGGCGACCTTCGCTTTGATGCTGGCCCTGCTGCCCGCCACCGCGACCGTGATCGGGCTCGTCGTCCTCGGCCAAGTGCCTACCCTGCAGGATCTGCTGGGCATCGCCCTGGTGATCGTCGGCGTCGCCCTGCACCAAAATCGAGATCAGCCATGATGCGTGTGGGTCTACACCACCCACGCGTCGGTACGCGTCGCCGGTCCGGCTGCCCGCCCGGCCCGGATTTCAGCTAACGGTTGCGCCGCCGGCGAGCGCCCGAACTTCCTCGGCATGAGGTGGCAATCCACTCGAATTCCAGCGCCATTGCGCACCATCTCACTCAATTGAGTTGTATAGTGGTCAATTGAACTGCATACCACTCAATGTAAAGGACGGAGATGGATCTGAGCAATCCAATCCAATCGGTTATTCCGAGCGCTCACGGAGCCGTCCTCGGGGTTCTCGCCCGAACCAACGAACCGCTGAGTGGGCGACGCGTCGCCGAACTCACCGCACCTCGGTTCGGGCAGACCCAAGTGAACCAGGTACTCCGGAAACTGGCCGCGTCCGGCATCGTTTTGCTCGAGAGCCGACCGCCCTCCAACCTCTACCGGCTCAACCATGATCACGTAGCCGCCGAAGGCATCGAGGTGCTGGCCCGCATGTGGAACACCTTGGTGACGCGGATCCGAGCCGACCTCGATGACTGGTCCATACCGCCGGAGGCGGCTTGGTTGTTCGGCTCAGCAGCGCGAGGCGAGGCGACAGCAGAGAGCGACATCGACATTCTTTTGGTCGTTGCTGACGGCAGCCTTGAAGCCGAGGCAATCGCTGAAGTCTGGGAACGTCAGACCGAAGCCCTCGCAGAGCACATCAAGGCTTGGTCAGGCAACGCATGCGAGATTCTCGAGGTGACCAAATCAGAGCTGGCCGCCGCTGTCGAACGCGATGATCGTCTCATCCATGATCTCCGCGGACAAGCAATATCGCTGGCCGGCCGCCATCCTCGAGCTCTGCTGCGCAAACAGGTCGTACGGTGACGGCCTTGGAGCTCGCTCGGCTGCACCTTTCCAAAGCCGAGGAATTTCTCGAGGCTGCCGAGACGAACTTGGATCAGAAGCTCTACAACGCGGCCACGTCCGATGCGATCATCTCAGCGATCAACGCCAAGGACGCCATATGCCTCGGGCTGACTGGGCACACGAGCAAGAGTGACAATCATGCAGAGGCAGTGCAAGAGCTCAAGCGCGCTGGGCGTGCGGGGTCCGAGCTGTCTGCAACTCTGAACCGGTTGCTGAAGCTCAAGACGAGGTCTCAGTATGCGCCGATGTCAGTCGCATCTTCTCAGGCCGACAAGGCCGTGGAGTGGGCGCAGCGGATGCTCTCAGGTGCTCACGACGTCATTGCCGGCCGCTAACCGCGCTCTCTCGCAATTCAGCGAGTACCCGCACTTCCTCGCTCAGAGTGCGCCCGCGATCCTAGATTGATCAGATCACTGGCCTGGACCAACGAGAGCGCCGAAGCGGAGGTATCCGATGGACGTTAATTTCTCACTCAGCGGCGAGGTGGCGATGGTGACCGGGGCTGCGAGCGGGATCGGAAGAGCGATTGCTCAAGCGATCGCCGCCAGCGGTGCTGCGGTCGGGCTCGTTGATGTGGCCGAGCAAGCCAGCCAGGACACGGCAAGCGCCATCTCCGACGCCGGCGGTCGCGCACTGCCGATCGCGGCGGACGTGACTGACCTTGATCAACTTCGCGTCGCGGTCGATGCCACCGAGGCCGCGTTCGGGCCGCTGTCGCTTGCCGTCAACTCGGCGGGAATCGCCAGCTCCGCGACCGCGGAAACGATGTCTGTGGAGCAGTGGCAACGGATGTACGACGTCAATGTCACGGGGATCTTCTTGAGCTGCCAAGCAGAAGCCGCGGCCATGCTGCGCCACGGCCGCGGCTCGATCGTCAACATCAGCTCCATGTCGGGAACCATCGTCAATCGAGGAATCCCGCAGGTGCATTACAACAGCGCTAAGGCAGCGGTAAGCCACCTGACGCGTTCGCTGGCTGTCGAGTGGATTGATCGCGGCGTACGAGTGAACGCCGTCAGCCCCGGCTATACCGCAACGCCCATGACCACCCGGCCTGAGATGGTCCACCTGGTCGAGCAGCTCTCCCGAGAGATACCCATGGGCCGCTACGCCGATCCGGTGGAGATTGCCGGGCCAGTGGTGTTCCTCCTTTCGCCGGCAGCCAGCTACTGCACCGGAGTCGACCTCCTGGTCGATGGCGGCTTCTGCTGCTGGTGACCGGCCGTCAGATTTACTGATCTTTCGCGAACACCTCCTTATGCAATCCGACGACGACCTGCGTTCACAGTTACGGCGGCACCTTTGTACGGCCGCACGGGATCGTGACCGCATCGCCGTGGCTGCCCTGCGGGAAGCGATTGCTGCGCTGGACAATGCCGACGCGATTCAGCCCGACCGTGACCTGCAGGCTGAAGCCGGGGAGTACGTGGCAGGTGGGGTTGTTGGTCTTGGCGCGGCTGAGGCCGAGCGTCGGATCCTCGACGCCGAAGCTGAGCGCGCAATCGTAAGTGCGGAGATCGAGACAAGGCTTGCTGCGGCCGTCATCTATGACCAGCACGGGGAGAGCGCTCGCAGCGCTGACCTTCGATTGGGCGCAGAGGTCCTGCTTGCGGCCCTCGGCGCCATGAAGGCAAGCGATGAGACAGACAGCGGTTGAATAGCTCATCGGCATGATGGATTCGATCATGGTGGCTGGCCGCCGCCTCCGCCCGACCCCGGTTCTTGATACGTATTGGCGATTCGCGACCGAGCGACAGCAGGTCTATCTGGCTCGGGTCCGCCGGGATGCGGCACCGTGGACGACCGACCCCATCATCGCGAGCAACCGCTTTACTAACTGCTACCGTGCAGCAGACCGTGTCAGTCAGTACTTGATCGGCGAGGTGATCTATCGCGGCAGCCAAGACCCTGACGAGCTGTTGTTCCGGATTCTGCTGTTCAAGTTCTTCAATCGCATCTCTACCTGGGAGCTGCTGCGCTCAGCATTCGGTGAACCCACCTGGGCGGGGTTTTGTCTCGAGCGCTACGACCGTGTGTTAGCAGAGGCTGTTGCTAGCGGTCAGGCGATCTACTCTGCGGCGTACATCATCCCTCCGCCGAGGTTGGGAGCGAGGCGTAAGCTCACGAATCACCTGCTGCTCGTACGCCATATGGTGCGCGACCGCCTGGTCTCCCGGCTGCAGGCCAGCGCGTCGATGGAGCAGGCGTTTCGCGTCCTGCGCTGCTATCCCTCATTAGGCGACTTCCTGGCGTACCAGCTGCTCATCGACATCAACTACTCCATGATCATCGACTTTGACGAGATGGACTTCGTCGTCGCCGGGCCCGGAGCCCGAGACGGGCTCCGCAAGTGCTTCGGCGCAGCTGCGCGCGGCATCGAAGCCGACCTGATCCGGTACCTGACGGACACGCAGGAGCAGCATTTCGCCCGTCTGGGTCTGCGCTTTCCGGGTCTCAACGGCCGCCGGCTGCACCTCATCGACTGCCAGAACCTATGCTGCGAAGTCGACAAGTATGCCCGGGTGGCACATCCAATGATCACCAGCTACTCGGGCAGGACACGCCTGAAACAGCGTTTCCAGCCAAATGATCATCCTGTGACGTCCTGGTTTCCGCCAAAGTGGCGTCTCAGTGCCAGCCAGACGTAGGGCAGCAAATAACTTGCATAATCATATGTGCGCATATAATATGTACGCATGGTAACTTCCTATACCTTCACGCACAGCGTCGAGACCGACGCCACCCCCGAAGCAATCTGGGCACTGTACGAAGACGTGAGCAGCTGGCCCAGCTGGGACGCTCAAGCCGAGAAGATCACCCGCGATGGGCCGTTCGAAGCTGGCATCACGGGCACCATGACGTTCGTCGGCCAGGAGCCGTTGCCCTATCGGCTGGCAAACGTGGATCCGATGCGCGAATTCGTCGACGAGACGCCCGTGGGTGCACTCGTCGTACGGGTCAGCCACCTGCTGACGCCGCTGCCAGACGGACGCTTGCGGATCGACTACTCGGCCGAAATAGACGGTCCCGAAGATGAGGCACAGCAAGTGGGGCCGATGATCAGCGCCGACTTCCCGGAGACGATGGCGTCACTGATCGCCCTGGCCAAGGAGCGGTCGTCATAGCGGCACCTCCGCGCTCCCGGTTCGACGAAGCCGAGCAGAGCCCCGGCTTGTTGTTGTGGCGCGTCACGCTGTCGTGGCAGCGACGGATTCGCTCGGTGCTGGAGCCGTACGAGTTGACGCACGTCCAGTTCGTGCTCCTCACCTCGCTCTGGTGGTTGGCCGACCATGAGGATCGACCGCCTACTCAGGCTCGGCTCGCCCAGCACGCCGGAACCGATCCGATGATGACCAGTCAGGTGACACGCAAGCTGGAGGCGCGGGGCCTGCTGGAGCGAGCGTTTGACCCGGCAGACAGCCGCGCCCGGCGGCTGCACCTGACGGTGGCCGGGCGGGCCGTTGTGGCTCAAGCGCTCAAGGATGTTGAAGCCGCGGATGAAGACTACTTTGCCGCCTTGGGCCGACAGCGCGATGCATTCGTACGGGCGCTTGGGACGCTTGAAAAATCTTCCTCTAGATGATCACACCCGCTCAGCGGATCCCGTTCCACCAATCGAGCACCCGAAGCGCCCGCAAGGTGTTCCAGCGGCTCGGCGTGCCCACGCCGCCCTCAAGATCGAAGTAGACCTGACCCGGATGGATACGGTCTAGCAGCCAGCGGCCGTCGGGCTGCCGCTTTGACTGCACGACTTCCACCGCTTCTGCCATCCGGGGATCCGGGTTCGCACCCGAACTCCGGAAGTAGTCGAGCGCGCGTAACACGTCGTAGTGCCAGTAGTACGGAAACGCGAACTCGAGATACGCCGGCCGGACGACCTCACCGGTGCTCTTGCGGTGGAACAGGCCGCGCTCGAGCAGGTACTCCTCGCCGCTGCGTCGGGCCGTGTGCACCTCCGCAGACCCGCCGGTAGCGCGCTCGAACTCGAGCAGGCCGTCGAGCACATTGATGGTCGTGTCGAATGAGGACCGTACGGATCCGTTCTCGACTTCACAGTTCCAACCGCCGTCATCGAGCCGCTCGGCGAGGATCCGCTTGACGATCGGCTCCACGGGCACTCCAAAGTACGCCCCGGTCTCGATCGTCCTGCCGTTGATGCACGGCTCAACCTCGCCATCGAAGTACCGCTGCCCGTCGTGCTCCCAGCGCCCGTTCTCCGCGACAAGCACGATCGCTCGGCGGGCGGACTTCGACGGCGGATCGAGCCCGAGGAGTTGCAGGATCTGCAGCGTATGCATCGTGGCCGTCCAGGGCTGGCCTGGCTCATCGCCCCGGTAAGAGGCCGGGAAGCAGGCGCCGCCCGCCCAGAGCCCGTCCGGATCCTCGAGTGCAAGGAGCCGCGCGCCCCATCCGTCGTGCTCCACTCGTGCTCGCTCGACCGCGACGTCCTCGGCCGGCGCATTCGTGAGATCCCGCATCACCTGCCAGCGGATGGCGGGATCGCCCTCGAGAAGCCAATCAAGCACGTTCACCGTCGCAGATTAACGCGGGTCACCGACGGACGCTGCTAACGTCCCGCCGGGCTGGCGGACTGGATGCGTACTCACGCAGCGGCGTCCGTGTCGCATTGACAGCCATCGAAGATCCGGTGCAGGGTGCCCCACTGTCGGCCGCGGCTCAGAGCGGCTCGCGCGGTTTGGGCGCCTGGTCGGTGCTGGGTCCGCCTCCTGGCAGTCCACCGGGCGGCGGCAACTTCCAACGAGCGCAAGGCCTGCTCTTCAGCGCTGTGTCTACCGAGGACTCAGTCCGCCGAACAGATCGAGTCGCCGGCGGAGCGCGCCGCAGTCCTTGGAAAGGCACTCAAGCACCTACTGCCATCGACACTGTGAGGCCGAAAGACCGCTGACCTTCAGCCGCGACGTAGCTCTGCCAGCAATGGGAGCTGGCTGAGCGGATCGTCGTTGGAGTTCCAGTAGACGTGCTCGGCGCCCAGCTCCGCGGCCTGGTCGAGGTCGGCTGCGACCTGTTCGGGCGAGCCGAGCAGCGGTCCGCGCTCGTCAAGCGGCTCGGTGGTGACGTTGCCGTTCACCTGCAGCATGATCGGCAGCGTGTCGGGGTCATGCCCAGCAGCACTGGCCGCTGCGCGGAATGTCTCGACGGCCTCGTGGATAGTGTCCCAGTCGAAGATCACCAGGGTGAGCCCGACGCCGAGCCGTCCGGCGCGTTCGATAGCGGCAGACGATCCGGCGCCCGCTAGGAGTCGTGGGCCACCCGGCCGGACCGGTTTCGGGCCGATGTCGGCTTCGGGGATGCGGTAGAAGCGGCCCTCGAAGCTCACCGGGTCCGGCCCCCAGACCGCGCGCATGGCCATGATGTGTTCCTCGAACCCCGCCCCGCGCCGCTTCATCGAGACGCCCGCGGCCTCGAATTCCTGGTCCATCCAGCCCTGGCCGATTCCGACGAAGAGTCGGCCGTCGCTTAACTGGTCGAGCGTGGCCAGCCTGCGCGCGAGGATGATCGGGCTCTGGAAGAGCGCATCGAGCACGCTCGTACCCAGAGTGATCCGGCTCGTACGAGCCGCGACGTAGCTGAGCGTCTCGATCGGGTCGTACACAATGCCGAACATCTCTGGCGCATCCATGACCGGTCCGCCCGCTCCGCCCAGCGCGATCGGCACTGTCGGTCGCATCAGCCGCTCCCAGGACCAGACCGAGTCCAGCCCGAGACGTTCGGCCTCGAGCCCTACCTGCATGATCGTTTCCGGTGATGCGCCCTTGCCCGCCACAGGAAGGTGAACGCCGAGCTTCATAGCAGTTGTCTCCTATATCTCTTCGTCTCTGCGTTCAGACAGACCACGTCGGCCCGCCATTCTCATCGGTCGCGGCACCTGCCGGCCATATCAAGAGTGGATTGGCCACGGCCGCGATCGTTGGCGGCGCGGGAATGATCTACGGGGTTGCCACGGGATTCTTGATCGTGGTCAACCATGAGCCCGATGAATGATCAGCTGGAAATTAGACGACTGATCCCTCTTCTGACTCGACCTGTGAACGAGACTCGACCGGCCACTTGAGCTGAAACTCGATCTCCTCCTCGTCGTCTCCGAGCTCATGCTCGATCGAGAACTGAGCGCGCTCGGGGACTCGGATCCGTACGCCGGCGATCTGGATCCTGAATGACTCGTCCTTCTCTAGCGCATCTGCTAGGCGCCGAAGCTTGGCCACCACTTCGTGAGTCGAATAGATGCGTTCAAGGTCCCGTGGACTTCTCGCCATGGCAGTACACCCCTTAGTACTTCGCTTAGGTGACGAGCGACTCTGACCGGTCGCCGTTCGTCCGATCAGTCTGGCAGTTCAACATGGACAAGCGGCCGCGACACAGGCGAGGAGACAACGCGGTGACGGCGCGGCTGAGCGGCTTGCGGACCCGCGACTGTGGGGTTCGGCGCCAGGTGCGAGTCCCGGATAGGCCGGGAAACTGCACCGCGTGAACATGGTGACGTGTTGGGCGGTGCCCGCAGCTTGCCGCTCACGATAGGCGGACTGGAAGCTGTCGTAGACAGCGTCGAAAGTTGCCGGCGGGGCGTTGCGGAGCTGGTCGGCGAAACCGTATTCGAGGACGCGGTCGTACGCGGTGCGAGGATCGGCGTCGAGAGTGTCGGGGTAGGTGTGCTCTTCGGCCTGGCGCAGCAACAGTCCCAAGCTGTCGAGAGTCTCGGCGATCTGATCAGTGCTGCCGAGGCTGGCGTGGGGGTCGGGTAGGACGAGGCCATGATCGGCGGCAGCTTGGCGAATCAGCCGTAGCGTGGCGATGCCGTCGGCTGCGGGGGTGGTGAAGACGAGGTCCGCGCCGGGTTGGGCAACCCGACGCCACTCGGTCACTGCCTGTGCAACGTCGGGAAAGTAGGGAATGGCGGCGATGCAGAGCAGCGCATCGAACGTAGCCGGTCGGAAGGGCAGCTGGGCGGCATCGGCTTGCAGATAGCTGCTCGTCGACACCGCTGCGGCAGCCTGCAGCATGCCGTGAGAAACGTCGATTCCCACGATCCGTTGAGGCGCATGCGTGATCCGTACGCAAGCACGGGCCGCCAGGCCGGTTCCGGTGGCGATATCCAAAATGCGCTGAGCCGGTTGAGGTCGCAGCAGCCGGACCGCCTGATCGGCCTGCCACCGGTGCATCTCGCTCTCGTCGTAAGTAGCGGCCCGCCGATCGAACTCGTGGCCGATCCAGGTCGTGTCTCGACTGGTCGCACTCACCAAGTCAGTGTGGCGCTCCTCGGCGCGGGCGCGTTGGCGGGTGCTCCGCTAGATACGAGCGAAGGTGGGTCGTCAGCTCCTCAGGCGTGGACGGCTGGCACGCGGAGCGCCAGGGCACCCGGTTGGATCTCGGCGTCGAGGATGGTGGCCTCGCCGATCACGTCGCCGTCGAGCTGGACGTTGTCTTTTCCGTGGAGCTTGATCCGCACCCTTTTTGCCGTGTGTTGGTCGACCTGATCATCCTTCTTGGCCCGCCGGGTCATCAGCCGTAGCGCGATCTTGACCCAATGCCGGAATCGGCGGGGCGAGGCAATGTAGACGTCGAGGAGACCATCATCCGGGCGTGCGCCCGGAATCAAGGTGAGGTTGCCCCGAAGTGTCCCGACGTTGCCAATGACACAAAGCATGGCCTGGCGTCGTACAGGCCGGTTGCCGTCCAGCTGCACCGTCATCCGCACCGGCAGCCGCCCAAATGCCTTCGCCGCTGCGACGAAGTACGCCGCAGAACCGATCTTGTCCTTCAAGCCTTCGTCAGTTTCGTCCATGATCATGGCATCGATGCCGATCCCTGCCATTACGGCGAAATACTCCGGCGCACGGTCGTCGACAATGATCTTCACCAGATCCAGCTGACGTACCTGCCCGCTCAACGCGACCTCGATAGCGTCCATTTCCTCAAGTGGAAGATCCAGATTCCGAGCCAGCAGGTTGCCGGTGCCGGCAGGTACCAGTCCTAGTGGAATACCGGTGTGGGCCAGAGCGTCGGCAACAGCGCGGATGGTGCCGTCCCCGCCAGCAGCAATAACAAGATCAACGTGTGCTGCGACGGCCTGTCTGGTTATAGCTCCGCCTGGATCCTCGACCGATGTTTCCAGCCACAGTGTGTTGCCCCAGCCCTTTTGCTGGAGGCCTTCTTCGACAAGGGCGCGAAACTTGTCGCTGATCTTGGTCGGGTTATAGATCACCGCGCAGCGCCGACTTTGGCTTTCCTCTTCAATATCTGTCATGGGATTCCTCAATCGCAATGTCATCCGATCTCACTCTCCGCGGCCTGGCCGGCAGGTCGCCGGTCTGGATAACCGTGTGCGCGATTGTTCGTAGCTTCACGTGGGTGTTCTGCGATTCGCGTTTCAGCAGAGCGAACGCTTGGTCGGCCGTAAGCTGACGGCGAATCATCAAGATCCCTTGCGCCAATCCCACCCGATGCCGTGCGGCCATCGCTCGGGTCAAGTTGTCCCGTTCCACAGCGGCCTTCAGGGCCACGCCGGCATGATCGGCGATGGCCTCCGCTATCTCGGCATACGGCGACAGGGACGCCGGGCCCGTGGCATACCACACCAGACGGAGCAGCTGCCGAGGCGAACCCTCAATCCGCGTCACCAGCACAGCGCGCTCGCCTGGCGCATCCCACGAGGCGACTTTTGCCGGATCGTCGTTCGGAGATGGTTGCTGAAGTAGACCCTGACCGAAGAGCGTCTCGATGACCTCCGCTGCTGCCGAGTCACCGGGCGCCGGGTCGCTCGGGCGTACGGCAAGGGTCTGCCAGAAGCGCTCGGTGTAACCGACGACCGCTGCCCCGTCGGCGGCGATCAACGCCAGGGCTTCGTC
>Ga0307310_10000447_pt1 | contig 13575 bp, 15 predicted proteins | sample ER_DNA_197_FD_194502 | JGI IMG/M metagenome (GOLD analysis project Ga0307310, IMG submission 194502) | Bulk soil microbial communities from the East River watershed near Crested Butte, Colorado, United States - ER_DNA_197 | ecosystem: Environmental > Terrestrial > Soil > Floodplain | place...
GAGCAGGGTGCGCGAGCCCGGGCCGCGCGTGAGCCGCAGCTCGAGATAGATCGTCGTCCAGAGGACCACCGCCACGAGGGGCGTGAAGAGGATGGCGCTCCCGGCGGGGAGCAGCCGGCCGAAGAGGGTCAGGGCGACGCCCGCCATGGCGAGGCTCGTGTAGCGGGCATACCCAAGGCCGAGCCGCGCGGGACCGATCACCGCCACGGCCCCGAGCCCTCCGATTGCCAGCTCGGCCGCGATCGCCACGGCCAGCCAGAACGAGGAGAGCAGCCAGCCGGCGGCCGCCACCGCCGCCATGAGGGTGGCGAGCAGGACAGCCTCCGGCCGGTCGATGCGACGGATCACCGATCTGGTGCGCCGATCGCCCATCAGCCGCGCGATCACCGCAGCAGCTCCATCAGCGCGTTCGCGTCGCGGGTGGTCGCGACCTGGTCGGCACTGAGCCAGGCGCGGCGCGCGACGTCGATGCCGTAGGCCGCCTGGCCCAGCTCCTCGGTGCGGTGCGCATCGCTGGCAACGGTCAGCCGCACTCCGGCCCGGCCCGCCTCCCGCGCAAGTGACTCGTCGAGGTCGAGCCGCGGGCTGCCGTTGATCTCGAGCAGCGTTCCTGTCCGCGCCGCCGCCTCGAAGATGCTGGGCCAATCGAGCGGCATCGGATCGCGGACGTTCACGATGCGCCCGGTCGGATGTGCGATGACGTCGACATGCGGGTTCTCGATGGCGGCCAGCGCGCGGCGGGTCAGCTGCTCGCTCGGCTGGGCCCGACCGGTGTGGATGCTGGCCAGCACCACGTCGAAGCGCTCCAGGAGCTGGTCGGGGTAATCCAGGCTGGCGTCGGCGCGGATCTCCATCTCGGTGCCGTGAAGGATGCGGAACGGCGCCAGCTCGAGGTTGAGCCGGTCAAGCTCCACGCGCTGCTCCTCGATCCGCTCGAGCGACAGGCCACGCGCGATCCCGAGTGACGGAGAGTGGTCGGTGAGGACGATGTACTCGCGTCCCAGCGCTCGTGCGGCGCGCGCCATCGTCTCGATGCTGTCGACCCCATCGGTCCAGTCCGAGTGGGTATGGGTGTCGCCGCGGAGCTCCGCCCGGCCGACCAGCTGCGGGAGGGTGCCCGCCTGGGCCGCGGCGATCTCGCCCTCGTCCTCGCGGATCTCCGGTGGCACCCAGGCCAGGTCGAGGCGTTCGTAGACCTCTCCCTCCTCCGCGGCGAGTAAGAGCTCGCCCGTCTCCACGACCTTGAACCCCTTCTCTGAGAGCGAGAGGCCGCGTGCGAGGGCGCGCCCACGGAGCGCGACGTTGTGCTCCTTGCTGCCGGTGAAATGGACGAGGTGCGTGCCCCATGCGGCCGGCGGGCAGACCATCAGGTCGACTCGCGGCCCGTCGCGCAGCACCACGCTGGACTTGTCGGTCCCGGCCGAGAGGACGCGGTCGACGCCCGTCAGACGGTCGAGCGCAGCGATGAGGGCGGGCGCGTCGTCGACAGCAGCCAGCAGGTCGAGGTCGCCGATCGTCGCGCGACGGCGCCGCAGCGAGCCGGCTGGCTCGATCCTCCTCAGGCCGGGAACGTCGCGGAGGCTCGCGATGAGGTCCCCGACCAGCGCGTCGGCATCGTGCAGCAGCAGGCGACCGCCCTGCCGTTCCGCGCGCGCGATCCCCTCGAGAATGTTCTGTTCGGTCCTGGCCGACAGACCGCGCACGCCGCGCAGGCTCCCCTGCTCCGCCGCCGCTCGCAGCGCCTCGATCGAGTCGATTCCGAGCTCAGCGTGCAGCAGCTTGACGGTGCGGGGTCCCACGCCGGGAATACGCAGCATCGCCAGCAGGCCGTCCGGGACCTGGGCGCGCAGGCGTTCGTGGTACTCGAGCCGGCCGGTGGCCGACAGCTCCGCCAGCTTGGCGGTCAACGCAGCGCCCGCCCCCGGCAGCTTGGGTGGGGTCCCCCGCGCGAAGAGCGCGGCGACGTCCTTCGGATAGCGCTCGATCACGTCCGCAACGCGTCGATAGGCGACCGCCTTGTAGACGACCTCGCCGAGGATCTCGAGCATGTCCCCGATCTCGTTGAAGACGCGGGCGAGCTCAGAGTTGCTGATGACCGCGTCGTCGCCGCGCGACGCGCTTCGAGGTCGTGGCATCGCGCGCATTCTAGAGCCGTCGCTCCGGGCCGCCACCCGGCAGGCATCGGTCTAGAATGTGGCGCCGACAACCCATCCATGAGGCTCAGCGCAGATCACGTGGACGCCGGTCCCAGACGACGCGACACGAGCGTACGTGGCCGCCGATCGCGGAGGATGAGCGCCTAGCGTCGAGGTGACGCGGCTCCCCCCGCAATCTGAGGAGACCACCCGCTGCGTGGCGCACCACCCCTTCGGCAGCGAGGTGGTCTCATCATGCTCTTCCTCAGTCAGCTCATCGGCAAGCAGGTGCTCGACCGGCACGGCGAGCCATTCGGCAAGGTGCGCGACCTGATCGTGGCGCTCGGTGAGCGGTACCCGCCGGTCACTGGCCTCGTGGTGCGCGTGGCGGCCGGCCGCGAGATCTTCCTGCCATGGTCCGCGGTCGCCTCGATCGATACCACCGGGGCCCGGCTCCGGACCGCCTCGATCAACATCACGTCGTTCCAGCAACGGCCCAACGAGATCAGGCTCTGGCGCGATCTGCAGGACAAGCAGATCGTCGACGTCGAGGGGCGCAAGATCGTGCGGGTCAACGATATCCAGCTGGCGCCGGTCGAGGGCAGGCTGCGCCTGGTGGCGGTCGACGTCGGTGTGGCGGGCATCCTTCGGCGCCTGGGGCTCTCGGGGGTCGGCGAGCGGCTCGCCCGTGCCCTCGGCCTCGAGGTCGAGAACTACATCGAATGGGAGGCTGTCGACCCGGTCGAGTCGAGCGTCTCGTCGCTGAAGCTGCGCGTTCCTCACCAGGCGCTCGCGACCCTCCATCCGGCCGACGTGGCGCACATCGTGGAGCAGCTCGCTCCGCGCGACCGGGCCGGCATCCTCGCCTCCCTCGACGACGAGCGCGCGGCGGATGTGATCGAGGAGCTCGAAGCGGCGGACCAGGTCGACGTCCTGGAGGGCCTCCCGCCGGAGAAGGCGGCAGACATCCTGGAGGAGATGGGTCCGGACGAAGCTGCGGATCTGATGGCCGATCTCTCGCCGGAGCGCCAGGCGGAGCTGCTCGGGCTGATGGAGCCCGACGAGGCGGCCGACGTGCGCGCGCTGCTCTCGTACGAGGAGGAGACCGCCGGCGGCCTGATGACCACCGACTTCATCACCGTCTCGCCGGATGAGACCGCCCAGCAGGTGATCGATCGGCTGCGCGAGCTCGCCCCATCCGCCGACCAGGTCTACTACCTCTACGTGACCGATGCGGACCGACGCCTCCTCGGCACCGTGACCCTGCGCGGCCTCATCGTCGCGAACCCGTCGACCCCGGTGAGCGCATTCACGCGACCCGAGCCGATCTCGGTCGAGGTGGGCATCGATGCGGAGGAGGTCGCGGCGGCGATCGCCCGCTACAACCTGCTGGCCCTGCCGGTGGTCGATGCGGAGGGCAGGATGCAGGGGATCGTGACCGTCGACGACGCCTTCGAGCGCGCCCTGGGCGAGGGGTGGCGCCGCCGCCTGCCGGCGATCTTCGAGCCGGCCGAGGAGAAATGACCCGCCTGGCCCTGCCCCGTCCGCTCCGGCTCGCCCAGCGGTCGCTCCAGCAGCGGCTCCCAAACTTCCGCGTCCACCGCTCCGGCATCCTCGCCTTCCTTGGCGTGATGGGGCCGGGTCTCGTCGCCGGCCTCGCCGGCAACGACGCGGGGGGCATCGCCACCTACAGCGTGCTGGGGGCCGAGACCGGGTTCCGCCTCCTGTGGATCCTGCCGATCACCACGGTGATGCTGATCGTCGTGCTCGAGATGGCCGCGCGCATGGGGGCGGTCTCCGGCCAGGGGCTCGGGGACCTCATCCGGGACGACTTCGGGATCCGCTGGACGTTCTTTGCCATGGCGGTCCTGCTGATCGCCAACGGGGCCAATATCGTCGCCGAGTTCGCCGGCGCGGCGGCGGCTCTCGAGATCTTCGGGATCCCCCGCTGGCTCACCGTCCCCGTGGTGGCGGCAGGGATCTGGGCGCTCGTGGTCTTCGGCAGCTACCGCATCGTGGAGCGTGTCTTCCTGTCGGTGGCGGTCGTCTTCCTCGCCTACATCGCCAGCGCGTTCTTCGCCGGACCGGATTGGGGAGCTGTCGGGCGCGGCCTCGTGACCCCGTCGATCAGCTTCGACCCCGATGGGCTGCTCCTGATGGTCGGCGTGGTCGGAACCACGGTGACGCCATATATGTTCTTCTACCTGCAGTCGTCGGTCGCGGACAAGGGGCTGGGACCCGAGGAGCTGTCGCTCGAGCGTGCCGACGCCATCCTCGGCGCGATCTGGACCAACGTGATAGCCCTCTTCATCGTGGTGGTCACGGCCGCCACCCTCTTCGGCACCGGTCTGCATCTCACGAGCGCGGCGCAGGCGGCGCGCGCCCTCGCCCCGGTGGCGGGCAGCTTCGCGGAGGTGCTCTTCGCGGTCGGCCTCTTCGGCGCATCGGTCCTGGCGGCCACCATCATGCCGCTCACGACCAGCTACACGGTCTGCGAGTCGTTCGGCTGGGAGTCGGGGGTCTCGCGTCGCTTCTCCGAGGCGCCGGTCTTCATGGGGCTCTACACCGCGCTGATCGTGATCGGCGCCCTGGTCGTGCTGGTGCCCGGCCTGCCGCTGATCGGCGTCATCCTGGTCAGCCAGAACCTCAACGGGATCCTGCTGCCGATCATCCTGGTCTTCATGCTGCGGCTCGTGAACAACCCGCGGATCATGGGCCGGCACGTGAACCCCGCCTGGCTGAACGTCCTGGCCTATGGGCTGACCGGCCTCATCATCCTGCTCACCGCGGTGATGCTCGGCAGCGGGCTCGCCGGCTTACTGCGGCCCGCCTAGCCAGCCGCGCCAACCGGACGGCCGATCAGCTCCCGATCGGATGCCAGACCGTCTTGATCTCGACGAAGTCCCCGATCAGGTACGGCGACTGCGCCGCAGGGCTGAGCCAGTCGTAGCGCACGAGGCCCGCGGACGGCGGACGCGCAACACGTTTCACGTTCTCGACGGCCAGCTCCTCGATGGCGGCCGCCTCGGAGGGGGCCACGCCGAACGCGTCGAGGCCGTTGACGTCCATGTGCCCGGCGAGATGGGCGACCAGCTCGTCGCGCAGCCCGGTGATCATATTGACGACCCCGCCCGGGACATCCGAGGTGGCCAGCACCTCGGTCAGGGTGACCGCCGGCAGCGGCCTGGCCTGCGACGCGAGGACCACGGCAGCGTTGCCGGAGACGATCACCGGCGCGAGCCGGCTGACGAGACCGAGCAGTGACGACTCCTCGGGGGCAACCACGCCGACCACCCCGGTCGGCTCCGGCATGCTGAAGTTGAAATAGGGTCCCGCGACCGGGTTCACGGTGCCGATCATCTGCGGATACTTGTCGGCCCAGCCCGCGTACCAGACCCAGCGGTCGATCGCGCCGTCGACCAGCCGCGTCGCACGCGCCCGTCCGACGCCCTCCGCCGCCTGCACCTCGGCGATGAACTGATCCCGACGCCCCTCCATCAGCTCGGCGATGCGATAGAGGACCTGCGAGCGGTTGTAGGCGGTGAGGGCGGCCCACCCGGGAAACGCCTTCCGGGCGGCGCGGACGGCGTCGCGAACGTCCTTCCGCGTGGCGCGGCAGGCATTTGCCAGCAGCTCTCCCCGCGCGCCGAAGACCTCGTAGGCGCGGCCCGACTCCGTGCGCGGGAACGCGCCGCCGATATACAGCTTGTAGGTCTTGCGGACCCCGAGCCGATCCCCCGCCCCGTTCGAGGTGGTCGCCGTCAGACCGGCGCGACGCGCGGCCAGCGTGGAGGTACGCGGGCTCACCCCGCGAGATCCAGGTAGGCGGCCAGCCCGTGCTGCCCGCCCTCGCGTCCGTAGCCGGACTCCTTGTAGCCACCGAACGGCGAGGTGGGGTCGAAGCGGTTGAAGGTGTTCGCCCATACCACCCCGGCCCGCATGGCGCTGATCATCTTGAAGATCCGGCTCCCCTTCTCGGTCCAGACCCCCGCCGAGAGCCCGTAGGGCGTGTTGTTCGCCTTCTCGACCGCCTCCTCCGGCGTCCGGAAGGTGAGCACGGAGAGCACCGGCCCGAAGATCTCCTCTTGCGCGATCCGATGCGACTGGCTGACTCCCGTGAAGAGGGTCGGCCGGAAGAAGTAGCCCCGGCTCGGCAGCTCGCAGTCGGGCTGGAAGATCTCCGCCCCCTCGGCGATCCCGGAGTCGACGAGCTCGCGCACCTTCGCCAGCTGGCCCGCCGAGTTGATCGCCCCGATGTCGGTGTTCTTGTCGAGCGGGTCACCCACCCGCAGGGTCCCGAGCCGCGCCTTCAGCTTGTCGAGCAGGGGCTCGTAGACCGACTCCTGCACGAAGAGGCGCGAGCCGGCGCAGCAGACCTCGCCCTGGTTGAAGTAGATCCCGTTGATGATCCCCTCGATCGCCTGGTCGAGCGGGGCGTCATCGAAGACGATGTTCGCCGCCTTGCCGCCGAGCTCGAGGGTGAGCTTCTTGCTCGAGCCCGCCACCGCCCGCCCGATCATCTTCCCCACCGCGGTCGAGCCGGTGAAGGCGACCTTGTTGACGCCCGGGTGTCTGACCAGGTCCATCCCGATCTCGCCGGGGCCGGTGATGATGTTCACCACGCCGGGTGGCAGGTCGGCCTGGCGCACCACGTCGGCGAAGAGATACGCGGTGAGCGGGGTCGTGGAGGCGGGCTTCAGGATGACGGTGTTCCCGGCGGCCAGGGCAGGCGCAATCTTCCAGGCCAGCATCAGGAGCGGGAAGTTCCACGGGATGATCTGCGCCGCCACGCCCAGCGCGCGCGGTGTCCGATTCGGGAAGGCGTACTCCAGCTTGTCGGCCCACCCGGCGTAGTAGAAGAAATGCGCCGCCGCCAATGGGACGTCGACGTCGCGGCTCTCCTTGATCGGCTTCCCGGAGTTCATCGACTCGACGACGGCGAACTCCCTGGATCGCTCCTGCAGGATGCGCGCGATGCGGTAGAGGTACTTCGCGCGCTCCCTCCCCGGCAGCCGGCTCCAGACCGATTCGTAGGCGCTCCGAGCCGTGGTCACCGCCCGGTCGACGTCGGCCCGGGAAGCGCGCGCGACGCGGGCGAGCGGCTCCTCCGTCGCGGGGTTGATCACCTCGAAGGTCTTCCGCGGCTTCGACGGCGAGAACCGGTTGCCGATGAAGAGCCCGTACTCGGGCCGGATCTGGATGTGATCGGTCGACTCGGGCGCCGGCGCGTACTCCCACGCGGCGTCCCCGGCCGTGAGGCCCCAGGATGCGGCCGCAGGGCGCTTCTCCGGCTTCTTGGTGAGGGTCATCGTGGGCGATTATCGCACGAGGCCCCGTGCAGCTCCGGCGCGTCGGATGGCGGATTTCGAGCCCACCGCATTTGCATTCCGCGTCTACTCCCTCGGCGCGGTGATCGTGGCCGGCGTCTACGGCGGGCTCACTGTCTCTCGGCGGATCCTCGTCCTGCAGGCGCTCCCCGCGGCCCTCGCCCTGGCGGCGGTCCTGCTGGCGCGAACCTAGCGGTCGATGCCGGGCGCGAGGGCCCCTTCGAGACGCAGCAGGAAGCGCTTGCGGTCGACGCCACCGGTGTAGCCGCCCAGCCCGCCGCCGACGTGCAGCACCCGGTGGCACGGGACCACGATCGGAACCGGGTTCGACCCGAGCGCGTTGCCGGCGGCTCGATAGGCATTCGGCGACCCGGCCTCGGTGGCCACGTCCCGGTAGCTTGAGACGGTGCCGAACGGGATCTGCGCCGTCGCGCGCAGGACGTCTCCGGCGAAGCCGCGCACGAGCCGCCAGTCGATGGGCACGTCGAATGCTCGGCGCTCACCGGCGAAGTACTCGTCGAGCTCGCGGCGAACGCTGTCCGTCCGCTCGGGCGCCTCGAGGATGCGTGGCGAGACCCGTTCCGCAAGCTCGTCGAGCTGGTCGGAGATCCGCTCGCCCGGGTACGAGAGGCGCACCAGGCCGCGGGGAGTGACCATGACCGTGAGCGCGCCCAGTGGCGAATCGTAGGTGCCGTACGCGACGTCGAGGATCCCGTCCTCCGCCGCGCGCCGAGCCAGCCTGTCGTGCACGCGCGCGAGGTCGAGCGCCGTCCCCGGGGTGAGGGCCTCTGTCAACCGGCGCTCGAGGTCGTCGGTCACCGTGCCACCTCCCGGCGCAGCCGTCGCAAACCGGCGCTCACGTTCTGTCGCGCGGCCTCCTCGCTGGTGCCCATCCTCGCGCCGATCTCGCGGTACGCCAGGTCCAGTACAAAGCGGTGCACGAGCGCATCGCGCTGCTTGGTCGGCAGGCCGCGCACCGAGCCCCAGATGCCGTCGTCCATCGGCTCCGGCTCCGGTGGCGCGATCGGATCGACTCCGTCGAGCTCGCGCGTCGGCCGGCGCGTCATGCGACGAACGGCATCGGTCGCCTTGCGCTGGGCGATCGTGTACAGCCAGGCGCGCAGGTTGTCGCTGTGTCGAAGCCGCCGGTATGCACGAAGGGCGGACATGAATGTCTCCTGCAGGCAATCCTCCGCCTCGGTCGGCCCGACACAGCCCACCAGGAACCGATGCAGCTCGGGGGAGTGGGCGTCGATCAACGTCTCGAACGGCGGGAGGTGCACGATGAATGAAACGTCCTAAGCCGATTGGACGTGAGTCGCTGCGGCACGCCGCACGAGGTCGTCGATGGCACCTGGATCGTCCTGCTCGATGACCGGCGTCTCGCCATCCTCGCCGCTCCAGCGGATGGCGATGCCGGGATTCTGCGCGTTCGCGCCGTCCGGCGCGAAGAGATGCGCCGAGCCATGCACCTCACCGCGGCGGGCGATCTCCCAGTCATCGATCACCGCGTGGCGGGCGCGACCGTGGTCGAGCGCGTCGGCGAGCACACCGACGTCGACCGAGTCGCACTCGCTGGCGACCTCAAGGATGACGTGCCGCAGGCTGATGCAGCGGCTCTCACCCCAGAATGCGCGACGCAGGCCGCGGTCCAGCTCCTCGGCCGCCGCCAGGGATTGGAGCTTGGCCGCCTGGACCGCCTCCAGCGGGGGCAGCATCGTCACCGGCCACGCGTGCGCCGGCGCGCCCCACGGCTGCCATCCCGCGCGCGGCGCCAGCGCGGCGGCCACGACCGATTCGCCCTCCAGCCGGCGGCGCGGGGTCGGCTCGCTGTTGAACAGCTCGAGGGGGAAGGCGTGGTGGTCGAAGGCGATCCGGCCCTCCAGCCCGAGGCGCCTGCGCGCGTCGTGGAGCCGCCAGACGACGGCATGCGACCAGGGACAGCCGAGGTCCGACCAGACCTGGATCGTCCCGGGGGCGACCTGCATTCAGTCGAGCGTGAAGTAGTCTTCGCCGCTGTATCGGCCGCTGCGCTCCTTGCGAATCTGCATGAGCACGTCGTTGAGCAGCGACGAGGCACCGAAACGGAATCGGTCGGGAGTCATCCAGCCAGGGCCGAGCGTCTCGTAGAGGACGGTCAGGTACGCGATCGCCTCCTTGGAGGTGCGAATCCCGCCCGCCGGCTTCATGCCGACGGCGCGACCGGTCTGCTGATGGAAGTCGCGGATCGCCTCGAGCATGACCAGGGTGACGGGAAGGGTCGCTGCGGGCTGCACCTTGCCGGTCGAGGTCTTGATGAAATCGGCTCCGGCGGCCATGGCCAGGACCGATGCTCTCCGCACGTTGTCGTAGGTCTCGAGCTCGCCGGTCTCCAGGATCACTTTCAGGTGGGCATCGCCGGCCGCCTCCTTGACCGCGACGATCTCGTCGTAGACGCGCGCGTAGTCACCGGCCAGGAAGGCACCACGATCGATCACCATGTCGATCTCGTCGGCGCCGAGGGCCACCGCCTCACGAACGTCGAGCAGCTTCACGTCCAGGGCGGCCGCGCCCGATGGGAAATAGCTGGCGACCGCGGCGATCTTCACGGTCGAGCCCTCCAGGGCGGCGCGGGCGGTCGCGATCATGTTGGGGTAGACGCAGAGCGCAGCGACGCTGGGGATGGTGGGATCGGTCGGATCGGGGCGCCGCGCCTTGCCGGCGAGCGCGCGAACCTTGCCCGGCGTGTCCTTCCCCTCGAGCGTGGTGAGGTCGATCATCCGGATCGCAAGGTCGAGCGCCCAGAGCTTCGACTCGCGCTTGATGCTGCGCTTGGCCAGGCTGGCGGCACGCTCCTCGACCCCGACCTGGTCGACCGACCAGACTCGGCCGAGCAGGCTTCCGAGCGCCTGATGGCGTCCGGTCGCAAGGTCACGTCTTGCGCTGCGGCGCGCGGGCGGGCTGGTGCTGGCCATGGACCGCTGATTGTAACGTCCGGCACCGCAGGGGCCGATGCTAGGCTTGGGGCGCATGCCGGAACGATCCGAGACGATCGTCTATTGCCTCACCCGCGACCGCGAGCTCGCCGTCGCGCTCGAGGAACGCCTGACCGCCGCGCTTGCGTTCTTTTACAACGACGCGGCCAGGCTCAGCCAGGCCGTGGTGCTGCGCCTCCCCGACCTGGTGGTCATCGACACGGGGGCCATTCGCGAGGAGTACGGCGACGCGGGCCTGGGACCGGTGGTCGCCTTCCTTCGGGAGCGGTGCCCGGGCGCCCGGCTCACGGTGCGCCCGGCGAGCGGCGTTGAGCATCTCGTCGCGGCGGAGGCGGGGCCGGACGTCGAGCTGCTGGCGGCTGAGCGGTCAGCCTGCGTCGAGGGCGTGGCCGCCGCCTGCGGCGCGCTGGCTAGCCCGACGTCGTCATGAAGTCAGCGATGAGGTCGGCGACCTGGCCGGGAAGCTCCATCGGGAGCAGGTGGCTGGCTCGATGGTAGACCTGCAGGCCCGCGTTCGGTAGCCGAGCCGCGACGGCCAGGTTCGCCTCGAGCAGCCGATCGCGGTCGCCGACGACCACGAGCGAGGGGATCGTCAGCTCACCGAGCCGTCCGCCGAGCCTCAGGGGCCGCAGCCCATCGATTGCGCCGCGGCTCGCCTCGCGGGTCCAGCTCTCTTCGTCGTCGAGCAGCTGCTCAACCCGCGCCACGCTCAGCGGTCGCGCCATCATGCTCACCAACCCCGCTCGGCGCGGTTCGCGCGGAGCGGGTGGATGCTCGGGCAGCGGCCGCTCGGGCGGGATCCCGTCCAGCGCGGCCACGGCCACGAGGACGAGCCGTCGGATCCGGTCGGGCCGGTCCAGGGCCGCCTGGACCGCAGCGACACCGCCCAGCGAATAGCCGACCAGCGTGAACGGGCCGAGCGCGAGTGCCTCGGCGGCGCCCAGCAGGTCGCCGGCGTAGTCGGCGGAGGTGTACCCGTCCGCGGGTTTGTCCGAGCCACCGCAGCCACGCAGGTCGAACGCCAGGGCGCGGTACGGAGCGGGGAACGCCGCGATCAGGTCATCCCAGGCGTGGTGGGTCCCATGATGACCGTGGGCGAAGACGATCGACTCCCCGCCCCCCGGGCGCTCGACGTAGTGAAGGCGGATTCCATCGACGGCGAGCTTGGGCATTCAGGCGGCCACGAGCCGGCCGATCCGTCCCGCCGGCCAGCAGACGACCAGGGCACGCCAGCGCACCGCGCGCAGCGGCACCGAGCCGAACGTGGCGGAGTCGGTGCTGGCGGCCGCGTTGTCGCCCGCGACGCGGACCTCTCCGGCGAGGACGCTTGCGACCCGCTTCACGAGCTCGCGCCGCGGATCGCGAGGGTCGGCGGTGAGCACCACCTCATCGGGGCGCGGGGGGCGCCGGGCGTAGGTCCAGCGCTCGACGAGCAGTCGATCGCCCGGCAGGAGGGCTGGCTCCATCGAACGACCGCGCACCTCCACCAGGTCGAGCCAGGCGGCCGACGCGACCGCGCCAGCCACCGCAGCGAGCGCGCCCACGACCAGGAGGAGCGGCCCCCTCCCGCCGCGATGCTTCTGCATCGGCCCCGGCTGGGCTAGGCCCCAGCGCCCGCGGGCACGCCAGGCCGACCGTTGGCGCGAGTCTTGTCCGGACCGCCGGTCGCGATCCACATGCCGTCGACCTCGTCGATCAGCTCGAGCAGCGTCTTGGCCTCGGCGGCATCGAGGCTCTGCTTCACCTTCGAGGCCTGTTTTGTCGCCTTCCAGAAGGTGTCATGCAGGTTGGGGAACTTCTCGAGGTGCTCCGGCTTGAAGTAGTCGTGCCACAGGACGTCGAGGTGGTGCTTGACGAGCTCGGCGCGCTCCTCCTTGACGTGGATGCATCGGGCCCGGAAGAGCTCGTCCGTGTTGGCCTCGTACTTCTCCAGGATCTTCAGGCACGACTCCGCCTCGATTCGTGCCTGCTCCGGGTCGTAGATGCCGCACGGGATGTCGCAGTGAGCGTCGACGATGCGGCGCGGCCGCAGGATAGTGCGCAGCGTGAGCATGGGGTCTCCTCGTTGATCTCGATGCTGGATGGTCGATTGTGCAGCAAGCGGCGCGCCATCGAGTCAGGAGTGGGGTCAGCTCCCCATCACCATGCCGCCGTCGATGCCGAGCACCTGGCCGGTGACGTACCGCGCCTCGTCGGATGCCAGGTAGACGGCCGCGGCGGCAACGTCCGCCACCGATCCGACGTAGCCCATCGGCGTCAGCGACCGGATCGCCTCGGTTGCCTCCGCCGGCATCCCGGCGGTCAGATCGGTCTCGATCAGGCCCGGCGCAAGGGCGTTGCAGGTGATTCCCCGGGAAGCTAGCTCGCGGGCCGTCGTCTTCGTGAGTCCGATCAGCCCGGCCTTGGCAGCGGCGTAGTTCGCCTGGCCGGGATTTCCCAGGCGGCCGGCGGCCGACGACATGTTGATGATGCGCCCGCTGCGCGCCTTCACCATCGGCCGTGCGATCGCCCGCGTCATCCAGAACGGTCCAGAGAGGTTGGTATCGAGCACGGCGTTCCATTCGTCGGCGTCCATCCGCATCAAGAGGTTGTCGCGCGTGATGCCGGCGTTGTTGACGAGGATGTCGACCCTGCCGAAGGCATCGAGCGCGGCCTTCACGATCGCTTCGCACGCCTCGCGGCCGGCAGAGGTATCGCCCTTGATGACCGATGCCGTCCGTCCGGTCTCGCGCGCCTCGGCGGCCACCGCCTCCGCCGCCTCCGCGTTGTCGCGGTAGTTGATCGCGACGTCCGCGCCCTGGGCCGCCAGTGCAAGCGCGATCGCGCGGCCGAGGCCGCGGCTGGCGCCGGTCACGAGGGCGACCTTTCCGCCGAGATCGAACATCAGCGCGCTCCGGCGAGCTCGGGTGCGGTCACCTGCGGTCTCCCCAGGCGCGTCTGCCCGCCGGGGGCGACAAATGCGCGGGACGGATCGGCGGTCCACTCCACCACGGCGGCTCCCGCCGTGTACCCCGAGCCGAAGGCGGCCATCAGGATCCGGTCGCCCTCCTTGATCCTGCCGTCCGCGACCGCTTCCACGAGCGCCATCGGCACCGACGCGGCAGAGGTATTGCCGTATTTCTCGAGGTTCAGGTACAC
>Ga0307310_10000452_pt1 | contig 13543 bp, 16 predicted proteins | sample ER_DNA_197_FD_194502 | JGI IMG/M metagenome (GOLD analysis project Ga0307310, IMG submission 194502) | Bulk soil microbial communities from the East River watershed near Crested Butte, Colorado, United States - ER_DNA_197 | ecosystem: Environmental > Terrestrial > Soil > Floodplain | place...
CCGTCCACCACGATGTCGTACTCGCGCAAGATCTCCAGAGCGTTCTGCGAGCTGAGCCGGGTTTCATGCTTCTCGATTCGAACGTTCGGGTTGAGATCGGTCAGCCGCGCCTCGGCCGACTCGAGTTTGGGGCGGCCCAGTGTGGAGGTGCCGTGCACGATCTGGCGCTGGAGGTTGGTGAGGTCCACCGCGTCGAAGTCAACGATGCCGATCGTCCCCACACCGGCGGCGGCGAGGTAGAGAGACAGCGGCGAGCCGAGCCCGCCGGCGCCGATGGTGAGGACGCGCGCGGCCTTGAGCTTCCGCTGGCCGCCGATGCCGACCTCGGGAAGTAGGAGGTGTCTCGAGTAGCGCAGAACCTCGGCGTGGGAGAGCTGCGGCTCGGTCTGGGTCACCGGCGCGCCGCCCGCGATGCTGGGCACGATAGTGAGCACATCGCCCGATCGAACGGGCGTGGAGGTCGACTCCAGGTGGCGGATATCGGTTTCGTTCAAATACAGGTTGACGAAGTTGCGCAGACGGCCGTCGTCCTGAAGCAGGTGCCGCTTGAGCCCGGTATGCGTGGCCATGAGGCCGTCCAAGACCTGGCCCACCGTATCGCCAGCCAGCTCGATGCTGTCCTGGCCGGCGGTGAACCCCCGCAGCGGAGTTGGAATGGAAACGGTCACCGACATGGTCACACCTCGCTGAAGACTTCAAGAGACTCGCGGGTCATGGCCGAACGATCGTCCTCCAGCACCCAGCTGGCTAGCTCGGCCGCATGTCCGCGATCCACCCGCACGATGATATAGCTGTACCAGGGCCAGGCATGCTCGGTATCGAATGCCGAGGGCGCCGCCGGGTGATCGGGGTGCGAATGATAGTACCCGAGCACTTCGAGCTCGGACCCACGCAGCTCGGAGATAGTCCTGCGCAGATCGTCCGGAGCGATGAGATAGCGGTGAGGATCATCGGTACGACGGTTGTTCATGGGGACCAACCGCACGACCTCCTTGGTCTCACCTGCCCTCCCGGCCAGCACTCCACAACACTCCGCAGGGTACGCCAGCTCGCCGTGGCGCCTGATCTCGTCGGCCATCGCATCGCTCAGGCGGAGGGTCACTTCACCGCCCATCGGTGAGGATCGCTGAGGTAGCGAGCGCCGGTGTCGCACCCGATCACCACGGCCACGGCCTGCGGATCCTGGCGAACGATGTCCAGCGCCGCGGCGACGGCCGCCCCGGCCGACCATCCCACGAGGTAACCTGCTTGACGCGCCAGCCAGCGTGCGGTGTGGTCGGCGGTCTCTGTCGACATCTCCGCCACGGCATCGGGTACAGCCGGATTGTACAGGGCGGGCGGGTTCGGCGTCGTCGCCAGATGCTTCAAGCCTTCGAGTCCATGCAGCGGCGAGTCCGGCTGCACCCCCACGAGCTTCACCCCCGGCTTCTTCTCCTTCAGGAACCCTCCAGTTCCCATCATGGTTCCGGTGGTTCCCATCGCCGCGACGAAATGGGTCAAGCTGCCTTGGGTCTGCGTCCAAATCTCGGGGCCGGTCGTGTCGCGGTGAGCCTGGGTGTTGGCCGGATTGCTGTATTGATCGGCGTAGTAGAAGCGGTTCGGGGCGTCCGTCGCAATCTCACGCGCGCGCTCGACCGCCCCATCGGTTCCCTCCAGCCGGTCGGTGAGCACGACCTCCGCGCCGTAGATCTCCAGTAGTGCCCTCCGCTCAGGACTGGCGTTGGCCGGCAGACAGATAGTCACCCCGATGCCTGCGGCCGCGGCCAGCATAGCATAGGCGATCCCGGTGTTGCCGCTGGAGGCGTCCAGCAGGCGCTTGCCTGGCAGCTCCCCGCGGCACAGGCCGTCCCGGAGGATGGCTCGCGCGGCGCGGTCCTTCACGCTACCTCCCGGATTGAGCCACTCCGCCTTGAGATAGATACGGCCGTGGCCTGGCGGCAGCTGGAGCGAGAGCAGCGGGGTATTCCCCACCGCCTGCCATAGCTCGGGCTCGCGCATCGCCGATTTCGTGACCACCGCCATTGACCGTCTCCCAAACAAAAAACCCGACCGGTAGGTCGGGTCGGGCTCCGGAAGCATACTCTGAGCTAACTCGCCGAAGAGATCCGCTTCCTGCTTCATCAGATCGGCCAGGGAGATACTCGTGAGCAGCTCGTCCACCCGCTGCTGGAGCGCGTACCAAACCGGCCGGATGCTGCAGGTATGGCCCGGGTTACATCGATCGTCGTCAACCGGGTGCGTGGCGCAGTTGATCTCGAAGGTCTGGTGCTCCGAGGCGGCCATGACATCGCGAACCGAGATGGCGGCGGGCTCCTTGGCCAGATAGTAGCCACCCCTGGCCCCACGCACGCTCTCGACCAGGCCGGCTCGCCGGAGGCGAAGCAGGATCTGCTCGACATAGTCGGCGGGAAGACGTTCCGAATCGGCCAGCTCGCGCGCGGCGACCGGCCCGGCGCCTTTGCGGCCGCGCTTGGCAAGGTGGATCGAAATGATCAGGCTGTATTCGGTCCAGGTAGTGACCCGCATGAGAGGAATATGGGGGCTGACACAGGTGGAATCAATTGGGCCTGGGAGCTAGCCCTTATCTGCCGACGTCCAGCGGGCCACTTCCTCCGCGCTCATGTTCCCATAGGGACGAACCCGGGCATCGCGGAAGGTGCCACCGAGCACGTCCCCTAGGTACTGCGACCAGGAGAGGAGGGTGCCGTAGCAGACCGGGTCGCCGGCGTCGGGCCGCTCCAGCTCGTTCGCTACCCGACGAAGCAGCTCCTGCATGACCCGGGATGGCACCCGGGAGCTGGCGGTCGGATAGATGAAGCCGAACAGGATGAGGTGACTGAGGAGTACCCGCCAGTGCGGTCCGAACCGGGTCAGAACCCGGTTCCAGTCGAGCCGTTCACCAACCGCCAGGATCAAGTGGGACACGTCGGCCCCATCATACCGCTCCCGCTCCATCACGAAGGCCTTGGACCAGAGGGTTTCCTCAGCCGGCGCGATCTTCACCGGAACACCGAGCACGTCGCCGGAGATGGCGTGCGCGAACCAGTCGTCGTCCACGACGGCGACACCGTTTCCGGACCTGAAGATCACATCGATGAAGCCTTCGGGAGACCGGATTTTCGCGAGCCAGTGCGAGAACACCAGCTCGGTCTCGTAACCGGCCACCGCGCACGCCTCGAGCAACCGCTGCACGTCCGTAGGCCGGGCAAAGAGATCGAGGTCCTTGGTGGATTTGTCGATCCCGGCCTGGTGAATGAAGGCGAAGGCGCCACCGACCAGAAAGGGAACGTTGGCCCGGTTGAGGACCGCCATGGCGTCGCGATAGAAAAGCCGCGATGGAGTCTCGACCAGCGATTGTGTGGGTGCCAGACCCATGGCGGACTCCTTGGAGGCTGCGACTATCATACCCAGCATAGCCCGCCACGGGTGTGGCGCACGTCACCGCACCCCAACCCGGCCGAGGCTGAATTGGGGCGCAATGGTCAAGAACCCAGGCTCAGTTCGTATCGCCGCTGTCGGCGACATTCATTTCGGGGGGAAGGGCCTCGAGCCCCCCCTCCAGATCCTGTTCGGGCAGGTGTCGGAGCACGCGGATGTCCTGGCGCTCTGCGGCGATCTGACTGATCGCGGGGATCCCGAGGAAGCAAAGCTGATGGCCAGGGCGCTGGCCACCGTATCGGTACCCATCGTGGCGGTACTCGGCAATCACGACTACCACTGCGGCAAGGAAGCCGAGGTGGCCCGGATCCTGGCAGATGCCGGCGTCCATGTGCTCGATGGCGATACGCACGAGGTGCTCGGGGTCGGCTTCGCCGGGATCAAGGGATTTGCCGGAGGATTCGGGCGGCGCGCCTTGGGGCCTTGGGGTGAGCCCCTCATCAAGCAGTTTGTCCGCGAGGCGCTGGACGAGGCGCTCAAACTGGAGACGGCCCTAGGCGGGTTACGAACCCAGCGAAAGGTCGCGCTACTGCACTATTCGCCAATCGCCGGGACCGTAATGGGAGAGCCCCTCGAGATCTATGCCTACCTGGGGTCGAGCCGGCTGGAGGAGCCGCTGACCCGATACCCGGTAGACGTCGTCTTTCACGGGCACGCGCACCATGGCACACCCGAGAGCCGAACTCGGGGGGATGTCCCGGTATACAATGTCTCGATGGTGCTGCTGCAAAACACCTTTCCAGACCGGCCGCCGTTCAGGGTGGTAGAGCTCCCGGTGGCCCGGGGTGGCGACGAAGAGGCCGTGATTCCGGGAGTGACGCCGCTCCGCCGGGTTACCGACCGCCCGGGCGCTTGATTGGAGGCTTGTCCTTCTCCCCGGGCACGCCCGGCTCAGTCATGGCCCGAAGATCCAGGACTTCCTCGAGCTCCCTTCCGTCCAGTATCCTCTTCTTCATCACCAGCTCTTTCACCGTGAGGCCGGTGGCGATCGCTTCCTTGGCCAGTTTGGCGGCTTCCGCATATCCGATCTTCGGCGCCAGCGCGGTCACCAGAGCGGGGCTCCGCTCCAGCCAGTAGGCGCACTGCGCTTCGTCCGCCTCGATGCCATCTACACAGCGCTCGGCGAGCACCCGGCTAGCGTTGCCAACGATCGTGAGCGCAAAGACGATATTGTGAGCCATGACCGGCATCATCACGTTGAGCTCGAGCTGGCCGGCTTCGGCCGCGAGCGCGACGGTCGTATCCAGGCCCAGGGCCTGATAGCAAACCTGGTTCACCATCTCCGCGATCGAGGGGTTCACCTTGCCCGGCATGATGCTCGAGCCGGGCTGCACCGGCGGGAGCAGGATCTCCGCCAGGCCGGTGCGCGGACCTGACGCGAGCAGCCGGATATCGTTGGCGATCTTGTTCAGGTCCAGCACGTAGGCACGCAGCGCACCACTCAACGTCGCGATGTCGCCCATGGACTGCATCAGCTGAACCAGGTCCTCTCCCACCCTGAGCTCGAGCCCGCTGACCTGCTGGAGGTGACGGACCATGAGCGCGGCATATTCCCGCTCCGCGTTGATCCCGGTCCCTACAGCCGTGCCACCGATATTCAGCTCGCGGAGCCACTGGGCCGCCTCGGACAGCTTCCGCTGGTGCCGGGCGACGGTGTGCCCATAGGCGGTGAATTCCTGGCCCAGCCGGATCGGGGTGGCATCCTGAAGATGGGTGCGCCCCGACTTGACGATCCGATCGAACTCCTTTCCCTTGGCGAGGAGAGCGCCGGCGAGCCGGTCCAGGGCGGCCAGGGTATCCGGGAGGGTGGCGAGCGTGGCCAGACGCATGGCGGTGGGGATCACGTCATTGGTGCTCTGGGCCATGTTGACGTGATCGTTGGGATGCACCGGCTGGTAGGCGCCGCGAGCACCGCCCAGGATTTCGTTGGCCCGGTTGGCGAGCACCTCGTTACAGTTCATGTTATGGCTGGTGCCGGCACCGGCCTGATACACGTCGACGATGAACTGGTCGCGATGTTGGCCCGCGAGCACCTCGTCTGCCGCCTGGACAATGGCATCGGCCAGCCGCGGGTCGAGCCGCCCGGTCTGCTTGTGCACTAGCGCGGCCGCACGCTTGATCCACACCACCGCATCCACAAATGCGGGAAGCGGCCGAAGGCCGGAGATCGGGAAGTTCTCGGCCGCCCGGAGGGTCTGAATTCCGTAGAGCGCGGCCGTGGGAACAGCCTTCTCGCCCAGCGGGTCGCGTTCGATGCGCGTGTCGGTCATGAGGAGCCTTGGGGATCAATGCCTGATTTCTTCAGATCGATCGATAGCGCAGCTGGGTTCGATGGGAGCAAACCGACCAAGGCTGACCTCTTTCTGGGCCGCTTTCTGTTCGTGGGTCTCAACTGCTTCGAGCCGGGGCAGTCGCAGAAGGTTCACGTGCACGGCGGGTCGGACAAATTTTATCTCGTCGTCTCGGGAAAGGCGAGCATGATCGTTGGCGACCAGAGGCGCGAAGTAGGTGCAGGAACGCTGGTCTGGGCCCCCGCGGATGTGCCCCACGGCGTGGAGACAGCCCTGGAGCGGACCATCATGCTGGTCGCGATGGGGCCCCCGCCCACCGTCAACCGCCAGCCGTCCCGGTAATCTCGCCCGTCCCGCGCTGCACCAGCTTTCTGAGCGCCGGCCAGCCATAGATCCTCCCCGCCAGCCACACCCCGAGCAGCACGCCGATTCCGTTGGTATAGAAGCGCCACGCCAGCAGCAGCCACCCTTCATGGAGTCCGAGGTCGCCGGCCGCGCCGCCGAGGAACCCGAGCTCCACGGCTCCTGCGCCGGAAGGCGTCGGAAGCACCAGTTGGCTGTACAGCAACGCGAACGAGCCGAGCGTCATGGGCCCGAGCTCGGGCGGGTTTGCCAGAGTGAGCGCAAGAACCGGAAGGATGGCGACGCGAGTCACCAGATTGAGGAAGCTGAGCGGGATGCTGGCCAGCAACGGCCAGGTCGGCATGCGCCGCCAGTAGACCATGGCTCGGCGCACCGGGCGGCGAAGGTGCCGCACCATCGGCGACGCGACCCGCCTGGCGTAGACCCACACAACCACGCTCACCAGCACCACCACTGCCACCCAGGGCCAGGCCCGTTCCGCAGCCGCGCCGAGCCGGGGCCCGGCGCTCAGCCACCAGGCGGGGGCGTAACGCCAGGCCAGCCAACCCGCAGCCAAGATGATCACCGGCCAGGCCGCCAGCACCTCGAGACTGATACCGACGAAAGCCGCCGGGGCCGGGACGCCACTCCGCAGCATTCCCGCCAGACGCGCGGGTTCCCCGCCGATTCTGAGAGGCGTCAGCGCGCAGGCGGCGTCGCCGAATGCATTCAGGATAAAAGCGTCCTTGACCGTCATCCGGTGACCCAGACCCTGCACGATCCACTGAATGCGCCAGGCGCGGGCAAGCAGATCTACTGCCACCAGGGCGACACAGACGAGATGAGCCTGAACGAGTGTCATGCTGAGACGCTGGCCTGCAGATCAGCGTAGCTCCCCGGCGCGTGCCTGCGCAGCCAGCGATCCAACGTCTGGACCACCGAGCGGGCCGTTGCCGGATGAGCGAGATCACCCGGATGCAAGGCGATCCGGGGAAATCTGGCGCGGCGCTGTAGCAGCCAGCGGGCGCGGGCGACGCCGACGGAGCCCCAGGCCCGCGTCCGGGTGCGCGCACTCCACCGAACCACGGGCGAGCGCAGACGTTTTGATGACAAGAGCAGCCGAACGGAGCGCTCGTCTTCGCTGAAGGCGAGCCCGGCTTCCGCCGCGGCTTCGTGCGCGGCCTCGCGTGCGAGCCATGCCGGTGGCACGAACCCGGTCGGTTTCAGACCAACTTGCCGCAACAACTCCAGGCCGCGCATCAGGCGCTCCCGAGCGGACGCGGCGTCGAGGGTCAGAAACTCGCCTTCACCGTTGGTCCTGCCCCACGCCCTCCATCGATCGGTGAACCCACGTGGCAGACCGACTTCGTCGTGGCGCTCACCATGCAACGCGATCTCAGCACCCTCAGCCGCTCGGGCGCGCACCCACTCAACGAGGCGCGGGTGGCGCTGGATGGGCCACTCGCCATGCCAGTTGGGGACCACCAGGAGGGTGGGCGTGATGCCGCGCTCGGCACACAGGCTCCAGAGTCGATCGACGGCGGGGGCCTGGGCCGGGCTCACATCGTGGATCGAGACCAGCAGCATCACCGGTCCAGTATCCGGCGATAGATATCGAAGTGCCGGTCGAGGACGGTATCCCATCCGTGGTGGGCCTCGGCGTAGTCCCGTCCGCGCACACCGAGCGATCGCAGGTCTCCCGAGAGCAGGTGGGCGGCGGTCTCCGCGAGCGACCCGGGATCGCCCGACTGGAAATGTGCGCCGGCGCCCGACCGGGTGACGGTCTCGGCGACGCCGCCCCGGTTGGCGGTAAGGATGGGTGTTCCGCTTGCGATAGCTTCGAGCGCCGAGAGGCCGAACGTCTCCAAAGAGCACGGAGCTACATACAGATCCACTGCGGCGAGGAGATCTGCCAGGCGCTCCCGGTCCCGCTCGAACGGGAGCCAGTGCAAACGGTCGCTGCCGGTCCGGCGCTGGAACCTCCGGCGGGAGGGACCGTCTCCAATGAGTACCAGCCGCGTGCCGGTGCGCTCCTCGACCGTCGGCCAGGCCGTGAGGAGCAGGTCCAACTCCTTCTCCCGGGCAAAGCGCCCCACGAACAACGCAAGCGGTCCCTCGGGCAAACCGAACGAGCGTCGCGTTTCCGCGGCGTAGGCGCGTCTGCGGGGATGGAACCGATCGAGATCGACTCCCAACGTCACGCGTCGCACCCGCTCGACGCCTTCGCGCTCGAGCTCACCGGCCACGAAATCGGAGGGGGCGAGGGTGGCGTTCACCAGCCTGCTCAGCCGGCGGACATAGCGCCAGGCCAGCGCGCTCGCAGTTCGCCGCACTGATCCGGCGGTCGCAGGCCAAGGCGCAATGACCCGGGGAAAGTTGCTGTGGTAGAACCAGACCGTGGGTACATCCAGCTGCCTGGTGGCGAGATGCACCAGCCAGGGGGCGCACCAGGCACTGCCAACCTCGATGAGATCGGGGCGCTCGTGAGCCACAATGCGGCTGGTCGACCGGGTCGCGAGCATGAACCGATACGGTTTTTGCGTCGGAATGGAGGGACCGTGAAGCCGATAACAGCGGACGCCATCAGCCTGGTGAATCGAGTCGCGCGCGCCGGGTACCACCAGCACCTGGCGCAGCTCGGGCCGCGCTTCTACATAGCGGGCCTTCTGCAGCAGATAAGTACGGACCCCACCGGTGGTCTCGCCGAAGAACTCGGAGATGTCGAGCACGCCGAGTGCACCGGGCCGAAGCCGCCCAGGGAGAGTGCTACGAGAGATGTCCAGAGACGCCGCCGCATCAGCGCCGGCAAAGGACTCGAGATCCGGCAGCGTCAAGACGGCGGGCTCAGTCAGAGCAGTCCCCGAGCGGGTAGAGGGTACTGCAGTTGAGGCAGGGGTTTTTGCAGCCCCAGGTCTGCCCGGGGAGTGGGAAGCCGCAGCGGTTACACGTCGGCGGGAAGGCGGGGACGCGGGGAGGCGGGGAAGTGGAACGAGCCGCCTCCCGCCCATAGCTAGGATGAACCTCCAATCGGGGATACTTCCCCGCTTCCCCGCTTCCCCACTTCCCCGCCTTACCCAAGCCGGTACGCTCCCGTCAGGAACGGATTGGTGAGTCGTTCGACGCCGATCGTGGTGTCCGGCCCGTGGCCGCTATGCACGACGGTAGAGTCAGGCAGTGAGAGGAATTCCGAGTGGATTGAGGCCATCAGGGCCGCGCTGTCGCCCCCGGGCAGATCGGTCCGGCCGATGGACCCATTGAACAGGACGTCGCCGCCGAAGATGCGGTCCTCCCCGAGGAAGCTCACGCTGCCCGGAGAATGCCCAGGTGTGAACCGGACCGAGAACTCGAGCCCGCCAACCCGGAGCGCCTGCCCCGGCACCAGCCCTAATTGAGGAGCCGGGGGAATCTCCAGCTGCATCCCGACCCAGGCCCCGAACTGGGGCAGTGCATCGTAGAGAGGCCGGTCGAGCGGATGAAGATGGATGGGCGCGCCCGTGGCACGGTGGACTTCTCCCACACCCATAATGTGATCGACATGGCCGTGAGTAAGCCAGATGGCCCGGAGCTGCCAGCCACGTCTCTTGAGCGCTGCCAAGAATGTGGCCGGCTCCTGTCCGGGATCGATGATCACCGCCTCGCCGGTCGTTCCGTCCGCCACCAGGTAGCAATTCTCGACGAATTGTCCGTTTGGCAGCGGAACGACTTCGAGCTTAGACACCGACCTTTGCCTTCGACTCGAGGCGGCTCCGTCGGTCAGTCAGGTATTTCTCGACCGCAATGGCCGCGGTGGTCGCGTCGCCGACCGCAGTCGTGATCTGACGGGTGAGCTGCGCCCGGACATCGCCGGCAGCGAACAGGCCAGGTATCGACGTCATCATGCGATCGTCGGTAATCAGGTATCCGTTCGGATCGTGCACGGCGTGCTGTTTGACCAGGCCGGTGTTGGGTCGAAAGCCGATGAAGATGAACGCGCCGGTTGCGGCAAGGCTGGAGTCCTCTCCGGTCAGCGTGTCCTGTAGCTCCACGGATTGAAGCCCGGCCGGTCCGCCCTTGAACTCGCGGACCCGTTTGTTCCAGATCACTTCGACCTTCGGATTGGCAAACAGCCGCTCCTGCAGCAGCTTCGAGGCCCGGAACTCATCCCGTCGGTGAATGACGTATACCTTCGCGCCGTATCGGGTGAGGTAGTCCGCCTCCTCCACCGCCGCGTCGCCGCCCCCGATGACCGCAAGGGTCTCGCCCTTGAAGAAGGCGCCGTCACACACGGCACAGTAGGAGACGCCACGTCCGGCATACTCCACTTCGCCGGACACCTCGAGTTTCGTGGGCGTACCGCCGGCCGTCAGGATCACGGCGGGCGCCTCGTAGACCCGCCCCATCCCGGTGGCAACTTCAAAGATTCCATCCTCGCGCCGCACGATGGCCTCGACCGGCTCCTGGCGGATGTCCGCGCCGAATTTGACCGCGTGCGTGGTCATCAGGTCGGCGAGCTGCTGGCCGAGCACGTGCTCGAATCCCGGATAGTCGTCGATCCACTCGGTGTTGAGGAGCTCGCCACCGGGAACGCCGCGTTCCAAGAGCACCGACCGCAGCATCCCCCGACCGGCGTAAATGGCAGCGCAGAGCCCGGCGGGCCCGGCGCCGACGATGATGACGTCCAGTTCTTCGCTACGGGGCATGCCTTCTCCCGATGAGCCTGCGTGAAACGTCCACCCTTCCAAAATATAGAACGTCCGGGTGTTCCCGGCGTAGGAGAGCTGGGAGCTAGCCTAAATGCAGCAGATTAACCGCCCCATGACAGCTGGAGACGGTGCCCACCAGCACGTCTACCGGTGACTGCGCGCGTCCGGCTTCCGTTACGACGGCATCTCCGCTGAGAACCGCTGCGACATCGAACATGCCCACACCGAACACCCGGTGCTCGCACACGAAGAGAACGGGCCCGGCAGTGGGTCGTGAGCTGTCCAGACCGCGCCTCAGCTCCTCCATGGCCTCGGACATTTCCCAGCTGCGCGGCGCGCGGATGACGGGGCAGATAGCCGGCTCGATGCAGTGGGTGGGGCAGGTCCAGTCGGCATATGACACGTACCGGCTGCCGTCGGGGGCGCTTACATCGTACGGCGTGCCCGGGCCCCGGCCTACCGGGCGAGTCTCGATGAGGCGGTGCGGCCAGCGACTCTGCGCCCGCCGAACCAGCCACTGGTACATCAGATGCGGCATGAGCGGTGAGGGGACGATGGTGTCACCCGGCTCACTGCGAGACGGCAGCGGGACGTGTTCGAGATAGCCATCGAAGAAGTCGCCCCATTCCCGCACCACGAGCTCCCGGCTCTCATCGTCTCCCAACTCGCGCGCGAACTGACATGCAGGGTCCCGGTCGACGATCAGGAGCCGCCGGTACACCGCTTTACCCCGCTCGCGAGCGCGCTCCAGCTGCCCGGCGTAGAATGTCCCGTAGCAGCCACCACCCACGATCACGACATCGCGGAATGCGACCTTATCGGATGAAGCGTCCACCATCGACCACCACGACCTGTCCGGTCACGAAGTCTCCTCCCTCCAGAAGGTACAGCAAGGCGGAGACGACATCCGAGGGATCGCCGAGACGCCGGAGGGGCGTGGAGCGGGCAAGACGATCCCGCTCCTCCTCGGGGTAGTCCTCCGGAACCAGGACCGCCCCGGGTGCAATAGCATTGACGGTCACCTCGGGCGCGAGGCTCAGGGCGAGAACCTTCGTCAACATCACCACGCCGGCTTTGCTGATGGAATGGGCGGCAAATCCCGGCCAGGGCTCGAGCCCTGCAAGATCGGCCAGGTTGACCATCTTGCCCCGAGCGGCCCGGAGCGCCGGCGCGGCACCCTGGGCGCAGAAGAACGCCGAACGAAGGTTAAGATCGACAATCGCATCCCACTGCTCGGGTGTGGTGTCTTCCAGCCGCAGGCGATGCATCACCGCGGCCGAGTTGACCAGCACGTCGAGTTGGCCCAGCCTCTCCACCACCTGCTCGGGAAGCGCACGCGCCGCATGCGGGTCGGTGAGATCGGCCTCGAAACAGGCTGCCTGGCCACCCGCGCGCACGATCTCGTCCCGTAGCCCGGCGGCGCCGTCGGCCGAGGCATGGTAGTGAATGGCGACGGTCATGCCGCGCGCCGAGAGAGCGCGGGCCATGGCGCGCCCGAGCCGCCGTCCTGCACCGGTCACCAGGGCCACCTTACCCTGGAGCTCCATCAGCGAGCTCCGGGGCCGGCGGGTGAAATGGGGAGGATCTCGCCGGTCGGGGAGGAGGTACCGCTTGCCAACGCCATCACCCCGTCGGTGATGGCCTGCATCTCGACGTACTGCGCGTCGGCGTCGCCCACGGCCGCGAGGTTATCCAGCGTGCGCACCATCGCAGGGGCCACGGCGTTGACCCGGATGCGGCGCTCCCGCAGCTCGAGCGCAAGGCTCTGAGTAAATCCGGCTACCGCCGCCTTGGCTGCGCTATACACCGCCATCGGAGTCTGAGGCTCGAAATACGCAATCGAGGAGAAGTTGACGATGCAGCCCTGAGTCCGGGTCAGCGCCTCAATTGCCGCCTGGGACACGAGGACGGTGGTCTTCAGGTTGATCGAGATTTCCCGATCGAGCGCTTCAACCGTCACATCGCTGATGGGTCCGTAGGTCGTCAACCCGCCCGCAACGTTCACCACGATATCCAGCCGCCCGAAGTGTTTGAGCGCGATCTCCACGGCCAGCGCCGCGATGTCCGGCTCCGTCAGGTCGCCCGCGCAGGGCCGCGCATCCACACCCTGCGCCGCAAACTCGCGCACCCGCTCCGCCACCCCTACAGCATTGAGATCGCAGGCCACGATCTTGGCGCCCGCTTTGCCGAAGGCGAGGGCCACGGCATTCCCGATCTGGCCGGCCCGGCCCACTCCGGTCACCAGGGCGACCTTGCCGTGGAAGTCGAACTGGGCGGCACTCATTGAGATCTCAGTCCCTCGAGGATCACGTCGGCACCCGGCGCTCCGGCCTGACTGTACAGGACCCGCCCGTTCCGGTCGATCAAGCAGACCGACCGCGCAATCCCCGATCCGTTGGGTTTCAGGGTGCCATAGGCACCGCTGATCTCGAGTCCGGGATCGGAGAGCAGCGGGAAGGGCAGGCCCAGCCGCGCGGCATACGCCGTATGCGCTTCAACGGAGGCCGGGTTCACGCCGAAGGGGCGAATGTCCTGCTCGGTGTAGGCTTCGATCTCGTCGCGCACGGCGGAGAGTTGGCGATTTCAGCCAGGGGTGTTGTTGCCGGGGTAGAACACCAGTAGAACCCTCGACTGCTTGAGCAGCTCCTGCAATCGATAGGTCCTTCCGTCCGATGCCGAGGCGGTGAAGTCCGGCGCGTGCGTGTCTGGCTGGAGGAGAGTCATTGTAGCCGCGAGGTCAGAGAGCCGGCCCGAAGACCGTCGAGCCGGTCCAGCCATTCCATCGGGACC
>Ga0307310_10000454_pt1 | contig 13537 bp, 10 predicted proteins | sample ER_DNA_197_FD_194502 | JGI IMG/M metagenome (GOLD analysis project Ga0307310, IMG submission 194502) | Bulk soil microbial communities from the East River watershed near Crested Butte, Colorado, United States - ER_DNA_197 | ecosystem: Environmental > Terrestrial > Soil > Floodplain | place...
GACGAACAACGTGAGGAGGTTCGAGCATGAACGATCGGTACGACGGCTCGTCGATCGACCTCGAGGAGGCGCTCGTCAGGACGATGTTCGCGCGCCGCGTGACCCGGCGACAGCTGCTCGAGGCCATCGCCCGGGTCGGTCCCGTCGCCGCGCTCGGACCCATCCTGGCGGCGTGCGCCGGCCCGGCGGCGAGCGCTTCCCCGGCGCCCTCCGTCGCCCTGCCGACAACGGCCCCGTCCGCGGCCGCGAGCCCCACCGCGACGCCCGAGCCAACACCCGTGCCCACGGCCGAAAGCGAGCTGAACGTCTACAACTGGGACGCCTACATCGACGACAAGACGGTCGGCGCATTCGAGGCGAAGTACAACGTCAAGGTCCACTACGACAAGTTCCCCGACGCCGAGACGATGATCGCCAAGATCCGCAGCGACGGAAAGGGCGCGGGCTACGACATCTGTTACCCGACGTCGGTGGAGATCCCCTCGCTGGCGGCCGACGGCGTGATCCAGACGCTCAATCTCGGCCTCATCCCGAACGCGAAGAACCTCGGGGCCGAATGGGCCAACCCCGGCTACGACCCGGGCAATGGCACATCGATGCCCTACATGTGGTGGACGACGGGCTATTGCTGGGACGGAGCGAAGGTCAAGGACGACCTGACGAGCTGGGAGACCCTCTGGGATCCGGCCTACAAGGGCAAGCTCTCGATGCTCGACGACATCCGCGAGGTGTTCGCGGTCGCGGCGTTCCGCCTCGGACTCGACCCGAACACGACGAGCGACGCGGACCTCGACAAGATGGTGGCCACGCTCGAGGAGCAGAAGCCGCTCGTGCGGACCTACACGACCGACGACATCGGGGTCATGTCCGGCGGCCAGGCCCTCATCGCGCATGCCTGGTCCGGCGACGTCTACCAGATGAAGTCGGACGTGCCGAAGATCAAGTACGTCATCCCGAAGGAGGGTGCCGTCCGAGGCTCGGACACCATGGTCGTCCTGTCGGGCGCGCCGCACCCGGTGGCGGCCAACCTCTGGATCGACTTCAATCTCGATGCCCAGGTCAGCGCGGCGAACACGAACTACATCGGGTACATGGGTCCGAATGCCGCGGCGATGGAGTTCATCAGCCCGGACATCCTCGCCGACCCGACGGTCAACCCGAGCATCGCGATCCTGGACAAGCTCGTCGAGCTGATCCAGCTCGGCGCCGATCTCGACAAGTACACCCAGCGCTGGAATGCGCTGAAGGCCTGACGGCGGCGACGGCCATCAGGCCCACGGCCGTGCGCCACGGGTCGGTTCGTGCCGGCCCGCGACGGCCGCCGCGGTGACTTCTTCCGCGTCCGCCGAGCCGGCCGCGACCGTGACGCCGGGGATCGACACGGGCCGGCCGCGGCGGAGCGTCATCGCCGAGAAGCTCGGGGCGGTCGTGCTCGTCGCGCCCGGCGTCGTCTGGCTCGCGGTCTTCTTCCTCGTGCCGCTGGCGATCATCTTCGTCGTCAGTCTCGGGACGAAGGACGCGGCCGGGCACGTCGTCCTTGCCCGGCTCGGGCTCCAGAACTACGCCCAGGCGACGCGACCGGAGTACCTGCCGGCCTTTGCCAACTCGCTCCGCTACGCGGCGATCACGACGGCCCTCTCGATCGGGCTCGGTTACCCCATCGCCTACTGGATCTCGCGCTACGGCGGCCGGCGCAAGATCCTCCTGCTCATCCTCGTCATGCTGCCGTTCTGGACGAGCTACCTCATCCGGACCTACGCCTGGATGATCATCCTGCGCGACAACGGCGTGCTCAACGGACTCCTCCAGGCGATCGGGCTCACGAGCGAACCGCTCATCCTCCTGAACACGGACTTCTCCGTGATCCTCGGGATGACGTACGGATTCCTGCCCTTCGCGATCCTGCCGCTGTTCGTGTCGATCGATCGACTCGACGAGAGCCTCGTTCAGGCTGCCCGCGACCTGTACGCGAGCGGCCGCGGCGCCTTCCTCCACGTGACGCTGCCATTGACGATGCCAGGGATCGTCGCCGCGGCGCTCCTCACGTTCATCCCGTCGATCGGTGACTACGTCACGCCGGACCTGCTCGGTGGGGCCCAGACGACGACCGCGGCGAAGCTCGTGCAGGTCCTCTTCACGAGCGGCCGCGACTGGCCGTACGGTTCGGCGCTCGGGTTCATCCTCATGATCCTGACGCTCGGCGGGACGCTCCTCGCCCTTCGCAGCCTGCGGCGGGAGACGTTCCGATGAGCCGCGGCCGCAACCTCGGGCTGACCGCCTTCGCGGTCGCGATCTACGCCTTCCTCTTCGCGCCGATCGTCGTCCTGATCATCTTCAGCTTCAACAACTCGCGCCGGACCTTCGTCTGGAAGGGCTTCACCCTCGACTGGTATCCGACGCTGCTCGCGAACGAGGACCTCCTCGACGCGCTCCGCATCACGCTCGAGGTGGCGGCGATCGCCGTCGTCGTGTCGACGATCCTCGGGTCGCTACTCGGGCTGGGACTCGCCAGGCTGCGCTTCCGCGGCAGCGGCGCGACCGAGACGCTCCTCCTCCTGCCGATGGTGACGCCCGAGATCATCATGGGGATCAGCCTGCTGATCTTCTTCTTCCAGTTGTTCGGCGGCGTCGGGTCCGTCGGCCAGATCTCGATCGCCCACATCACGTTCTGCATCTCGTACGTCGCCGTCACGGTCCGGGCGCGCGCGTCGGGGATGGACCCGCGGCTCGAGGAGGCGGCGCGGGACCTCGGGGCGTCGGCCTGGGGCGCCTTCCGTTACGTGACCGTGCCGCTGATCCTGCCCGCCGTCATCGCCGGGGCGATGCTGGCGTTCGCCCTCTCGTTCGACGACCTCGTCGTGACCTCGTTCAACGCGGGCGTCGGCTCGACGACGCTGCCGATCTTCATCTACAGCTCGATCAAGTTCGGCGTCACGCCCCAGATCAATGCCATCTCGACGATGATCGTCGCGGTCGTCTCGATCGCGTTGTTCGTCGCCTGGCGTCTCGGCGCGTTCCGCTCGGAGGGAGGGCGTGTCGTGAGCGAGGACGTCGCCGCCTAGCCCCCGGACAGGTCAGGGCTCGATCCCGCAGAGGTGGACCTTGACGCCCATCGCGTGAAACATCGCCGCCTTGGCCTGCAGCGCCTGGTCGGCGGACGGGGCGTCGGGCCCATAGGCGACCTGAATGTGGTTGGCGCGGTGACGGGCCATCATCTGGTCCCGGGTGACGCCATGGAGCACGGCGTGCATGATCGGCCACTGGGGCGTGGTCGCCTGCCAGCGGCGCTCCGTCTCGGCCGCGGGGAGCTCGACGACAGTCCCCCGCCCGATGTCGACGTGGAGCGCGCCATCCATGATGAACACGCGGCTCCACACGATCTCGCCCGGTCGACTGATGCCTTTGATCGTCCCTCCGCCCAGCCCGAAATAGACCGGTGGTTGGCGCTCACTGACCGCCCCCGAGTAACCGCCGACCAGGTGTGCCGGTGGCACGGCGCCCGAGATCTCGAAGACCCAGACGTAATCCTCGCCGTATTGCGCACCCCATCGAACGTCATGCAGGGTCGTCGCCGGATCGAAGCCCAGGGCGCTCCAGACTCGGTTGGTGACCAGGGCGTCCACGGCCGACCCCTCGTCCACCTCGTTGAAGTGTGGAAGGGGCCGTCCTGCAAAGAGCTCCCGATGCTCCTCGCGGGCGTGGACCGGTGGTCGATCGGCATCGTTGAGGAGCCCTTCCGCGAGGTCCGAGGCAGGCGCCATGTCCTTCAATCCCTGCTGGTACTGAATCCCGATCGCGTCACACCCGAATCGATCGGCGATTCGGGCAGCGGCGATGTACAGCCGTAGCTGGTCGAGCACCTGGTCCTCGGTCAGCTCCGTCGCACCGTCACTCCCGAGGCGGAATTCCATGCCGCGATTGCGCAGCCAGCGGTACGCGCCGGTCGCCTCTGCTCCGTCGACCTGGCGCATTTCCGCGACGAGGGATGACTGGCTGAGTCGCTCCTTGTAGATGCCCGTCGGGTTCAGGTACTCGTCGTCGATGATCGCGTTGTACATCCCCATGCAGCCTTCGTCGAAGACGCCGAGGATCGCCATCCGGTCGGCCAGTTCCGCCGCCAACCGTCGTCCGATTTCGAGAGCCTCAGGTGGCAACTCGGCGGCGTCGAGGTCGCGGACGTGTGACGTGTCGTGGACGATCTCGCCTGTTTCCAGCCACTCGACGATCGCCGCGTCGGCGAACTCGTCCGTGAGGTCATCGCTCCAGATCGAGCTGTAGGCGCGATCCATCTTCGTCAAGGACGCGTTGATGTTGAGCATGCCGACCAGACCCGGCCAGGTCCCGTCCCAGTTCGCGACCGTGAGGATCGGTCCCCGATGTCGGCGCAGCCCCGGCAGCACGTGGTGGCTGTATTGCCACACGGCCTCGGCGACGACGATCGGGGCGTCCCGATCGATCGATCCGAAGATCTCCATGCCCATCCGCTGGCTCGAGATGAAGCCGTGGCCGGTCGCGGGATCGATGGCGTGGCCGCGCCGGATCCGCACGCCATGGCGGGCGAAGGCCGCCTCGACGTTGCGTTCGAGCTCGGCCTGCACCGGCCAGCCGAGCCGGTTCGCCGTTTCGCGGAGGTCGCCACTCGCGACGAGGACAGCTTCCCTGGTCATTTGAGCCTCCGATCAGCTTGGTTCCGCGACCGATGGTCCGCGGCGGGCGTCTCGACTGCCCAGTCGCTCGAGGTCCCTGGTCACTGCCATGCATGCGAAGACCATGACGAGGGCGGGCATGCACAGGACGAGGGCACCGGCCGAAGCGATGACGGCGAAGCCGGCCAGGACTGCCATCGCCGACAGCGTGATCGCCAGATCCGGTCGGAGGATGGCCAGCACCAGCCCGCCGCGGAGGGCGGCGCTGCCGCGTCGATCCCGCACCGCGCCGTAGGCGAAAGCGAGGGGCATCGTCAGCGTGCCGACGGCGCCGATGGCGGAGGCTGCGACGACGCCCGCATCGCCCACTGTCAGAAGGAACTCGATCGCGAGCCCGAGGCACCAGGCCACGAGGGCCAGCCCCGGATCGATCCTCGAGAGGACATGCCATCCAACCGGGCTGCCGTCGGCCACGGTCGCCGACACGCCGAACATGGCCGTCGTCGCGACGAGGAACGGCAGGCTCACGAGGATCCATGGAACGGGCAGGGCGCCGATCCACGCGATGACGACCGGCACGGTCGTCAGTGCCCAGCAGCCGCTCACGGCGACCAGGATCGGCGCCGCCGCCCAGGTCGCCCGGCATGCCGCCACGAACGTCCGGTGGATCGGCTCCGCCCCGCGCCGCGGCGCGCCGGCGCTCATCGCCAGAGCCCTGGTCACAGCTTGAGCCCGCTCTGTGAGATGGACTGGACGATGTGCCGCTGCAGGAAGAGGAACACGATGAGGACCGGCACGACGGCCATCGTGATGCCCGCGGCGATCGTTGTCAGTGACCCGGTCGAAAAGCGGCCGGCGAGCAGCACGAGTCCGACGGGCAGCGTCTGGGTCGACGTGTCGTTGATCATCACCAGCGGCATGAGGAGGTCGTTCCACCAGTAGGTGAAGGTGATGATGCCAAGGGTGGCCAGGGCCGGCCCGGAGAGGGGCAGGAGGACGCTGAAGAAGACCCGCAGATGCCCGGCGCCGTCGATCGTCGCCGCTTCGTCGAGCTCTCGTGGAAGCGACAGGAAGTGCTGGCGAAGGAAGAAGATCCCGAACGCGCTGAAGACCGGCGGCAGGATCAGGGCCCACAGCGTGTTGGTCAGGCCCAGATTGGACATGACGAGGAAGAGCGGGACGATCGTCACCTGGATGGGGATCATCAGCGAGGCGATGACGATGCCGAACGCGACGTCCCGACCCCGGAACCGCAATCGCGCGAACGCGTACGCCGCGGTCGAACACGTGATGAGCTGGGCCGCGGTGATCGACGTCGAGACGATGAGGGAGTTGAGGACGAACCGACCGAACGGGACCTTGTCGAAGACCTTGCCGAAGTTGGCCAGCGTCGGTCCCTCGGGGATGAGGGTCGGCGGGAGGCGGTAGAGCTCACCGTCGTTCGGCGACAGGGCCCCCCGGAAGATCCATACGAACGGGGCCGCGATCGCGATCGCCGCTCCGCCGAGCACGAGCAGGACAAGCGCGGAGGATGCGGCCGACCGGATGCGTCGCGAGGTATCGCGGTTCATGTGTAATGCATCCAGCGGCGAGAGACGACGAACTGGAGCGTCGTCAGGCCGATGAGCAGGACCATGAGCGTCAAAGCGACCGCCGACGCATAACCGAGGTCGAAGCTCTGGAAGGCCGTGTCGTAGACGTACTCGACGATGCTGCGGCTCGCATCCCCGGGACCTCCCTGGGTGAGCACGCGCGGCTCGGCGAACAGCTGGAACGCGCTGATCGTGTTGATCACCACCAGGAACAGGACCGTCGGTGACAGGAGCGGCAACGTGACGTGACGGAACCTCGCCCAGGCGCCCGCGCCGTCGACGACCGCCGCCTCGCGGTACTCGTTCGGGATGGCCCGCAGCCCGGCGATGTAGACGAGGATCGAGAAGCCCATCGTCTTCCAGCTCGCGACGATGATGATCGAGATCGGCGTCCAGGCGCTGGATCCGAGCCAGTCGGTTCGGTCGAGCCCCAGCTGCGAGATCCAGAAATTCACGACGCCGAAGTCCTTGTTGAGCAGGAACCTCCAGATCAGGGCGACGGCCGACGCGGAGACGACGAACGGGAAGAGATAGGACAACCGGAACACGCCCCGCAGCCAGCGCGGCATCCGCGTCTCGAGCAGGACGGCGAGTAGCAGCCCGACCCCGACGTTGATGGCGAGAATCGCCAGCGCCATGTAGGTCGTGGAACCGTAGACGTTTCGCAGTCGCTGGTCGGTCAGGAGCCTCTCGAAGTTGTCGAGACCGACGAATCGACCCGCGCTCAAGAGGTTCCACTGGAACAGGCTGAGAACCAGGACGCCGACCGTGGGAACGACGACGAACAGGACGAAGCTCACGGCCGATGGGCTGAGGAAACCCACGGCCGCGAGCTCGTCACGGTGTCGATGGCCCTGTCGCGTTGTCGGCTCGCGTTCGTTCCGGGTCATGTGCGGTTCGCGAGCCCTCGGATCACTTGCCGATGATGGTCGTCAGCTCCTGCTGCAGCGCGGCGAGTCCCTGATCAACCGGCGTCTCACCCGCGAAGATGAGCTGCAGATGACGCAGGACCGTCGCCTCGTATTCAGAGTACTTGGCGGGTGCGGGGAATGGCGTCAGCGCCGGATGGTCGTCGACGCTGCCGTAGAAGAGGTCGCCGTGGGCGGGCGGGATACCGGCGGCGACGGTTTTGTCGGCGGTGGATCGAAGCGTCGGGATCGAGTCCCGCGGCGCCGTGGCCGTGCCGATCTGAGCGTCCTGGATCTCCGGGCTGACGGTGTATCGCTGGAGGGCCCAGGCGAGGTTCTGGTCGGCCGCGGAGGTCAGGATCGCGTACCCGGCGGCGCCCGCCACGGTCTTGTAGGTCTTGCCGGTGGGATACAACTGGATGTCCCAGTCCGCGAACCCGTTCGCGAGGAATGTCGCGCTCGGCCAACGGCCGCCACCGAACATCGCGACCTTGCCGGTCTGGAAGGCTGTGAAGATGTCGCCCATCGGGTTCGGCGCCGGGGCGATCCCGTCATCGATGAGACCCTTGAGGAACGTGACGGCCTCGACCACTGCGGGGCTGTCGGCCGTGGCGGCCGAGACGTCGTCGTTCACCAGGTTGCCATCGGCGTTCGCAACCCACGGCAGGATCCCTGGAAAGATCTCGTTGCTCGTCCACGTGAAGCCGTACTGGTCGGTCTTTCCGTCGCCGTTCGTGTCCTTCGTCAGAGCTTTGGCGGTGGTGCGGAACTTGTCCCAGGTCCAATCGGCGGTCGGCTCGGGAAGACCCGCATCCGCGAACAGCTTCTTGTTGTAGTAGACGACCATGTCGTTCCAGCCGTTCGGGATCGCCGTGATGTCGCCCGCGTAGGCGAATGACTGGAGCAAGGCTGGTGCGATGTCGTCCTTCATGGCCACGGCGCTCGGGTCGGAATCGAGGAACTTGTTGACCGGGACGACCAGTCCGTTCTGGGCCAGGAACTTGATGCCTTCGGATGCCGTGAACGCCATGTCCGGCTTCTTGCCGCTGGCGATCAGCGTGGCCAGGTTGGCGTAGTAGCCACCCCAGTTCTCGCCGGCGACGGGCGTCACGGTGACGGTCACGCCGGGGTTCTTCGCCATGAAGCCGTCGGCGATGGCCTTGTTGCCGGTCTCGGCCGCGGGGCCGTAGTCCCAATAGGCGATGTTCAACGATCCCGCCAGTGGGGCGGACGAGGCCGACGCGGCGGGTGCCTGACTGGCCGCGGACGCAGGCGGGGTCGACGGCTGGCCGGCGCTGCTCGGGGCAGGTGAGGCCGCGGTCCCGCAGGCTGCGGACATGACCGTCAACGAGACGATCGCGGCGTACCGAACGAGGACGGCTATTGCGCGCTTCATCGGCGATCCTCCAGGTTGTGGCTACATCCGTGGGTTGCAGTTAAGCGCGCGAAATCGATTTCGTCAAGATGCCAAGATTCTCCGGCTCAGTCGTTGATCCTCGGACTGCTTGCGCCCGGCTGCTTGCGTGATATGGTTGCAACCGATTTCACCACGACCGGCGGAGACGAGCCTTGACAGACACGGCAACGCCACCCGAAGCCAGGACGGAGCAGCGATCCGGGCCGCTCGGAATCCGCTATGCCGGCGATGCTCGACGGGCCGTCGCGGTGCCTCTCGGGGGCCTGGGAGCCGGTCATGTCGCGATCGCCGGCGACGGGTCCCTGCGCCAATGGCAGCTCGCCAACACCGTCAATCACGCCGGCTTCGTGCCGGATTCGTTCTTTGCCGTGCGCCTGTCAGGCATCGAGCCGCCACTCGACATCCGTCGGACGCTGCGCTCGGAACGCATCCAGGCCGCCGAAGAGCGGGCGCCGCTCGTCTCCGATGATCTCGAACCGCGAGACGCCTCACCACCGACGATGACGTGGCCTCCGGTCGCCGCGACCGAGGTCTCCGTCGCGTACCCATTCGTGACCGTCGACATGGTCGACCAGTCGCTGCCACTCCAGATCGGATTCGAGGCGTGGACGCCGTTCGTGCCGCTCGACGCGGAGGCCAGCGGCCTGCCGCTGGCCGCGTTCACGTTCCGCCTCGTCAATCCTACGGCGAACCTGCTCCATGGCTGGCTGGTGGCGGGCCTCCAGAACGCCGTGGGCTGGGATGGCGTGACGCCGATCCATGGCAACCGCTGCGGCCTGTACGGGGGTAACGAGAACACCAGGACCGACCTGGGCGACGGTGGAGCAGGCACGACGATCCTGATGACCAACCCGAGCCTGGACACGACGGACCCGCGAGCCGGGGAGATGCTGCTGAGCGCCGATCATCCGGCGTGGCCGATCCTGCGAGCCACGTCCGCTGAGGGGGTGCTGGCGCTCGTCGAATCGTTGAAGCTCGTCGAGTCCGGAATCAACAACGACTGGTCGCCGGCGACCGTCGAGCGAGGCCTCCGCGCGATGCGCCCGCCGTATGTCGAGCCGCAGGGCCCGAGCCCGGCCGGCAGCACGTGGAACGGAGCACTGGCCGTCCCCTTCGCGGTCGGGCCCGGTGAGACGGCGACCATCGAATTCGTGCTCGCCTGGTGGTTCCCGAACCGTACGGCCGACTTCGATCAGTTCGGCCCGGATCTGCCGGCTCATGTCGATGCCAGGATCGGGAACCACTACGCATCACGCTTTCGCGGTGCGGTCGACGTGGCTCGCCACTTCCGGACCAACCGGCCTTCCCTCATCGCGGCGTCCCGCGACTGGTCGACCACCATCGCCGACCTCGACGCGCCGAACCGGATCGCCGAGACGCTCGCCGCCCAGCCGTCGCTGATGCGCAACCCGACGACGTTCATCGATGAGGGTGGCCGGCTCTTCGGGTTCGAGGGCGGTCTCGGTGCGTCGACCCTCAACTGGAACGGCGCCGTCGGCGGGTCGTGCCCGTTGAACTGCACCCATGTCTGGAACTACGAGCAAACCATCGCGTCGTTCTTTCCGGACCTGGAACGCACGATGCGCGACACTGAGTGGGATGTCCTGCAGGCCCCGGATGGATCGATTCCGCATCGAGTCCGGCTGCCGCTCGACGGTCCACAGCTGCACGCCAGAACCATTGGTGGGCCGCTCGATCCCGCCCTCGACGGCATGCTCGGCGGCATCCTGAAGACCTACCGCGATGCGCGCCTCGGCGGCGGGCGGACGATGCTCGAGCAGCGGTGGCAGCCGATGGTGCGGGTCATCGATCATGTGACGGGCCGCTGGGGTGGTGGCGGCGACGGGATCCTGCGCGGACCCCAGCCCATGACATTCGACATCGACCTGACCGAGCCCAACGCCTACATCGGCTCGCTGTGGATCGCGGCCCTTCTGGCCATGGCTCGGGTGGCGACCATTCTCGATCGCCAAACGGAGGCCGACGCGTATGCCGCGCAGGCGGCGAGCGCGTCGCTGCATTACGACGACCTGCTCTGGAATGGGCGGTACTTCGGGCGGGCGTTTGCCGAAGACGACTCGGGTCTGGCTGCCGGATGCCTGGCCGATCAGCTCAATGGCCAGTGGTGGGCGCACCAGCTGGGATTGGGCTCTGTCCTCCCTCCCGACCACGTGCAGACCGCGCTGCGTACGATCGTCGAGGCCAATCTGCGGCACGGCTTTCGTGGCTGGGAGCACGGCTTCCGCAAGCTCGCCGACGCCGACGACAGCGGCATGCTGCTGTGCACCTGGCCCGATGGGGATCGACCGGCGAAGCCCGTTCGGTATGCAGACGAGGTCTGGACTGGCGTCGAATATGCCGTTGCCGCACTGTGCCTGTTCGAGGGCCTCGAGCCGGAGGGTCTGGCGATCCTCGAGGGCGTCCGGGGCCGATACGATGGCAGGCGAAGGAACCCGTACAACGAGATCGAGTGCGGTGACCACTACAGCCGGGCGATGTCGGGCTGGAGTCTGCTGCAGGCGTACACGGGCATCTCGACCGACGTCATCGACGGCCGCCTGGAGGTGGGCCATCGATGGGGCCGGGCGCCGCTGCTCGCCGGTAGCGCCTGGGGCCGGACAAAAATCGACGCCGGCGCGGTCTGCGTCGAGATCCTCGGCGGCGCCTTCCGACTGGCGGTCATCGGCATCCCGGGCCGAGAGATGGGCGGATCGACCGATCGCCTGGAGCTCGACTGGGACGGCCAGCCGGTTGAGATCGAGGTCGTGGACGGGCCGGACCGGATCGAGATCCGCCCGCGGGTACCGCTCGACCTGCGGCCGGGCGCCCGCCTCGCACTGCGTCGATAGACGGGTGGCGGCGCCAGCAGTGACCTCCCGGGCCGTGCCGTAGGCATGGCCACCATCTATGAAGTCGCAAAGCGCGCCGGTGTGTCGCCCGCGACCGTCTCGCGGGTCCTCAATGGAGCGACCGTCTCGGCGGACAAGGCACATCGCGTGCGTCGGGCAGCCGAAGAGCTGAACTACGTGCCCAACCGTACCGCTCGCCGCCTGCGCAAGCAGACCTCCGAGCTCATCGCCCTCCTGATCCCGGACATCGAGAACCCGTTCTTCACGGCCCTTGCCCGCGGCGTCGAGGACAGGGCGCAGGCCGCCGGGTTCTCGGTCGTGCTGTGCAACACCGACGACGACCCGCGCAAGGAGACCCACTACCTCGACATCGCCAATGCCGAGGAGATGGCCGGCGTGATCCTTGCCCCAGCGTCAAAGGACGGCGACATCTCGCACGCGATGGAACGTGGACGGCCGGTCGTCGCGGTCGACCGTCACACGGGGCTGAACATCGACGCGGTCATGATCGACAACCGCGGCGCCGGGATCATGGCCGTCGATCGCCTGCTCGATGCCGGCTTCCGTCGCGTCGCCTGCATCGCCGGGCCGCTTGGCACGTCCTGGACCGAGGAACGGAGCCTGGGCTGGCGCGACGCGATGGTTGCCCGGGCCGGGCTCACCGATAGCTCGATGCTCATCCGCCATGCGGACTTCCGGGTTGATGGCGGACGGGCGGCGATGATGGAGCTCCTCGCATCCGCCGAGCCACCCGACGCCGTCATGACCACGAACAACCTGATGGGCGTCGGGGCGATCCAGGCGCTGGCCGCGACCGGGCGAACGCCGCCGTCCTTTGGCGTGGCGGTCGTCGGCGACCTGCCGTTCTCGACATATCCGCGCGAGGCCATCGTCGAAGTCCACCTGCCCGCCCGCCATCTCGGTACGACGGCCGCCACGATGCTCCTCGACCGGATCCGGGGCGACGTCCAGCCGGCCCGGACTGTCGTCTTCCGAGGCGAGATCCCCTAGTCCCGGCGCCGGTTACGCCTCCGCGGTTGCCTTGCGGCGGGCGCCCGTCCGAGCGCCCGAGTCGGGACGCTTGCCGCTCGCCGGACGCGGCGTATTGGCGGTGGCGCCGGTCCGGACGGGGACCCCGCTGTCCTTGGGCGGCGGCACGTCGTACCGCTCGCGGACGGTCCTGGCGCTCGAGAACGACTCGCCGGCGTAGCGGTCGGCGACCATCTGGTCGAACGCGTGGACCGAGGCCTCCTGGTTGGAGTACCGGCCGCTCACCCACGACCGTGACTTCGTGCCGCGCTGCTGCAGCTCGCAGACGTGCCAGTCCTGGCTGTTCGTGAGGTCCCAGAACGCGATTGCGTCGGACGGGTCGAACCCCGGCTTCGCCATCGTCTCGGGCTCGAAGAGCAACTCGCAGATCACCTTCGTCCGGGCCGGTCCGTCGGGAATCAGCCGGTGGACGAGCAGGTAGTCAGGGTGGATCGACAGGAACACGGTCGGCCAGAGGACGTAGTAGAAGATCCGCCGCTCGTCGTCGGCCGTCATGCCGCACATCGCCGGCCGCCCGCGACGGGAGCCCTGACCGCCGTCGAGCGCCATCGTCTCGACCCCGTCGGCGAGCTCCATCCAGCCGCCCTGCCACGCACCGTTCGTGTCGTAGTCGCCGCCCAGGTCATACGGCGACAGCTTGTTCAGTTGCGGATGGAGCGGCGGGCAGTGGTAGCACTCGCTGTAGTTCTCGGCGATGAACTTCCAGTTCGCGGCGACGTCGTACTCCATCCGACGGGCGGGCAGGAGGATGCCGAACTCGAACCGGGCGAGGTTCTCGACCAGATCGCCCAGCTGGTCGAAGAGCGGACCCGCGTCGGGGTCCAGGTTCAGGAAGACGAAGCCCTGCCAGGTGTCGAGCTGGATCGGCCGCAGGCCGTAGGTGTCGAGGCTGAAGTCGTCGAGGTCCTCGGTGTGCTTCGCCCGGATGAGCTTGCCGTCGAGGTCGTAAATCCAGGCGTGGTACGGGCATTGGAAGCGGACCGCCGTGCCACAGGCGTCCTCGACGACGGCGGTGCCGCGGTGCTGGCAGACGTTGTAGAACGCTCGGAGCTCGGCGTCCCGACCGCGGACGACG
>Ga0307310_10000455_pt1 | contig 13512 bp, 13 predicted proteins | sample ER_DNA_197_FD_194502 | JGI IMG/M metagenome (GOLD analysis project Ga0307310, IMG submission 194502) | Bulk soil microbial communities from the East River watershed near Crested Butte, Colorado, United States - ER_DNA_197 | ecosystem: Environmental > Terrestrial > Soil > Floodplain | place...
TATTGGAATACTTCGTCGCGCGACCCGATGAGCTATCGTTGCACCTCAAGTGGGAGATATCGCATTCGTCTTTCCGGGTCAGGGCTCGCAGGTCGTCGGCATGGGCCGGGCGGTCTACGAGCAGTCCGCGCGCGCCCGCGAGATCTTCGATGAGGCCGACCGCACGGTGGGGTACGAGCTGTCGAAGATCTGCTTCGACGGACCGTCGAACGACCTCGACAACACGACCGTGGCCCAGCCTGCGATCCTCACCACCAGCGTTGCGATCCTCGAGGCGTTCATCGAGTCGGTGAATGCAAAGCTCGGGGGACGCTCGAGCGACGGCGTCGAGCCGCGCGGCGTCGCCGCGCTTCCGGCGTCCCTGCGCCCGCGCTTCGTAGCGGGCCACTCGCTCGGTGAATTCACCGCCCTCGTCGCCGCCGGCGTTCTCACGTTCCAAGACGCTCTCCGCCTCGTTGCCGAGCGCGGCCGTCTGGCCGCGACGCGCGGTGCGAAGGGTGCGATGGCCGCCATCGTCGGTCTCGCGGCCGAAGAGGTCGATCGCGTGATCAAGGACACCCTGCCTGCCGGGAGCGCGGTCGTGGCGAACGACAACGGCCCCGCGCAGGTCACGATCGCAGGCGACAGCGAGAGCGTGGCGAAGGTGAGCGAGGCGCTGACCCGCTACGGTGCGCGGAAGGTCGTGCCTCTCCGCATCTCCGCGCCATTTCATTTTCCGGCTATGGGGCGGATCGGTCCCGATCTTGCGGCGTTCATGCGCACGCTGCATTTCCACGAGCCCGTCGTGCCGATCGTCGCCAACGTGAGCGCGATGCCGCACCCGTCGGCATCGGCCATACCCGACGCGCTCGTACGCCACCTTTCGAACCGTGTCGAGTGGCTGCGCTCCGTCCGCTACATGGCAGAGCGCGGTGCGTCGACTTTCGTCGAGATCGGCGCAGGCCAGGTCGTCAACGGACTGGTCAAGCGCATCGCCGACGTGAAGCTCCTCAATATGTCGGACCCGCTGTCGATCACCGGAGCGCTCTCGGCCCTACGGGACCGCGCCGCCGCGTCACGGTGACCCGTCGCGTAGTCGTCACCGGCCTCGGGGCCGTGACGCCGCTGGGCCTCGACGTGAAGAGCACGTGGGATGCGCTCGTGCATGGCCGAAGCGGCATCGGCCGCATCACCCGCTTCGATCCCTCGCCCTACGAGACGCAGATCGCGGGTGAGGTCAAAGGGTTCGAGGCCACGAAGTACATGGACCGCAAGGAGATCCGGCGCACGGACCGCTTCACGCAATACGCGGTCGCCGCCGCCGCGCAGGCGCTCGAGGACGCGGGGCTGAAGGGCGGCGGACAGGACCGTGACCGCATCGGCGTCGCGATCGCGACCGGTGTCGGCGGCATCGAGACGCTGATCGACCAGGTGCTCCTGATGAAGGATCGAGGTCCCTCGCGCCTCTCGCCGTTTCTCGTGCCGATGCTCATGGCGAACGCCGGCTCGGCGCAGATCTCGATGCAGTTCGACGTCCGCGGACCAAGCCTGACGCACGTGTCGGCGTGCGCGTCGAGCTCTCACTCGATCGGCGAGTGCGCCGAGCTCATCAAACGCGGGCAGGCGGATGTCATGGTGACCGGCGGAGCGGAAGCCGCTGTGCTGCCGCTTCCAATCGGCGCCTTCGCGACGATGCACGCGATGAGCCGACGGAACGACGCACCCGAGAAGGCGTCACGGCCGTTCGACAAGGATCGCGACGGATTCGTCCTCTCCGAGGGCTCGGCCGTCCTCGTTCTCGAAGAGCGCGAGCGCGCACTCGCGCGCAAAGCCAAGATCTATGGCGAGGTCGTCGGGTACGGCGCGACGGCCGACGCGTACCACATCACGTCGCCGTCACCGGAGGGCGAGGGCAACGCCCGTGCGATGCAGATGGCCCTCGATCAGGCCGGTATGAAGGCTTCAGATATCGAATACATCAACGCCCACGGCACCTCGACGCAGCCGAACGACCGGGAGGAGACCGCGGCGATCAAGAAGGTGTTCGGCGAGCACGCGAAGAAGCTCATGGTCTCGTCGACGAAATCGATGACGGGTCATTTGCTCGGCGCCGCCGGCGCGCTGGAGGCGATGGCGTGCGTCCTCGCCATGCGCGACGGATGTGTACCGCCGACGATCAACTACGAGACGCCGGACCCGGCGCTCGACCTCGACTACGTGCCGAACGAGGCGCGCGCGCGGCCCATTAAAACCGCGCTCTCCAACTCGATGGGCTTCGGCGGGCATAACGCCTCGTTGATCTTCCGCGCCGCCTAGGCTGGCATCGGGGCTGCACGCACTAATCCGTGCCGAAGCCGCTCGAGCGACCTCCCGAGGAGTGGAAAAGCGCCGGCGAGCCGATGACCGATTCGCAGGCCTCATTCCTGAAACGCCTGTCCACCGATGCCGGCGAGGAGTTCGATGCGACCTTGAGCAAGGCCGCGGCTTCTCGGCGCATCGATGAGCTCCTCAATAAGGGCAAAGGCGGTTCGGCGTCCTCGACGCCGAGCCGGCGCCCCCGAAAGGCCGCAGCAGCGCGACCGGCGAAGGCGACGGCCAAAGGCGGGATGAGCGAGGCCCAGTCCGCCTACCTGCAGGAGCTCGCAGAAGAGGAAGGCGGCGCGTTCGATCCGGACCTCACGAAGGAGGAAGGGGCGCGCCGCATCGGGGAGCTTCTGATCAAGCAGATGGCTCGCCGTTCCTCGACGGAGCCGCCCTTCTAGTCGCGGGGCCTGTTAGTTTCGGCGCTCCATGGCTCTCGAAGGGCGGACCGCCCTCATCACCGGCGCGGGTCGCGGGATCGGGCGCGCCACGGCGATCCGCCTCGCACGCGACGGCGCGCGCATCGCGATCAACTACAAGGGAAACGCGGAAGCCGCCGCGGAGGCGAAGCGCCTGGTCGAGCAAGGCGGCGGTGAAGCGACCCTGATCCAGGGCGACGTCTCCGTCGACGGTCAGGCGGAGGACGTCGTGAAGGCCGCGCTTACGTTCGGCGCCGGCCGGCTTGACATCCTCGTGAATAACGCGGGAATCACGCGCGACAACCTGCTGGTGCGTATGAGCGCCGAGGACTGGGACGCGGTCGTCGACCTGAATCTGCGTGGCGCGTTCCTGGTCACGAAGGCCGCGATGCGCCCGATGATGAAGCAGCGCGCCGGACGCATCGTCAACGTCTCGTCGGTCGCCGGCGTGGCCGGCAACGCGGGTCAGGCGAACTACGCGTCGGCGAAGGCCGGCCTGATCGGATTCACGAAGACCGTCGCGCGCGAGATGGCAACGCGGAACATCACCTGCAACGCCGTCGCGCCCGGGTTCGTGCCGACCGATCTGACGACGGCGCTGCTGAAGCAGATGGAGGAGACGATCCTCAAGCAGATCCCGCTCGGCCGTTTCGGCACGGTCGAGGATGTCGCGAACGCGATCGCGTTCCTCGCGTCGGACGAGGCGAGCTACATCACCGGTCAGGTGCTGGTGGTCGACGGCGGGATGGTGACGGCCTAACGATGCGAGCCTCGCGGATCCTTGTCGTCGCCGGCGTCGCTGTCGTGGTCTTCGCGATCGACCGAGTCACCAAGGCGTGGGTCAGCGAGAACATCCCCCTGGGTACGGCCCGCCCGATCGTCGGCGACTACGTGCGGATCGTCCATGCGCAGAACACCGGAGCCGCTTTCGGTCTCCTGCCGGAGCGCACCACGCTCCTGTCCGTGCTCTCGGTCGTCGCCGTCCTTGCCATCGTCTACTACTACCGGCAGATCGCGAGCAACTCTTCGCTTGTGTCGGCGACCCTCGGGATGCAGCTCGGCGGCGCGTTCGGGAATCTCCTCGACCGCGTCAGCCAGGGATTCGTCGTCGACTTTGTAGACGTGGGGGTCGGCGACGTCCGCTTCTGGGCGTTCAACGTCGCGGATTCGTCGATCGTCGTCGGCATCATCCTCGTGACCGCGGCGCTCTGGTACGAGGAGCACCGCGCCGGAACGCCGAAGCCAATTTAGTGGCGGAGCGGATCGCGCTGCGCGTCGAAGAAGGCGGGCAGCGCGTCGACCGCTTTCTCGCGGCCCACAGCCTCCTCTCGCGGAGCGCCATCGCGCGGCTCGCGAAGGATGGCCGCGTGCTCGTCGACGGCGCGGCGGTCGAGCCGGCGTACAAGGTCCGCCTCGGCCAGGAGCTCGTCGTCGACGTGCCCGACGCGGCGCCCGCGCTCTCGCTCGCGGCGGAGAACATCCCGATCGACGTCATCTACGAGGACGAAGACGTGATCGTCGTCAACAAGCCGGCCGGTCTCGTGGTGCACCCGGCGTACGGCCACGCCACCGGAACGCTGGTGAACGCGGTGGTCGGACGTATTACGGCCGACACCGGGCGAGCGGCATCGCGTCCCGGCATCGTGCACCGGCTCGACAAGGACACGAGCGGCGTTCTCATCGTCGCGAAGAACGACACCGCACACCTATCCCTATCCAGGCAGATCCAGGCTCAGAAGTTCGGCAAGGAGTACCTCACGCTTGTGTGGGGCGATCCGGGGACCCAGCCGGCCATCGTCGAGGCGCCACTCCTTCGCGATCCGGACGATCGCCGCCGGATGGTCGTCCGCGCCGGAGGCCGGGAGGCGACGACGCGCTTCGAGCGTATCGCCGCATGGGCGTCAGTCGCCGGAACCGAACGTCAGGCACTTCTGCACGTCCGACCGGTGACCGGTCGCACCCACCAGATCCGCGCTCACCTCGCATACGCGCGACTGCCTATCGTTGGCGACCCGGTGTATGGAAAGCGTGACGACCGAAGCGGCCTGGAACGCCAATTCCTGCACGCGTGGCGGCTGACGGTCCGTTTGCCGCACGGGGGTGAGCGCACGTTCACGGCGCCGCTCGCGCCCGAGCTCGTCACGTATCTGGACGGACTCGGAACCCCGGTGACCGCGACTCCGCTCCTGGAGGAGGTCCGCTGAGCATCGACGGTCGCGGCCTACTCGTCATCATCTCCGCGCCCTCTGGCGGCGGGAAGGATACGGTGATCGAGCGGCTCGTCCGTGAGCTCGATGACGCGGTCATCTACGTGACCGCGACCAGCCGCAAGCCCCGGCCCGGAGAGAAGGACGGAGTCCAGTACTACTTCTACCAGCCAGAGAAGTTCCGGGCCGAGATCGAGGCGGGGAACTTCCTCGAGTGGTCGATGGTTCACGGTGACTTCAAAGGCGTCCGCAAGGACGCTCTCGCTGACACGCTCCGCGATCACCGAATCGTCATCGTCAAGCCCGAGCCGCAAGGGATGCGAAAGATCAAAGCGAAGTTTCCGGAGGTACTGACCATTTTCATCATGCCGCCCTCGCTCGAATGGCTCCGAAAACGGTTGCTCGAGCGCGGGACCGAGACCGACGAGCAGCGCGAGCTGCGCATGCGCAACGCCGAGATCGAGATGGCCGCGACGCCGGAATATGACTACGTGGTCGTAAATGAGGACGGCAAGATCGACAAAACGGTCAAGGAGATCGCCGAGATCATCCGAAAGGAGATGACCAAACCGCGACACTACGACCTGTGACCCCGGTACGGACCGCGGAGGTCGCCGTCTTCGCGGGCTTGCGCGGACCCGCGCGCACCTTCAGCTATCTCGTCCCCGACGGGCTCGTGCTTCTGCCCGGGCACCTCGTTCGCGTCGGCCTCGGAGCGCGCGCCGTTCCCGGCGTGGTCATCACACTGGACGGCGCACCGGCCGGACGCGAGCTGAAAACCGTCGACGCCCTCGTGCATCCGCTTCCGCTCCTTCGGCCGCACCAGCTGGCGCTCGCGAGCTGGATCGCCATGCGGTACCGCTGCGGCTTGGCCGACGCCGTGCGCGCGATGGTCCCGCCCGCGCTCGCCTCTCGCGCGCGAGCACCGGGACTCCCGGCCGCACGTGGCGAGCGCACAGAAGCGGTCTTTTCGCTCGAGGTCGGTGGCCGCGACGCGCTCGCAGGATCGGTCCGTGTCGGGGCGCGGCAGCTCGCCACCCTCCGCGCCCTCGCCGCCGGGGCGGTGACCACACGAGATCTTGCCGACGCCGGCGGGTCGGCGGGGGCGGCGCGCGCGCTTGCGAAGCGCGGCCTCGTGCTCGCGAGCACTCGCGCGGTGCGACGGGTGCCGGCCGAGTTCGCCTTTCCGGACGAAGACCGCGCGCGGGACCTCCCCGCGACCGGACCGCAGGCCGTCGCGATCGGCGCGATCACCGGAGCGCTCGGTTCGGGTCGCGGCTTCCTGCTCCACGGAGTGACCGCGAGCGGCAAGACCGAGGTGTACCTGCGCGCGGCGACGGCGACCCTCGCGCGGGGCGACGGCGTGATCGTCCTGGTGCCGGAGATCATCCTCACGGCACAGGTCGTCGCGCGTTTCATCGCGCGCTTCGGGGATCGCGTCGCGCTGCTGCACAGCGCCCTTTCGGCGGGCGAGCGATTCGACGAGTGGCGGCGAATACTCGATGGAGTCGCCGACGTCGTTGTCGGCTCGCGCTCCGCGCTCTTCGCTCCGCTCGAGCGCATCGGTCTCATCGTGGTCGACGAGGAGCAGGAGCCTTCGTACAAGCAGGAGAGCGACCCGCGCTATCACGCGGTCGACACCGCCCTCGAGCTCGGTCGCATCACCGGCGCGGCCGTCGTTCTTGGAAGCGCCACCCCGCGCGTGGTCACGTTCGAAGCCGCGCGCAAAGGCGATCTCGCACTTCTCGCCCTGCCGGAGCGCGTCGGGGAGCTGCCGCTCCCTCCCACGACGGTCATCGATCTACGTCTCGAGCTCCGGACCGGTAATCGCGGGACTCTCTCGCAAGCGCTGCGTGAGGCGGTCCAGCGCACGGTCGCCGCGGGCGAACAGACGATCCTCTATTTGAATCGGCGCGGCTTCGCGACGGTGGTCCTCTGCCGCGACTGCGGGTACGTCGCGAAGTGTCCGGCGTGCGAGATCCCATACGCGTATCACGCGGACGGTTCGCTCGTGTGCCACCGCTGCGGCCGACGCGAGGCGAGGGCGCCGGAGGTCTGCCCCGCATGCGGCAGCGTGCGCATCAAGCAGCTGGGCGTTGGAACGCAGCGCGTCGAAGAAGAGGTGCGCGCGGCCGTTCCGCGCGCGAAGGTCATCCGCCTCGACCGCGATGCCATCCGCGCGAAGGGCGCTCACGCCGCGGCGTACGAGCGGATGCGCTCGGGGGAGGCGCAGGTCATCGTGGGCACGCAGATGCTCGCGAAGGGGTTCGACCTTCCGAACGTGACCCTTGTCGGTGTCGTGAACGCGGACACGATCCTCAATCTGCCCGACTTCACCGCGGCGGAGCGCACGTTCCAGCTGCTGACGCAGGTTCTCGGCCGATCGGGACGCGGCGAGGCCGGAGGACGCGGCATCGTGCAGACCTATCTACCGGAGCACTACGCGATCCGCGCGGCGGCCGCGCACGACTACGTGGCGTTCGCCGAGGCCGAGCTCGAAGGCCGCCGCCGGTTCGGTTACCCGCCGTTCGGGCGGCTCGCGATGCTGTCGACGCAAGCGAAGAAGATCGAGACGGTCGAGAAACGATCGCGTGAGCTCGCGGCATGGCTTCGCGAGGCGGCAGGCGACGACGCCGAGGTCCTTGGCCCCGCGCCCGCGTTCGCGGCGAAGCGCGCCGGGAGCTATCGCGCGCAGATCGTTCTTCGCGGAGATCCCGAGCGCGTTCTCGACCGCGTCACCGTGAGCGACGAGTGGACGGTCGACGTGGACCCGGTGACACTTCTCGGGTGAGCGACGAGGTCGAAGAGCAGAAGAAACCCCTACCGCCGCGGCTCCGGGTCACGAAGGGCACGCCCTGGCGTATCGACGCGGGCCGGCGCGCGAAATGGTCCGCGCCCGCCTTCGTTTCGGCGAACGCGGTCGAGGTCCGACAGATCGGCGACCCGGTGCTGCACGCGCCGGCGAAGAAGCCGCGGCTCAGCCGGGCGGAGCTTGAAGCGCTGGTCGCGCGGATGTTCGCGTCGATGATGGTCGCGCACGGGATCGGCATCGCCGCGCCCCAGATAGGCGTGCCTTTGCGCGTCGCGATCATGGATGTGGACGAGGCCGGCATCGTCGCCCTCGAGCCGACGATCGAATGGACGAGCGAAGAGAAGGAGGAGACGAGCGAAGGCTGTCTCTCCGTGCGGGGCCTGTACGGGATGCTCGAGCGCCCGATCGCAGCGCGTCTGGTCGCGGACGATCTCGCCGGAAAGCGCTTCACGCTCGTGGGCGACGAGTTCGGCGCCCAGTGCATGCTCCACGAGACCGACCATTTGAACGGCACGCTGTACGTCGATCGGCTCAAGTCGCGTGAGGATCTCCACACGGTCGAGCCTGACGAGGAGGAACGGGTTTCCGCCTAGCACAGCGCGCTCTTTTCCTCGGCACGCCTGAGTTCGCGGTCCGCTCGCTCGAGGCGCTCGACCGTCTTCGCGAGAGCGGCGTCGTTCAGATCGCCGGCGTCGTGACCCAACCCGATCGTCCCGCATCGCGCGGCGTCCTGCGCGAACCCGCGGTGAAGGTGGCGGCGCGCGCGATGGGACTGTTGGTGAGGCAGCCGGCGCGTCTTGACGACAAAGAAGTCGCGGCGATCCTCGCGCTTCGGCCCGAGGTCCTGGTCTGGTCCGCTTACGGCAACAAGATCCCGAAGTCGCTTCTCGCCGCCGTGAGCGGGCGCGCGCTGAACGTGCACGCCTCGCTGCTTCCTCGGTGGCGGGGCGCTGCGCCGATCGCGCGCGCGATCCTCGCCGGCGATCCTGAGACGGGAGTCACGTTGATGGAGGGCACGGCCGATCTCGACGCCGGGCCCATCCTCGCCCAGACGCGGACGAAGATCGGCGACGAGACGAAGGGTGAGCTGGAGGAGCGACTCGCAAAGCTCGGGGGCGAGCTTCTCGAGCGCGAGATGCCGCGATATCTCGCCGGCAAGATGGTCAGACGGCCCCAGGACCCCAAACAGGTGACCCTCGCTCCGAAGCTCGAGCCACGCGAAGGCGAGCTCGACCTCGCACGTCCCGCGGACGATCTGCTGCGCCGAGTGCGCGCCTACACGCCCGACCCCGGCGCGTTCATTACGTTCCGCGGCCAGCGCATCGGGGTGCTTCGCGCCTCGGTCGCCGGCGGCCGGGGAGCCGATCACGGCGCCTTCGCGATACGCGACGGTGCGCCGCACACGGCGGCGGGCGCCGGATGGGTGCGCCTCGACGAGGTCAAGCCCGCCGGCAAACGCGCGATGAGCGGCGCGGACTGGGCGCGCGGGTTGCGAGATCTTCGTGCGGACGAGCGCGTCCCCTCTTGAGTCGCGCCGCTACGCTCGATTCGATGACCGATATCCGCCCCGCTGTCAGCGACCTGACCAGAGAGCAGCTCGTCGTGTGGCTCTCCAAGCACGGCGAGCCCGCATATCGCGCGAAGCAGATCCGGCGGCACGCGACGCATGGCACCGAGCGCGGCTTCGACGATCTGACCGATCTGCCGAAACCGCTCCGCGATTCGCTCACACGCTCGTTTCGCTGGTCGTCCGTCGAGCCGGTCCGCGAAGAGGCGAGCGCGGACGGCGAGACGCGCAAAGCGCTGCTGGAGCTGCGAGACGGTCACCACATCGAGAGCGTGCTCATGCCGCATCACGGCGCGCGCAACGCCGTATGCGTCTCGACCCAGGCGGGCTGCCCGATGGCGTGTGCGTTCTGCGCGACCGGCGAGATGGGTCTCGTCCGGAATCTGACCGCGGGCGAGATCGTCGACCAGATCCGGCACTGGCAGCGCGAGCTCGCACACAGGAAAGAGCGGGTATCGCACGTCGTTTACATGGGGATGGGGGAGCCGTTCAACAACTACGACGCGACGCTCGCCTCCGTCCGCTCGCTCATCGACCCCGAGGAGTTCGGCATCAGCCCGCGGCGCTTGACGATCTCGACCTGCGGTGTCGTGCCGGGTATCGACGCGCTCGGCGAAGAGGGCCTCCCCATCAACCTCGCGGTGTCGCTGCACGCGCCGGACGATCCGACACGCGCGCGGATCATGCCGATCAATCGCAAGTGGGGCGTCGAAGAGGTCCTCGCCGCCGCGGCGCGGTACGTGAAGCGCACCAAGCGTCGCGTGACCTTCGAGTACGTGCTTCTCTCTGGCGTCAACGACTCGGTGGACACGGCCCGCGCTCTCGCGTCTTTGATCACGCGCCACGGTCCGACGAAGGACGCCCATGTGAATCTCATCCCGTACAACCCTGGTGCAGGCGGTTTCCGGCGACCGTCTGTCGAGCGCATGGAGGCATTCACAAAGGTGCTGCAGGACGACGGCATCGCCGCCACATTGCGCATCAGCAAGGGGCAGGACATCGCCGCGGGATGCGGTCAGCTGAAGGTGGCGGAAGGAAAAGCCGCGGTTACCGTGTGAGGTCGCGTCCCCAATGGGTCGTGTCTTTTCGCGTCGCGATCGCGATCGTGATGAAGACCGCCACGGTCAGTAGGACCGTGTAATTCTCCCGGTCGCGATACGCGGCCAGACCCTGCAGCACCATCGAGCCAGGGAGCATCAGGAACCCCCAGAGCGCCGTGTAGAGGATCGCTTGGCGCCGCGAACGCGCCGCGACGACGGCCGTGCTCACGATGAGCGGCGGCAGCAGAAGCAGCTGGTCGTACGAGTGCGTGTAGGTCGCGCCGAGCAGGGACAGCACGGGCCAGAGCGACCACCAGCCGAGGCTCGTCGGTCGCAGCCGCAGGGCGATGACGAGCGCAACGACCAACACGGCGACGGCCGCGAATGCCCCGCGACTGCCGAGGAGATCGGCGAACGAGGCGCTCAGTGTTGGCGTGGTGGGATCGCTGACGCGCCACAGGAAGACGCTGGCCCACCAGCTCGCGAAGGCGACGGGCGCCACGATGAGGGTGGCGAGCACGATCAGGATCACGCCACCGGCGGCGATCGAGGCGAACGCCAGCAGCCGGCCCTGTGCGTGGGCCGCGCGGAGCCAGGACCAGGCGGCGAACGTGAACAGCTGAGGCTTGGCGAATGCACACACCGCCAGAAGACCGGCGATGCGGGGATGCTCCGCCTGCAAGAGGAAGATCCCGATGGAGACCGCGAGCAGCAGAAAGGCCCACTGTCCGTTGAAGAACGTCGCGATGCCCGCCTGCGAGGCAAGCAACGTGAGCCCGGCGAGCCAATGGACCAGCGGCAGCTCGGGCACGACCGCGCGGAGCAACGCCCGCAGCGCGTAGACGCCTGCGATGAGGCCCGCACCTGTCCACAACCCCGAGGCGAGAGGTAAGGGCAGAAAGCCGAATGGCAGGAGCGCGAGCGCCATCCACGGGGGATACCCGAACACGGTCACGTCGGGGTGCTGCGTCCCGAGCTGGGCGATTGCTGACCGATAAACCGATGGATCGTACGGATCGATGCCGAGAACGATCAGTCGTGCGCCAGCCCAGAAACCGGCGAAGTCGTTCGTCGAGAGGATCCGTTCGCGGTAGTCGACGATCCCGAACGCGAACAGGGCGGCCGCGCCCATGGCGAGGCCGGCGAAAAGCGCTAGATCGGCGGCGTCGACGCCGGCCAGCGCGATGAGGCGAACCGCTCGTACCTGCATAGGGGCGCAATTGTGGGTCGAGACCATGTCCCATCCGGTCTCAAACTGGGACCGCGACCGCCTGAGACAGTCTCACGGTGTCGCGTGCGTTGGCCTGCCATCGGCCGGACCGGCGGCGACAAAATCCGAAGCCGCACGCAACCCCGGCACCGGAGAGAAGACCAGGAACAGAATCGAGAGCGCCATCCCGGCCCAGCCGATCGCGATCGCGCCGCGCACGCCGATCTGCTCCGCGGCGAAGGCGGCGACGAGAGCGCCGAGCGGGTAGCCGATTCCATGCGAGACGACGTCGAGGGTCGCGTTCACGCGACCCAAGGCACGGTCGGGAACGACCCCTTGGATCAGCGATAGCTCAGCGACACCTTCGATGGTCTGCAGACCGTCGCCAATGAGCTGCGGCAGGAAGACCATCAGCGTTGCCAGTGCGACCGGACCCTGCGCGAGCGGAGTGAGCACGCCGAGAACCGAGGCGGCGATGGCCGTCCCCACGAGCGCGCGGCCGATGCCCAGCCCGTTCACGACACGGGACGCGAAGAGCGACCCGACGAGCGACCCGACGCCGCCCGCCGAGATGACGATGCCCAACAGAAGCGGATTGAGGTGCAAGTCGTGTAGCAGGTAGATCGAATAGAGCACGCCGTAGAACGCGCCGAAGACATGGGCTGGCACCGAGCGCGCAGCCAGCGGGAAGACGATCGCGTGGCGGCGCACGATGCGTAATCCCTCGACGATCTCGTGGACGATTCGCGTCGTGGTTTCGCGCGGTGGCGGTGGCGGCTCCGGAGCGCGGATCAACAGGAGGCTCACCGCCGATACGGCGAACGACACGGCGTCGACCAGGATCGCGAATGGCGCGCTCACGATCTGCACGAGCGCGCCGGCGAAGCCCGGGCCGCCGATCTCGGCGATAGACGAGCTCGTCGCAAGCCTGCTGTTGCCTTCGACGAGACGATCGCGACCGATAAGGGTGGGCACGTACGCCGGGTACGCGGCATCGAAGAGCGCACCAAGGCAGGACTCCAAGAACATCACGACATAGAGCTGCTCCATCCGCAGCGCGCCAAGCGCGTAGGCAACAGGGATCGACAGCAGCAACGCAGCGCGGATGACGTCGTCCCAGATGAGCAGCGGACGGCGGCGGAGCCGGTCGACCCACGCGCCTGCGATGAGACCGACCAGCAGAACTCCTGCGCTCGACACGATGACGAGGACAGCAAGCTCCCATGGGCCGGCGTTCAGGACCAACAGCGCGACGAGAGGTAAAGCGGTCCGGGTGACGACCGAACCCAGTTCGGAGACGGTCTGGCCGACCCAGAGCCTGCGGAAATCCTGGTGTTGCCAGAGAGATGGCGATTGCAAGACGAAGGGAGCGTACCGTCGCGCGCTAGGTCGTTCTAGCGGCGCGCGCGCTCTTTCTTCTTCGCCATCCGAGCGTCCTTCGTCTGGGTGCGACGGCATCGCGTGCACACCAGGAGCTTCGCGCCGCCGATGACGGCGGGGTGAAGGTTCGCGTCGAAACGACGGTGCGTGTGCACCTTCGAGTGACTCACGTTGTATCCGTAGGCGGCGGTCTTGCCGCAGATCGCGCAGGCGCGTGGCATCGCGGCGAACTCCTTAGGGGAACTGACCTCAAATGTTACAGTCGCGACCATCGTTAGGCAATTCGATGGCGCTGCGCTACTGCGCGCGCTTGAGGCCGCGACGGCGCGTCTTGAGGCGGGGGCGGACGAGGTCAACGCGCTCAACGTCTATCCCGTTCCCGACGGCGATACCGGCACGAACATGCTTCACACCATGCGCGCCGCGGTGAAGCACGCGCGCGGCGCGGAGCCGACGATCGACAAGGTCAGTGCCGCCGCGGCGTACGGCGCGCTCATGGGCGCTCGCGGAAACAGCGGCGTGATCCTGTCGCAGGTC
>Ga0307310_10000456_pt1 | contig 13503 bp, 16 predicted proteins | sample ER_DNA_197_FD_194502 | JGI IMG/M metagenome (GOLD analysis project Ga0307310, IMG submission 194502) | Bulk soil microbial communities from the East River watershed near Crested Butte, Colorado, United States - ER_DNA_197 | ecosystem: Environmental > Terrestrial > Soil > Floodplain | place...
CTCCGTGCGTCTCGCGGAGGCGCCGAGCCACGGTTTGCCCGCAATCGCGTACGACCGCCGCTCGCGCGGTGCGGACGCCTACTGGAAGGTGGCGATGGAGCTTGTCGAGCGCGCCTGAACGCAGAGGCCTCGGCCGAGGCCTGGAGGTTCTTCTCGGTGGAGCGACGGCGACGGAGCTCGCCGAGTTGCCCGTCGATGCGATTCACCCGAATCCGCGCCAGCCGCGGCGCCGCTTCGACTCCGAAGCCGGCGCGGGCCTTGCGGACTCGGTGCGCGCACAGGGTGTTGTGCAGCCCGTGCTCGTGCGCCCGCGGGCGGCCGGTGGCTATGAGCTGATTGCCGGCGAGCGGCGCTGGCGTGCGGCTCGTGACGCGAAGATCAAGACCGTGCCCGCCGTCGTGCGCGAGGCGGACGACCGTGACACGTTGCTCCTCGGCCTCGTCGAGAACGTCGCGCGTGAAGATCTTTCCCCGATCGAGGAAGCGCGTGCGTTCGCGGTCGTCCTCGACGAATTCGGACTTTCGCTCGGCGAGCTCGCAGAGCGCGTCGGAAAGTCGAAGCCTGCGGTGTCCAATCGGGTGCGGCTCCTCGAGCTGCCCGAGGACGTGCTCAAGATGGTCGAGCGCGGCCAGCTGAGTGAAGGCCACGCGCGAGCCGTGCTGGCGGTGCCGGATCACGAAGGCCGCCGTGCGCTGGCGCGGAAGATCGTCCAGAAGGGTATGTCCGTCCGTGCTGCCGAACGGGCCGCTCGCTGGGCCGGCGCGAAGACGAAGCAGCGGCGGCAGACGACGAAGCTCGACCCTGCGCTGATTGCGCGGGCGAAGACAGCGGCCGACCGAATCACTGGTTTCTCCAGCCGGATCGTGTCGAATCGTTTGGAAATCTCCTTCGCCGACGAGACCGAGCTGGAAGAGCTGGTCGAGGCGCTGGAGAAAGTCTCGAAGTAGCCGTATCCCGTTCAGTGCCGGTGGCGTTGCACGGGTGTCATGCTCGGACTGTGGCTGAATGACATGGAGTCCCTCGAGGCGATCTCTCAGGACGACGAGGCAAAGCGGATCTTCCTCCGCATGGCCGCGATGTCACGGGACGGCCGGATGAACAATTTCCTGAGCGAGCTCGCCCACGACGAGGATCTCGACGACGAGACGAAGGGCACGCTGAAGGAGCTCGCCGAGGACGACGCGTTTTTGCTCGCCCTCGAGGACTACCTTCAGCGCACGACCGTCCTTCACTGAAGAAGGTCGGGCCGGACTTTCGCGGTTATGGGCGATCGTGGATTCGAACCACGGACCTCCGCCTTATCAGAGCGGCGCTCTAACCAACTGAGCTAATCGCCCGCGAGGGGCTGGATTGTAGCGATGCCCCATTCGCAAGACGATGCCGGGTCCCCTATGCTCGCGCGCATGGCAACGCTCGCCGACGTGATGACCAAGGACGTGCTCTCGGTCGCCCCGGAGGACACGATCGGCGAGGCGGCTCAGAAGATGACCGATCAAGGGGTCGGTGCGGTGGTCGTTTCCGACTTCGGCAGGATGATCGGGATCTTCACCGAGCGCGATCTCATGCGCGCTGTCGCCGGCCGGGTGCATTCGAGCGAGGCGCGCGTTCGTGAGTGGATGACGCCGGATCCAGTGACCATGACCGAGGACGCGTCGGTCGAAGAAGCGGGAGAGACGATGATCGAACGCGGCTTCCGTCACATTCCGGTCGTCGCCGGCGAGCGTGCGGTTGGCATCGTCAGCATTCGCGACGTGGCCGAGTGGCGCTTGAAAGAACACTCCGAGTAAGGGATGCCGCAGAGCTACCGGGGTGCCGATGCTCCTGGTGGCGCTTTTCGGCCACTGCGGCAATGGAGATCGGAGACCTCGTCACCTACCAGGGTCGTGCCTACGTGCTCCGTGGGCTCGAGCCGATGAGCGTGCCCAACCGGCGCGTCGAGCTCGAGGATCCGGAGAGCGGCGAGGTCATCGTCGTCCCCCTTGCGGAGGTTTCTCCGCAAGACCCCTGAGCTACCATCAGAGCCAAGGCTATGCAGGAAATGCAGATCTACGGGGTCAGCTTCGATCTCGTCGGCAAGCAACCGATCGTGTTGCTCAAGACCGCCGAGGGGAACAAGTTTCTGCCGATCTGGATCGGCCATCCGGAAGCCGCTGCGATTCTCATGAAGCTGCAGAGCGCCTCCACGCCGCGGCCGATGACACACGACCTCGTGACCGACATGCTCGACCAGCTCGGTGCTCAGGTGACGCGCATCACCGTGACCGAGCTGCGCGAGAACACGTTCTATGCGCAGATCACCGTTCAGCTCGACGGCTCGGAGATCGAGGTCGACTCGCGGCCGTCCGATGCGATCGCGCTTGCCATTCGCGCCGAGGCGCCGATCTTCGCCGCCGATGACGTGATCGAAGAGTCGGCGATCGAGTTCGAGGGCGAAGAGGTGACCGAGGAGGAAATCGAGTCGAGGGTCTCGGAGTTCAAGCAGTTTCTCGATGAGGTGACGCCCGACGAGTTCGCGATCGAGCCCGAGGAAGACTAGAGAGTCACGGCCGGCCGGGCCATTTGAGCTTGACCGGTTCTTTGCTGCGCGGCAGCGAAATCAGCACGAACGGATACGTCACTCGGGGTTGCACGGGATCGGCTAGAGATGGCGTTCGCTCGTGCACCACGACGACAATGTGGTCGCCCTCGTCACGGACGCCCACGATCTCCAGCGCGTAACCGGTGCTGGAGCGCGGCCCGGTGGCAACCAGGTAGATCTCCCGGCGGGCGAAGTCGATGCTCGGGAGGTGGATGAGGCGACCGGGGTTGTTCCGCTCGAGTACCTCCAGCAAGGCGCCGCGGTTGCGGAAGACGTCCCGCGTGATGCGCGTGAACTCGAGCGGGCCCGCCTGTTGCGTCAGGTCGGTGTACGGGACGTCGCGCGGCGTGCTCCCACAACCGGCGGCGAACAGCAGGGCGATCGCGGCGGCGCTAGTACACGTAGACCGTCTCGCCGTACGGAACGGTCCGGTACAGGTGCGGCGCCACCCACATCGGGATGCGCACGCAGCCGTGGCTGGCCGGGTAAGGCGGGACGGACGGGTTGCCGTGGATCGCATAGCCACCCGTGAAGTACAGCGGGTCATAGAGGGTTCCGAGCGGGCTGGGGTCGAACCCGCCTACCTTGCGGTACACGGCGAACCGCCCGACCGGCGTGAACGCGCCTGCAACGCCCGCGGTCGAGATCGGCACGATCAGGGCGACCCTGGAGCCCTGGACGACATAGAGGACCTGCAAACCCTTGTTCACCTCGATGTGTCGGGCAGGCTGCGCGAACCGCGGCATCGGCGCCCGGGGATTCGAGAGCGCGCGCCAGAAACGGGCATCGACGACCCCGGTGCGTGGCAGTCCATGGACCTTCTGGAATGCATAGACGGCGTCGAGCATGCGACCGTCGAAGGCCGGCCCGGAGGGTGCCGCATAGTGCAGACGCCGAAGCTCGCCGCCGAGTTGTGAGACGGCGATACCGCGTGCGCCTAGAGTCAGCTGCGGTAGGACGATGTTCGCGCGCAGCACCCGCACCGTCCCGGCGTAGCCTTCGTTCGGCCTCACCTCCGTGCGGATTCGGTACGAGGTCACCCTTTGCGTGTCGAGCTTGATGTGAGCGCGGCCTGCAAAGGTGCGGTCGACGAGCACGGTCTGTCCGCGGGTGATGTTCACCAACAGTACGCCGGCGTTCGCTGGTACGAGGCGCGCGTTGAAAAAGTAACGCCCGGCCCGTACGCCGTTGCCGGCGAGCCCGGTGATGAGCTTGGGAACGACGCGCAGCGCGAGTGGCGCAGACTTCGCGTGCTCGCTCGTTGCGACGTACTCGCCCGGAAGCCTGACGCGGGCAGTCACCGTGTAACGCCCGCTCGTGTCCGTTTTCGCAGACGCGACCTTTCCCTGCGGTCCGACCAAGGCGACGGTGAGACCCTTCTCTGCCGGCACGATCGCACCGCGAAAGGCAACACGGCGGCCGTACCTCGCCGGGTTCGGTCCCGCGAGCGTGAGACCGTACGCCGCGACCGAGGCCGTCTGTGTCGCAGTCTCCCCGGTCCCGGACTGCGCCGTGAGGGTTGCTGTCCAGCGGCCCGCTGCGTACGTGTGCTCGGCGACACGCCCTTCGGCAGCGGTGCCGTCGCCGAAGTCCCAGCGGTATGCCGCCGCGTCACCGGTCGCCACGAAGGTGACGTGCAACGGAGCCACTCCGGTTGGAGGCGTTGCCTGAATGGAAACCACGGGCGTTGCTCCCGCCGCGGCCGGGACCAGGATCAGAAGGGCGACAACACAGGCCAGACCGCAGCGCACGCGCCGAGAATATCCGCCTGCGGTTTGCCTGAAACGGCAACGGTGAGCGCGATCGCGTTGAAGAGCCCGTGAACGATCATCCCCGGGTAGACGCTGTCGACCCTGCTGCGCAGATACGCAAGCCCGAAGCCGAAGGCTGCGAGGATTGGAAACGCATCGACCAGGCCGTGCGCGAGCCCAAAAGCGAGCCCTGTGCCGATGATCGCCGTCCAGCGCCCGTACCGGGCGAGCAGGGAGTAACCGAGGCCTCGAAAGGTCAGCTCCTCCACGATGGGCGCGACCACCGCCACGACGATCCCGTTCGCGATGTACGCCGCCGCGTGCTCCGGCTGCCAGGTGTCGGGGGTGAGGCCCTGCTCACGGTCGGGGTGGAGAAGCGGGCCGAGCAGGAATGAGAGGACGAAGATTCCGATCCCAACACCGATCCCAATCTTGATCGCCGTGCGCCACGAGGTTGGTCGCCGCAACGCGAACACTCCGCGGCGATCGTGGGAGAGACCCGCGATCCCGTAGATGATTGCCGCGATGATGGCGAACTGGAACAGGGTCCCGGCGGCGGTCGACCACTTGTAGAGCAGGTCCTTCGGCGGCTTGCCGCTGGTGAAGCGGACCGTGTAGCTCAACGCCGCGAACGCCACCACGAACGTGCTCCAGAGCGCGAGTGGCGCTCTCACAGGATCGCGGCCACTGCAGCGGTAACCGGTGCCGGAGCAAATCGCATGCCGGCGGCGGCGGCGGCATCCCGATCGGCGTCGTCATCACCGATGTGCAGTGCGCGTGCCGGATCGACCTGCAGTTTGCCCAATGCGCCAAGCAACCCGTCAGGCGCCGGCTTCCGGGCGGCGTGCACGACGATCTTGAAGTAAGGCGCGAGCCCGGCCTCGCCGAGCAGTCGTTGCAGGCTGAGGTCCCAGTTCGCGACGACGGCCAGCTCGAGGCCGAGCGCACGCAAGCGCTCGAGGGACTCGAACACCCCCGGCAAGACGTCGAAATGAAGCGCGCCGACGTAGGCGGGCGCGAACTCGTCAGGGTCGAGGTCCGCGCCGACCGCCCCGAGGAAGACGCCGACGCATTCCCGTTGCAGTCGTGCCAGGCTCGCTTCGTCGTGACCGTCGCTCGCGCGTGGAGCGTAGTGCGCGACTTCGGTGCGGAAGCCGGCGAGGACAGCCTGCTCGCTGCGGTCGACACCGCGCTCGGAGAGCACGCTCATCAGTTCCGGAACGGGATCGGCGAGCGTGACGAGTGTGCCGTACGCGTCCAGTGTGACCGCGTCGAGATCTGCGAGCTTCATGCGACCCACTGCCAGAGGGCCCATTGCACAACCGCGATTCCCAGGAACAGCCCGCTGCAGGCCACGACCGCGGTATGCAGTCGTGGTCTGGTTGCAGTCACTGCCGCGAGGGCGAGGAAGAGCGGAAAGATGACCAGCCCGAAGCGCGGTAGGGATAGCAGGGGCCAACGTGAGCTGGGATAGCTGAGGGGAATAGCGAGGCTCAGCGTGGCGAACAACCCGTAGGGCGCGCCGAACCGCCGCCACGCCACGGCGGTGAGCGTGAGGAAGAGAACGAGAAACACGAATGCCTGCACGTTCTCCGCCGCCGCGTGCGTCGGATTCGCATCCGGCACGTGTGTGCCGTGTCCGACCACGAACTGTTCCAGGCCACGCCACGTCGCGACGAGACCGTCCCAGATCCCACCGAAAGGTCCGGCGCGTGACAGGTGCCGGTGCCAGCGGTCCTGCGCATCCGCGAACGCCCAGGGGTCACCGACCTGTTGCCAGAGCACAAGGGGATAGAGAGCGGCAACAGGAACCGCTATCGCGATGCCTGCGAGGGCTCGCAGGCGGTCGCGGTGGTGCCAGGCCAGCAGGGCGAGTGCCGGGAGGAGCGCGAGCCCCGCAGCGCGAGTCAGGATCGCGAGCCCGGCGACGAGCCCCGCTCCGGCGAAGCGCTTGCGCTCGGCGAGCGCGAAGGCGCCGAGGACGAGCAGGAGGAACAGCGACTCGCTGTAGACGGCCTGGAGGAAGAGGGCCATCGGAAAGACAGCGAGGTAGAGAACACTCCGCCCCGCGCCTTCAACACCCAGGTGATCCTCGGCAAGGCGGTGCAGGAGAACGAACGAGCCGAGACAGCAGAGCAGGGAGATGACGAGCCCGGCCAGCACGTAGTGGCCGAAGAGGATGCGCCCCAGTGCAGCGATCAGAGCCGGGTACAGCGGGTGGAACGCAGCGGACGCATCGTCGTAGCCGTTCTGTGCGATGCGAAGGAAGAAGTCGCTGTCCCAGCGAGCCCAGACGTCGGTGAAGTAGCCGAGGTCGTGCAGACGCGCCGTGTCCCAGCGGTCGGCGTTCGGATGCCGATTGGGCTCGAAGAAGAAGAAGGCGAAAATCGCCGCGACCCAGATCGCCGCGCGGCTCCAGAGGTAGATGTCCAGCGCTTGCCTTTGACCCGCGCGCACGGCCGCATGATCATATTGTCGAATGCCCCGCACCTTCACGCCTGATGAGGCCAACGAGGCTCTGGTCGAGCTACGGCCGATCGTCGAGCGAATGGTCGAGCATCGACGCAATCTCATCGCGGCGCAGGTTCAGCAGGCCGAGCTCGTCACGCGTATCGCAGGAAACGGCGGTGACATGGTCCCGAGTGACCTCCACGAGGCTGCCGACACGATCCAGCGTGAGGCCGCTGCGATCTCCGACTGCGCGGAGCGCATCAACGCCGCCGGCGCGGAGGTGAAGTCGCTCGAGGAAGGTTTGCTCGACTTTCCCGCCAGGCGTGGGGACGAAATCGTTCTCCTCTGCTGGAAGCTCGGCGAGGACGAGATTCACTACTGGCACCGAGTCGACGAAGGATTCGGCGGACGGAAGCCATTGCCGCTGTGAGAGTGGGCGCGCTCGACGTTTCGATCCTCGTTGACGCCGAGGGAAGCTTCGCGACCCTCGCGGAGGCGTTTCCCGCGCTGACCAGCAACGATGCGTGGCGGCTTCCGGTCAATGCGGTTCTCATCCGAAGCGCCGGCACGACGTTGCTCGTCGACACCGGGCTTGGGCCGGAACCGCGCGCATTCATGCCGGATGGTGGAGCGCGGCTGCTCGAGGAGCTCGCTAGCGCAGGGGTCGGCCCCGACGATGTGGACCTCGTCGTGCACACGCACCTTCACGTCGACCACGTCGGCTGGGACGGTTTCTTTCCGAATGCCCGCTACGCCGTGTCCACCGACGAATGGTCGTACTTCATGTCCGAGGAGTCGCTCGCGCTGCGCCCGCACCTGCGCGATCGCGTCGAGCCGTTGCGCGACGCCGGCTCGGTGGTCCTCATCGACGGCGAGCTCGAAGTGGCGGCCGGCGTGCGACTTGTGCCGACGCCCGGCCACACGCCCGGGCACGCGAGCGTCTTCATCGAGTCCGAAGGTGAAGAGCTGGTTGTGCTCGGCGATGTCGTCGTGCACGAACTGCAACTCGCCGATCCCGATCTCGCCTACGTCAGCGACCACGACTCCGAGTTGTCGGCGATGACCCGGAAGCACCTGCTCGGGCGGCTTGCCGACCGGGGGACCGACGTGATCGTCGGCCACTTCCACGGGCCGGGACGGTTCAGTCGGAGTGGTGACGGGTTCGGCTGGTCGAGCCTCGCGGAGGAGGGCGAGGCTGCCGTCGAATAGAGAGCCATGCCTTTCTGGGAGCGACTGATCGTCGTAGGTGTCGTTCTGCTCGTCACCACGGTGGTGGCGCGCATGATCGATCGCCGCATTGCCCGTCGCGACCTTCCGCCCGAAGCGATCACTCGCTATCGCGTCGTGCGTCGCAGCGTTACCACGGCGATCATGTTCGTAGGACTTCTCTCCGCTCTGCTCGTGATCCCACAGGTGCGGGCGGTGGCGGGCGGGCTGCTCGCGTCCTCGGCAGTGATCGGCATCGTCGTCGGCTTCGCATCCCAGCGCACCCTCGGGAACTTCGTCGCCGGTCTGTTGATCGCCTTCACTCAGCCGCTGCGGCTCGGCGATGACGTGGTGATCGAGAACATCGAGGGAAGGGTGGAGGAAATCGGCCTCATCTATACGTTCGTCCGGACCGAGAACGGCGACCGGCTGGTGATCCCGAACGAGAAGCTGGCCTCGGATACCATCCGCAACTCCACGATCCGTAGTCGAGAGAAAGTGGCCGAGATCAGCCTCCAGGTTCCACTAGGTCAAGACCTCGGTGCCGTCGTGGACCGGCTGCGAACGATCGCGGACGGTGGCGAGGTCTTCGTGAGCGACCTGTCCGGCAATCCGACCGTCACGGTGCAGGTGCCGGCGAACGATCGCTCCTCGGCCGAGCAACTCGAGCGCGAGCTCCGCCTCCGCGCCCACGAAGTGCTCCGCGCCGACGGTATCTACTCATGATGCCGCCGCCTCGGAGAGGGCGCTCACAGCAAGACACCTTCTTGCTCGACCGGCTGAGAAAACGACGCCGGAAGCGGGTGAAGAGCCGACGGAAGAGGGTCGGCAAGCTCGTGTCCGGCGTGTTCATCGGCACGGTGCTCTTCCTGGTCGTGTCGAGCTTCACGGGTGCCGCGGTCTGGATGAACAGCTGTGACCTCGACACGCTCAATCCGGTCGAGGTCGGGCAGAACTCGTTCGTCTTCGCGGCCGACGGATCTCTGCTGGGGTCGATTCCGGCGGAACGGAACCGCCAACCGGTCGGTCTCGACCAGATCAGCCCCTGGGCGCCCAAGGCGACGATCGCGATCGAGGACCGGCGTTTCTACAACCACGGTGCACTCGACTGGTTCGGAATCGTGCGCGCGCTCTACGCGGATATTCAGGCAGGAAGAGTCGTGCAGGGAGGGTCGACCATCACGCAGCAGCTCGTCCGCAACCTCTACATCAAGGAGCAGTCGCAGACCCTGGGACGCAAGGCGACCGAGGCGTGTCTCGCGATAAAGCTTGCGCGCCAGAAGTCGAAGACCTGGATCCTCAACGCGTACATGAACCAGGTCTATTACGGCAACCATGCCTACGGGATCGAGGCGGCAGCGCAGACGTACTTCTCGAAGCCGGCACGCAAGCTCACTCTGAACCAGTCGGCGCTCCTGGCCGGACTGCCGCAGGCGCCGTCCGTCTTCGACCCCTTCCAGCGCCCGGCGCAGGCGATCGCCCGGCGCGACGAGGTCTTGAGGGCGATGCTCGCGAATGGGAACATCACGTCGAGCCAGTACGCCAACGCCGTCGCCCGGCGGAACCTTCGCCTCAAGGCCGGCCGGCTGTACTCGCGTATCCGGGAGCCGTACTTCTTCGGCTACGTGCGCGAGGAGCTTCAGCGCCAGTACGGCGCGAACACGGTCAGGTCGGGCGGGCTCAAGGTTTACACGACGATCGACCCGCGTCTCCAGAGGTTCGCGCTCGACGCGATCAAGCGCACGCTGCCGTACTCGAGCGATCCTGCCGCCGCGATCGTCTCGATCAACCCGCACAACGGGGCGATTCGCGCCATGACCGAGGTGAGTCCCGGGAATCCCAAGAACCAGGTGAACTTTGCATCGTCGGCACGTCGTCAGCCCGGGTCGACGTTCAAGACGATCGTCCTGACAACCGCGATCTCGCAGGGGATCAGCCCGTCGACGACCTACCTCTCCGCGCCCTTCAAATACGACCCGACCGAGACCGGCTCGTGCGACACCAATCCACCGACGGCGTGGTGCCCGCAGACGTACGACCACTCCTACATCGGTGCGACGTCGATCGAGAACGGGACGCTGCGCTCCGACAACAGCGTGTACGCCCGGCTCTCTCTCGACGTCGGTCCGGAGAACATCGCGGACATCGCCTACCGGCTCGGCGTTCGCACCGACCTGCGGACGGGCGATGGGGCGTACGTGCCGTCGATGGGTCTCGGCTCGCGTGTCGTGACCCCGATGGACATGGCGTCCGTGTACTCGACCCTGGCAGCGGGTGGCGTGTACTCGAAGCCGATGGCGATCCGCAAGGTGATCCTCCCCGGTGGCAAGGTCGACACCGAGGCCGGGTGGGGCGTTCCCCAGCGCAAGCGCGCGGTTCCCGACTGGGTTGCCGCCGAGGTCGTGCGGATCCTCGAGGAGAACATGACGAGCGGCACCGGCGTTGGGGCGTACTTCGGCAAGACATCGGCCGGTAAGACGGGAACGACCGACAACTACGCGGACGCCTGGTTCTGCGGCTTCACACCCGGGCTCGAGGCGACGATCTGGATCGGTTATCCGCGGGGAGAGATTCCGATGACGTCCGTGCACGGCATCTCGGTCTCAGGCCCGACCTTCCCCGCGACGATCTGGAAGCTCTTCATGGAGCGGGCCTCGAGCCTCGCGCCGTTCCCGAAGGAGTTCCCCACGCCGAAGACCTCGCCGGTCTGGATCACGCACAAGCTTCAGTACGCGCTGACGGGCGGGTACTACTCGCCGAGCTCCTCGGGCAGCTACTCCTCGCCCGCACAGACGACCACGAGCTCGGGGAACAGCGCCGACGGCTTCTCCCAGGTCCCTGCCTCCCCGTAGGCGCTGGCTCCAGCCGGCCGCCGTTGCGATTCCAGTCTATCTCGCGGCCTGCGCCGTTCCGGACGGGGGGCTCTTTCGCGTTGAGCGATTCCGCGACGTGCACCTCTACCAGGGTTTCGCGGAGGCGGTCTTGGACGGGCACGTGCCGTACCGCGACTTTTTCATGGAGTACCCGCCCGGAGCGCTCGCCGTGTTCCTGCCGCCCGCGGCCTTCGGCTCCTCGCACTACAACGCAGCGTTCAAGTGCCTGATGGCGCTGTGTGGAGTGGCGACACTCCTCCTGATCGCATCACTGCTCGTGAGGCTGGGCGTTTCGACGGCTCGCCTCTGGGCCGCCGTCCTGCTCTTCGCGCTGTCGCCGCTCGCGCTCGGTCCGATCTCGCTGAACACCTACGACGCGTGGCCGGCGCTCCTCACGCTTGCCGCGCTCGCGCTCGTGTTGGCGGGCCGGGATACGGCCGCATTCGCGTTGCTCGGTGCCGCGTTCGCGGCGAAGGTCTATCCGGTCGTCCTCGTTCCGCCGGCGGTGATCTTCGTCTGGCGCACGCGTGGCCGCGGGCTTGCGTTGCGAGCTCTGGCCTCCTTTGCCGCTGTGGCAGCTCTCTTCATCGTGCCGTTCCTGGTGCTTGCGCCGCACGGACTCGCGGAAAGCTTCCGCGCGCAGGCCGCAAGGTCGTTACAGGTCGAGAGCCTGGGCGGCTCGTTGCTTGCCGTGGCCGACCGGCTTGGTCTGTACAGCGCCACCGTCGTGCATCGCACGGGACACGCGATCTCGTACGACCTCGTTGGCTCGCTGCCGGAGACGTTGGCCGTGCTGAGCTCGATCGCGCAGGCTCTCGCCGTCGGCGCCGTTGCCTGGCTCTATCTCCGCGGCCGCGATGACCCGAGACGGCTGGCGGTTGCATTCACTGCGGCAATTGCCGGCTTTCTCGCTCTCACCCGGTTCTTCTCGCCGCAGTACCTGGTCTGGCTCCTTCCGTTCGTGCTCCTGCTCGAGCCGGCCGCGTGGCTTTTGGCGGCGGCAGCGCTCGTGCTCGCGCAGCTGTGGTTCTTCCACTACAGCGATGTGTTCGCGCTCGGCGGCTACGTCTGGCTCGTGCCGATCCGCGACCTGCTCATCCTTGCGCTGTTCGTTCTGGCGTTACTCAGGCTACGCAGGCTTGCGCCGGAAGACGAGGATCCCGTCCTCCTCGAACACGAGCCGCCACTCCGCGCTTCGTCGTAGCGCGGCCAGTTGTGTCGCGGTTGGGATCGGCGCGTAGCGATCGGCGTAGCCAGGTTGCGTCTCGTCTGCGGCAATCCATTTCGAATCCTCGAGGTACGGAAAGCTGAGCACACGGCGGCGCGCGGACAGGTGTGCGCCGAGCGTGTTGGTTGCGCTGACGACGTCGCCGCCTGGAATGAGCCGGAGCGCGCGCTGCGCGATGCGGTCGTGGTCGGTCACGCGTCCAGCCGTGGCCTGGAACGTTTGCCCGCCCGGGACATGACGCCAGCCCGGGATCGGCCCAAGCCGATAGTTCCCGATGATCGCTGCGAGAACGATCGCCGTTGCGACCGGGAACGTCCAGCGCGACAGTCGCTTCGCGCCGAAGATCGCGCCGATCATCAGCGGCGGGATCAATCCGGCCGTGTAGTGGAAGTGGATCGACGTCTGGGTCGTCGTCGACGAGAGGAGGTTGATCGCGAGCTCCGGCAGCGCGGCCACGAGCACCAGCGGTGCCAGGAGGCAGAGCGCGGCCAGGGGCGCAACGAGATCGAGCAGGTAGTGGAGATCTCGGGCACTGAGCGCCGCCTCGACGATTCGTAGTGGATGAGTGAAGGTCGTTTCGATGATCCCGCCCGCGGACCCGCCGACTTCGCTGTAGCGGCCATAGAAGTCGGACTCGGCGCCGGCGTTGTAGTGCGGGATCACGATGCCGATCGCGACAGCGGCCCACACGCCGCCGGCGATCGCGATCGCGGCACCTGTCATCCAACTCCTGTGTGCGACGGCGTACCAGATGCCGAAGCCCGCGACGACGAGGGCGATCTCTTCCTTGCAGGCCGACGCAGCGAGAGCGAACAGGGTGAACGGGAGGAGTCGTTCCTCGTCGAGGTACCAGAAGGCGAAGAGAAGGAAGGGCGTCGCGAGCGCGACCGGATGAAACTCGTTCAACGTCAGCCAGCCGGTTGCGGGATACAGCAAGTACGCGAGTGCAAACCCGAGTGCAGCCCGCGGCGAGGCGAGGTGCTTGCGGGCGAGCAGGAACACGGGAACCGCGCCGAGCGCGATCACGATCGCCTGCACGGCGAGGAGCATGTGTGGGCTCGGCCAGATCCACCAGAGAGGTGCGAACAGCACCAGGATCGGATCGACGTGTGCGGCCAACCTCGAGATCTGGTCGCCGTGGAGAGAGGTCATCCGCAGCGGGTCGCCGTGTGCGGTCGACCAGACGGCCTGGACCATGTTCCCGAGGTCGAAGCGACCGGTGATGAACGCCTCGTGACGAAGTGACGAGAGCGCGGCAAATCCGGCGGCGTACGCAGTGATCGCGCCTGCGAGCAACACGCGTGTCGTGGGCCGGAGCCCAAGTGCTCTCTTCACAGCAGCCGCTCGATGATCGCGCGCCAGCGCGCGCCGAGGACGGCCTCGCTCGCTTCTCGCTCGTAGGCGGCACGGCCGCCG